>QLAH01000100.1_pt1 | contig 81196 bp, 47 predicted proteins | sample 4693081 | NCBI WGS metagenome assembly QLAH01 (sample SAMN09425401, study PRJNA476045) | Lake water metagenome, whole genome shotgun sequencing project.
TGGTCCTTGGTCCTTGGTCCTTGGTCCTTGGTCCTTGGTCCTTGGTCCTTGGTCCTTGGTCCTTGGTCCTCACTCCGATTCCCGTCTGTGTCATTGCCATCCGTTCCTGCCTTTCCCGGCCGCAGCCGCACCTCGAAGGTACGCAGCCTTTGGGCCGCGACAAGCGCGCGCGGGTGCTTCGACCGAATTTTTTGAGATTGTCAGCACCGCCCTCCCCCGATTGGGGTACCTCGGCATGCCGAGAGCCCGAGCTGGCTTGCGCCTTTCGCCAACACGGTTGTGTTGCATGAAGCAAACTGCGTCGTGCGCCGCAGGGACGCGATGAACAATCCTGTGGGCCGCGGGCGCGAGGTCTGAGCGGCGGCCGCGTGCTCCGAGGCGCGCGCGGTTCGGTTCAACCGCCCCAGTTCGCAAGCAGCACGGTGAGGTCCGAGCCGTCGACGACGCCGTCGCCGTTGAGGTCGGCCGCGCATGGCGCTGCGCACGGGCCCCAGCTTGCGAGGAGCGCCGTGAGATCGGAACCGTTCACGGTGCAGTCGGCGTTGAGATCGCCCACGGCATCGCAGATGGCGTCGACCTGGTAGATCGCGAGCGTGCCGCTGATCTCGTGCGCGACGAGGAGAAGCGCCTTGCCGTTCGGCGACTCGGCCGACGGGACGAAGATGATGCCTTCGGGCCCGAGGTCGCCCGAGCCCGCGACGCCCGGCGCGAAGGCGAAGCTGCGCGAGTTGATGTAGCCCTGGAAGACGGGCGCAGCGGGATCATCGATCGCGTAGGCGAAGATCCCGCCGACGCGCTCGCAGATCGCGAAGGCGTACTGCCTGCCGTTGATCGTGCCGACCGCCACGCCTTCGGGCTCGGGGCCCTTCGAGCGGCTGCGGCTGTCGCGGGTGTTGTTGGTGTTGCTTGCGTTGAAGTTCGCGGGGTAGAGCGATGCCGTGTGCTGCTCGAAGAAGTCACCCGAGTCCCACACCCGCTCGATCGCGGAGTTCCAGATGGTGATGCCGCGGCCGCCGATCGGCACGATGCGGTCCCAGTCGCCGTCGCCGTCGAGGTCGCCGAGGTCCTTGCGCACCTGGAGGCGACCGAGACGCTGGTTGTTCTTCAGCCACGCAGCGCTGCGGAACACCGTCGGATCGAGTACGACCGACGACGAACCAACCGTGGTGAGGTCAACGAAGGTGCCCCACTCGCGCGAGTCGCCTTCGTTCGCCGTGACGAGATAGCTCTGGCCGACCGCGGTGAGGAGCGCCATGCCGTCGGGCTGGTAGGTGCCCTCGACGGGCCAGCCGAAGATGCGGTTCACGCCGTCCTGGTCGCTCGGGTCGAGGCCGTTGCCCGTGAAGGTGATGGCGCCGAGCGTGGGCTCCGCTGCATTCGCGTTTGGCACGAAGGTGCCCGTGGCGATGTCCCAGCTTGCAGGCATGCGGAAGTCGTTGTCGTTGAGGACGAGGAGCATCGACGGATCGCGCATGGCGAGACCCTCGACCTTCTCGATGCCGTTCGCATAGCCGATCGCAGCGAGGTCGACGCGCATCGCCTTCGTCACGGGCACGATGCCGGCGGCGGCGAGCTCGGCGGGAGTCATCCTGTCGAGCGTGCCGCCCGGGCCCGCGATCGCGGGCGGAAGCGTAGAGATGTCGGTCGCGCCGGCGAGGTCGATCTCGAAGATCTTCTTGAGCGAGCTGCTGCCGATGGCGCTGTCGCGCTCGACCACGAGGAACTTGCCCGGGCCGTAGGCGCATGCGTCGCCGATCTTGTCGCTCGCGCCGCCCTCGAGCACATAGATGTACTCGGCGGTCACGCTGTTGGTCGTCGGATCGAACTTCGCGATGCGGATGTTGCGCGACGACTTCGAGTTCGCGTCGTTCGCCACATCGGGGTTGTCGAGCGGGCTCTGCACGAAGCAGTAGATCTTGTCCTGCCAGACCGCGATCGCCTCGAAGCCGCGGTTGTCGCGGCGCTGGGCATACACCGCCGGGAACGCCTCGGTGCCGACCGTCACGCCGAAGGCGTTCGAGCCCGCGGGCACGAACCGATCGAGCATCAGGCCCGTCGCATCGAACTTGTAGAGCGCGGGGCGATATTCGTCGCACATCCAGATCGTGCCGTCGCTCGTGCGGCAGAGACCCTCGAGGTCTCCGCCGAGCGGATCGTTCGGAATCGGGTTCCCGAAGAGGTCGACGGGCTGCTCGTCGGTGTAGGCGAAGCCCGGTGCGTTGCCCTGGATGTTCGGAAGACCCGTCATCGGCGAGCCGTCGGGCTTCCGGAGCAGAATCTGCCCAGTGAGCGCGATCGCGTTCGTCGCGGGGTCGTAGGTGAAGGTCGCGATGCGCGGCTGGAACGCGGGCAGCGCGAACGGGCGCTCGAGCGCCGGGTCGCCGTCGACATTGACGGGCTCGAGGTTCGGGCCCCGGTCTGTGTTCGCCCAGAAGGTGATGACGCCGGTCGACGCGTTGACCGAGTCGATCCACAGGCCGCTCAGGCCGCCGAGAAGGATGTCCTGGCCTGCAGCGGTCGTGCCGATCGAGGCAAGTCCGCCGAGCGTCGCGGTCGTGAGCGACGGCGTGCCCGCGTAGTGCTTCTTCGTGCCGAGCGGCTTCACGGAGACGATTCTCTTCGTCGCGAGGTCGACCGTCGCGATCGCGCTGTGCTCCTGAAGCGACACGAACGCCGTCGTCGAGTCGGCCGAGACGACGACATACTCGGGCTCGAGGTCCTGCCCGATCGTCGGGTTGCCTGGGCCGAACGGCACGATCGACGGATCGATGATGCCAGCAGCGAGTCCGTTGAAGCCGAGCGTGGTGACATTCTTCTGCGTGATCGACTTCCCGCTCACATCGATGATGCTGATCGACCCCTCGGGGTCGACCGAGTAGTCGTCGCTCGGCTCGCCCTCGTTCGCGGTGATCGCCTTCGTGCCGTCGGGCGTGAAGGTCACCATGTCGGGCAGCGCGCCGACCGTGACCGACGCGATGAAGTTGAGGTCGAGGTCGAAGAAGACGACGACGCCGGGGTCGGTCTTCACCGCGGCGGAGATGGCGCACGCGACCTTCCCGTTTCCGATCGCCACGCTCTGCACGCCGCCACCATAGGGAATCAGCGAGAAGCTGCCCGCCGCGACGGGCGCAGCGGGATTCGAGAGGTCGAAGACATCGATCGCATTCGCGAAGCCGTTCACGACGAAGGCGCGCTTCGACGCAGCGTCGAAGGCGACGATCTCGGCGCCCGCGACATCGAAGCCGACGCGCGGCGTGCTCGCGAGATAACTGAGCGAGATCTGCGGGTCACCCGCAAGCGCGCTCGGCGCAAGCAGGATGGCGGACACGGCGACGGACGCTGCTGCGAGCTGACGCATGGAAATCTCCTCGGGTGAGGAGCGGAGCGTCCGCGCAGCGGGTCAAGACGCCGTCATGGCAGCGTCAGCGTCAAGTCAAGATGACATTCAGGATGGCTGCGCCTGCGATCAGCCAAGCAGGTTTCTCACGGAGGCGCGGAGGCGCAGAGGCAGACAGGCCTGGTCTTTCACCCGTTTCGCACGGCGCGCGTCCGGACCGAAAGAGCGACTCTCTTCTCCGTGCCTCCGTGCCTCCGTGAGAGGATTCCTCTCGCCAGCGGCGCGCGCTCACCAGGTGTAGGTCACGGTGTAGCTGATGTCGGCCTTGCCTTCGGCGGGAATGTCGAGGTCGAACGCGATGGTGCCGGAGTCGACCTTGGTGAACCCGCGGTTCTGCATGGTGATCTTCCAGTTCGACCAGCGGTAGAGCGGCTCGATCACGCGGACCTTCTGCGCGACGGCCTTCTGGTTGCGCACCTCGATGCGGAAGGTCTCCGTCATGCGCTTCGCGGCGCTGTCGATCGAGAAATCGGTGCGCGTGCGATCGCCGACCACGTCGAACGCCTCGCCGAGCCGCACCTTCACCGTCTCGTTGCGCGGCGTGTGCGAGATGATGTCCTCTCCGATGAACTCGAGCGTGCCGTCTGCGTCGTCCATCTTGTAGCAGCGGATCTTGCCCGCCGGCATCGGCATGCCGAGCGAGTTCGCCTCCTTGTTCTCGAAGCTGACGAAGATCGAGGGCTTGGCCTGGACGGTGTTTCCGAAGAAGTCGCGGTCGAGGACGGGGATGTTCCCGCCGCCGAAGCCGCCGATACCCGAGAGGAAGTTGAAGACGAGCTCGCGCTTCAGCGTGAAGCGGTCGACCGACGGAAAGAGCGCGATCTGCTGCGTCGAATTCTGCGCGACGTCGGTGCGGCGCGGCAGCGTGTAGAGGTGGAAGTCGGCGAAGGCCTTCGACTCGAAGCCTCCCGCGTCCGCCATCGCCATCACCTCCTGGCGCGCGGCGCGCCCGATCATGCCGCGGCGCTCGTCGACCCGCTGCACGTTGCCCGCGACGAGCTTGAGCTCCGCGTTCGGATACGACGCGCCAGAGAGGTTCATGAGCGTCACCCACGCGGAGATGCTTCCCGCGGTGTCGCTCTCGTCGATGACGATGTTGTAGTCGGCGCGCCAGGTCATGCCGCTCGTCTGGTAGGTCGTGCGCACGAGGTTGTCGCCGCCCGTGTCGCTCGCGAGCTTCCACATCAGGGTCGGCTTCGTGAGGAGGCCGCCCGGGAGTTCGCCGAGCTGCACCTGTCCGCCCTGCGGCACGATGCGCACGCCGTCCTTCGTCTGGAGGACGAGCTGCCCCATGTTCGCGCTCAGGAGTTCGCCCGTCACGTTCGACACGGAGTCGCCCATCGGGACCGACACGGAGATCTCGCGGCCGATGTAGCGTTCCATCAGCTTCGCGGGGCTCACGAGGTCGAACTGGAAGTTCTGCTCGAGCACCGCGGTAGACGGGTCGTCGAGGTCGTTGAAGGAGACCGTGGTCGGGTCGATCCACGCGGCGACATCGGTGAAGGCGAGGGTGCCGATGCCCTTCGGCACCGCGACCCTGCGCACGACCTTCACGACGCCGTAGCCGGGCACGCCCCAAACGTTGTCCATCCCGCCCATGCGCTGCTGCTGGATGAACCGCTGCGGGTCGAAGCCCGCTGGGTCTGCGGAGGAGTAGACGGTGAGCGAGACGCCTTCCGCAGGCTTCTCGACGTGGTGCTTGACGGGGCGCTCGACGGGGCTCTCGGTGTGCAACGCAGGCACGGACATTGCGAGGTTGCTGGCGGCGAGGCAGGACGCTGCGACGGTCGAGATGAACAGGCTCATGGCGGTCTCCGGGTGTGGCGCGGAACGCGCGGGACGCGCGAACGGCTCGCGCGGCACGGTACATGACGATCGCCTCAGACGCGTCTCCGAGCGCGGGCATTCATCCGCGGTCTGGCCCGTGCGCGCTGCTTCCCCGCCACGCGCTCAGCTTGTGCCCGCGAGGCGCCGCACCACCATCATGAACCCGCGCTTCATCGAGGCATGCATGAGGTAGCAGGCAAGCCCGTACGCTGCGCAGGCGACGACCGTGCCGACGACGAGGCTCGTGCGCATGGCGGTGGGGTCGTTCATGCTCTCCTCGATCGCCGAGACGGGGGTCACGGTCGCGAAGAGCATGTTGAGCGGGCTCGCGGCGGCTGCCGCTGCGCCGATGTACGGCACGCTCGCCCCGAGCGCCGTGGCGCAGGTTCCGAGGACGATCCCGAGGAGGCCGAGGACGCCGATCGCGGCCATCACGGAGCCGATCGTGCCTTTGGTCCGCAGCGACCATTGAAGGCCGACCATGATCGCGAACGCCGTCACGGCGATGAGGTCGACGAGGACCAGGATCGCTCCTTCGGGAAGGATGAGCGGACCCGTGACCGTGGCGGTGAGGAATGGCTCCGTCACCATCACGCCCTGCGCCGCGCCGAAACCGCCGAAGAGGACATAGAGCGACACCGTGCCGAGCGTGACGAACGGGACGAGGAGCATCGGCACGAGGAACTGCACGATTCCCCGCAGTTTCCCAGAGAGATACGGCCCCGGCTGGATCGGCGTCGTGAGCAGGATGTCGAGCGTGCCGTCCTCGCGCTCACGGCTGACGGCCGTGGCGCTGACGCTGACGGCCGTGAGCAGCACGACCGCGATCTCGGCGCCGACGACCCCGAGGAGCGCGAGGCGAAGGTCGGCCGAGTTGATCGTGCCCTGATGATGAAGCCCGCACAGGACAAGCCCGACGCAGGCCCCGAGGCCGAGGAAGACCCAGCGGCCGAACATGCCCGCGACGGATTGGGAGCGCAGCATGTTCTCGCGCCACGCGATCGGGTTTGCCCCGACGCGCCGAGACTCGCGCGTTCCGCGCGCTCCCGCACCCGTTCCGAGGAGCGCCCGCCACCACGAGACGCGCGGGCCGCGCGTGCCGATCACGCGCAGGCGCAGCGTCGACCAGAGCACCATGGCCACGCTCGCGAAGACGCAGAGGAGGCAGAAGCTCCGCGCGGGCGTCTCGTAGAGCGCCGCGAAGGGCGTGAATGGCGCGCTGCCCGGCGAGTACGGCACGTAGTTCGTCGAGCTGAGCGCGCTCTCGAGCGCGAGGAACGGGTTGAACGCCGTGAAGATCGTCGTCTGGGTGGCGCCGGTGCCGACGCCGATCATGGCGCCCTGCCGCGCGTAGGCGTCGGCTGCGTAGGTCGCGAAGAGGTACATCACGACGGCGGCGTAGAAGACGAACACCGCGCGCTTGCCCGCGCTGCGGGTCACCGACAGCGTCACCGCGGTCGTGGCCACGATCAGCGCGCTCGAGGCCGCGATCGCGTAGCTCGTGAAGATCGCCTCGCCCGGGACGCCGCCGAAGAACTGGGTCAGGACGAAGAGCGGAAATGTCGAGAGAAGCAGGGCAAGAATGAAGAAAAGGCGCCCGAAGATGTTCCCGAGGACGATCTGGAGGTTCGAGAGCGGCGTCGTGAGCAGGATGTCCCAGGTCCGCGGGCTCGCCTCCTGGACGATCGCCCCCGCCATGAAGATCGGGGTGAGGACGCAGATCAGCGCCACCTGCCCGAAGGACACGACCGAGAACGCGCCCGCCCCGCGGGTGGCCAGCTGCTTCATCGACCCCTCGCCCCCGAGGAGGCCGATCAGCAGGATGGCGATCATGAGCGCCAGATACCCTGAGCGGAGCAGGAGATGCTGCGTCCGCCGCGACCCGCCGGCCACGATGCGCACCGCGATCGGGTTCGTGGGAAGCAGGTTCGAGAGCCAGACGAGGACCGGAGGCATGGGGCGGTGGCAATCGTACCTTGACAGTTGGCGCGGGGAGCGGATACTTGCGGAGTCCGCGGACGCGGACCGGGCGGCGCCTGGATGAGGATTCGGTTCACACCGACCCAGTCCGGGACCTTGCCGACCGTTCACTCTTCTCGGCTCGTCGAGCAGGCCAGGCCGTTCGCGACCGTTCACAGGTGTGCGGGTTCCAATCGTTGGAGGCCAAGCACCCGCGGGCCCGACCACCACGGTGGCGTTCCCGTGATAGATCGATCCAGACCAAGGCCGCATCCTTCGGGAGGCGGCACCCAAAGTTCGCTGTAACTCGTGACCGTTTCGAACCTTCAACATCCGCTTCGAAGCCGCATGGGCGCGCATGTGCGCGCAGGGCGTGCTTCCGAGGCTCGATGCGCTGTACGAAGGCGCTGAAGACCCATTCACGCACTGAAACGGTTCCGCTGGATCATCTTCGAGCGCCGCACGCTTGGCGGGTGCCCTTGGCATCCGACGGGTGTCCTTTCGTCAGGAGGCGCGTGTGTCCATCCTTCTCCAGAACTCGAGCGGTGACTTCGGCGTCGCCGCCATCATCACAGCGGCGGCCATCGGCCTTGTCGTCGGAGCCGTCGTCGGCATCGTGATCCTGACCTTCGCGTCCGGTCGCGGCATCAAGGCCGCCCGCGCCGAGGCAGACCGCATGATCGCCGACGCCAAGGCGCAGGCGGAGCTTGCCGCGAACGCCGTGCGCAGCGAGTCGGAGAAGAAGGCGCGCGAGATCGAGCTCGCGGCGGAGAAGCAGGCGTCCGAGAAGCGAGCGGCCGTCGACCGCGAGTCGAAGGCGACGCAGGCCAAGCTCGACGAGAGCCTCGCCCGCGCCGCCAAGCGCGAGGAGACGCTCGACAGGAAGCTCGAGTCGATCGGCCAGCGCGAGCAGAAGATCGAGTCGCGCGAGGCGGACCTCAAGCGCCAGGAGGACGAGGTCCGCCGCGGCGCCGACGAGAACGAGCGCAGCCGCAACGAGCTGCGCGGCGCCCTGTCGAAGGTATCGGGGCTCACGCGCGACGAGGCCCGCGAGCTCTACCTCGCGGAAGTCCGTGTCGAGGCCGAGCACGATGGGTCGGCGCTGCGGCAGAAGCTTCTCGACGAGGCCGAGCGCGACGCGAAGGGCAAGGCGCGCGAGATCACGCTCATGGCGATCCAGCGCTACGCCGCCGAGAACGTCGGCGAGTCGACGGTGCGCTCGATCAAGATCACGAGCGAGGACATGAAGGGCCGCATCATCGGCCGCGAAGGCCGCAACATCCGCGCCATCGAGAAGGCGACGGGCGCCGACATCCTCGTCGACGACACCCCTGGCGTCATCAGCGTGTCGTGCTTCGACCGCGTGCGCCAGGCGATCGCGGCCGAGGCGCTGCAGCGTCTCGTGGCCGACGGCCGCATCCACCCGACGCGCATCGAGGAGCTCGTCGAGCAGACCAAGCGCGACATCGAGGAGAAGGTCGTCAAGGTCGGGAACGAAGCGGTGGTCGAGGCCGATGTCCGCGGGCTTCACCCGAAGGTCATCGAGGCGCTCGGCAAGATGCACTTCCGCACGAGCTACGGCCAGAACGTGCTGCGTCACTCGATCGAGGTCGCGTTCCTGTCGCAGATGATCGCGGACCAGCTCGGCCTGAATGGCGCGATTGCGCGGCGCGCAGGCCTTCTCCACGACATCGGCAAGGCGATGGACCACGAGATGGAGGGCGGCCACCCCGCGATCGGCATGGAGTTCCTCAAGAAGTACGGCGAGAAGAGCGAGGCCGTGCTCAACGCCTGCGGAGGCCACCACGGCGACATCCCCGCGACGACCGCCTACACGCCGATCGTGATGGCGGCCGACGCGATCTCGGGCGCGCGCCCCGGCGCGCGGCGAGAGTCGATGGAGATGTACATCAAGCGGCTCGAGCAGCTCGAGGGAATCGCCCGCGAGCAGCCGCATGTCGACGAGGCGCACGCGATCCAGGCGGGCCGCGAGATCCGCGTCATCCTCAACGCGAAGAAGGCCGACGACGCGACCGCGTTCCAGATCGCGGAGGCGATCGCCAGGCGCGTCGAGGCCGAGATGACCTTCCCCGGCGAAATCAAGGTGACCGTGCTGCGCGAGACGCGCGCGGAGGCGATCGCGCGGTAGGCGCGGAGACGAGTCGCGAGAGCGCGCGGGTCGAGGCGCGACGGAGGAATCGCGATGGATGACGTGCAGGCAGGTCCATCGAACGAGCCGACGCCGACCTGGTCCATCACCAAGGCGGAGTGGGACGGCTATCAGCTGACGACGCGCTCCCAGAGCCTGTTCGTGTGGGTCATGGTCGGCGGCATCGTGGTGGCTGCGATCGCGGCCATCGGCATTCCTCGGCTCGTGGCCATGGCGTCGGGGAGATCGGGTGTTCCGCATGCGCTCGACTTCGTCGCACTCCTTCTGATCGCCGGTGCAGTCGCGGCCACCGTTTGGCGTATCCACTGGACGAAGCGATGGAACCGGCTCCGCCCGCTGGTGTGGGAGGCGCGCGGCTGCGTCTGCCCGTGGTGCGCGGAGCGCACGGATGCGGCGCCCTGCCCGCGCCACGGCTTCACGGCGAAGGAGCATCGGCTGCTCCTCGATTACTGGGAGTCGCTGCCGAACGCGGCCCTTGGCGCACGCGCGAAGGCGCTGCTCGCGCTCTCCGATGCCGCACCGCGCCGACCGCTGCTCCGGCGCCTCACGGACCCCGTGCAACGCGTGCAGCTTCGCTCGGAGGTCACGCTGAACGACCCGGACTCGACGCCGTTCCAGCGACTTCGCGCCGCGTTTCCCAACGCGATCATCAAGAGCTTCGCTCTCGCGGCTGTCGTCGCGATCGGATTCACGCTCATGCCGCGCGGGTTCGTCGCGGGCGCGCTCTCGGGCTGCCTTCCGTTCGTCGTGATCGCACCGATCGTGGCCCTGATCGGCCCCGCCTTTCGGCAAGGGCGCCCACGATGCGCCGCCTGCCAGCAGATCTGCGCGACCGACAAGCCGACCATCTGCCCGGAGTGCGGCGCCGACCTCACCAAGCCCGCGTCGGTGACGCGGATCGAGCGCGCGAAGGGCGCGTTCTACTTCATCCCGTTCGGCGCGATGGTCCTCTTCTTCGGCTGCCTGTTCTTCCAGGACGCGTTCATCGGCCTCCTTCCGAGGCCGCTGCGCCACGCGTACTGGTCGAACATCAAGCCGCCGACCGCCTACTGGCGCGACCTCACGCCCATGACGATGACGCAGGCCGAGGTCGACGAGGCGGCGGACCTGCTGATCGACTGCGCGCGCCCGGGCCGTGCGCGTCCGCTCTTCGACTTCTCGTTCCTCTGCAACGCGGAGCGCGCCGGCAAGCTGACGCCCGCGATCCTCGAGGATGTCGCGCGCGCGACGGTCGAGGCCACGCTCGAGGTCGAGCAGGATGGAAGCGCCCTAGTCGCGACCGTGCGGCCTGCGTTCGGCGAGCTCATCCTCGGCTCGATGAAGACGCCGCGCCTCGTGTTCGGCGGAGTATCGCTCGACGACGGCCCGTGGACGAAAGGCGCGGACTGGTCGCTCTTCATGCACGACCTCGACGCGTTCTGGCGCGCGAACGGCCAGCTGCGCGCGCTGCCCGAGTCGCAGCTCGTGTTCACCGGCCGCATCGCCGACGCGCCGAAGGGCACGCACCGCTTGCGCGCGCGATGCTGGATCGTGATCCATGGGGCGCAGTGGGAGCGCTACACCCCTGCCTTCGACGACGAAGGAGCGCTCGTCCCGCCTGCGGGAGCGCTCGTCTATCCGCTCGACCTCGAGCAGACGATCACCGTGAGGTGATGCGGGGCCGAGCCGCGGCTCACGCCTTCGGCTTGCGATACACCATCCGCAGCTTGTTGCCGGGCGGGATGTACTCGGCCTCCGTCATGTAGGCCTTGATCAGCATCACGCCGCGGCCAGAGGGCATCTCGATGTTGAACTGGTCGGTCGGATCGGGAATCGCCTTCGGGTCGAACCCCGGGCCCTGGTCCTCGACCTCGAACACCGCCTCGACGCCGTCGACATGGGCGCGGAAGAAGACGACCTTGGTCGGGTCATTGCGGTTCCCGTGGCGGAAGGCATTCACCACGGCCTCCTCGATCGCGAGGCGGATGGCGAAGACAGCCGCTTCGTCGTAGCCGTGCGTCGAGAGCGCTGCAGACACCTGCTCATGCACCAGCTCGAGCCCCGCCCGGAGCTCCTGCAAGGTGAAGTCGCGCTGGAAGATCGACGGTTGCTCGCTCATGTCCGGGAGGTCGTGCGATCGGAGTCGTGCCGCGGAACCTGCTCAGGCGAAGCTCTGCACGGCGGCGTCGTAACTGTCGTGGATGGCGAACAGCCGGTCGAGCTTCGTGATGGTGAAGGCCTCGCGAATGCGCGGCTGGATCTCGCAGAGGCGCAGCTGGCCATCTCGGCTTTCGACGCGCCCCTTGAGGGTGATGAGCGTGCCGAACGCGGCCGAAGAGAGGTGCTCGACGTTGCGGAACACCAGCACCAGCTTCGGGCGGAACTCGGCCTCGACGGCCTTCATCAGCTCGATGCCGATCTGGTGGATGTTGACCTCGTCGAGGATGTTGCGGTCGACGAAGTCGACCCGCATGACGCCGTCGATCTTGCGGACACTGATGTGCGATGCGCTTGCTGCCATGGAAGCTCCGGAGGTCTGACTGGCGGCACGATATCACAGCGGGCCTGCGGCACAGTTGCACCGCCAAAGAGAAGCGGCGGCGGGAAGCCCGCCGCCGCCGTGAGGATCATGGAACTCGATCAGCCGCCGATGTTGCCGAGCTGGTCGACGAGGCCCGGGAAGAGCAGGTCCTCGTTCTCGCTCTGGATCACGATCTCGGGCCGCATCAGGATGACGGTGGTTCCTTCCGTCTCGGAGTCGATGCGGTTGGTGAAGAAGCGGTTGACGATCGGAATCTTCGAGAGGATGGGGACTCCTGACTCGATCTCGACCTGATTGAAGTTGCGCTGGCCGCCGAGGAGGATGGTGCCCTTGTCGGGAACGCTCACTGTGGTTCGCACCGACTGGACGCGCACGTCGGGCAGCTGAATGGTGCCGCCGAACTCGCTGCCACGGCCACCCGCGGTGCCGGTGCCGCCGACGGCGCCCGTGACGGGCACTTCGTCGAAGCCGAGGACTGCGCTGGTGTCGAACGCGACCGTCATGGTCACATAGCGGCGATCGGCGGAGATCACGCCTTCGACATCGAGCACGAAGCCGTCCTGAACGACGCCCGTCTGCGGCGCGGCGAAGCCTGCCGCGTCACCCACCGAGGGCGTGAGGCCCGCGATGAAGGCGATGTTGCGCGAGATCGTGATGAACGAGCGCTGACCATTCATGAGGGTCAGGCGCGGCGCTGTGAGCACGACATTGCGCTGGTCGGCCTGGGTCGCCCTGATGAGGAGGTCGACTTGAATGTCGTCCATGTAGCTGAAGCCCGTGGTGGCCGCAGACAGGCCCTGATTCAGGATCGTGCCGCCGATGCCAGTCACAACACCGGCACCGATGGTGTTGGTGATGCTCGACGAATCCTGCGTCACGCCGATCGGGGTCCAGCCGCTCTGGCGGCGCACAGGCGAACCGACAGGGCCGTAGACATAGGTGATGTCCGAGCCATCGGGCGTGGGGACACCGAAGGCGTTACCCGTCGCGGGGGTGTTGCGGACATCGTCATCACCCGTCGGAGTCCCGAGAGGCCCGAACACGACGGGATCCTTCAGCTGGCCCTTGCCCGGGCCGTTCTGGAAGAAGAAGTCGCTGATGTTGAAGTTCGGATCCGCGCCGCGGGCGGCGTTCCACATGCTGTCATTGGTGTTGAAGTAAAGGTCGAGGTCGACGCCGATCTGCTCGAACCACTCGCTGGTCACGCCGATGACGCGCGCCTCGTAGTTGATCTGGAGCGCTCGGATGGCGCGCAGCTGCGTGAGCAGGCCCTCGATCTCGCGGTGATTGCGCGAGGTGTTGGTGATGATCAGGTTGCCGTTGAGCTCCTGGATCGCGCCAGTGTCGCCGCCGTTGTCCTTCCAACCGTCGGGGTCGATCTGCTCCTGGATGATGGTGGTGATCTGCTCGATCAGCTCCTCACGGGAGCGTCGTCCGGGATCCTCCCCGACATCACCGATGATGCCGCCACCGCCGCTGCCGCTTCCACCGCCACCACCGCCGAAGCCGCCACCGCCACCGCCACCGAAGCCGCCGCCGCCGCCGCCGAAGCCGCCGCCGCCGCCGCCGCCCTGGCCGCCTTGGTTGCCCTGCTCAAGCGCCGAGCTCAGGCTGAAGTCGGGCGCGTTGTCGAAGTAGGGCACCTCGAAGAGAAGGTCGCGGATGTCGTAGACGATCGTGAGCGTCTTCTTGCGCAGCATCTCGGGCGAGCTGACGACGATCACGCCGTCCTCGACCGAGTAGTCGGGCCGCGAGCTCTCGTCGCCGAGCTGCTCCATCACGCGCTTCAGCGCGACTTCCGCAGGCACGTTGTCGAGTGCGAGCGACACGGTGTCGTCGGCACGGATACCGGCGGCCTCAAGCGCCCGCCAGTCGGGGTAGAAGTCGACCCCGCTGACCTCGTTCATGAAGCTGAAGACCTGCTCGACGGTGTTGTTGCTGAAGTTCACCGAGACGGGCTTCTGCATCGCCACCATCGCGGCGCGGTTCACGGTGCTCTCGCGGTAGCCGCTTGCGCGGTCGCGCAGACGGCGATCGCTGAGCGATGGCCAGTCCTCGGGGTACTCGACGAGGCCGGTGACCGAACGGGGACCAGGGCCCGTCAGGTTGCGCATCGGCGGCACCGTGCGGTCGAGGACATCCAAGGAGAACTCCGCATAGGCCTCGTTGCGACGGCGCTCGATGCGGTTGTAGTCGTGGTAGAGGCTGCTCGTCTTCAGCACGGCATCGAGCGCCTGCGCGGCAGGGTTGTTCGGGTCGAGGAAGAGGATCTCGCCGACGACCTGGCGCGCTTCGTCGTACTTCATCTCCATCTGGAGCTGGCGCACGCGGAGAAGACGCTCGTCGATCGACTTGGCGCGCGACTCCATCTCGGCCTTCTGGCGCGCTGCGCTGGCGGTGGTCGCCTCGCGGCGCGCCGCTTCCTCGCGGGCGAGGGCAGCGTTGGTCTTGCCGACCTCGATCTGCTCGAGAAGGGTCTCGATCTCGCGCGAGAGGTCGCCGTACTCGGCCGCCGGGAACACCATGCGGTCGCGCTCGAGGCGAAGCTTGGCCTGCAGGGCCTGACGGTGGGCGCCCGCGAAGTCGCCCGCGGACATGAGCTGCGTGGAGTTCGCGACGAGCGATGTCACCTCGACCTGGGCCCGCTGCTTGCGGAGCGAGAGATCGGTTCCGACGTCTGCGAGAAGCGAAGCCTGGTCGAGCATGGCCTGCGCGCGCTGCATACCGCGCGAAGCCTCGCCGTCGCCGGGAGCGGCGACCTGCAGGGACGACCAGAGGTCGATGGCCTTGCGCCACTCGCTGCGCGACATCGCCTCACGGGCGGCGGTGCGAGTTGCCTCGATGTCGGCAGCCAACGGCCCGCTCGGCGCGGCCTCAGCGGGCGGCTGCTCGGCGGGCGTCTCCTGAGCGGGGGTTTCCGCCGGCGCGGGCTCTGCAGGCTCCGCAGCGGGGGGCGTGGGCGCATCCTGCGCAAGCGTCTTGTTCGACCACGCCGCCATCCAGGGCGACGAACCGACGAGCGCGACCGCCACCAGGCCTGCGACGGTGCGCGAACCGCGCGTACCGACCTGAGTCGTGATGAAGGTCTGCTCGATCTTCGTGCTGCGCTGCATTCTGTACTCCTGAGGCACCCACAAGAGGTGTGCGGAACTCGAAACTCACGCTCTCGAAACGCGCTGCCTACACTCGCCGGCGGCGATGCAGCCCTGTGCGTGGAGCCCGAGGGCCCTTGCGGTGCTGCTTCTACGCGCGGCGGTGCCTGCGTCCCCACTCGGCTTGCACAATCCTGACGGATCGTGCCGACCGCTGCGGAGCCGCGCAAGGTACTCCCCGTCCCGAAGTCCCGCAAGGAGCGCGGACGAGCGGCTACAGGAATCGTTTCGGAATCTGAACCACGGCGGGAACGAGGAGTCCGCGTTGCAGGGGGCGCGGGTGCGGCGCTCGAACTGCAAAGAGGGCGATGCGCCGCGTCGAGCGCCGCGGGAAGCGCCACAGGAAGCGCCGGATCGCGGCGCCAAGAGCAGCACAGGTCGCAGCGGGCATGTCAAGCGAGCCCGCTCGGCCGATGGCGCCGCGGGCTAGGCGCGCACCACTGCGGCGAGCGCGGCCTGCGCCGCTTCCATCTCCCTTGCGCCAATAGGCTTACGCGACCTCATCATCTCGATGAAGACATCGAAGAGATAGGCGGAGTCGTGCGGCCCGGGGCTTGCCTCAGGGTGGTACTGCACGCTGAAGATCGGCTTCCTCGTGTGGCGGAAGCCCGCCAGCGTGCCATCGTTCAGGTGGATGTGCGTCGGCTCGCCTCCCGCCGCGCGCAGGCTCGTCTCGTCGACGCAGAAGCCGTGGTTCTGGCTTGTGATCTCGACGCGCCCAGTCAACAGGTTGCGCACAGGCTGGTTGGCACCGCGGTGGCCGAACTTCAGCTTCCAGGTGGTCGCTCCGAGGGCAAGCGCCAACAGCTGGTGGCCGAGGCAGATCCCGAAGGTCGGGACCTCCCCCGCCACGGCGCGCAGCGTGTCGATGACCGTCTGGACGACCGCAGGGTCGCCCGGGCCGTTCGAGATGAAGAGGCCGTCGGGCCTGCGGGCGCGGATCTCGTCGGCGGTTGCCGTGTGCGGCAGGAACTCGACCGTGCAGTTCCGCTCGACGAGGTGGCGGTAGATGTTGCGCTTTGCGCCGCAATCGATGGCGACGACCTTGAAGGGCTCGCCCGCGGCGCGGCCTTCGGGCGACGGCTTCGTGTCGACGAAGAGGCCCCCGCGCGGCGCCCACTCCCCGAGCGATTCCTCGAAGAATCCGCTGCAGGCGGGGCTCACCTTGGCCGCGAGGTTCGCGCCCGCCATCGAGGGAATCGCGCGCGCCCGCGCCACGAGCTCGAGGTCGCCTGCATCCGCGGGCGAGACGGAGGAGATGACGCCGCGCATCGCGCCGCCGATCCGCAGCCGACGCACGAGCGCGCGGGTGTCGATGCCCGAAATCGCGGGAATTCCCGCGTCCGCAAGCCAATCCGAAAGGGTGTGCGCCGAGCGCTGGTTCGAGGCGATGCGAGAGAGTTCGCGCACCACGAAGCCCGCGACGCACGGGCGCGCGCTCTCGATGTCCTCGGGCGCGATGCCGTAGTTCCCGATCTCGGTGGCGGTCATCGTGAGGATCTGCCCCGTGTAGGAGAGATCCGTCAGCGCCTCTTGGTAGCCGCACATCGCGGTGTTGAAGACGACTTCGCCCGAGCCCTCGAGATCGTGCAGCGATCCGCCGAAGGCCTGACCGTGGAAGACCGACCCGTCCTCAAGGGCAAGGCGCGCGAGTTTCGTCGTAGGCATGGGCGAAGAGTGTAGCGCGGCGGGCGCGGGAGGCGCAGTGCGCACCCCCCCGCGCGCCGCATGCACGCTCACCCGCACGCGCCCCACGCCGCGAGGAGCGCCGTGAGGTCGGATGCATCGGTCGTGCCGTCTCCGTTGAGGTCTGCGGCGGCGGTGCTCCACGCGGCGAGGAGCGTGGTGAGGTCGCCGCCGTTCACAAGGCCGTCGGCGTTGAGGTCCGCGGGGCACGCGCCCGCGATCGTCACGGTGGCGGCGACGCTCGTCGCGGCGCCGCAGGAGTTCGTGAAGACGACGGTGTAGTCGCCCGAGTCCGAGGGCTGCGCGGCTGTGATGGCGAGCGTGGTCGAGAGATTCGTTGCAGTGAGCGAGCCGCTTGCGCCTGCGACTTCACCGCCGCGCTTCGACGCGCCGCCGGCGCCGTTTGCGATGCTCACGCCGTTGCGCTGCCACTGGAAAGTGACCGCACCATCGAAGTCGTAGCCCGATGCACACGCGGCGGTGAGCGTGAGCGTGGCGCCCGGGTCGATCGATTGCGCAGCGGGCTCCTGCGCGACCCACGGGATGCCCGTGTCGGACCAGCGGGCCCAGTAGCCGGAGGTGAGGCCTCCCGCCGTCGTAAACTGGCCGCCTGCCGCGACTTCGCCGTTCGGAAGCACGGCGAGCGCGTACACCCAGTAGCTCATTCCAGAACCGAGCGGCGCCCACGACGCGCCGTTCCAGCGCGCGATGTGACTTGCCGACGCGCCGCCCGCCGTCGTGAACACGCCGCCCGCCACGAGGTCGCCGTTCGGAAGCACGGCGAGCGCGAGCGCCCGGTAGTTCATGCCAGAACCGAGCGGCGACCACGATGAACCGTCCCAGCGCGCGATGGAGCTCGCCTTCACGCCCCCGGCGGTCGTGAAGAAGCCGCTCGCCACGAGGTCGCCGTTCGGAAGCACCGCGAGGGCGGACACGCCGGCACTCATCCCACCTCCCAGCGGCGTCCACGACGAACCGTCCCACCGCGCGATGCGGTTCACGGTCACGCCCCCGGCGGTCGTGAAGAAGCCACCCGCCACGAGGTCGCCGTTCGGAAGCACGGCGAGCGCGAGCGCGTGGTAGCTCATGCCAGAACCGAGCGGCACCCAAGAAGAACCGTTCCAGCGCGCGATGCGATTTGCCGACGCGCCGCCCGCCGTCGTGAATTCGCCGCCCGCCACGAGGTCGCCGTTCGGAAGCACGGCGAGCGCGTTGACCTGGTCGTTCATGCCAGAACCGAGCGGCAACCACGATTCGCCGTCCCAACGCGCGACGCGGTTTGCAGACACCCCACCGGCTGTCGTGAAGCCGCCGGCCGCCACGAGGTCGCCGTTCGGAAGCACGGCGAGCGCGAGCACCTGGTCGTTCGTGCCGGAACCAAGCGGCGCCCAAGAAGAACCGTCCCAACGCGCGACGCGGTTTGCAGACACACCCCCGGCGGTCGTGAAATCGCCACCCGCCACGAGGTCGCCGTTCGGAAGCACGGCGAGCGCGAGCGCCCGGGCGTTCATGCCAGAACCGAGCGGCGCCCAAGAAGAGCCGTTCCAACGCGCGACCCGGTTGACCGTCACGCCCCCGGCGGTCGTGAATTCGCCACCCGCCACGAGGTCGCCGTTCGGAAGCGCGGCGAGCGCGCGCACCCAGTCGTTCATGAAAGACATGCCAGAGCCGAGCGGCGCCCAAGAGGAACCGTCCCAACGCGCGACGCGGTTTGCAGACACACCCCCGGCGGTCGTAAAGGTTCCACCCGCCACGAGGTCGCCGTTCGGAAGCACCGCGAGCGCGTCCACCCCGCCGGCGCCCAACCCAGATCCCAGCGATCCCCAGGAAGAACCGTTCCAACGCGCGATGCGGTTCGCCGTCACGCCCCCGGCGGTCGAGAACGATCCGCCCGCCACGAGGTCGCCGTTCGGAAGCACCGCGAGCGCGTTCACCCAGTCGTTCATGCCAGAACCGAGCGGCAACCACGATTCGCCGTCCCAACGCGCGACGCGGTTTGCAGACACCCCACCGGCTGTCGTGAAGCTGCCGGCCGCCACGAGGTCGCCGCTCGGAAGCACCGCGAGAGCGCGTACGGTGCTGTTCATGCCAGAACCGAGCGGCGACCACGATGAACCGTCCCAACGCGCGATGTAGTTCGCCGTCACGCCCCCGGCGGTCGTGAAGCTGCCGGCCGCCACGAGGTCGCCGTTCGGAAGCACCGCGAGAGCGCGTACGGTGCTGTTCATGCCAGAACCGAGCGGCGACCACGATGAACCGTCCCAGCGCGCGATGGAGTTCGCCGTCACGCCCCCGGCGGTCGTGAAGAAGCCGCCCGCCACGAGGTCGCCGTTCGGAAGCACGGCGAGCGCGTTCACCCCTCCTCCTAAGCCGGGATAGTCGGCGTGGTTCATGCCGGAACCAAGCGGCGACCACGATTCGCCATCCCACCGCGCGATGCGGTTGACCGTCACGCCCCCGGCGGTTGTGAAGAAGCCGCCCGCCACGAGGTCCCCGTTCGGAAGCACGGCGAGTGCGTGCACCGATTCGTTCAGACCCGGCACACCCTGATGCGCGCTTGTCAGCCAGCGCCCGTCGCATTCCCCCTGCGCGAAACTCGGCGTCGCAAGCCCGATGAACGCGGCGGCGAGCGCCAGCATGAGCGCCGCGGATGCGCGCGCCCGCGCGCTGCGGAGTGCGGCGGAGAGACGGACAAGGGCGGAGAAGTGCGTGGACATGAGGTTCTCGCGTGAGGCAGGCCGCCCGACGCGGGCGGTGCCTGCCGTGGAAATGCGTGGAGCGTGCGGAGGCGTGTACGCAGGTGTAGGGCCTGGATTGGTTTCCGCCTCACGCGATGCGACACGCTTTGACTTCGGACACTTGGATTGACACAGCCGTCACCCCATGGCCGACCGGTGCGCGGGCCCGCGATTCCAAGGCGCCGCGCCGCGGATAGGCTGTGCCCGTGTCCCTCTTCGCCTCCGCAACCCCTGTGGAAGAGCTCGCGCTCGTCGTCGTCGCGGTCGAGCGTGCGGTCGATCGGTCGCCCGACGGGCTGACCTACGCGTTGCCGCGCGAATTCGCGCAGCTCGCGGACGGCGCGCGCGTCGAGGTGCCGCTTGGGCGCGGCGAGACGCCGACCGCGGGCTGGATCGTGCGGCGCATCGCGGCAGGCGAAGAGACGGGCATTCCGCGCGAGAAGATCAAGCCGATCCTTGGCGTCGATCCTTCGGGCGTCGTGTTGCCCGGCGAACTCATGCAGTTCGCGCGGTGGATCAGCGCGTACTACGCGTGTCCGATCGGGATGACGCTGGCGTCGATCTTGCCCGCGGCGGTGCGCAAGGCGATCGGGCGCGTGGAGCGGACGCTCGTCGATCTTGCGCCTGCGCCGACGGCGGGAGCCAAGACCGTGATCGTGAAGATCACGAAGCGCCAGCAGCAGGCGCTCGATGTGCTTGCGACCTTGCCGCGGCCGATCGAGATCGCCGACCTCGCGGAGGCCGCGGGCTACTCGTCGGTCGAGCCCTTGAAGCGGTTGATCGCGTCGGGTCACCTCGTCGCGACGAAGAAGACCGCGGTCGAGGCGGGCTTCATCGCGCGCGCGGGCAACATCGCGCCCGCGCCAGAGCCGACCGCCGAGCAATCGGCCGCAATTGCCGCGATTTCCTGCGATTTTGGGCAGTTCGCCCAGCACCTCATCTTCGGCGTCACGGGCTCTGGCAAGACGGAGATCTACATCCGTCTCTTGGAGGAATGCGTGCGCCGCGGGAAGCGCGCCATCCTGCTCGTCCCCGAGATCTCGCTCACGCCGCAGACGGTCGGCCGAATCGCCGCGCGCCTCTTGCATGCGAAGGTCGCGGTGCTGCATTCGGGCCTCACCGATGCGCAGCGCAACCAGCAGTGGCAGCTGCTCGCGGAAGGCGGCGCCGATGTCGTCGTCGGCGCGCGCAGCGCGTTGTTTGCGCCGATTCCCGATGATTCGCTCGGATTGATCGTGGTCGACGAAGAGCACGAGCCAGGCTACAAGCAGGACTCGACGCCCCGCTACCACGGCCGCGACGCTGCGATCCGCCGTGCGCAGATCGCGAAGTGCCCCGTCGTCCTCGGGAGCGCGACGCCGAGCCTCGAGAGCTGGATGAACGCGGTCGAGCGCAGGATCTCGAAGCTCCACCGCCTCACGAAGCGCGCGCCCGGGCTCAATGTGCCGAAGGTGACGGTGGTCGATTTTGGCGCAGAACGCCGCGAAATCCGCGATCGGCGCGTCAACCTCATCGGCCCGACGCTGCGCGAGTCGATGGAGAAGACGCTGCGCGAGGGCGGGCAGGTGCTCCTTCTGCTCAACCGCCGCGGCTACGCGAACTACATCGCCTGCAGCGACCCGCGCTGCGAGTGGATGCTCACCTGCACCGACTGCGACGCAGGCATGGTGTGCCATGTCGACGCAGCGGGCAACGCGCGCAAGAGCTTCGTGCGCTGCCACCATTGCCTCGCCGAGCAACTGCTGCCGAAGACCTGCCCCGAGTGCGGCAAGCCCGTCACCGTGTTCGGCCTCGGCACGCAGCGCGTGGAAGAAGAACTCACGCGCCTCTTCCCGAGCCTCGTCGAAGGCGAGACGATGCTGCGCGTCGACGGCGACACCATGCAGACCGCGAAGCACTTCCACGACGCGCTCGAGCGCTTCGGGAAGGGCGAGGTCAAGGTGCTGATGGGCACGCAGATGATCGCGAAGGGGCTCGACTTCCCCAATGTGCGCCTGGTCGGCGTCGTCAGCGCAGACACGGCGCTCGCCCTCCCCGACTTCCGCGCGGCCGAGCGGACCTTCCAGCTCGTCTCGCAGGTCTCGGGCCGCGCCGGTCGCGGCGCGAACCCGGGGCGCGCGGTCATCCAGAGCTTCGAGCCCGACACCCCCGCCATCCGCCTCGCCGCCAGCCACGATTTCGAGCGTTTCGCGGCCCAGGAACTCGCAGACCGCAAGGAGTTCGGGCTGCCCCCCTACAGGCGCCTCGCGCGCCTGATCCTCCGCCACCCGGGCGAGACGGAGTGCGCGGAGCGTGCGGTGGCGCTCACCCATGCCATCCGCTCGTTCGCGGGGTCGGTCGAGGTCCGCGGGCCGTCGGTCTGCCCGATCGCCCGCATCGCGGGGAAGTACCGACGGCAGATCGAACTCCTGTCGGAGAGCGCAGCAGAGATCTCGCGGGTGCTGGCGGAGGCACGGTCGCGCGGGCTCCTGAAGCTGGGCGAGGAACTGGCGGTCGATGTCGACGCGCTGAGCGTCGTCTAGGCCTTCTGTTGCGTGCGTTTCCGCGGAGAAAATCGCCGCATTTTCCCCTACAATCGCCCCGCTTTGCCTCGCGCGCCGTCTGCGCGCGTTGTGCATCGCGCTGGAGCGCACGAGATGGCCCACGAAAAGGCGAGTATGGGTGCCAACAAGGACGGTTCTCACCCCCACGCCCCGCAGTCGGTGAACAGCTGGCAGCCCGATTATGTCGAGGCCCTGTTCGCGCAGTTCAAAGCCGACCCGGACTCGGTCGGACCCGAGTGGAAGAGCTTCTTCCTCGGGTTCGAGCTGGGTTTGAAGCTTGAGGGAGCGGAGGGCGCCGTTGTTGGAGCGGTCGCCGCTGCGGCGGCTCCCGTGATTGGAGCGGTCGCCGCTGCGGCGGCTCCCTCTGGTGCTGGTGGTGCTGGTGGTGCTGGTGGCGCTCTCTCGCAGCGGAAGGTGGACGATCTGATCCACCGCTACCGCACCCACGGCCACCTCGCGTCGCAGCTCGATCCGCTTGGCACGACGCGTCCGTTCCCTGCGGACCTCACCCTCGAGGCGGTCGGCCTCGACGACGAGGCCCTCGGCCAGTCGTTCGACCCGGGCACGCTGCCGCTCGACAACCCCTCGCCGCTCTCCGACATCATCGCGTGCCTCGAGGAGACCTACTGCGGCACGATGGGCGTCGAGTACATGCACATCCAGTCCGCCGAGCGCCGCGCGTGGATCGCGAAGCGCATCGAGGGGACGCGCAACCGCCCGCAGTTCGGCGCCGACACCAAGAAGCGCATCCTCTCGAAGCTTCTCGAGGCGGACAGCTTCGAGAACTTCCTCGCGAACCGCTATGTCGGCAAGAAGCGCTTCGGCCTCGAAGGCGGCGAGTCGCTCATTCCGCTCCTCGACAGCGTGCTCGAGTCGGGGCCCGCGCTCGGCGTCCGTGAGTTCACGCTCGGCATGGCGCACCGCGGGCGCCTCAACGTGCTCGCGAACATCGTCGGCAAGAACCTGCAGCAGATCTTCACAGAGTTCGACGAGGCGTGGACGGCGGCGTTCGCGTCGGGCGGCGGCGACGTGAAGTACCACATGGGCTACTCGAACGAGCACACGACCTCGACGGGGCAGCCGCTTCGCGTGGTGCTTGCCGCGAACCCGTCGCACCTCGAGTTCGTGAACGGCGTCGTGATGGGCCGCTGCCGCGGGAAGCAGCGCCTGATGGGCGACACAGAGCGCAAGATGGTCGCGCCGATCCTCATCCACGGCGACGCCGCGTTCCCGGGCCAGGGCATCGTGGCCGAGTGCTTCAACATGATGCACCTCGACGGCTACACCGTCGGCGGCACGATCCATGTGGTCGTCAACAACCAGGTCGGCTTCACCACCAATCCGCGCGACACCTTCTGCGGCAACTACTGCACCGACAGCGCGAAGGGCTTCGACTGTCCGGTCATCCATGTCAACGGCGACGACGCCGAGGCGTGCGCGTGGGCCGCGAAGCTCGCGATCGACTGGCGCCAGGCGTTCGGCCACGACATCGTGGTCGAGATGTGGTGCTACCGGAAGAACGGCCACAACGAGACAGACGAGCCGATGTTCACGCAGCCGCTCCTCTACAACCGCGTGAAGAAGGCGCGCACCGCGTTCAAGACCTACCGCGCGAAGCTCGTCGCCGAAGGCACGGTCACCGAGGCCGAGGTCGACGCGATGCTCGCCGCACGGAACGGCGTGATGGACGAGGCGCAGAACGCGGCGAAGAAGCAGCCGATCGATCCGATCATCGATCCGTTCAAGAGCGCGTGGTCGGGCCTCACGGGCCAGTACTCGCACGAGCCCGTCGAGACGGGCGTGCCGCAGGAGACGCTCGAGAAGCTCGCGAAGAAGCTCGGGGCCGCGCCCGACCACGCGTCGCTCCACAAGACGGTGTCGCGCCTGCTCGAGCAGCGCGCGGGCGCCGTCGCGGCGGGGCAGATCGACTGGGCGCTCGCAGAGATGCTCGCGTACGCGTCGCTCCTCACCGAGGGCCACCCCGTGCGCCTCTCGGGCCAGGATGTCGAGCGCGGCACCTTCAGCCACCGCCACTGCGTGGTGAACTGCCAGAACACGGGCGAGGGCTTCTGCTCGCTGAACACGCTCGACGCGAATCAAGCGCGCTTCTGCGTGCACAACTCGCCGCTCACCGAGAACGCCGTGCTCGGCTACGAGTACGGCTACTCGCTCGGCGATCCGCGCATGCTCGTGATCTGGGAAGCGCAGTTCGGCGACTTCGCGAACGGCGCGCAGGTCATCATCGACCAGTTCCTCGCCTCGGGCGAAGCGAAGTGGAAGCGCTCGACCGGCCTCGTCATGCTGCTTCCCCACGGCTACGAAGGCCAGGGCCCCGAGCACTCGAGCGCGCGTCTTGAGCGTTTCCTCCAGCTCTGTTCCGACGACAACATGCAGGTCGTCTACCCGACGACCTCTGCGCAGGTCTTCCACCTGATCCGCAAGCAGGTGAAGCAGTCGTTCCGCAAGCCGCTCATCGTGATGACGCCGAAGTCGATGCTGCGCCTGCCGGCGGCGGTGAGCCGCACCGAGGCGTTCGTCTTCGGGCACTTCCGCCAGGTGCTGCCCGATGTCGGCGTCACCGACAACGCCGCTGTGAACAAGGTGCTTCTCTGCTCGGGCAAGATCTACCACGAGCTCGCGGCGCAGCGCGAGAAGAGCGGCCAGACCACGACCGCGATCGTGCGCCTCGAGCAGCTCTATCCGTTCCCCGACGGCGCGCTGACGAAGACGCTCGCTGCGTATCCCAACGCGAAGAAGTTCATCTGGGTGCAGGAAGAGCCGCGCAACATGGGCGCGTACCGCTTCGCGCAGGCCCAGCTCAAGGAGCTCATGGGCATCGATGTCGACTATGTGGGCCGCCCCGATTCGGCGAGCCCCGCGGTCGGCAGCCAGAAGCAGCACGCGATCGAGCAGGACAAGATCCTTTCGCAGGCGATCGGCGCAGCGAAGGCGGGCGATGGCCCGGCAGGCGGGCCGCATGGTGCCGCTGGCGGCGCAGCAGCGAGCGCTGCAAGCAACCCAAAGAAGGAAACCGCACACAAGTGAGTCTGCGCGCCGATATGCGCGCGGGTTGAGCGAACTCAAGATCACGGAAGGCAACAGACATGGCTGTCGACATCACGATCCCCTCTCCCGGCGAGTCCATCAGCGAAGTCAGCCTCAGCGGCTGGCTGAAGGAAGACGGCGCGTATGTGGAGAAGGACGAACTGCTCGCCGAGATCGAGTCGGACAAGGCGACGCTCGAGCTGCGTGCGCCCGCCGCGGGCGCGCTGAAGATCGCGACCAAGAAGGGCGACGGCATCAAGGTCGGCGCGGTGGTGGCGGCGATTGATACGAGCGTGGCCGCGCCGAAGGGTTCGGCGGTCGCCGCTGCGGCGGCTCCCGTGTCTGGAGCGGTCGCGCCTGCGGGCGCTCCCTCTGGTGCTTCGAGCGCGAAGGTTTCCGGCGTTGCGAAGAAGGTCGCGGCCGAGAAGGGCGTGAACGCGGCGGCGTTGGCGGGCAGCGGTCCGTCGGGCCGCGTGATGAAGGACGATGTTCTGAGTGCCGCCGCGTCCACCTCGACTCCGTCGCCCGCAGCTGCGCCCGCAACCACGACTGAAACGAAGGTCCGCGTCGCCGTCGCCGCGACCCCGGGCTCGCGCGGCACGCGCCGCGAGAAGATGACGAAGCTCCGCCAGAAGATCGCCGAGCGCCTCGTCCACGCGCAGCACAGCGCAGCGATGCTCACGACCTTCAACGAGTGCGACATGACCGAGGTCATGCGCCTCCGCGCCGAGCACAAGGAGTCGTTCGAGAAGCAGCACGGCGTCGGCCTCGGCTTCATGAGCTTCTTCGTGAAGGCAGCGACGAGCGCGCTGCGCAAGTACCCGCGCGTGAACGCGTACATCGTCGGCCAGGGCGCCGAGATGGAGATCGAGCACCACGACTACTGCGATGTCGCCGTCGCGGTCGGCACCGAGAAGGGCCTCGTGGTCCCCGTCCTCCGCAACGCCGAGGCGATGAGCTTTGCGCAGATCGAGGCCACGATCAAGGACTTCGCCATCCGCGCGAAGGACGGCAAGCTCTCGGTCGACGAGATGACCGGCGGCACCTTCACGATCTCGAACGGCGGCGTGTACGGCTCGCTGATGTCGACGCCGATCCTGAACCCGCCGCAGTCGGGTATCCTCGGCATGCACGCGATCAAGAAGCGCGCGGTCGAGGACCCGAAGAACCCGGGCCAGGTTGCCATCCGCCCGATGATGTACCTCGCGCTCAGCTACGACCACCGCATCATCGACGGCGCAGAGGCCGTCGGCTTCCTCATCCACATCAAGGACATGATCGAGAAGCCCGAGCGGCTGCTGCTGGCGTGAGGCGCTCGGGCTTTGCTGCGCTCCGTGGTCGTGGATGCGTCACTCGTTCACCGCACGGCCCCACACGGCGCGCCCACACTCGGGGCAGGCGCACTGGTTCGCCTCGATGCGGTGCTTGCAACCGGAGCACGCACGCGGCGCACCGCATTCCGGGCAGTGCTGGTCGTCAGGCTGGAGTGCGCGAGTCGACCAACATGCGGTGCACACATCGAACCCCTGCGTTCGACCTACCCGACGAACGCGAGCGCGTTCCTTGGCTACAAAGCACCACGAGAACATCGCTGTACCTGCCCAGACAAAGATCGCTATGGCAAGCGGAACGGGCACGGGCGCCCATCGGTCGAGAGCCAGGGTCACCACAAGGGCCGCGATGCCTCCGCGCGTAAACACCAGCCAGGCCCATCGCGGGATGCAACTTCGGTGGTTAAGCCGAATGGGCGACTTTGAGATCCGCTGCTGCACGGGGTGCTTATCCGCTCTCGCCCATCCACCGCATCGTGCGGTGCGGCGGGCATCGTACGCGGCGGCGGAGTTCAGTATTCGCCTCCGTACGTAACGGTCCCATGCGGCATCGGGACAAACATCGTCGGTTGTGAAGTAGCCCCAGCAAGCGCCACCGAGCGTTCCCGCGATGGCGCAGAGGCGTCGTCTGCATCGTGCCGATTCCTCATCCACATCAAGGACATGATCAAGAAGCCGGAGCGGCTGCTGCTGACGCGAATGCGGTGTCCCGCAACGGCTGAACGCATGTGCGGTCGGCCGCCCAAGCGGTCCCTGCTTTCGCCGCATCGGGTAGCGCTGTCAGTTGGCCTCGCGCCATGCACGGCCCGCAATGACGCGGCCACACTCGGGGCAGGAGCACTGATCCGCTTCCAAACGGTGCCCGCAGATGGAGCATGCGCGCGGCGCACCGCACGAAGGGCAGTGCTGGTCGAGTGGTCCAAGTGCGCGTGATCGAATGCAACATGGACAGAGTTCAACCCCTTCGTGTCGCGCCCGCCACCTCCTCCAAGCCCGCACTCCCGCGCGCAGCCCCGCGGCGTAGGGCAATGCGCAGGCCCAGATCGCCGAGGCAAGCAACACACCCGCGCTCACCTCAAGCCAACTTTGGATCCACATCAAGCACGCGAAGAAGAGAATCCCGGCGAGACCGAAGATGTACCACGCAAGAAGGAGCGCGCGGTCTCGCACTGATTCCCGTGGGGCTCGTCGGATGCTCGTCAAGGGACTCTCCACGACCGCACTCTACACGCGGACTCACCCTCCACACCGTACCGTGAAGCAGGCGTGATAGGCCGCTCCAGCGTCCAACACTCCCTGCGCGTACTTGTCCCACGCCTCGTCTCGGCAAACGTCGTCTGCGCGGAAGTACCCAACGCACGCTCCGATGAAGCCGCCGAGCCCCGCACCAACACCGCCGCCGCCAATCGCACCAGGCACACAGGTCGTCGCGAACCCGACGCAGAATCCAGCTATGGAACCTGGTGGCCCTCCGATGCATCCAATGAACCCTCCCGCTGCGCCGCCTGAGATGCCCGTGACGCACCCCCCCACAACCGTTCCCACGGCGCCACCGCCGAGTGCTCCCAGACCGGCGCACGCAAGTATGTGATCCTGAGTCTCGGTGTCGGAGAACCCGAGGCTGTCAAAACTCGGTGCCAAAACTCGGTGCCAAAACTCGGTGCCGGGTCTCTGGCGGGTACGAGCGGGTACGAGCGGGTACGTACCTGGCACCACGGAGACGTGCGCGCAACCCGCTGTGACTGCACGGATTCCATGCCTTCTCCCGATGTGCCTGCTTGGTGCCGGGTACGAGCGGGTACCAAGAGGTAACCAAGTGGCACGGGGCTTCAGCACGGGGCTTCAGCACGGGGCTTCAGCACGGGGCTTCAACCGCAGCGCCCAGAGGCGTGGTCGGCTGCCCTGCGGTTACAGTCGGGGCTGGGTTGATCTTGCACGCGGCGACAGGTGTCGACTGCCCCATCGCGGTCGAACCAACCGATCCAAGCGCCGACGCGGCGAGGGCGAGGCATGACAGGGTCCATCTGGCGAATCGCGGCGTATCCACGGCAGTTCTCCTTGTTGTGAAGATGGCCGACAAGGCCTCTCTGGTCTATTGCTTCACAATCTACCCCCCCGATGACAGTCAAGTGATTGTCCTGTGATTTCTTGAGTTCCGTGGGACATGGACGGCGCAGAGGCGTCGTATGCCTCGTGCGGCTTCCTGATCCACATCGCAACTCGGTGCGGGGTCTCTGGCGGGTGCGCACCTGGCACCAAGCGGCCATGTGCGTAACGCGTTGCAATCCCGCCGCTTGTATGACGACTTTCGGCGTACCCGCGAGGTGCCGGGCACGAGCGGGTACGAAATGGCAACCAAGTGGCACGGGACTGCCAGGACGGGACTGGCAGCACCGGACTTGCGGCCGCGCGCTCTGGTGCTCGAGTTGAGCGGCCGAGCCGCGCTATGCAAGCAGTTCACGCAGCGCAACGCCCGGGTCGGGCTGCTTCATCAGGTGCTCGCCGACGAGCGCGATGTGGATGCCGTGCGCGCGCAGGCGCGCGAGGTCGTCGGGCGTGCGGATGCCGCTCTCCGAGACCAGCACGCTCGTGTCCTCGAGCATCTCCGCGAGGCGCATCGAGTGCTCGATCGAGGTCTTCATCGTGCGCAGGTCGCGGTTGTTGATTCCGAGCAGCGAATAGCTCGCGTGCGGGAACCCGACGATGTTGACGATCCGCAGCAGGTTGTCGACATCGTGCACCTCGATGAGCGTCGTCATGCCGAGCTCCGTCGCGAGGATCTGGAAGTCGATGATGTCGCGCTCGGGAAGCGCCTCCGCGATGAGGAGGATCGCATCCGCCCCCGCCGCGCGCGCCTCCCACACCTGGTAGATGTCGATGAGGAAGTCCTTGCGCAGGACGGGGAGCCTGACCGCGTCGCGGATCGCATGGATGTAGTCGAGCCTGCCGCCGAAGAAGCGCTCGTCGGTCAGGCACGAGATCGCGCTGGCGCCGTTGTCCGCGTAGGCCCTCGCGATCGCGACGGGGTCGAAGTCCTCGCGGATCACCCCCGCCGACGGGCTCATGCGCTTCACCTCGGCGATGATGTGCGTGGCGTTCGGGTGCCTGCGGTCGACGACCGCCTGGAAGAAGTTCCGCGGACGCCCGAGTTCCGAGATGCGCTCCTTCAGCGCCTCGAGCGGCACGCGCGCCTTGGCCTCCGCGACCTCTCCTGCCTTGTGCGAGAGGATGTCCTTCAGGGCATGGTTCATGGTCGAAAGGGCGACAGGACAGACGGCCGACGGGCCGGACGCGGCGGAAGGCCGCACATCGTACTCTGCGCCTCATGATCGACGGGCTGGCGCTCCTCCTTCAATCTCCCGAGGAACTGCCCGCGGATGCTGGCGGCACATCCGTCGGAGGAGTGCTCGCGCTCGCGTTCGCGGCGATCATCGTGGCGGTCCTCGTGGCGGCGCTGGTCTTCCCGCCGCTCGCGCTGCGGCTGCGCGCGCTCCTTCCCGAGCGCGAGCCCGCGGGTCGCCTTCCGCTCGACCCAGTCGTCGGCATCGTGGCGATGGCCGTGTTCCTGCTCGCGGGCACCATCGGCGCGTCCGCTGCGCATCTCCTCGGCGCGACGGACGACGGCTACGGCCGCCTGTTGCGCGGCGTGTGCGGAAACCTCCTGCAATGCCTCGCCGTGATCGCGCTCGTCTCGTCGCGGCTCTTCACGAATGGCAAGGGCACTGTCTCGTCGACGCGCATCGCGACCGCGGCGGGAGCGATCGCCTTCGTCGTCGTGCTGCCGCTCGTCGGTGCGGTCGGCATCGCGGCGAGCGCCATCGCGGCGCACTTCGGCCTTCCGCTTCCGCCCGAGGTGTCGCACGAGACGCTGAAGATCCTCGCGGAGCGGAACGACGCTGTCTTCACGATCGCGACGCTCGCCCATGTGGCGATCCTCGTTCCGATCGCGGAGGAGCTCGGCTGGCGCGGTGTCATGCAGCCGACGCTCCGCGCCGTGGGCGCAGGGCCGTTCGTGGCATCTGCGGCAACGGCGGTGATCTTCGCGGCGATCCACTGGGACGCGATTCCCGAGGATGGCCGCGCGGCGGCCATGCCCATGCTCGTGACGCTCGGGTTCGCGCTCGGCCTGCTGCGCGAGCGGACGGGCGGTGTTCTCGCGCCCATCGTGCTGCATGCCCTCTTCAACGCCTGGAATGTGTACACCGCGCTTGCCTGAGGCGCGCGTTTGCCGATACAAGAGGTCGCGCGACGGCCTGACCCGCTGCGCAGGAAAGACGAACCCATGAGCACACTCGACGCGATCCAAGGCAAGCCCCGCATCCTCACAGGCGACACGCCGACGGGGCAGCTCCATCTCGGCCACTGGGTCGGCAGCGCGAAGCGCCGCGTCGAGCTGCAGGACTCGCACGACTGCTACTTCATCATCGCGAACATGCACGCGTACACCACGCGGCTTGCGAAGAGCGACGAGATCAGGCGCGACTCGATCGCCATCGTGCGCGACTATCTTGCGATGGGAATCGACCCGGAGAAGGCCACGATCTTCCTGCAGAGCGAGATCCCCGCGATCGCGGAGCTCACCTTCCTCTTCGCGATGCTGCTGCCGTTCAACCGCGTGATGCGCAACCCGACGCTCAAGACGGAGATCGAGCTCAAGGGCCTCGGCGAGACCTACTCCTTCGGCTTCCCGCTCTACGCCGTCGGCCAGACCGCCGACATCCTCGCCTTCCGCCCCGTCGGCGTGCCCGTCGGCGAGGACCAGGTGCCGCACCTCGAGCTCACGCGCGAGGTCGCGCGGCGCTTCAACCAGATCTTCTGCTCGGTCGACGAGCACTGCGAGGACGAGGAGCATGTGAAGCTCGGCGGCGTCTTTCCCGTGCCGCGCGCGGAGGTGGGCGAGGTCGGCCGCCTCGTCGGGATCGACGGCGTCAACAAGATGTCGAAGTCGCTCAACAACGCGATCTTCATCGCAGACGACGCGAAGGAGGTCGAGAAGAAGGTGAAGAAGATCTTCACGGGCCGCCAGAGTCCGACCGAGCCGGGTGATGTCAACAATGTGCTCTTCCAGTACGTGCGGACCTTCATCAAGGACAAGGCGCGCGTCGCCGAGCTCGAGGAGAAGTACGCGAAGGGCGACAACATCGGCGACGGCCATGTGAAGCTCGAGGTCGCGGCCGCGATCAACGAGCTCCTCGCGCCCATGCGCGAGCGCCGCGCGAAGTACGAGGGACGCGACGACCTCGTGCTCGAGATCCTCAAGGCGGGGTGCGAACGCGCGAACAAGGTCGCGGAGGCGACGCTTGAGCGCGTGAAGCATCATGCGAACCTGGTGGCGTGGCCGCGCACGCTCAGCTATCGCTGACGCGGACTCCTTCGCGCGGATCGCTCCCTGTTCGAGCGCGTGATCGCGCCGCGCGCTTGCCGGCGCTCGCATGCGGCCCCTAACGTCGCTCGCGCGTCCATGCCGGCCGCGCACAACAGGAGAGCAACATGAGAAACATGATCTGCACCGCCGTCGTTGGCGCGTGCGCAGCCGCGGTTCCGTGCGTCGCCGATGTCATCCTCGACCAGCCGAGCACAAACGGCACTGGCTACACCTCGCAGGATTTCACCGACAACCCTGCATACACCAGCTCTTGCTTCGACGACTTCACCATCGGCGGCACCTACAACCTCACCTCGCTGCGCGTGTATGGCACGGACCAGGGGAGTTCGTCCGCGAATGTCGATGTCATCGCGCGCATCTTCTCGACACCGAACCTCACCGGCGCGGCGCTTGCCACCGTCTTGGGAGCGCAGGTCGGCCAAGACCTGTCCTTCGATCTCACGGGTGTCACGCTCGGCGCCGGCACCTACTGGATCTCGGCGCAGGTCGTGCGCCCAGTCAGCAGCGGGCAGTGGTACTGGTACACCTCGTCCACGACAAACGGCGCGCACGCGATGTTTCACAATCCAGGCGGCGGGTTCAACGTCGGCGGCGACCCGGTCTCGACCACCGCGGTCGGCATGAACGAGTACGACATGGCGTTCACGCTGGAGGGAATCGTGCCGACGCCCGGTGCGATGGCGCTCCTCGGTCTCGGCGGACTCATCGGCCGACGCCGGCGCTGAGCGGCGGCGCGATTCCGAAGGCTGAGCGCAGCAGAGCCTGGGCGTTCGGCAGCACCGAAGGGGGCCGCGACAGCCACGATCGCTCAGATCACGACACCAGGTAGAACCGCCCCACCGCCACCTCGAACGGGCGACCGTCGCGCTCGAATGTGAAGTGCCCTTCCATCGTGCCCCACGCGGTCAGCATCGGGCAGAAGCTCGCGTACTCGAAGCTGTCGCCGGGCCCGAGTTCGGGATGCTGCCCCACGACGCCGGGGCCTTCGACGATGCGTTCCTCTCCGTCCGCGTCGACGATGCGCCAGAAGCGCGTCGCAAGCCGCACGCGGTCCGTTCCCTCGTTGCGAATGGTCACGCTGTAGCTGAAGAGAAAGCGGCGATCGGCGGGCGACGACTGCGACGGCATGAACTCCGGCCGCACGAGGACCCGGATGCCGTCGGTGACGGTGTCCGAGCCGTTCTTCGGTGCAGGGCGCGTTGCCGTGGTCGCTTCTCCCATGGTGCTCGTTCCCGTGGCGGTCGTCATAGATGCGAAGGATAGGCGCTCGAGCGGCGCGCGCGATACGATCCGCGCCCCATGCTGCGACTGCCGCACGAACCCGTCGTCGCCATCATCGGCGCCACAGGCGCCGTTGGGCGCGAGATGCTTGCCATCCTCGAGGAGCGCGCGTTTCCCATCGCGCGGCTCCGCCTCTTCGCATCGCAGCGCTCAAGAGGCACGCGCATCCCGTTCCGCGGCGCCGAGATCGCCTGCGAGACGCTCGAGGCGGCCGAAGCGGAGGGATCGCTGCGCGGAATCAACCTCGCGCTCTTCTCTGCGGGCAAGTCGACCTCGAAGGAGTGGGCCCCGCGCCTCCGCGATGCAGGCGCTCTCGTCGTCGATAACTCAAGCGCGTTCCGCGCCGACCCCGCGTGCCCGCTCGTCGTGCCCGAAGTGAACCCGCAGGCGCTCGCCGCGGTCGATCTTCCCACGATCATCGCGAATCCGAACTGCTCGACCATCATCGCGCTCGTCGCGGCGACGCCGCTCCACCGCGCGCTGCGCGTCACACGCATGGTTGCCGCGACCTACCAGGCAGCCTCTGGCGCGGGCGCTGCCGCGATGGCGGAGCTCGAGTCGCAGGCGCACGCGTTCGCGAAGGGCGAGCCCTTCGACACGCGCATCTTCGGGCGCCAGTATCTCTTCAATGTCTTCAGCCACAACTCCGCCGTCGGTGAAGACGGATTCAACGAGGAGGAGCGCAAGCTCCTGACGGAGACGCGGCGCATCTGGGCCGACGACGCGGTGCGCGTCGCGGCGACCTGCGTGCGCGTGCCGACGCTGCGCGCCCACGCGGAGGCGCTGTTTCTCGAGTTCGCGCGCGGCACGAGCGAAGACGAGATCCGCGCGATCCTCGCGGCGGCCGAGCGCGAGGGCCTCGGACTGCGCATCGTCGACGACCGTGCCGCGAACCGCTTCCCCGAGCCGCTCGATGCGGCGGGCAAGGACGACGTGCTCGTCGGGCGCATCCGCATCGATCCAAGCGTCGAGGGTGGACGCGGCGCAGCGCTCTTCGTCTGCGGCGACCAGATCCGCAAGGGCGCCGCGCTGAACGCAGTCCAGATCGCGGAGCGGTTCCTTCCGAGCGCCTCTGCGGTTGGATCGAATCCCGCCGCCAGGTGCGGATAATCGAGTCTGCGGCCGCTGCGCGCCGACTTGATCTCGGCCGCGAGGCGGCTACTATGCGCTCATCACCGATTGGGGATTGGTGTAACGGTAGCACAACTGATTCTGGTTCAGTTTGTCCTAGTTCGAATCTAGGATCCCCAGTTCACAGAAGAACATCCGCTGCGGCGGCGTCCTCTCGGGCGCCGCCGCTTCGGTTTTGCTTCGGCTCCTGTCACAGGTCGCGCCCCTGCCGTGCGCGTTCCCGTCAGCGCAGCGGCCGCTGGAACTGCACGCTGCGCACTCCGCGAAGCCACACGAGTTCAGCGCCGTCGACGGGCGCGAACCATGCGACGAGGTCGACGCTCTCGACGGGAAGCGCATCGCTTCCGCGCGAACTGAGGAGCGACAGCTTGAACTCGTGGCAGGGTCCCGCGAGCGCGCGTGAGCGCGCCGCGCGCACTGCATCGGCATCGAACACCCAGGTCCGCAACGGCGTCGCGCCGGGCGACTCGGGCGTGCCCGCCTCGCCGAGGCGGTAGATCGCGAAATGGAAGCTGCCCTCTGCGAAGAGCGGCGCGGGGTGCGGCCGCGCGAAGAGATACGCCGTCACCTGGAGCGTGTCGGGAAGGAGGTTGCCGTCCGTGTCCGCGGGCTTCGGACCGAAGGTGATGGCGATCGCGTTCGGTCGCGCGCTCTCGGGCGTGGTCGGGCCTGCCGTCGGCTTCGGCGCGGGAGGGGTGCCGTCGGAGGTCGTGACCGTGGTCTGGCAGCCCGCGAACATGGCGGCCGCGACAAGCATGGCGCTCGTCGCGAGGGTCCGACCGTCACTCGGGCGCGGCATCGCTGCCTCCCGCATCGGGACGTGTCGCCGGCTGCGCCGCAGGAGCGGTCGCTGGCGGCGCGTCGTTCGAGGTCTTCACGCGCATTCCCTCGAGTTCGCCGCGGCGGATCTGCTCGAGGAGCTCGGGCGGAAGCGTGAGCTTGTCGAGCATCTGGTCGCTGAGCTCGCGCGCGCGGTCGCCGCCACCTTGCGAAGGCGAGCGCACCACATGCGGCGTGAGAACGATCAGGAGCTCCGTCTTCGACGAGTTCTCCTTGAACTGGCGGAAGAGCGACCCGACGATCGGGATATCGCCGAGGAGCGGAATCTTGCGGTCGACCCGCTCGAAGCGGTCGCTGATGAGGCCTCCGATCACCACGGTCTGCCCATCCTTCACGGTGACGGTGGTGGTGGCGCGGCGACGCGTGACCACGGGGCTGTTGAAGTTCTCCGAGATCTGCGTGGTCTGGAGCGAGAGCCGCGAGATCTCGGGCTCGATCTCCATGCGCACGAAGCCCTCTGGGTTGATCGACGGCGTGACCTTGAGCAGGATGCCGATGTCCTCGGGGGTGACGCTCGACTGCTGGCCGGCGCTCGAGAAGCTGACGGAGTCCGGCAGGCGGATCGTCTCGCCGACCTGGATGAAGCCGTCGGAGTTGTTCTCGACCATGACCGATGGGTTCGACAGCACCTGCACGCGGCTCTGCGATGCGAGCGCGTTGATGAGAAGCTCGAAGTCCTCCGCGCCGATCGCCACGTTGGGCGTGCCTGAGTTCGAGAAGAGCGAGCCGAGGAGCTGGTTGCCCGTGCGGCCGCCGATTCCGGGCAGGTTGCCCATGCCGGCCGTCACATCGACGGAGCCGATGCGGCCGCGCCCGAACTCGGGGCCGAGCGCCTCGCTCGAGTCGAGCGAGACCTCTGCAAGAAGCACCTGGATCAGCACCTGCGGCGGGTCGACGTCGAGCTCGTCGATGATCGAGCGCACCTTCTCGAGGTAGCGCGGGCTCGCGTTCACGAGCACCGTGTTCGACTTCTGGTCGCCCACGATGGTGACCTCGCGCTCGAGCAGCTTCGCGGCGCTCGGAAGCTCGTCCGTCGAGAGCGTCTGGAGCAGCTTGCGCTGGTCCTCGCTCACGAACTCGTTCACGACGCGCGCGACCTCGGTGGCCGTCGCGTTCTTCAGCTTGTAGACATAGGTCTCGCGCTCGTTCGCCTCCTGCGCGTCGAGCTCCTTCACCACCTTGTCGACGAGGTCGAGGTAGGTCGGCGTGCCCGACACGAGCAGCGAGTTCGTGCGGTCGTCGACCGTGATCGAAAGCTGCTGTCGGTCGTCGGGCACGAGCGTCAGGTCGGAGCCGAGCGTGCCTGCGCCTGCGGTGTCCGGCACGACTGCGCCGTCGGACGGCGCAGCGCCGTCCTCGCGCGGCTTCAGCACGTAGAGGTTGCCCGACTGGCGGAGGTTGAAGAGCTCCTTGAGGATGCGGGCCATCGAGTCGGCGTCCGCGTTCGCGAGGCGGAAGATGCGGATGTTCTGGCTGCCGCTCGTCGAGCTGTCGAGGTCGCGGATCATGCGCTCGATCAGCTGCATCGACTCGCGCGGCGCGCGCACGATCACCGTGTTCGTGCGCACGTCGGGCACGAGCGAGATCGACTGCCGCGTGGCGGCCGAGATCTCCATCTCGACCTCCGCGACGCCCGGCTCGTCGCCGTTGCGCGCCTCGATCTCCTTGAGGTACTTGAGGATCGTGGCCTGCTGCCCCCCGCGGCCGGCGAGCGAGTTCCCCGAAAGGACAGACTGGATCAGGCCGACCGTCTCCTGCACGTTCGCGCCCTGGAGCGGGATGTACTTGATCTCGACGACCGTCTGCGGACGCGCGCCGTCGAGTTCGCCGACGAGGCGGCGGATCGCCGCGATGTCGGCCTCGGGCCCGCTCGCGACGACGGCGTTGAGGCGAGCGTCGGCCGAGACGCGCACGGTGTTCTCGCCGCGACGGCGGTTCTCCTCGCGCACGTACATGTCGTCGAGCATGCGCACCATCTCGGGCGCCGAGTTCTTCGACAGCATGATGACCTCGAACGGCCGACCTGCGAGCTGGTCCTGCGCGGCGCGCGCGAGCAGCTCGACGAGGCCCTTCACGACCTCGAGATTCTCCTCGCTTGCCGCGACGATGAGCGAGTTCGACGCGACGTCGGGCGCGATGGAGACCGCGTCGGACGGCGTCTGCGTTGCGCCGAGCGATGCGGCGCGGTCGCGCATGAGCTGCTGGATGCGAGGTGCGATCGACTCGGCGCGCGCGGCTGCGAGCGGGAGCACATGCACGCCGACCGCGGGATTCGACGGGATCTCCTCGAGGCGCGCCACGATCTGGCGGACAAGCGCCGCGTCCTCGGGGCCGCCCGCGACGAGCAGGCTCGAGGTGCGCGGATCGGCGATCACGAGCGGCTTCACGCGGCGCGCGACTTCGGGCGTGAGCTCCGCGTAGCGGCGGTCGAGGATCTGGCCGATCGCCGACGCGAGGCGGTCGAGGTTCGCCTTCACGACGGGCACGACCTCGACGCCCGACTCCTCGAGGAGCTCGGGCGTATCGAGATCGGCGACGAGCGAGCGGATGACGTCGAAGGAGTCCGCGCCCGCAGCGACGAGCAGGCGGTTGGTGCGGTCGTCGGCGGCGATGGTGGCGCGCTCGAGGTCGGCGGTCTGCGGATTGGCCCGGGAAAGACGGTCGACGCGCGCATCCATCATGCGCTGGAGGATGGCGGCGAGCCGCGGCGCGCTCGCGTGCTTCAGCTCAAGCGTGCGGATCTCGCGGATGTCGGGGGCGACCGTGCGGTCGAGCTGGCGCAGCAGCTCCTCGATGACGGCGAACGAGCGCGCGCTCGTCGACACGACGATCGAGTTGAGCCTCTCGTCGGGGATGACGCGGACGCGGTCCTCCTCGCGGATCGTCTTCGCGGCGAACTGCTGGTCGAAGAGCTGGACGAGGAGCGGCCCAAGGCGCGACGCGCTCGCGTTCTCAAGCGGATAGACGCGCACGACGGAGCCTGGCGCCGAAGCCTCGGTGTCGAGCTGCGCGAGGAGCTCCTCGACGACCGCGAGGTTCTGCACGCTGCCGACGAGGATGAGCGAGTTCGTGGTGGCGTCGGCGCGGATGACGAGCTGCGTGAACGGAACGAAGACATCGCTCTCTATCGCCGGCCTCGCGTCGCCGCCCTCTGCGGCGCGCGCCATGCGGATGCGGCCGACCTGCTTCTGGAGCGGCGCGCTCTCGGGAAGCTGCGTCGAGCCCTCGACGAGCACGGCGCGCAGCGTCTCGGCGACCTCGCGCGCGTCGGCGAACCGCAGACGCACGATGCGCGGCTCCATCCAGCCGACGGCCACCTGCGAGTCGAGCCGCTCGCGGAGCACCTCGACCATGGCGACCGCCTCCTCCTTGCCCGCGACGACGACGGTGTTGGTGCGGTCGTCGACCGAGATCGCGATGTCCTGCGCGAGCGCGGTGCCCGTTGCACCCGCTGCCTGCGCGCGAACCTGCGTTCCCTGCAGCACGCCGATCTGCTTCCCCTGCGTGAAGAGGTCGCGCACGATGCGCGCGAACTGCGTGGCCTGGATGTTGTCGAGCGGATAGACGCGCACGATCGCGGCGTCCGTGACAGGCAGCGTGTCGAAGAGGCGCGCGGCCTCCTCGAGGGCGCGCACGTTGTCGGCGGTCGACGCGAGGATGAGCGAGTTGCTGGTCGCGTCGGCGAGCACCTTGACGGGCTTCTGGAGGTCGAGCGCGATCGACTCGCCCGCGCCGTCAGGCTCGATGCGGAGCCGGCGCACCTGCTCCTGCAGGGCGCGCGCGAGCTCGCCCTGCCGCGCGCCCTGCGCGGCGGGCGCCGCCGCCTGCGCCACCATCGCGTTCAGGGTCGCCGCCACGCTCGGCGCGGCGGCGTTGCGAAGGCGCACCACGCGCACGCTCGCATCGGCGCCCGGGGGATCCATGTCGATCGACTTGAGGAGCGACACGATCGTCTCTCGGTCGGCGGGGTTCGCCACGATCACGAGCGCGGCGCGGCCGCTTGCGACCGACACGCGCAAGGGCTCCGACACGAGGCGCGAGACGCCGTCGAGCGGCTGCGGGCGGTCGAGCCCGATGTCCTCGATCACCTTCTTCGCCGCCTCAGGCGAGATGTTGACGAGGTCTATGATGAAGATTCCCTTCGACTGGTCGGGCGCAAGCGCGTCCATCTGCGCGACGAGCGCGCGGATCTCCTCGAAGAGCGGCCCCGTCGAGGCGACGACAAGGCCGTTCGACACGGTGTCGATCTGGATCGAGAGCGGAAGGCCCGCCTGTCGCGCGCGCTGCGCGAACGCCTCGCGGATCGCGGCTGCGACGCGCGACGCGGGCGCCCTCTCGAGCTTGATGAGCTGGACGCGCAGCCCCTGCTCCGCGGCCTGCTGCTGCAGCGCCTCGGCGATCGCCGCGATCTGCGCGAAGTCCTCTTCGCTTGCGCGCACGATGAGCGCGTTGCTCGTCTGGTCGCCCACGATGCGCAGGCCCGTGTCGCGCCCGCTCGGGCGGATCGGGCTGTAGACGCGCTCGATGGCGCGCGCGAGCTGCTCGGGGTTTCCCGTGCGCACCTCGATGAGCCGCGGTGGCGGAAGCTGCGCGAAGTCGGGCTGGTCGAGCTGCGCGACGATCGCCTCGATCTTGCGCATGTTGGAGGCGCTCGCCGCAACGACGATGTTGTTCGAGAACTCGTCCGCGCTCGCGGTGACCGCGTCCTCGGGCTTCTGCTGGATCACCACCTGCTGCGGCTGCTCGCCCTGCTTCTGCGGCGGAAGCTGCTGCGGCTGAGGACGGAACGACTCGTTGATCGCGGCGGCGACGCTGCGCGCGTCTGCGTGCCTGAGCGCGACCACCCGCAGCTGGCGCGAGCCGTCGTACTGCTCGCTGTCGAGGCGCGCGACGAGCTCGCGGATCGCGGGCCACTCGGATTCCTCCGCGGAGATCACGAGCGAGTTCGTCCCTTCGTCCGCGACGATGCGCACGGACTTCTTCGCGGGGCTGTCCGCATCGAGCGCGAACTGGCCGTAGAAGTAGCCGAGCGCCTCCTGCACGCCGCGCACCTTCGCCTTCTCGAGCGGCACAAAGTCGGTGGTGCGGCGCACGGTCGGCGCGATGTCGACGGCCTTGATGATCTCCGAGATGGTCGCGAACTGCTCCGCGGTCGCCGCCACGATGAGCCTGTTTTCCGCCGCGTCGGCCTCGACGCGCGCGGGCTCCGCGGTCGCGGCGTCCCCTGCCTGCGCCGCCAGAAGCCGTGCGAGGGTGAGCGAGACCTCGCTTGCGCTCGCGTTCGCGAGCGCGATCACGCGGAACTCGATCGGCGAGCGCGTGGGCGTTTCCTCGAGCTCCGCGAGGAGCTTCTCGATGACGGGGAAGCTCTCCGCGGTCGCCGTCACGACGAGCGAGTTCGAGCGCCGGTCCGCCACGATTCGCGCGTTGACCTGCACGGCGGGGCCGTTCTCCTCGATGCGCACCGCCACACCCTGCGTGCGGCCCTTCTGGTCGAGCTGCAGCGACTGCGTGAGGACGCGCACCGCCTCCTCGGCGCGCGCGGCCGTGAGCGAGAAGGTGCGGATCACCGTCTCCTCCGCGCTCGCGGGCGCATCGAGCCGCTCGATGAGCGCGCGCACCTGCTCGAACTGCGCGCTCGGCGCACTGACGAGAACGCTGTTCGTGCGGACATCGGGCGTGACGGTCACGCCCGCATTGGCGGCGCCGCGGCCGCGGAACTGCTCCGCGACCATGCGCGCGATGTCGGCAGCCTGGCCCTTCCTCAGGACGACGATGTCGCTCCGCCGCTCGCCGCCCGCGTGCGGCTGGTCGAGGCGCGCGACGAGGTCGCGCACTGTGCGCACGTCGTCCGCGCTTCCCGCGACGAGAAGCGCGCCGCCCGAGGCGCTCGGCACGATCGTGGCGCGGCCGGCGCCGCCTTCGCCCTGCGCGCGGTCGTCGAGGAACTGGCGAAGCGTGGCTGCGAGTTCCGCAGGCTGCGCGAACTCGACGGGAACGACCGCGGTCTCGCGGTTCTCCGCGACGAGCGTCGCCGCGAGCGACTCGAGGAGCGTGCGCACCTCGCCATGCTGCGCGTCGGTGGCGCGCACGAGGAGACGGCCCGCGCGGGGAACGGTGACCACGCGCGAACCGGTCGACGCTGAGCCTGTCTCCCACGGGCGCTGCGGGCGCTCGCCGAGCGTGTCGCGCACGAGCGACGCGACCTGCTCGAGGTCGCCGAAGCGGACCTCGTAGGCGCGGACCGCGCGCTCGGCGCCCTCGTCTGGCGCGACATCGAGCGTGGCCACGATCTCGCCGACGAGCGCGAACCGGTCGCCGCGGCCGATCGCGATGAGCGCGTTGCGTCGCTCGTCGGCGCGGATGGTCGCGGTGTCCTCGGGCGTGCCCTCGCCCATCTCGAAGAGCATCTGCTCGACGGTGCGCGCGAGGTCGCCCGCGCGCGCATGGCGCAGCGCGTGCACCTTGAACTCGTAGGACCTCGTGATCTCCGGCGCGTCGAACGCGCGGGCGAGCTCCTCGATCTCCGCGAAGTCCGCGTCGGACGCCGCGACGAAGAGCATGGCGCTGCGCGCGTCGCCGAGGATCGAGACCGAGCGCTGCGCGCGCCCGCGTCCGCCGAGCGCAAGCTGCGCGCGGTCGTCGAAGAGCTTCTGCAGGGTCGTGGCCACGCGCTGCGCGTCGGCGCGCTCGAGGCGGAGCTGGCGGATCGCGAACTGCTGCGTGGCGCTGCGGTCGACCTCGCGCACGATCTCGCGGATCTCTGCGAGGATCGCCTCCTCCGCGCGCACGAGCAGCACGCCCGCGGCATCGTCGGCGACGACGCGCGCGCGCTCGCGGCGGCCAGGGTCGGCGGCGATCACGATGCGCTCGATGGTGCCCGCGACATCGCTTGCGCGCGCGCTTGCGAGCGGAATCGTCTCGAGCGGCGCGAGATCCTTGGCGGACGGTTCGTCGAGCCGCGTGACGAGGCGCTCGACCTCGGGCAGAAGCCCTGCGCCGCCCGCGACGACGAGCGTGTTCGTCCGCTCGTCTGCCGCGAACTCCGGCACGCTGACCACGATTCCCTGCCCCGTCAGCGCGCGGCCGCGCGCGGCGAAGATCGACTGCAGGCTGCGCGCAAGCTCCGCAGCGCGCGCCGAGCGAAGCGGGATCAGCCGAACCTCGGGGTCGACCGCACGCTCGACGCGGTCCGCGAAGGCGATGAAGCGGTCCGCGAAGGCGATCGCCTCGGGCGATCCGACGACGGTCACGGCGTTCGCCTCGCGCTCGACGACGACGCGCAGCCGCGACGGATCGAACGGTGCCGGAGGCGCGATGCCGGCGGCTGGTTCACCCGCGTCGAGGATCGTCACCGCGAGCGAGCGGAGCCGCGCGCCCGCCCCATCGGACGCGACGGCACGCAGCGACTCGGCCACGCGCTGGGCACCCGCGTTGCGCAGGACATAGCTCTTGACGACGACCTGCTCTGTCTGCTGGCCGCGTGCAAGCGTGGCGACGAGCTGTCCCACGGTCTCGAAGTCGCGGTCGCTCGCCACGACGAGGAGCGCGCGACGCTCGGGGTCGGCGACCACCGCCACGCGCTTCGCGAGGTCGCCGACCGCGCCACCGGGCGGCGTGATGCGCGCGATCGCTCCGACGACGACCGACGCAAGGTTCGTCGGATCCGCGGAGGCGGGAAGCTGGATGGCGCGGATGCGGGAACCTTCCGCGGGCAGCGACTTCGACGCCTGCTCGACGAGGCGCATGGCGCGCTCGATCTCGCGCGGCGAACCGAGGAGAAGAAGCGAGTTCGTCTCCTTGTCGACGGCGACCGTGACGCCCGACTGCTCCTTGGCGTCGGCCTCCTGCGCGGCGGCGGCCGAGGACCCGTCCGACTGCGCCTGCAGCGGCGATGCGAACGCGAGCGACACGAACGCAAGCCGCGCTGGAAGTGGCGGCGGCCAGAGCATCCCCTGCGCACCAGCGGGCGCGGGTGCCGGCGCGGCCGGCTTCTGGTCATAGCGCTTGAGGAGCTCCTCGACCGTGATGACCTCGACCTCGCCGTCGCCGTTCTCCATCAGCCTGCGCAGCAGCCGCGCCATCTCCTCTGCATCGCCCTTCGCGGGGTCGAGCGGCACGGCGCGCATCGCGCGCTGACCCGTGACGGTCGCGTTGTCGAGGCGTGCGACGACGCTCTCGATCGTGGTGAACTGGCGGTCGGTCGCGCGCACAAGCAGGCTGTTGCTCGCTGCGTTCACGCGGATGACCGGCGGCGTCTCGGTGCCGTCGTCCGTCTCGAAGAGGTCGACGAGGCTCGTCGCGATCTCGGTCGCCTCGGCGTTTCGGAGCGTGAGGACGCGCACGGATCGGCCCGTCTCCTGGCCGGGCGCCACATCGAGCTGCTGCAGCATCTCCTCGGCCGCGTCGAGCGCGGCGGGCGTGGCGGAGATGACGACCGCGTTGAGGCGCTCGTCTGCGATGACGCGAAGCGAAGGCTCCACCGCAAGCGCGGCGCCTGCGGCTGCGCGGCCGCGCTCGGCGCGACGCGCCTCGCCGGCAAGCAGCTGCTCGACGAGCGGCGCCATCTGCCCTGCGCGCGCGTTCTTCAGGAAGACCGTGCGCACGCGCGCCGCATCGCGCGGCCCGCGCACGTCGATCGTGCGGACCACGGCGTCGACCTCAGACAGCTCCGCGGGATCCGCTGCGACCACGATCGAGTTGCTCGATGTCTCCGCGCTCACGACGGCGCGGCGCGCGTTCGGGCGAGACTCCGCGCGCGCTGCGAGGGCCTGCTCGACTGCCTTCGCGACTTCGGTCGCGCTCGCCTGCGAGAGCGGATAGACGCGGATCTCGGTCGGCGCGTCGCCCTGACGCGGACGATCGAGCTGCGCGACGACCTCGGATGCGATCGCCATCAGTTCGCTCGGCGCCGTGACGAGGACGCGGTTGTTGCGCTCGTCGGAGGCGACCTTCGGCTCGACCACGGGCGCTCCCGCGCGCGCGGCGGAGACGAGCGACGCGGGCCAGCGCGAGCGGTCGCCGAGGACGGCCTCGAGCGCCGAGGCGACGACCGATGGCGCCGCGTGCGCGAGGTCGATCACGCGGAAGTCGGCCGCGGGCGTCGCGAACGCGCGCGCATCGAGTTCGCCGAGCAGCGTCTTCGCGCGCTCGGTTCCATCGGCGGGGCCGACGATGACGATCGCGCCCGACTGCGGAAGCGCGGAGAGCTCGACGCGGTTGATGCCCGACGCGCCCGTCGCGTCGAGGACGCGACGCGCCTCGTCCGCGAGCGCGGTCGCAGCGGCCTTCGCGGGCGTGAACACGGCCCAGCTGCGCAGCGTGGCGTCGCCTTCGCGGTCGAGCTCGCGGATGAGTCCCTCCGCGACGGCCATGATGCGCGAAGCGCCCGAGACGATGAGCGAGTTCGTGCGCGGATCGGCCTCGACGCGCACGGGCGGCGTGGCATCGGGCTGGCCGCGGTTGCGGCGCATGCGCTCGAGCACGATGCGCGGATCGGTCGCCTGCTGGTCGGCGAGAAGCCGCTGCACGAGCGGCCCGATGCGGCTCGCGTCCGCGTTCGCGAGCGCGAAGGTGCGCGCGTCGACCGCGTCGAGGGCGGGGCGCTCGTCAAGCGGCGCGAGCAGCTTCTCCGCTTCATCGAGGTCGCCCGCGGGGCCGACGAGAAGGAGCGCGTTCGCGCCCGCGGCGGGAATGATCTTCACCTCGAACGGCTCGCGCGTGGTCGGGCGCACGGCGCCCGCGAGCGCCTGCGCGAGTCCGTCGGCGACGAGCGCCGCGTCGGCGTACATCAGGGGACGCACGCGCACGACGGGGTCGAACGCGGATGCGCTGCCGTCGTCGAGCTGGCGCACGAGCTCCTCGACCACGGGAATCAGCGCATCGGGCGCGCTCACGATGAGCGCGTTCGATCGGCGGTCGGCGGCGACATCGAGGACGCGCTGCGAGCGGCCTGCGAGCGACGGCTCGATCTGGGCGAGGCGCCCTTCGAGCGCGTCGCGCACGAGCGGTGCCAGCGACTCCGCGCGCGCGACCTTCAGCTTGAAGACGCGCAGCGTGGTCGTCGTCTGCGCGGCGCCCTCGACGCCGCGCACGACCTGCTCGACCTTCGCGAAGACCTCGGGCGCGCCGCTCACGACGAGCGTCTTCGACACGGGCTCGACGCTCACGATCGTCGCAGAGCCGTCCGCACCGAGCTGCCCCGCCGCGGCGAGGTCGCGAATCGTCTTCGCCACGGTCTCGAGGTTCGCCTCCGAAAGACGCCAGGTGCGGATCTCGCTCTCGGGCATCGCCTGCGCGCGGTCGAGCTGCTCGACGAGCCGCTCGAAGCCCGCCATGCGCGCGATGGGCGCGTCGACGATGAGCGAGTTCGTCTGCGCATCGGCGCGCACGACGACCTCGCGCGCCGGCTGGAGCTCCGGCCGCGCACGGCCGCGCGGATCGACCGGAACGGGCGGCGCGGGGTACATCTCGTCGATCGTGCGCGCGAGTTCGGCCGCACGCGCGACCTTGAGCGAGAAGATGCGGATCTCGCGGTCGGAGCCCGACTGGAGCGCCGAGCCGTTGAGGTCCTCGACGATCCCTTGGATCTCCGGAAGAAGATCGGGATGCGCCGCCACGATGAGCGCGTTCGTCTGCGCCTCCGCGGTGATCTGCACGGGGCGCGCGCTCTTCTCCTCGGGCGCGCGCTGCGCGTACTGCGCGTTGAGCGCTGACGCGAGCGTGCCCGCGTCGGCGCTGCGGAGCTGGAGGACGCGCAGGGGCGGCGTCGCGCCCGACGCGACGTCGATGTTGCGGAGAATCGCGGAGAGGAGCTCGTGCTGCCGCGGCTCGGCCGCGATGAGGAGCGAGTTCGTCTGCTCGAGCGCCTCGATCGCGGGCGCGCGCAGGAACCCCGCGGCTTGGCCAAGTCGGCCGGCGGCGAGCCCTTCGAGCGCCGACTTCGCGTCGGCCGCGCGCGCATGGACGAGCGGCACCACGCGCACATCGGCGCCAGGGAGCGCCACGCCGAGGAACTGCCTGCATGCGTCCGCGAAGCGCGTGAGCGGCTCCTCCTCGCCGCTCGCGACGATGGTGCCGTTCGCGGCGTCGACCTCGACGTCGACGAGCGGCGCCTGGCCCTCCGCGGGCTCGAGGCCCGCGAGCTTGAGCGCGCGCGCGGAGAGCTGCGCGAGGTCCGCGCCGCCGGCGTCGATCACGCGCACGGCGCGGCGCACGGGAACGGCCTGCAGCTGGCGGAGCAGCTGCTCCGTCTTCTCGAAGGTGGTCGCGTCGCCCGCGACGATGAGCGTGCGGCTCGCGGGCTCGGTCTGGACGAGCACCTCGACGGGCTTCGCGCCGTCGACGGCGGGCTTCGCCAGCATGCCGCGCGCGGCGAGATCGCGCAGGCTCGACGCGATGCGCTCGATGTCTCCCCTGTCGACGCGGTAGGTGCGCAGCTCGGCCTGCGGCGGGAGCGGCGTGCGGTCAAGCGTCTCGACGAGCTGCTCGAAGCTGGCGCGGCGCTCTCGCGGCGCCTCGACGATGAGCGTGTTGGTGACGGAGTCCGCTGTGACGAACACCTCCTTCGGCTTCTGGAGGTGCGGCAGCGGGCGCCCGCGCGCGTCGAGCGGCACGGGCGGCGGCGGATAGAGCCTGTCGAGCGCGGACGCGAGGTCGGTGGCCTTCGCCGCCTTCAGCGCCACCACGAAGGTCTCGCGCTCGGGCTGGCCGCCCGACTCGCCCGCCCTGTTCATCTCGTCGACGAAGCCGCGGATCTCCTCGAAGACCTCGGCGTGCGCGGTGACGATGAGCGTGTTGGTGACGGCGTCGCTTGCGATGCGCACGGGGCGCGCGCGCCGCTCGTCCGCGGGGCGCGCGTCGAAGCGCGCGGTGAGCATGCCGCCGAGCTGCGCCGCGTCGCCGCCGCGCACCTGGAGGAGCCGCATCGGAGGCATCGCCTCGGGAGACGCGACGTCGAGATCCGCGACGAACGCCGCCACGAGCTCGAGCTGCGGCGCCTCGCCGATGACAAAGAGCGAGTTCGTCGGCTCGATCACACGGATCTCGACCGCGGGAACGGTGCGCGACGGGTCGACTGGCGCGGCCGACTGGAGAAGCGGCGTGAGCTTCGCTGCGACCTCGACGGCGCTGCCTGCGCGGAGCGCGATGATGCGGCCCGTGCGCGGCGGCGGCATCAGCTGCCGCGCCTGCGCGATGGCGTCCTCGTAGAGCCGCACGGCGTCGCGCGCGCCCGAGACGAGAAGCGCGCCGCTCGTTCCGTCGACCTCGACGGCCGGACGCGCGAGCGCTGCATCGCCGCCCTGCGAGATGCGCGCATAGACGGCGTCGGCGCGCTCGACGAGCTTCGCAGCGTCGGTGCCTGGAACGGGAATCGCGCGGAACGCGAACGCATCGCGCGACGGGCGGTCGAGGCCGGAGAGAAGCGAGCGCACCTCCGCCACGGCCGTCGGCGTGCCCGAGACGAGCACGGACTTCGTGGCATCGAGCGGTTCGACCACAGGCGGCTCGAAGGGCGTGCCGTCGCGCGGGTCGAGCACCTGTCGCGCGAGCTCGCGCAGCCTCGGCGCAAGTTCCGACGGCACTCCGTTCGCCACGGGAAGCTGCAGCGTCTCGCGGTCGACCGCGCGCGTGCCGTCGACCTGGTTCAGGAGCTCGGTGAAGCGCGAGATCGACTGTGCGCTTCCGATCAGGACGAGCTCGCGGCTGCGCGCGTCGAGCTCGATCCGCAGGCTGCGCGTGGCGTCGGCCGCGGGCGACTGCGCTTCGTAGAGCTCGCGCGCGCGCGACACGCTCTGCTCGGGGTTCGTGCTCGTGACGCGCATGAGGCGCACCTGGCGCTCCACGTTCGCCGGGCGGTCGAGCGTCTCGACGATGGCGCGGATTCCCGCGATGTCCGCAGAGTCGCCCGACACGAGGAGCGTGCGTCCATCGGGCCCTGGCACGAGCGCCGTCTCGTCCTGCTGGCGCTTCGAGAGAAGCGACCGCACCGCAGCGAGGATCGCCTCGGGCGACGCGCTCTCGAGCTCGAGCGCCACGATGGCGCGGTCGCCGCGCAGGCGCTCGCGCACCACGGGCGTCTGCCGCACGCGCGCGGGGTCGAAGCCCTCCATCTCGGCGATGAGGCGCTCCGCATCGTCGATCGAACCGAGGTCGCCGACGATCGTGACGCGCTCCGCCTCGGGAAGCGCGACGATGGTCGGCTTCTTGTCGGCGGGATACGCCGCGAAGAGCTGCTCGAGCCGCTGCTTCGCGACGTCGGCCTTCAGCTTCGTCACGGGGAAGGTCTTCATGCCGCGGCCGCCCGCCGCGGTCGGCGCGGCGCCGCCCTCGACGGGCACGTCCAGAAGGTCGATCGTCTGGCGGAGCTGCTCGATCTTCGCGCGCGCGCCGCGCGCCACGATCGAGTTCGTGCGGTCGTCGGCGGCGACCACGAGGCCCGCAACGCGGTTCTCCTCGATCTTGACGCGCTTTCCGTCCGCGGGATTGACCACATACTCGACCACGCGCTCGCCCATGAGCGCCTGCAGGCTCTTCATGAGCTCCGCTGCGCGCGCGTGGCGGATCGGGATGAACTCGATGATGTTCTCGACGTCCTGGCGGTCGAGCTCGTCGATGATGCGCTGGAGCCTCCGCACCTGCGCCGCGGTCTCGACGACAAGCACGGCATTCTGCTGCTCGAGCGCCGTCACGGAGCCGTAGGTCGCGACGAGATTGCGCAGTTGCTCGGCCACGGGCTTCGCCTGCGCGTTCAAGAGCGGCAGGACGACCGTGACGATCGTGTCATCCGTCACCTGCGCGGGCACGGTGCCGACGAAGGTCGGCACATTCTCGCGCTTCATGTCGTCGAGCTTCTGCAGGAACATCCGCCCGCCCTCGACGCGAAGCATGCAGCCCTGCGTCTGAAGGAGGATGTTGAGGGTCTCGATCGCCTCGGGAAGCGTGTAGTCCTTCGGATAGATGTAGTCGACGGTGCCCGACGGCACGGGCGTCTCGCGCACGACGGGGAAGCCCGTCATGCGGCTGAAGTAGTCGAGGATCTGGTCGTAGGTCTGGCCCTTGAAGTTGAAGCGCAGGCGGACGGCACTCGGGTCCTGCGGCGCAGGCTGCGCGACGCCCGCAGGCGGCGTCTGCGCGGCGTCCTGCACGGCGTTGCTCGCGAGGGCTGCGGGAGATGCGATGGCTGCCGCGATGAGGGGAGCAAGGCCGAGCGCGTGTCGCGCGAAGGCGTCGCGCGTGGCGGCCTCCCCGCCCGAACGCCTGGCCCTGCTGGACTCCTTGGCCCTGCTGGATTCCTTCGACTGGGACTTCTTCATTCGAGGCTCCTCTCGCTGACCTGCCCGCACGCGGGCATCTCCAACCAGGGTGAACGCCGTCCACCGTCTTTGGACGGGCGGCAAGATGCCACAGCCGCCCTGCCTCACTTGCCGAGGGACGACCGTTGCATCAGGTTGCTCCCGACCTGGATCCGGAACGACGCTCCGAAGCCGTCGAACAGCGCCGCATCGTACTCGACCCCACGCAGGATGAGCTCCCCGATCGCCCCACCAGGTGTCAGCGTAAGTGGCGTTCCATTCGGGAGATGGCGCAGCCAGACCTCGGGGCCCGTCGGCCCCTCCACGATGCCCGTGATCTGCCACTCTGCATAGGGGAACGGGCTGTCGGGTGCACCGAGCGTCGAGGGGTCGACCGCGGGCTGCACAGGGGGCGCCTGCCCACCACGCGTACCGCCCTTGCCCGCCGCCCGCTCGGGCAGCGTTGCCAGCTGAAACGGGTTCGACGCGAAGAGCGCCGCGTAGCGCGAGCCCGACGCAAGTGCTTCTGGCTGCAGGACAAGCGGCGTCTTCGGCGGCTTACCTGGCAGGAAAAAGTTCGCCATCTTGAGAGTCAGTCTGACTGTGGATCCGTCCGCGCTGGGGTCTAGTCGTATTGACTCGATCCGCTTGAGCCACGGCTCCACCTCGACCCGCAGCAGAAGCGCGTAGATTCTGTCGATTCGCCCACCAGCGGAAAGAGTCGATTGAACTTCTACGAAGTCTGGCTCCTCGCGGAGGCGACGCTGCTCGGGCGAGCGAAACTCGCCCTTCGCAGGCGTCGATCGGACGGTGGCGGCGCCAGTTGAGACCGAGAACTCAGTCAATCCGACTTCTTCGCACCCGCGATTCAGGCGGCGACGGATCTCGCTGTCGACTGTTTCGAGCGACCCGCCGAGCGTGCGGTCTGCGAAAGCCTGGATCCGCGCGTCGAGCTGCGGCCGCGACTCGCGCCCTGCGCGCGCGCTCGTGAGCACGCCACGGTAGCTCGAGATGTCGGCGAGGACCTTCGCGCGCTCGTTGGTCCAGCGCTTCTCGCCAAGCATGAATCCGACAACGATGGCAAGAACTGCACCGCCGACGGCGGCTGCGACCGGCCAGCGCCGTGCCAGCTTGCGGAGATTGATGGCGCGCGCATCGCTCACGGCGCGCCCTCCTCTGTTGCGGCAGGGCGTCCGCCTTCGGCCGTCTGCGCCGGCATCCGCGCCTCGCCGCTCGCGTCGCCGAGCTTCGGCGCGAGTTCCGCGGTACGGAGCGTGTAGGCAAACGGAGCAGGCAGCCGCTGCCCACCGCGGCCATCGGCACCCGTCGAGCTCAGCGTCAATCCCTGTGTCCGCACGAAGGCGTCGCGCAGCGCGTCCGCCGTCGCGCGGTCGCGCGCCTCGCCCGCGAGATCGAATCGCAGCGTCGGGCGCGCGACGAACGCGCCCTCGCGGGTGTATTCGACCTCCGTCTCGGAGACCTGCGCGGAGATCCGCTCGAAGACGATCGCGTCCTGATCGGGCGCGAAGCGGCGGATCGCATCGAGATATGCAAGCCACTGCGGCTCCACCTTCGTCGCCACCTCGAGATGGCGCACGAGGAACTCGTCGCGCTTCGAGCGGCGCAGCTCGGGCAGCGCGTTGCGCGCCTTGGCCTCGAGGTCTGCGCGCTGCGCCTCGAGGTCGCGCCAGGATCGCGCGCCGAATGTCCAGCCAGCGAGCGCCGCCACCACCATCACGCCCGCGACGGCGAGAATGCGCTGCCGCGTGCGCGCGGCCACGTCGATCTCGGGCGTCGGATGGAGGAAGTCGATCGATCGGCCCTCGCCGACATCCTCGAGGAGAATCCCTGCGAGCGGGAAACACGCGCTTCGGAAGACCTCGCGCGCCGCATGCGGCAGCCGCTCGAGATCGACGGCAGGGTGCGACTCGAGCCGCGCGCCGCGCACGCCCGCGACGGGCTCGACCCCTGCGACCACGCTGTTCGCGGTGTCCGAATCGGCGAAGACGACGACGCGCGACAAGCGCAGCGATGGGTCCGCGGCGCGCATCGCGGCGAGCATTCGGCGGAGCTCCGCGAGAACAAGCGCAGCGCGCGCGTCCGCAGTTCCCGCCGACAGCGCGAAGCCGCGCGTCTGGACGAGCCTGCCGTCGCGCGCGACCGTGCACTCGCACTGCGCAGCCGTCGCGTCGATCGCGAGGACCGTTCCGGCACCGACTTGAGGCGCGGCGCGCAGAAGCGACACCACACCAAGCGCGCGGACCGCGACGCGCGCAGCCGTGGTCGCCCCCACGCGCGCAAGCGCCTCTGCGATGCGAGGCCGCGGCGCGGCTGCAAGCAGCACGGTGCTCCGTCCATCCGTGCGCGCCACATGCATGAAGTCGCCCGCCGTCTCGACCCCCTCGATCGCGTAGTCGCGGCCGAGCGCAAGGCGCGCCATGCTGCGCACCTCGGCTTCGTCGTCCGAAGGAAGCTCCGTCTCGCCAAGAAGGACCTGCTCCCGCGCCAGCGCCACAAGCGCGGGTTCGTCGCCAAGCCCGAGCCGCGCACGATTCTCCTGCGAAAGGCCCGCGCGTGCGGCAGGCGCCCCATCGTCGACAGGCCCGCGCAGATCGTCCTCGCTCGCACCCGAGACGGCTTCCCAGTCCTCGATCTCCGTCGCGGACATCACCGACAGCACGCCGCCTGCGCCACGCTCCGCACGCACGCAGCGCACGGTGCGCGCGTCTGCGTCGAGCGCGGCCGCGGGTGCGACGCGCGCCTTCGCGGGGCGCTGCAGTCGCTTGAGGACTTGTGCAAAGGGTGTCGTCATCGGATCGTGCGTGTTCTGTCCCGTCGATCGCTCAGCCATCGTTTCCGACGCGCACATCGCGCCCCGTGGGCGCCGTGCGTGCGCGTTGCTCGGGCGGAAGGTCCATTGTCGCAGGCGAGCGCGGCTCGGCAACTCGTCCCCCGCGGGATTGCCGCGAATTCGAAGGCGGCGCGCCGATCGATGCCGCGCGGGGCTCGTCGGCAGGCTCGGCGTCTGCGTCCGTCCGCATCGCATCGCGTTCCTCGCGCTGCGACGCGCCCGAAGACGGCTGCGACTCCGCGCGTGCAAGGATGCGCGCCGTCTCGAGAAGCGACACATCGCGGAGGAAGACGATGCGCGGCTCCTCAGCTCCGACGTCGACGATGCAGTCGAACGCCGCGAAGCGCCTGCCGACGCCTGGCACGGCAGACGACGCGGAAACGTCGTCACCCGAGTCCGCATCACCCGGCAGATTCGACGCCTCGACCCTGAAGCGCCAGGCAGTCGAGCGCGGGCTCAGCCCCGCCACGATGTCCGCATAGCGTTCGGGCGACAGCACGCGCCGCTCGACGAGCCACGCGGTCGTCGCGCGCTCGTCTTCATCAAGCGACTCGCGCAGGTCGTCGATGCGCGCGGCCGCCTCGGAACCGAGCCCCGGGAACGCCGCTAGCACGGCCCGCGGGGCACGCGCCACATCGAGCCTCGCAGGTGCGAGCGCGCCGTCGTGCGTGGTGACCCGATCGAGGATCGCTGCGATCCGCTCGGACGGGACGCCGCGACCCGCAAGCGCCTTGGCGAGCCGCGCGTCGTCGGCGGCGCCGCGCGACTGCCGCACCACCGAACGGAAGACCTCGCGCTCGGCGTCGCTGAAATCCGCAAGCGCGGCCGGCGCTGCGTCCGTCGTCGCGCCCTCGCCGAGAGTCCGCACGAGATCGACGCGCTGCGAGCCATCCGCCGCGACGAGCGCCTCGTGGGCGTGCACCGTCGCAAGCGAGATGAGCGGACGCTCCGCATCGGGCTCGTTCGGCGCGTCCTCCGCAAAAGCCCCGCCCACCGTGCGCAGCCCTCCGAGGAGCTCGCGCAGCGCGCGCAGCCGTGCATCGGGCGCAACGAGCGCGGCGGCACCGTCGAGCGAGGCGAGCGTCCGCGTCGCACGGGCGGCCTCGAGCAGCGCGCGCCGCTCGGGCGATGCGTCCTCAAGGAGCGCAGCGACCGCATCGGCGTTTGCCCGCGCAAGGTCGAGCTTCGCGCCTTCACTCTCGAGGAATCCGCCGCCGGGCATCGGCGCAAGACGCACCTCGATCGCCTCGGAGCCCTCGCCCGTCGAGAAGAGAATCTGCTCGAGCTCGGGGCTGGCGCCTGCGAGAATCGCTGCGCGCGACTGCGCCAGCCGGTCCGCCACGAGCGTCACGCCGTCGAGCGCGGCGTGGCGGAGCCTGGCCTCGCTTGCCGACGCGGCCGAATGCACCGTGGCGGCGCGGGACGCAAAGAGCGCGCCCGTCGTCACGAGGACCGCAGCCGCCACGACGACGACGACCGCAAGCAGCGCGAATCCACCGCGCGCATGGCGGCGGGCTCTCATGGCGCGCGCTCCCCGTCGCGGATCGAACGCAGCGCAAGCGCATCGACGCGCGGCGAGCCCGCGATGCGGAAGAAGCGGCGCCTGTCCGGCGGTCCATCGAGCGCGGGCCGGGCGAAGGAGGCGGAGGAGCCCACGGCGATGCCGTCTTCCGCAGCGCGGGGCGCCTGACCACGCACGGCGCGCCCGTCGGCTCGGTCGAAGCCGTCGTCCTGCTCGTATCCTCCCTCATCGCCATCCGCACCGTCTTCGCCGAACCAGATCGAGACCTCGATTCCTGCGGGAAAACCGCCCGATTCACCGCTGTCGAAGGCGTCAGACCATCCGCGCTCGCCGAGATAGCGCACGCGCATGGCGCGCACCGGCGCGGGCAGCGCCGCCGTGCGTCCATCGCGCACGATCTCGAGCCGTTGCGCGCCCGACGCGAAGCGCACCTCGACGACGCCCGTCTCCGCGAACAGCGCCTCGCGCCCGCCGCCGAGGCCGACGGCGGAGCGCACGACGCGCAGCGCGGACTCGTTGCCCGAAACGCCCGGGCCGAGCAGAGCGTCCTCGACGACCGCCGTCGCCAGCGCACGGTCGAGCGCCGAGAAGACGATCTCCGCGCTGTCGACGCGTGCGGTCAGCGCGGCGAGCCGAGCGCGGGTGTCGGTGAGGTTCAGCGTGAATACGCCGAGCGCCGCGAGGAGCGCGCCGCCGATCGCGATGCCGACGAGCACCTCGATGAGCGTGAAGCCGCGGCGCGCGCTCATGGCGCACCTCCTTCCGTGCGCACGACGCGCTCGGCGACGGCGACAACCGCGCCATCCGCGCCCTGCAGAGCGGCCGCGCGCGTTCGCACCGTCGCGCGCGCCAGCGAGAGCGCGCTTCCGCGCGCGGCACCTGGCACAGGCAGGATCTCGACCGTGACCGTGAGCGCGTCGTCGTCAAGCTGCGCACGGGCAGCGTCGTCATCGGCATCTCGCAGGTCGCCGAGGCTCACGAGCCCCGCGTCGAGTTCCGCAAGCCGCGACGCCGCGAGGTCCTCCGCACGCGCGCGCAGGTCCGCGCGCCGCACGCCGTCGAGCGCGCTCTGGAGCGCCGTCAGCGTGAGCGCAGCGCCAGCCACGAAGATCGCGATCGCGATCAGGAGTTCAAGCAGAATGCCGCCGCGCGCTCGGCGAGCCGCGCTGCGCCGCAAAGCGCCGCGCCGCGACCATGTCAACGACCGCGCTCCCCGCGCACACCGTCGACGGGCGGCTCGAACTCGGGGCGATCCATCGGAAGAGCGTCGGACGCGCGGGCGGAATCGTCATCGACCGACTTCGCACGCACTGGCCTTGTCTTGCCCGTGACGGTGTCGACCTGCAGCGCGCGGATCGCGCCCGCATCGGTTGAAAGCAGGAAAATCGGCGCAAACACCGCTGTTCCGTCGGGAAGGAAGATCGCGAGTGTCTGCGAGCCGCCGTCCGTGCGCGCTCCTCTCGCTCCCTGCATGGTCGCGCCGTCACGCGGCGCATCGCCTTCGCCGCGCGCGGCGCCATCGACGATCGTGTCGTCGCCTTCAAGCGCCACGCGGACGCCGCGAGGGAGTTCGAAGCGCGCCCACGCCGCCTTGATCGCGGGCGGCGCGCCGTCAGGCCCTGCGAGGCTCGGAAGATCATCATCGCTCGAACCAGCGTCGTTCGAACCATCGTCGTTCGGAATCAGGGCGGGCGACATCCAGCGCGCCTCGACGCTGCCCGTGCGGCCAACGCCCGCGGCGGCGCCTCCATCGACCACGATCTCGACGGGCCGTCCTTGTTCACGCGCGGCCGCGCGGGCCATGAGGAGCTGCATGGCCAGCTGGTCCTCGGCCTGGTCGAGCTCCCTGTCGCCAAGCCATCCTGCGGTCCATGGAAGGACAAGCGCAGCCGTGGCGATCACGATGGCGAGCGCGATCATCACCTCGAGCAGCGACACACCGCGCCGGTGCGGCACGGCCGTGCGCGGGCTTCGGTCGAGATTGGCACGAGGGGCGTTCATGGAAACGGCGCGCACAGCGAGGAATCACCCGCCCGAGCTTCCTGAGAACTCGCTGAAGTCGTCGCCCGCGGCATCCTGGCGCGCGGTGTGGTTGGTGATGTCGTCCTCGGTGCCTTCCTCGCCGTCGGGGCCGACGGAGATCACGTCGAAATCCGCGCCCTCGACGATGGTGCTCGGCTGCCGGTAGATCCACTCGCGGCCCCAGCGGTCGCGCGGAGCGGGCTCGGCGAGGTACGGCCGCGTGTACTTGGCGCGGTCCTCCTCGTTGGCAAGCGCGTCCCTCGACCAGAGCACGGCGAGCCCCTCCTCCTCGGTCGGCCAGCGCTTCATCTCGACGCGGAACTTCATCAGCTCGTTCTTGAAGGTGTTGATCTGCACCTGCGTCAGGCCGATGTCCGACTTGTCGCTCGCGCCGAGGAGGTTCACGAGCACCAGCCCGCCGATCGCAAGCAGGATGCCGATCACGATGAGGAGTTCGAGGATGGTGAAGCCGTTGCGTCGGATGCGCTTCTTCATGGTTGTCTCCGCGTGTCGATGCGGGCGCCGCCCGCAGGGACGCTGAGTGTAGCCGCGGCGCGCGGCGCGCCCGCCGCGACGGGAACGAAACGCCGCGGCACGGTGCGGATTGCCTTCGGCCCTTATCGGCCACTCACAGCTGCGAGGAGAGCTGCATCATCGGCACGACGAGCGCAAGGAAGATGAAGAGGACGACCGCCGCGATGAGGAGGAGCATCGCAGGCTCCATGAGCCTGAGGAGCGTCGCAAGCATGCGGTCGATGCGCGATTCAAGCGTGTCGGCAAGGCGCACGAGGACCGATGGCAGGTTGTTCGCGCTCTCGCCGACGGAGATCATCTCCACGACTTCCTCGGGGAAAAGTCCGCTTTCCGCAAGGGGGCGCGAGAGCGGCTCGCCATGGCGCACGGCCTCCGCGGCCGCATCGACCGCGCGCGCGAGGACGGGGTTTCCCGCGGAATCTCGCGCGATCGTCAGGGCCTGGAGCATGGGAATCCCGTTCTCGAGGAGCGTGCCGAGCATGCGCGCGAACCGGGCGACCGCGATCGACGAGGCTAGCGGCCCGAGCACGGGAACCCGCATGACACGGCGCACGGCCGCGACGCGCACACGCGGGTTGCGCGCGGCGACGACGGTTCCCGCGAGCGCAGCGACGGCGAACCCGCCCATGAGCCACGCGTGTTCGGTCACAAGCGCGCTCGTCCCGAGGAGGATCCGCGTCGCGACGGGAAGCTCGGGCATCTTCATGAAGTACTCCTCGAACTTCGGCACGAAGAAGACGAGCGCGGCCACGACGATGCCGAAGCCGACGAGGAGGAGAAGCACGGGGTAGAGCAGGTTCCCGAGCACCTTTCCGCGGAGATCCGCCTGCTGCTCGAGGAGCGACGCGAGGCGCGCGAGGACTGGCTCGAGGAACGCGCCACGCTCGCCCGCGCGAACCATGGCGATGTGGACGGGCGCGAACACGCCTCTGCGGCCCTCCATCGCATCGGCCAGACGCTCGCCCGCCGCGAGGCGGTCGGCGACCTCGCCCCACGCGGCCGCGAGCGCGGGGTGCGAGCGCGCGCGCGCCAGAAGCCGCAGCGCGCGCAGGAGCGGAACCCCCGCGCGCAAGAGTTCGCTCAGCTGCCGGTAGCTTCCCGCGAGGGCGCGCGTACCGATGCGCCCGCCGCGGCGCGCCGCGTTCGCAGGCCGCACCTGGATCGGCGCGAGGCCCCGCGCCGCGAGATCCGCGAGGACGGCCGCCTCGCTCGCGGCCTCCGTGCGGCCCGAGACGCGTCGGCCGCCTCCGTCGCGGGCGATGTAGGCGAAGTCCGGCACAGCGCCCATCCTACGGGATCGCCCGCGTGCATCGCAGGAATCCCCATGGCCCGCGCACGCTACCTTGGCACGATGCGCGTCGTCAGCCTCCTTCCCTCCGCCACAGAGCTCCTCGTCGAGATCGGCGGCGCAGAACTCCTCGTCGGACGAAGCCACGAGTGCGATTTCCCGCCGTCGCTCGCGCATCTCCCCGTCCTCACGAAAGCGCGCACGCATGGCGGAACCTCCGCTGCGATCGACGCCGAGGTGTCCGCGAGCCTCGCATCGGGACAGAGCCTCTACGAGCTCGACGAGCGGCTCCTCGCGGACCTTGCGCCCGACGTGATCCTGACGCAGGACCTTTGCGCGGTCTGCTCGATCGACCTCCGGTCGGTCGAGCGCATCGCTGCGTCGCTTCCGTCAGAGCCGCGCATCCTGAGCCTCGACCCGAAGACAGTGTTCGACGTCTTCGACGACCTGCTCAAGGTCGGCGAGGCCGTCGGCCGCGCGGAGGCCGCCGAGCGCGCGATGGTCGCGCTCCGCGCGCGCTACTGGAGTGCGGTCGATTTCGTCAATCCGTATGTGCCCGGGCCCGAAGTCCTGTTCCTCGAGTGGTGCGACCCGCCGTTCGTCGGGGGGCACTGGACGCCCGGGTTGATCGAGGCCGCAGGCGGGAAGCACTCGCTCAACAAGCTCGGCGCGAAGAGCCGCCGCGTGTCGCCCGAGGAGATCCTCGAGGCGGCGCCCGAGCGCGTGATCGTCTGCCCGTGCGGCTTCGACCTCGCGCGGACGCGCGTCGACTTCGACGCGCTCGTCAAGACGCGCTGGTGGCCGCTCTTGCCTGCGGCGCTCGATTCCCCGCGGCGCTCGATCGCGCTTGTCGATGGAAACCAGATGTTCAACCGCCCTGGTCCGCGCCTCGTCGATGCCTTCGAGTGGCTCGTCGGCTGGCTCAACCTGCGCGACGAGCTGGTTCCGCGGGGCTTCCCCGTCGAATACCGCTGACGCGGCTCGATTCCTCGGGAAACTCCGCGCGGTGCGCGATCAGCCCCAGGTCGGTGCTGAAGGTGCCGGGCCCATCGACTGCCAGATGCCCTTGAGCTGCCGCATCTTGACGATGAAGAGGATCATGCACACAAGCGAGCCGATGGCGAAGAGCAACCCGATGAAGGGCACAAACGATCCAACCATGCCCGCTGCCCAGCAGATGCCGAAGAGAAGCCCGCAGTCGCCCACGTCCGTGCGCCCGCGCGCCGCGAAGGCGTCCTTGAACGCGAGCGGGACGAGGATCGCCATCAGGAGCGTCATGATGATGCCGAGGCAGGGAATCAGTCCGAGCCACAGCAGGTTCGCGGGGAGCTTCTGCGCAGCGCTCGGAAGCAGGCGGTAGGCATCCCACACGAACCAGATGATCGCGGCACTCAGAAGGAGTCCGAACAGCGCGGCGAACGCGAGGACGGCGAGTCCCATGCCGAAGATGCCAGCGGCCAAGGCGACGTCCTGGTCCGACTGGGCGAGGACGGAAGTTCCGAGTTCGAAAGCCTGAAGCATGTTGGGCCCCTTCTGGCGCATGGCGCCGCGATATATGCACGATAACAGCGGTCAATGCGCCGCGCAGCGCAGGACTGCCCAAACGGCAGCGGCCTGCGGCGTTCCGCCGCGATCGGCAACCGCGGGGCGCGCTCGCGCGGCCGTTCTGCAGCGGCGCGGCTGGCGCGCGCTTTGCGTCACCTGGCGCTCCCGCATCGCGGAGAAGGAAGGGACCCCCACCATGCGATTCGACAAGTTCACCACCCTCGCGCAGGAAGCCGTCGCCGCAGCCCAGAGCCTGGCAGCGGGCGCCACCCACCCCGAGATCACGCCGCTCCACCTGCTTTCCGCCCTTGTGAGCGAGAAGGGTTCGACCGCGGGGACGATCCTCCAGAAGGCGGGCGTCGACGCGGCGCGCGTCGCAAGCGTCGCCGACGCCGAGATGCGCCGCCTCCCGAAGGTGCAGGGCGCGACCACGGGCAACGCGTCGCGCGAACTTATGGAGGTCCTCGGCGCCGCAGAGCGCGATGCCCAGAAGATGAAGGACGCGTATGTGTCGACCGAGCACCTCTTGCTTGCGCTCGCCGATGTGAAGAGCGGCGCGAAGGAAGTGCTGTCGACCCTCGGCGTCGACCGGAAGCGCGTGCAGGCCGCGGTCGAGGCGATCCGCAAGGCGTCGGGCGTGTCGAATGTCACCGACCAGAACGCGGAGTCGACCTACGAGGCGCTGAAGAAGTACGGCATCGACCTCGTCGAGAAGGCGCAGCAAGGGAAGATCGACCCCGTCATCGGCCGCGACGAGGAGATCCGCCGCTGCATGCAGGTCCTTTCGCGCCGCACGAAGAACAACCCCGTGCTGATCGGCGAGCCTGGCGTCGGCAAGACGGCGATCGCAGAGGGTCTTGCGATCCGCATCGTGAACGGCGACTGCCCCGAGTCGATGCGCGAGTCGCGCATCGTCGCGCTCGACGTCGGTCAGCTCCTCGCGGGTGCCAAGTACCGCGGCGAGTTCGAGGAGCGCCTGAAGGCCGTGCTCCGCGAGGTCGCGTCGAGCGAGGGCCGCATCATCCTCTTCATCGACGAACTCCACACGATCGTCGGCGCGGGGCAGAGCGAAGGCGCGGTCGGTGCTGGCCAGCTGTTGAAGCCTGCGCTTGCGCGTGGTGAACTTCGCTGCATCGGCGCGACCACGCTCGACGAGTACCGCAAGCATGTCGAGAAGGACCCCGCGTTCGAGCGGCGGTTCCAGCCCGTCTTCGTGGGCGAGCCGAGCCTCGCAGACACGATCGCGATCCTGCGCGGACTGAAGGAGCGCTACGAGACGCACCACGGCGTGCGCATCCAGGACGGCGCGATCGTCTCGGCGGCGACGCTGTCGCAGCGCTACATCGCCGACCGCTTCCTGCCCGACAAGGCGATCGACCTCCTCGACGAGGCCGCGTCGAAGCTGCGCATCGAGAACGACTCGATGCCCGCGGAACTCGACGAGATCAAGCGCCGCGTGATGCAGCTCGAGATCGAGCGCGAGGCGCTGAAGCTCGAGAAGGATCCGGAGAGCAAGAAGCGCCTCGGCGCGATCGAGGAGGAGCTCGCCGACTTCAACGAGAAGGACCGCGCGATGACGGCGCGATGGGAGATCGAGAAGAAGGAGCTCGACGCGGTCAAGCAGGTCAAGGCCGACATCGAGCGGAAGAACATCGAGCTTGAGCAAGCGAAGCGCCGCGGCGACTTCGAGAGCGCGTCGCGCATCCAGTACGGCGACCTACGCGACCTCGAGCAGCGCTTGAAGGCCGCGGAAGAGTCGTTCCGCCGGCGTCAGGCCGAAGGCACGGCGCTTGTGAAGGAAGAGGTCGACAGCGAGCAGATCGCGGAGGTCGTCGCCAAGTGGACGGGCATTCCCGTCGCGAAGCTCGTCGAAAGCGAGCGCGAGAAGCTCCTCCACATGGAGGACGAGCTCGCGAAGCGCGTCGTCGGCCAGCGCGAGGCGGTCGGCGCCGTCAGCGAGGCCGTGCGCCGCAACCGCGCGGGCCTCGGCGAGGCGAACCGTCCGATCGGGTCGTTCCTCTTCCTCGGCCCGACCGGCGTCGGCAAGACGGAGCTCTGCAAGGCGCTCGCGGGCTACCTGTTCGACACCGAAGAGGCGATCGTGCGCATCGACATGAGCGAGTACATGGAGCAGCACGCGGTGTCGCGGCTCATCGGTTCGCCCCCGGGCTACGTCGGCCACGACGAGGGCGGGCAGCTCACCGAAGCCGTGCGGCGTCGGCCGTACTGCGTCGTCCTCTTCGACGAGATGGAGAAGGCGCATCCCGATGTGTCGAACGTGCTGCTCCAGCTCTTGGACGACGGCCGCCTGACCGATGGCCAGGGCCGCACCGTCGACTTCTCGAACACGATCGTGGTGATGACCTCGAACCTCGGTTCGCATGCGATCCTCGAGATGACGGACCGCCATGAGGACGATGCCGTCATCGAGGCGCATGTCCGCGGCATCCTCAAGAAGCACCTGCGGCCGGAGCTCTTGAACCGCATCGACGAGACCGTGATCTTCCACGCGCTGTCGCGCGAGCAGCTCGGCGGCATCGTCGAGATCCAGCTTGGCAACCTGCGAAAGCGCCTCGCTGCGCGCGGCATCACGCTCGGGGTGACCGCTGCGGCGACGGCGGCGCTCGCGAACGAAGGCTACGACCCGCAGTTCGGTGCGCGCCCCTTGAAGCGCGTCATCCAGCAGCGCATCGAGAACGGCCTTGCGGGGAAGATCCTCGCGGGGGAGATCGGCGACGGCGACAGCGTGCGCGTCGACTACCAGGGCAAGAGCTTCGTGTTCACGCGTGTCGGGGCGGTCGCGCCTGCGGGCGCTCCCTCTGGTGGAGTCGAGGGCGCGCGGTAGGTCCGGACGCCGCTGCGGCGGCTCGCGGGATTTGAGCGGTCGCCGCTGCGGCGGCTCCCTCTGGTGCGTCCGAGGACGCCTCGTAACCGGTCGCCGCTGCGGCGGCTCGCGGGATTTGAGCGGTCGCCGCTGCGGCGGCTCCCTCTGGTGCGTCCGAGGACGCCTCGTAACCGGTCGCCGCTGCGGCGGCTCGTGGGGTTTGAGCGGTCGCCGCTGCGGCGGCTCCCTCTGGCGTGTATGAAGACGGGTGGTAGCCGCGGTCGCGCCTGCGAGCGTTCCCTTTGGTGGCGGGAGAGTCGGCCTCGGGTTCGACGGCATCCACTCAAGACACAGGGCGAGGCCTCACGGCCTCGCCCTGTGTTCGTTGATTCGCGTTCGTCCGCGGCTCAGCCCCAGAAGCCGAGCAGCGCCGTGAGGTCCGAGGCGTTCACGATGCCGTCGCCATTCAGATCCGCGGCGGCGTCGGCCGTGCCCCACGCAGCGAGGAGAATCGTGATGTCGCCGCCGTTCACCACCCCGTCGCCGTTCAGGTCCCCAGGCGTCGACACGACCTCGGGGCAACCCTCGAACGCTGCGATGCGGTTGCGCGTGTCGGTGCCGATGGTCGTGAACTGGCCTGCGAGCGCGAGGATGTCGCCGGACGGCTCGGCGATGCGCAGCGCATTGAACACGGTGTTGTTCGCGCCGCCGCCCCACTGCTCCCAGCTCGTGCCGTTCCAGCGCGCGATGCGGCTTGCGGCCACCCCGTCGATCGAGGTGAAGCGGCCGCCGACATAGAGCGCAGGTCCCGTGCCGTCGTCGTGCACATGGCTCGTGAAGATGATGAGCGGCACATTGCCTGCGATCGGCGTGGAGCCGAGCGCATGGAAGCTCTTGCCGTCGTAGCGCGCGATGTAGCTCGCGCTGGTGCCGCCGATGTTCTGGAAGTTGCCGGCGATGTAGAGGTTGTCGCCCTGGCCCGAGTTCCACACCGTGAGGCCCCACAGCTGGTTCGAGAAGAGCTCGAGCTGCGCGCCGATCGAGTTCCACGCCTGACCGTCCCAGCGCGCGAGCTTCGCGGTGCCGGGCACGCCGCCCGCGAGGTCGAAGTACCCCGCCGCGTAGAGGCTGCCCTGGAAGCTGGCGAGCGCGTAGCACTCTGCGTTGCTGAGGCCCGAGCCGAGCGGGATGAACTCCAGTTCGTCGAACTTGTCGCGCTGGACCTTCACGATGCGGGGAGCGGCCGCGCCGCCGATCGTGGTGAAGCTGCCGCCGATGAAGACCTCGGAGCCGTTGCCGTCGTCGTGGTAGGCCATGCCGCCCGCGAGGCCCGAGTCGGGGCCGATCGGGCCGACATCCGGAATCCATCCGGGGACGCACTCGTCGACTGCCGCGGCGGTGAGGGAAACAGCCATGGCACCAAGCACGGCGGCCATCGGGGCGAGGCGCGCGCAACGGGTCTTCATCATCATCAAGCGCCTTCTTGCTGGGACTTTGTCGCTGGGACTTTGTCGTGGGGACTTCACCGCGCTGCATGCATGCCCGACGGGCGCGCGCCATGAAGCGGCAAGCGAATCTACAGGCTCGGCCGCGCCGCACGGGCGGCATTCCAAGATCGCGGCTGCATTCGAAGGGATTCCGGCTTCTCGATTGGCTCGGAGGAGGACCGTGGCACGATCTCCGCCCGAGAACCTCGAAGGCGGGAGGCGCGCGGCCCGAAGTCCGGCCTCTCGAGCGGTACGATTCCGCCCCCATGCCCGATGTCGTGCCAGAACCCCGAGCCCGAGACGCCGCACGCGACTCGCGCCCGTGGGTGGACAGGCCGCTCGTGCAGGCCCTCATCGTGGCGATCCTCGCGGCGTGCGCATACCTCGTCGGCATCGCAGCCGTGCCCACCACCGACCGCGACGAACCGCGGTTCGCGCAGGCATCGCGGCAAATGGCCGAGAGCGAGCGCCTCGCGGATTGGGTGATCCCGCGCGTCGGCGAGGAGATCCGCCTCAAGAAGCCGCCGCTCATCTACTGGGTGCAGGCGCCGACGGTGCTTGCGATCACGGGCGGCGACCCGTCGCGCGACGCGATCTGGATGTATCGCCTGCCGAGCGCGATCGCAGCTTTCGGCGCGGGACTTCTCACGCTCTGGCTCGGTCGCTCGATGTTCGGCGGCCGCGTGGGGCTGCTCGCAGCGTCGATGCTCGTGGTGTCGCCCGTCCTCGCGACCGACGCGCACATGGCGCGCGCCGACGAGGTGCTTCTCTTCACGACGACCCTTGCGATGTGCGCGCTGTGGCGGCTCTGGCGGATGCACCGGGTCGATCCGAGCGCGCGGGGCGGGCTGCCGATCGGCTCGGTCGCCCTTCTCTGGATCGCCGTCGGCCTCGGCATCCTTGCGAAGGGACCGATCACGCCCTTCGTCGCAGCGACCTGCGCCGTCGGTGCAGCGGCCGCGCGCCGCGAGTGGCGGTTCATCTTGCGTCTGCGGCCGTTCTTCGGGCTTGTCCTCCTTGCCGCGCTCGCGACGCCGTGGGTCTGGCTCGCCGCGCGCGAGGTCGGCTGGGACACGCTGAGGGCGGCATTCGAGAAGGAAGTGCTCCAGCGCGCGCGCGAGGGCGCGGAAGGCCACGCAGCGCCCCCTGGCTACTACCTCGTCACGCTGGTCGCGTTCTTCTTCCCCGGGTCGCTCCTCACGGGGCTCGCCTTCGGCCGCCTCGTCGTGCGCGCATTCGCAGCGCGCGCGGCGGAAGGCGCGGGGTTCCTCGCGCGCATGCGTGCGCGCTTCGCGAGCACGCGTGGCCGCGACGCAGAGGTCTTCCTCTTCTTCTGGGCCGTGCCGACATGGCTCGCGTTCGAGCTCGTCGTGACCAAGTTCCCCCACTACATCCTGCCGATCTACCCCGCGATCGCGCTCTTCACGGCGCGCTGCGTGCTCGGTGGTCTGCGCGCGCTGCCGAAGCCCCTCAACGCGGGCGACCGCTTCGGCTACGGCATCTGGATGGTGGTGGGATGCGTGCTCGCGCTTGCGGGGCCGGCGCTCTACTTCACGCTTGCGGCGCTCGGGAAGACCGCGATGCCGCTTCCAGCGTGGCCTCCGCTCGAGGATGCGTCGCTGCGCGCGTTCGCCTTCGCGTCGCTCGCGTCGCTTGGGGCGGTCGTGCTCATCGTGCTTGCGTGGCGCGCGGCGCTTCTCGCGCGATTCGCGCGCGCGATGGTGCTTGCGATCCCGGCGACCGTGCTCGCGGAGATGGCGCTCTTCGGCGTGTGGATTCCCAACACGCGCTGGATCTGGAACACGCCGCGCATCGTCGGCATCGTCGCCGCCGACGCGGGGCTGCTGCCGACGGATGGTGGTTTCCCGCGAATCGCGGGCGTCGGGTATCAGGAAGATTCGCTCATGTGGGCGACGCGCGGGCGACTCGTGCGCTTCGGCGACGCGGTCGATGAGACGAACCGCGACGCGATCCTCGCGTGGGCCGCGGAGAACCGAGGTGCGTATCTCCTCGTTCCGCGCGCATCGGCAGCGGATTTCGAATCCATCGCCACGGTCGTCGGCGACCTGCAGGGCTTCAACTACTCAGACGGCGACCCCGTCGACCATGCCGTGATGCGGATCGCGCGATAGCGTCGCGTCGCGTCGCCTCAGCGCGATGCGGGAATGCGCGGGCTGTCGTAGCCGAAGGGAACGATGGTCTCGATGACGAGGCTCGACGACCCATCGGCAGCGCCGTGCACGGACGCAGGCGTCAGCTCGAGCTCGAGGATGAACTCGCCTTCGTCGCAGACCCCGTCGGGAATCATCAGCTCGACGAAGGGGATCATGCCGCCCGGGATCGGCTGCATGGCGACGACGAGCTCGAGCTCGATCACGCGGCCTTCGCCGCCCGCGCAGCGCATCCGGGCGGATCGCACGAACACGCCTGAAAACACCTTGAAACCGTGGATCCTGACGACAGCCTCGGGGCCAAGCAGCCAGCGCACGATCGTGCCTTCGCGCAACACCATCGCCCTCGGTGAGAACCGAAAGAGCGAACGCGCGAAATCCTGCTCCGCCAGCGCAGAGAGGACGGCCTGGTCTTGGAGAAGCGTCGAGAGGATCTGCTCCTCCGTGACGATGCCCATGGGGTTGCGGTCTTCGCTTCCTCTCTCGAGGATGAGGTCGCGCGCGACACCCAGCTTGTCCTGGAGGAGGGCGGGCATGTCGGCTACCGCGCTGAAGCGGCCGCGGAACTCCTCCTCCAGCGCGCTCGAGAACCCGGTGATGGGCTCTGTGATCAGAATGGGGTTCACCATCGGCGCGTCCAGCACCGATCTCAATGCATCGGCGTCGGCGAGCGACCCGTCGAAAGCGCGTGTTCCCGATGCGATCGCGCGTGCGCGGTCCGTGAGCGCCGCGCGCGCGTCGCCGCCGTCTGGCTTCATGGCGTACGCACCCAGCTCGCGGTCGCTCAGGCTCTCCGCCGCGCGTGACTTGATCCACGCCGTGACGGGTGCTGCGAACCAGCCGAGAGCGGCGAGGCCGAGGCCGAGCGCAAGTCCCGTTGCTGCGGCGGGTTTGCGGAATCGCTCAAGGCGTGGGAGCGGTGCGGCAGCGGACGCGATGTCGCGCGCGTGTGCACACTCGCTTCCACACTCTGGGCATCGCCCGCTCGCAACTCCGCGAAGATCATGGCCGCATCGCGCGCAGTGGCCGGGCCGCGCGCGCCTCCACAGGAACATCGCTGCGGCCGCGACGAAGCTCAGCGCGGCGAGCGCCCCCGCAACTCCGCGGAGATCCGCCGCAGACAGGTCGCTGCTGAGAAAGAACTCCGCCATATTGCGCGTCTCCGGCCTTTCAGGATACCCGCACATTGAGTGATCCCGTGCGTATCCGCTCTGTCGTGATGGATGTCGACTGTAAACTTCAAGCCTGCGGACGCGCGCACAGCGCCCCGCACCGCTCGACCGCAACCGATCTGGAGTGGCCTGCAGCATGAACTGGCTCTCGATACCGACCGAAGCGTGGACCGCGCTCACCTACGCAGGCGCGTTGCTCGCGCTCGTCGCGGGCTTCCTCATCGCGCGCGCCGCGCGCGGCACGCCCGTCGGCTGGCAGCCCGTCTGCCGCCGCTGCAAGCACGATCTGCGCACCGTCGACCCGTCGAAGGGCACATGCCCCGAGTGCGGCGCAGACCTTTCGCGGCCCGCCGCCGTGCGCACGGGCGGCAGCGTGCGACGCGCCGGGCCGATCGTGGCCGCTGTCCTCGCGACGGCGCTCGCGGGTGGCGCCGTCTGGTGGGTCACGCCCACGCGCGTCTACCGATGGCGCATGGACCTCATCGCATCGATGCCGTTCGATCAGCTCGTCGATCTCGTCGTCTCGGGGCTTGGCGACAACTCGACCAGACAGCTTGCGCGCAGCGCGATCGATTCTCGGCTTGGCCCGACGGGCGGTGGGACCCAGCAGGGCGCACAGCGCTCGATTCCATCGGGCGAACTGCTCGATGCGCTGGTGAAGGCGCTCGCCCGCGCGGATGAACCCGGCCGCACCCCGGTCGCGGCCGTGATCGACGGCGCAGCAGGCCAGTTGCTGCGACGGCTCGACGACGCGGAGCGCGCACGGCTCGTCGAACTCGCGGCCGACGAGATGATCGCAAGCGGCGGCGCAACCACGGACCTCGCGCGCTGCGCCGCGATGCTGGACAGGTACAGCGGGGCCTTCGAGAACGGCGTGCTCGATCAGGTCGCGGCCCGCCTGCGCACGACGGAGGAAGGGCGCGCTGCGCTCGCGTCGCGGGTCTCCGTAGACGGGCCTGTTTCGACAGGCGGCCTCGTGAATATCGCGCTGCAGGGGCCGTTCGATTCGCTGCGTCGCAATTTCGGGCCGTTTGGCCGCAACCCCGACACGATCCTCATCGAGTCGGCCGAGGCGACGCCAGAGGCCGAGGAATCGGGCTCCACGGCGACAGCACCCGTTCCACTCCGCCCTTCCGCGGACTTCGGCCGGTTCTCAACTGCCAGTCTCGATGTTCCCCCGCTCATCGCCGATCTCGCGCCGGGGCGCTATCGCCTCCGCATCAGGGGCGTGGTCGCGCGCACGGCGCTTGTTCCAACGCGCAATCTGTGGGGCGGCCAGACCGTCGCGGCGATCTCCCTTGCGGATGCGGCCAAGCTCGATGGCGCGCGCGTGATCGACGAGACCATCACGCTCGAGGTCGGCGAGCGCAGCTTCGCGCCCACGCCGCTCGTGCGGCTCTCGGAGCAGGCCGCGATCGAGGCCTTCGTCACGCGGCTCAAGGGTTCTCGCTTCGGCGGCCGAGGCGGATTCGGCAGCTCGTTCGAGCTCGCGTCGCCACCGCGCGACGCGATGGGCGGCTCCAGCGGCCCAAGCTATCGCTTCGCCATGATGTTGCGGCAGGGCGAGAAGACGCACCGTCTCGGAAGCATGTCTGGTTCGGGAGGCGGCAGCGGGATGTCGGGCGGCTCGCTGCCGAACTCGGTCGACCTGGCGCAGCCGTTTGAGCTTGTGCTCGACCCGCTCGAGTTTCGAAGCGACGGGTCGCGCTTCAATCCGCAACTGCAGGCGCGGGGACTTCAGGCCAAGGTCGAGTTGCTGTGGGCGCGCTTCACGCTTCGGTTCGAGAACGCAACCGCCGCGCCCGAGGTCGTGGCGGAGCCGCTCGACGACACCCCGATCGTCGCCACGCCCGTTCCAAGCGAAGAGGCGCGTGAGATCGTCGGAGAGTCCGTGGGTAGACGCACCCGCCCGTCGCGGTTCGGCCATGCAAACCACTCGCCCGATGTGGCCCAGGTCACGATCTGGTTCGGCGGCGTCACGGGCGGTGCGCCCGAATCGCCTTCAGGGGCCAGTGAAGCGCCGACGACGACGCCAGAGCGTACGGCGCTCCTCGCCGGTCACTTCGAACTGCGCGCATCGGGGTCGCTGATCGCGCCGGTCGCACAGTCCATCGTCGTGCTCGGATCGCAGGGCACGGGAATGTCCTTCAACGTCGCCAAGGACGCAGACAAGATCTTCCCGCGGACCCTTCGCTACACGCCGGACTCCTCGATCGCGCTTGCAGAGCAGCCCGTCTCATTCCGCTACATCGCCGAGCCGTTCGAGCTGCGCTACACCGACGCGTCGACGCCGCCCGAACTCGTGTGGCTCGCGGAGTGACGCGCCCTCAGTGCTCGCGCTTCGCGGTGTAGGCGGTCTCGAGCTCCGTCACGCAGGTCGCGAGAGGTCGCTCCGTCTCGCCTGACCGAAGCGAGCCCGGGGCATACGCCTCGACCTCGACCATGAAGACGAGCGTGCCCGCGTCGACGCCCTCTGGTTCGTCGATCTCGACGAACTGTCGCCGCGCGGGTGTTCCAGGATCGGCGCGGAACGCGACGGCCCGCGTGGTGCCGTCCTCGAGGCGCAGCGCGACGGCACGGACGCGCGCGGAGAGAGTCGTATCGATCCCGCTCGCCGCGAGCTGGGGGTTGCCCGCGATCAGATAGGCCTGCGACGGATCGGCGCCCATGCCCGTCGGCCCGCGCCGCGCATGGAAGACCATCTTCGCGCGCGCGAGGAGCGACTGGTTCGAGACGAGCGCAAGCCGCACCTCCGCGTCCGACTGGACGCACGCACGCATCGCCTGCGCGCGGCGCACCTCGGCCACGCCCGTTGAAAGCCCGCTCGGGTCGAGCATCTCTCCCACGATCTGCCGCGCCAGCGCATCGCGATCCGAGACGAGGAGGTGGGTCGTCTGCAGCGCGAAGATCCCTGCACGGTCGGCTGCCAGCAGCTGGCCTGCAAGGGCGTCCTCCGTGGCGGCAAGCGACGCGCGCTCGATCGCTTCGGAAAGCGCAGCAAGGTCTGCGATGCTTCCATCGGGCTTGCGCAGTCCCTGCGCGATCTCCCGCGTGCGTGCATCGTGATAGCCGAGCACCTCGTTGCCATCGACGCCGAGCGTACGCTCGACGATCTCTCGGTCGGTGAGCCCGCGCGCGGCGCCATCCTTGAGCGCGCGCACGATCGGATCTGGGTAGAGCACGAAGAGCCACGCGCCGAAGGCGATGGTGGCGTTCATCGCGACAAGCTTGCGCCGCGGCGCCCACGCAGAGGCGGCGCGGTTCCGCGGCGAGGCAAGCGAGAGCCCGCACTCCGCGCACACGCGGTGCTCCGCGCCGCGGAGATCGAAGTGGCAGCGACGGCAGCGCTCGGCCACGCGCGTCCGCGCAAGAAGCGACACAGCCCCGACCGCCAGCGCGGCGAGGGCGACGATGCCGCCGATCTCCGCCATCGTGAAGGGATTGAACCAGCCGTCGAGGAAGAACGATGGCACCATCGCGACCTCCGTTCAGTCGAAGAAGGCGCTGGCCCGCGCTGCGATTCGCCGCTCGTCCTCGACGGTGAAGGTCCGCTCGGCGCGGGTCGCGACGCCGACCACGCCGAGCACGCGGCCGTCGGCGGCGAGGACGGGCACGGCCACGCTGCCCGCGAGGCCCGTGGCGCGCGCGCCCGGGCGCACATCGCCGCTCGTGTCCTGCTGGATGTTGCAGCTGTTGACGGCACACTTCCGCTCGGCCGCGAGGCCTGCCATCCCCTTGCCGACGGGCACGATCTTCACGATCTGAAGCACGGGCTCGGGAATGCCGATCGCGGCGCGCAGGTGCAGCGCGCCGTCGGCGCCGCTCGCGTGCACGGTGCCGCTGTCGGCGTTGAGTTCGCGAAGGATCGACTCCAGCATGGCGAGATCGGCGGCTGTGAATTCAGTGCCCATCGAGGTAGGATACCGACCATATGTACGGCCCCGTGCACCGAGGTCGCGAAGTTGAGGTCACGGCGCAGCCATGTAGCGCGTTGAGCCGCGGCGCGCGGGAGGACCCCTCATGCAGTTGTGGCTCATCATCCTGAATCTCACGACGAGCGCTCTCGTCATCGGCGGGCTGTTGCTGGTGGTGATCGCGCTTGCAGGCACACGGGTGGGAATCGGCATTCGCTGCAGGCGTTGCAGGCACGAGTTCCCGCGAGGCGGGGTGATTCCGCCGATATGCAGCGATTGCGGCGCCGATCTTTCGCCCGAGCGTGCGCTCATCCTCGGACGCTACCGGCCGCGCACGCGGATGCTTGCGATCGGCGTCGTGCTGCTCCTTGCTGCTCCGATCGGTGTCGCTGTCTTCGTGAGCTTCGTGGGCTCTGGTGGCCTTGCCAGCGCCCCGGCCCGAGCGGCCGCCGCACCCGACGAACTCATCGATGCCGCAGCGGCAGGCGATCGGATGGCGAAGTCCGAACTCGGCAACCGTCTGCGGGGATACGACAGCCAGCTCCGCAACCTCAGCGCGGACTACCGAAGCGCGTGGAGTGTCGCGACGGAACGAATGAGGAGCGACGCCGCGACGCGCGCGGTGATCATCAAGGCTGTCACTGAGGCCGCCCGCTGGACGGACAACTTTCCGGCGCAAGGCGTCGTCATCGACGACGCTACCCTCCTCGCGTTCGGCGAGGCGCTGGCCCATGCGCTCGAGACCGATCCCGCATTTGCCGCGGCGATTCCAGATGGACAGGGACGTAAGCCATTTGGGCTCGCAATGGCCGAGCCCGTGCTTGCAAGCCCGAAGGCCGTGCGCGCCTTCCTTCGTGGGCCAGAGCTCGCGCTGCGCAGGCTCGAGCGGCCGAGTCCGTCTGCCCCTCCGGCCGCTGGGCAAGACGGCCCCGCGCGTTTCATCGAGCCGCAGCTCGCCTTCGATGGCTTCTCCAGCTTCGGACGCTCCCTCGCGTTCGGCGCGCTCTCCATCTCGTATGTGCGGAACGATGGATCCACCGTCGAGATCGGGCTTCCGCCTGCGTCGGCGATGCCGGTGCTTGAACCCGACTGGGGAACGAGGATTTCCATCGGAGCAGCGATCGATGACCCCGAGTGGTCGGGCGAGATTCGCGTGAGTGCGACCGTGGGCACGGTTGCCAACATGAATGTGGCGCGCGCGGCCGTCGGGGCGTTTCCATTGGTCGCGGATCCGTTCGAGTACGAGTGGAGGATTCAGGTCGAGCGCGTGACGCCAGAGGCCATCCGCGCGGTCGCGGTCTGCGATCCGACCGTCACCGAGTCCATCGAGAAGAGTCTGCGGGCTGCCACCATTCAGGTTCATGGTGGCGGCGCCGAGCCGACCGCTGTGGTCGAACTCGAGCACCCCGTCTCGAACAACGGGATCTTCATCCGACTCGAGATCGAAGTGGTGCAGGACGGACGCTCGTGGAAGGAACCTCGGCCACCGACTCACCTGTACGGCCAGCGGACGCCGTTCCCGGTGATCGGATTCGATCCTCTCGCGCCGTTCCAGTTGATCGCGCGCGGGATTCGGCCTGCGATCTCCGAGAGCGTCCTCGCCGACCACGCCTTTGCGGCGGGGACGTGGACGGCGAGCTTCGACAAGGCCGCACGCCCGCCGTCATCGGTCAAGTTCAAGCCTCTCGACGACGCGCCCGAGAGCGCGCCGCCAGACGCTGTGGGCAACGGACGCGACATGGGGCGCGTGATTCGGGACTGAACGCACCGCGCAGGCGCTCGTCACGGCCGCAGCTCAATCAAGCGGGCGGCCGTCCCAGCGCACGAAGGCTTCGATCGCCTCGTACTCCTGCAGGCCGAGCTCGTCGTAGAGCTTCGCCGTCTGCGCGTTGCGCTGCTCGGCGCGCTGCCAGAACTCGCGTTCGTCGGCGCCGGGGAAGAGCGCGCGGTCCTTCTGCGACTGGTGCTTGAAGATCGCGGCGCGCTTGCGCGCGACCTCGTCGGGCGAGAGCGGCACGGCCATCTCCGTCTGCTCGACATCCCACTCCTGCCACGCGCCGCGGTAGAGCCAGGTCGTGCACTGCTTCATCCACTCGTCCGCCGCGCACTCGCGCAGCGCGCGGAAGATCGCGGCAAGGCACACGCGGTGCGTGCCGTGCGGGTCGCTCAGGTCGCCCGCGGCATAGACAAGGTGCGGCTTCACGCTGCGCAGGAGCGCCTTCACGATCTCGATGTCCTCGGCACCAAGCGGCTTCTTGCGAACGCGGCCCGTCTCGTAGAACGGCATGTCGAGGAAATGCAGGCGTTCTTCAGGCACGCCGCAGTAGATGCCCGCGGCCTTCGCCTCGCCGCGGCGGATGAGCGCCTTGAGTCGCTGCACCTCGGGCGGGTCGACCTCGCCCGGACGCTTCGACTTGAGCTTGCGCGCGATGTCGTGCTCCATGCGCTCTGTCTTCGCGCCTTCGAAGCCGAACATTCCGTTGAAGTCCGACGCGAAGTCGAGGAAGCGCAGGGCCTCGGCGTCGAAGACCGCGATGTTGCCAGAGGTCTGGTAGGCGACGTGAACCTCGTGGCCCTGGTCGACGAGACGGATGAGCGTGCCGCCCATCGAGATGACGTCGTCGTCGGGGTGCGGGCTGAAGACGAGCACGCGTTTCGGGAAGATCTCGTCGCCGGGGCGGTCGATGTCGCCCGCCTGCTTGCGCGACTCGGGCTTGCCGCCCGGCCAGCCCGTGATCGATCGCTGCAGGTCGCGGAAGACAGAGATGTTGAGGTCGTACGCCTTGCCGCGGCCCGCGAGGAGATCCTGCAGGTGGTGCTCGTTGTAGTCCTCCGCGGTCAGCTTGAGGATCGCCTTCTTCGTGGTGCGCGCGAGCCAGATCACGGCCTTGCGCGTGAGGGCATCGTCCCACTCGAGGTCGTGATTCGCGCTCGCCCACGGCGCCTTGCAGCGCTCGAGCTCGGCGGCTGCGGCGAGATCGAGGTAGACCTGTGCGTTCGCGTGCTCCTGCAGGAAGCTCGCGGCGATCGAGTTCGTCACGCCGCCTTCGATCGCGCGCGCGACGACGGGCGCCTTGCCTTCGCCGAACGCCATCATCACCACGCGCTTCGCCTCGAGGATGGTGCCCACGCCCATCGTCACGGCGCGCGTCGGCACGTTCTCCTCGCCGAAGAAGTCGCTCGCGGCGTCCTTGCGCGTGACGCGGTCGAGCGTGATCAGTCGGGTGCGGCTCGTGCGCGCGGAGCCAGGCTCGTTGAAGCCGATGTGCCCCGTGCGGCCGATGCCGAGGAGCTGCAGGTCGATGCCGCCCGCTGCGCGGATCATGCGCTCGTAGGCGTCGCACATCGCGCGCACCTCGTCCTCGCCCGCCGTGCCGTCGGGGATGTGCGTGTTCGCAGGGTCGATGTCGATCCGGTCGAAGAGGTGCTCGCGCATGAAGCGGAGGTAGCTCTGCAGCTCGTGCGGCTGCATCGGCCAGTACTCGTCGAGGTTGAAGGTGACGACGTTCGCGAAGGACAGGCCCTCCTCGCGGTGGAGCCGCACGAGTTCGTCGTACACGCCCGTGGGCGTAGAGCCCGTCGCGAGGCCGAGCACGCAGCGCTCGCTCTTCGCGGCCTTGGCGCGGATCAGGTCCGCGATCTCGCGGGCGACGGTGGCGGAGACTTCCTTCGCACGCGCGAAGACGCGCGTCGGCGTGCGCTCCGCAGGCGACGCGGTCTCCCAGTAGGCGGGCGTGCGGGGCGTCGGCTTCGTCTCGATCGACTGCGCTGTGGGCATGCGACGATGGTAATGGCAACCGACGCTGCAAAGCGCGGCTCTCGGAAGCTACTCGCCTTGCCCGAGCGAGAACCCGCGGACACCGTCGAAGAGGTAGAGGTTCTCCGTCTTGACGACCTCGATGCCCGCCTCGCCCGCGCGGCGGAGCGCCTCGACGATGCGCGTCGGCTCGATCGGCGTGTAGGTCGCGCGCGCGTCGTGGATGTCGATCGTGGGCGCGACGAACCGGCAGCGCCAGTGGTCGGTGCAGAAGGTCTCGGGGAAGCCCTCGGGCCAGACCTTGACGCCGCGATTGGTGATGAGCTTGAGCTTGATGACGCCGTCGGTCGCCCGGTCGAGCTTTGCGGCGAGTTCGTCTGCCGTCGTGTCTGCATCGCACACGAAGAAGTCGACGCCGCAGAGCTCGCGCTTCACCATCGGACGGTGGTAGACGAACTTGAGGTCGGTGCCCGACTTCATCTCGACGCTCTTGAGGGTCGCGGGCTTGCGGCCGAGCCGCTCGACGACGGCGTCGGCGAACTCGACCGTGCCCACGCGCTTCTTTGACAGCCCATCCTGGAACACATCGCCCGTGTGGAGCCCGTCCTCGAGCGTCGCGAGCCACGCGTTCTGGATGACCTCGGCCTTCGCGGGCATTCCCATGTGGACGAGCATCATGCACGCCGCGTTGAGCATCGCGCTCGGGTTCGCGAGGCCCTTCCCCGCGATGTCGGGCGCGCTGCCGTGGATTGCCTCGAACATGCTGATCCTGTCGCCGATGTTCGCGCTGCCGGCCATGCCGACGCTGCCCGTCAGCTCGGCCGTCACGTCGCTGATGATGTCGCCGTAGAGGTTGAGCGTGACGATCACGTCGTAGCGGGTCGGCTGCGTCGCCACGCGCGCGGTGCCGATGTCGATGATCTGCGTCTCCTGGGCAATCGTCGGATACTCCTTGCCGACGCGGCGGAACATGTCGGCGAACATGCCGTCGGTCACCTTCATGATGTTGTCCTTCACGAGGCAGGTGACCTTGCTGCGGCCGTTCGCGCGCGCGTACTCGAACGCGTAGCGGATGATCTTCTCGGTGCCGGGCAGGCTCAGGACCTTGAGGCACTGGAAGACATCTGTGGTCTGGCGGTGCTCGATGCCCGCGTACAGGTCCTCCTCGTTCTCACGCACGACGACGACATCCATGTCGGGATGCATCGTGCGCACGAACGGGTGGTAGCTGCGGCACGGACGCACGTTCGCGAAGAGGCCGAGCGTCTTGCGAATCGTGACGTTGAGGCTCTTGTATCCAGAGCCCTGCGGCGTCGTGATCGGCCCCTTCAGGAACACGGGGTTCCGGCGCAGCGTCGCCCACGCCTCCGCGGGAATGCCGCTCGAGTTGCCCGAGAGGTAGACCTTCTCGCCGACCTCGATGAAGTCGTAGGAAAGCCCGCACTTGGCGGCGTCGAGGATGCGCAGCACGGCGTCGGTGATCTCGGGGCCGATGCCGTCGCCCTTGGCGACGGTGATGGTGTGGCTGGTGGGCTTCATGTGGTTTGTCATGATTTTTGTCATGAGTTTCGTCGTGAGTTTCGTCGTGAGTTTCGAAGTGGCTTCGCGTGCTCGATGTAGGTGAGAGTCCGGTGCAGCAGGTGCCGCGCGAGCTCCTTCAGGTCCTTGCGGCTGCTGAGTTCCGTGAGCGACGGCAGGTGCTCCATCGCGAAGGGAAGCGAGTGCGCCATCTCGATGACGGTGGTCGCGAAGGAGCGCGGCATCGGGACATCGCGGCGGCAGGCCTTGATGCGCTCCGCGAGGAAGGCGCTGAGCTCCTTGTAGGGCGCGAAGAGCCTCCGCGCGTTGTCCTCGTCGACCTGCTTGTGGAGATAGCTCTTCATCCCCTCCTCGATCACGAGGAGGCGCAGCGCCTTGGGGTCGACCTGGAGCGGCGGCGCGTCCTTCGGCCACACCCCGCAGATCGCCTCGACCGAGCGCCTGAGCGCATCCTGCGGGTCGCGCGCGCGCTCGACCTCGCGGCCGCAGACCTGCCTGAGCCACAGCCAGTAGAGCTGGAAGTAGTACTGGAGCAGCCGCTGCTTGTTGGGGAAGTACTTGTAGAGCGTGACCTCCGTGCTTCCGATCTCGGCGGCAAGCTTGCGGAAGGTGAACGCCTCGAGCCCGATGGCGTTCATCAGCGACAGCCCGCCCTCGAGCACCGACCGGCCGAGCTCCGTGGACTCGGGGTCGCGCAGCGAGAGCGCGGGGTCGGGGCGGAGGTGGACGAGCGACATGCGTGGCGGGGCGCGAAGTGCGACCGCGGAGTATAGCAATGCTAAACTTCGACGCAAGTCTTGCTGTTCATGCAGGCGTCATGCGGGCGTCATCTGCCCGCGGTGACCGCAAGCCCCGGCTCCGCCGCAGCCTGGCCCTTGCGGTAGGTCGTGTAGAGGTAGATCGGGATGCCGAGGTCGCCGAGGTGCTGGGCGATGAGCGGGCGCACGCTCTCCCAATCGAGGCCGCCGACGCCCGTCGCGAGCTTCGGGAGCGCGAGGCTCGTGATGCCCTCCTTCTCGATCGCCTGGCGTAGGTGGCGTAGGCAGTGGTTCACGTTCGCAAGCGACGCCTTGCCGGGCTTCGCGCCGTTCGTGTGCTCGCCTTCCTGCGTCATCAGGTTGAAGATGCGCGCGCCGCCCGTGCCGCCCCACATCCAGACCTCGCCTGGCTTCGGGTGCGACTGATGCGCGTAGTGGCGGAAGTCCTTCGCCATCGACGGCCAACGCTCGCGGAGAGCAAGCGCGAGGCCTTGGTCGAAGTGATCGTTCGGGGCGACGCCGTGGGCGATGGCCTGGGAGTGCGTGAGGAGGATGTCGCCTTCGACTTCGTGGATGCTGGAACGGGCCATGTGGGTTCTCCTGTGGAGGTGGATGCGGTTGACGGACGGTGGCTTGCGCAACGGAATGCGCCGGCCGGATGCGACTGGTTCCAACGAGCCGCCGCGACGGACGGGTTGGCGCCGCGGACTTCACGAAGCCATTTGGGACGGCTCTTATGGAAACCTTTACCAGTATATCCGTATTTGAGGCCTATGCAAGCCCTCGGAAACGGTGCCTGGCGGAAACGGTGCCTGGCACGTGCCGTGAGGTGCCTGGCACTGGCTGGCACGTGCCAGACACGCGGGAGCGCCGCCGGCGTGCGGCTCGCAAAGCTCCGTTTCGCAGAGACTTGCGCATTTCAGAGGACGCGCTGGCACAGGTGCCTGGCACGTGCCGTGAGGTGCCTGGCACTGGTTGGCACGTGCCAGGCACCGTTTCCGCGAAGCGGGTAGCGAGCGTGCATTCCGCGCACGCTCAGAAGATCAGACACGCCTCGCGGCCGCGAGATATCCCTCGTACGCCCGTCGCACCTCGCCGAGCGAATCGCCCGCGAACTTGTCGAGGAACGCGCGCGCCACTTCGAACGCGACCACATTCTCCATGACCACGCTTGCGGCAGCGACGGCGCTGATGTCGCTGCGCTCGTAGGCGCTCTGCACAGGCTCATGCGTGCCGAACTCGACGCTCGGCATGCCGCGCAGCAGGGTCGAGATCGGCTTCATCGTGCCGCGGACGACGACGGGAAGACCGTTCGTCATGCCGCCCTCGAGGCCGCCCGCGTTGTTCGACGGCCGCGTGTAGCCGAGGTGGCTCTCGCCGCGCGCGCCTTCGTCGAAATGGATCGGATCGTGCACGGCGCTTCCGAAGCGCGCGCCGCACTCGCGGCCGAGGCCGATCTCGACCGACTTGAACGCCTGGATGCCCATCACAGCGAACGCGAGCCGCGCGTCGAGACGGTCTTCCCAGTTCATACACGAACCGAGGCCGGGGGGCGCGCCGAAGACATGCACCTCGCACCAACCGCCGACGGTGTCCTTCTCCGTCTTCGCGCGGTGAATCAGGTCGACGAGCTTCGCATCGACCGCTGCATCGGGGCAGTAGACCTCGCTCGCGTCGCGCGCAGCGACAAGCGCGTCGAGTTCATCCGCACGGATCGGGCGCTCGCTCCACGCATCGCACGCGCCGCGCACGAACCCGAACACGCGGATGCCGAAGCAATCGAGCACGCTGCGCGCCACGGCCCCGGCCGCCACGCGCGCGGCGGTCTCGCGCGCGCTCGCGCGCTCGAGCGTGCCGCGGCAATCGGGCACGAGGTACTTGAGGCTTCCCGCGAGGTCGGCGTGGCCTGGCCGCGGCCGCGTCACGGGCGGCGTCTTCTCGGGGTCGTCGATGCGGTTGTCCTTGTTCGCGATGCGCACGGCGATCGGCGAGCCGATCGTCTTCCCCTGCCGCAATCCGCCGAGGAACTCCGCGACATCGGTCTCGATCCGCTGGCGCGCGCCGCGGCCGTAGCCCCCCTGCCGCCGCGACAGCTCCGCGTTCACGCGCGCTGCGTCGACCGCCACATCGGACGGCATGCCGTCGACGATCGCGACGAGCGCCGGACCGTGCGATTCACCTGCCGTCTGATAGCGGAGCGGTCGTGCCATGGCCGCATTGTGCCGCGTGTCGCGGCGCCGCGCCAATGACGCGGCGCGACCGCGTCACTGCCCCGTTGCGACAAGCTTCCAGAGCGAGCCGGGATTCCCGCGGTCCTGCCCGCGGTTGAAGGTCGAGAGGACGACGGTTCCGTCCTGCATCGCGTCGATCGACGAGATGAGCTCGCCGCGGCGCTGTGCGATCACGGCGGGCTTCGTCGGCTTGCCGTCGATCATGCGGATTCCCCACACGGTGCCGAAGACGAAGTCGCCGTAGATGTACACGCCGTCGAGCGCCGGGATCGCGCTGCCGCGATAGACCACGCCGCCCGTGACGGAGAGGCCCTCGCGATGGCCGTACTCGACCACGGGATCGATGAACGGCGGCTCGCCGCGGCCGCGCGCGAACGGATGGAAGCCCTCACGCGCGTTCCATCCATAGTTGCCGCCCTTCACGATGAGGTCGATCTCCTCGTAGGCGTTCTGCCCGACATCGCCCGCCCAGAGGTCGCCCGTCTTCGGGTCGAACGCCATGCGCCAGATGTTGCGCGTGCCGTAGGCCCAGATCTCGGGCTTCACCCCGTCGCGGCCGACGAACGGATTGTCCGCGGGCACGGCGTAGGGCGCGCCGTTCTCGCCCTTCCTGTTGACATCGATGCGAATCACCTTGCCGAGCCAGGTCGAGAGGTCCTGGCCGTAGTGATGCGGGTCGTCCGCTGCGCCGCCGTCGCCGATCGAGAGATAGAAAAACCCGTCGGGGCCGAAGATCCCCGTGCCGCCGTTGTGGTTCGAGTAGGGCTGCGACTGCGTGAGGATCACCTCTTCGCTCGCTGGGTCGGCGGTCTTGCCGTCCTCGCTCACCGTGAAGCGCGAGAGCACGGAGCGGCGCGGCTTCGACGCCGTGTAGTAGGCGTAGATCTCGCGCTTCTTCGGGAAATCGGGGTGGAAGGTGACCGAGAGAAGCCCTTCCTCGTTGCCGCCGTCGTTGACGCGCTCGCGGATGTCGAGGAAGACCGCGGCCTCGCTCGTGTCGCTCTTCGCGGGGTCGGCGATGAGAATGCGTCCGGGCTGCTCGACGATGTAGAGGTTCGCCGCGTCGCCAGGCCGCTGGAAGACCTGCACGGGCCGCACGAGCGGAAGGCTCGGAAGCACGGGCTGGAAGCGCAGCCGCGGGATCGGCGCACCCGTGGCGTACTCGCGCGGCTCAGGCGCGGCGCGACGCGCGGACTGGGCCTCGGCGGCGGTCAGGGAGAGCGAGGCGGCGAGAAGGAAGGCGATGGTCATGGGAGCTCTCGATGGAGGTCAGGCGACGCGGACGCGCGATGGTATCGAGGGCGACGGCCGATCGACGCGCGGATTTCCCTACACTTTCGCACATGCACGCATACATCGCGACCTTCGCGTTCCTCTTCGCCTGCGCTCCCGCCGCGGAGCCCCCTGCGGCGGTCGCACCGAAGCCCGTGGCGTTCGACGCGGCGGCCGAGAAGGCCGACGGCTTCGCGGTGCTCTTCAACGGCAACGATCTCGAAGGCTGGGTCGGCGACACCAAGGGCTACAAGGTCGAGTCGATCGACGGCGCGCCAGCGATCGTGTGCCAGCCGGGCGGCACGAATCTGTTCACGAAGGACGCGTTCGCAGACTTCGAGCTGCGGCTCGAGTTTCTGCTCACCGCGGGCGCGAACAACGGCATCGCGCTGCGCGCGCCGCTCGAGGGCGACCCCGCGTGGGCGGGCTTCGAATCGCAGGTGCTCGACAACGCGGCGGAGAAGTACAAGGGCCTGAAGGACTGGCAGTACCACGGCTCGATCTACGGCGTGGCGGCGGCGACGGCGACGGCGCTCAGGCCCGTTGGCGAGTGGAACAGCCAGACGATCACCATGAAGGGGAAGCGCGTGACGATCGTGCTGAACGGCGCGACGATCCTCGATGTCGACCTCGACGAGGCGGCGCCCGAGGGGAAGACCGTGGCGGGCGAGAAGGTCGGCGGGCTCACGCGCACGGAAGGCCACATCGGCTTCTGCGGCCACGGCGACCGCGTGGCGTTCAGGAACATCCGCGTGAAGCGGATGTGAGAGCCCAAGCCACGGGCGCCCGCGGACGAAGTCTGCGGAGCGAGAGCCGTCGGAGTCGACGGCTGACGCCATCCGTTCCGCCTGCTGAAGCATGCGGGCACCCCTGACTTCCGACCCGCCAAAGGGAGCCGCCGCAGCCGCGCACGGTCACGAAGCGCATCCCTATCACCAGAGGGAGCCGCCGCAGCCGCGCACGGTCACGAAGCGCATCCCTAGCACCAGAGGGAGCCGCCGCAGCCGC
>QLAH01000101.1_pt1 | contig 79783 bp, 59 predicted proteins | sample 4693081 | NCBI WGS metagenome assembly QLAH01 (sample SAMN09425401, study PRJNA476045) | Lake water metagenome, whole genome shotgun sequencing project.
GTTGAAGCCGACGCGGCCAGGCGGGATGCCGCGCGGATCGACGTCCGGGGATCCGTCAGACAGAACCTAAGGCCCCGCTGCGCCGATATCCGCGCGCCGTACCATGCTCCGCATGCCTGATGGGACGCCTCCGAACAGCGCCTTCCGCTCCCTCAGCGTCGTCGTTGTCGCTCCGCACCCTGACGATGCGGAGCTCGGCATGGGCGGCACGATCGCACGCCTCGTCGCGGAGGGCCACCGTGTCCACATCGTGGACCTGACGAACGGCGAACCGACCCCCCGCGGAACTCCTGAACGCCGAAGCGCGGAAGCCGCCGAGGCGGACCGCATCCTCGGCTCGACGCGCACGAACCTCGGCCTGACGAACCGCGCCCTGACGCACTCGCTCGAGGCCCGACACGCACTTGCCGCCGTGCTTCGTGCGCAGCGCTGCGGGGTACTCTTCGCCCCGCACCCCGAGGACGCGCACCCCGACCACATCGCCGCCACGCGGATCGCGGAGGACGCGAGGTTCGACGCGAAGCTCAGTCGGTCTATGATCCCCGGGGAGCCCATACACCCCCGCAGACTCATCCACTACTTCTGCACGCATCTCAAGAGCATCCCCACCCCCACCTTCGCGCTCGACATCTCGCGCCAAAGGGAGGTGAAGCGCGCGGCGATCCTGGCGTACCGATCCCAAGTGATCGACCACGAGCCGAACCGGCGGCTTCCCGACGACGTCGATCTCCGCGACCGGTTCATCGGTTCGAGGCTCGGGGTGGAGGCTGCGGAACCATTCTGGTGCCGCGAACTCCTCGGGGTCGAATCCTTGGCGTCGATCCTGTGACGCGTCGGGGCGCGCGAATGCGAGCCGCGAGGCGCGCTTCGAACCTTGGACGCTGATAGAGTGCCCCGCTTCCATGCTCGAGTGCCTCGACATGATTGCTCCGATCCTCGCGCAAGCCGGACAGGCAGCCGAGTCGATCGGCCCAGGCTCGGCGGCAGGGCTTCCCCCCGAGGAGGCCGTGAGCCCGTGGGTTGCGTGGATCAACGATTATGGTTCGATCGTCATCTTCCTGGCGCTCGCCGCAAGCGCGATCGGGGTTCACATCAATGAAGACCTCCTTCTGATTCCTGCAGGCGTAGCCGTCTTCATGGGCCACCTGACCTGGACAGAGACGGTGCTCGCCGGCTATCTCGGCATCGTGGTCGGCGACACAGCGTGGATCTGGATCTGCCGTAACTTTGGAACCCGCCTCATTCACAAGAAGTGGTTCCTTCGCTCGATGGGCCCGCGACGGTTGCTCGAGGCCAAGCACGCCATGGAGACGCGCGGCGTGATCGTGCTGATTCTGGCGCGCTTCATCCCCGGAACTCGCACTGCCACGCTCACGATGGCAGGCCTGCTCCACCTGCCGTGGTGGAAGTTCTTCGCGGTTGAACTCTCGGTCGTGGCGATCACGGTGCCGACGCAGATCTCGATCGGATACCTCGGTAAGGCCCTCTACAGCAAAGCCCAGGACCTCGGCGACCTCGTCACCTTTGGCCTTGCCGGTGCTGCGCTGCTGGTGGCGGCGTTCGTCGCCGTGCGCTGGTACAAGCAGGCGCAGGCGCGAAAGGGCCCGCGTCCACGCGCACGCGCTTCATGGCTCCGCACCTTCGGGAAGGCGACGCGCCCGAGTGCAGCGCTGCTTGGCCCGACGCAAGGTGGATCGCAAGGTGGATCGCAAGGTGGATCGCAAGGTGGATCGCAAGGTGGATCGCAAGGTGGATCGCAAGGCACGACCGTGTGATCCGCGCCGGTCTCGCGCTCCAAGTTCTTCGGTTGGAAGTCGCGCACCGGGAGGCCTCGAAGCCGTGTCACGCGCTGATCGCACCCGCCACCCGCGCCGTACCACGCCATGCACGGCGGATGCGATGCCTCCAAGCAGCGCCGCGCGTTCCCTCAGCGGCATCGGCGCACCGCACCCCGAGGACGCGCATCCCGACTGCATCGCCGCCACGAGGATCGAAGAGGCGGCGCGCTCTGAATCGAGGTTGACCCAATCCACGATTCCGAGGGAACCCATGCACCGCCGAAGGCTGATCCACTGCCTTTGCACGCAGCTCCAGAGCATCCACACCCTGCCTTCACGCCCGACATCTCGCGCCACAGGGAGGAGAAGCGCGCGGCGATCCTCGTGTACCGATGCCTCGTGATCGACCACGAACCGAACCGATGGCTTCCTGAGGAACTGGACCCTCGGGACCGCTTTCTCGGATCGCGGCTCGGGGTCGAGGCGGCGGAACCGTTCTGGTGCTGCGAGGTGCGGGGAGTCGGGTCCCAACTCTCGATCGTGTGCGGCGCTCGCACGGGCAGATCCGCAGCGCGTTTCGCGCCTCCAGCCCTCGACGGTGTTAGAGTGCGCTGCTTCCATGTTCGAGTGCCTTGACTTGATCGCGCCGATCCTCGCGCAGGCCGGGCAGGCAGCCGAGTCAATCGGCCCGGGCTCGGCTGCGGGGCTTCCGCCCGAACAGGCCGTGAGCCCGTGGCTTTCGTGGATTTCTGAGTATGGCGCGCTGTTCATCTTCGTCGCCTTCGTCGTGTGCGGAGTCGGCCTGCACATCTCGGAGGACTTTCTGCTGATTCCAGCGGGCGTGGCCATCTACGAGGGCCACATGACCTGGTCGGGGACGATTCTGGCTGCATACTCTGGCCTCGTCGTTGGGGACACGCTGTGGATCTGGGTGTGCCGGACCTACGGAACCCGACTGATCCACAGCAAGCGCTTCCTTCGATCGATGGGGCCGAGGCGCCTGCTCGAGGCGAAGCACGCGATGGAAACGCGAGGCGTGGTCGTCCTGATCCTCGCGCGCTTCATTCCCGGAACGCGCACGCCCGTGCTGACGATGTCGGGCCTCCTCCATATGCCGTGGTGGAAGTTCCTTGCGGTCGAGCTCACGACGGTGGCGGTGACAGCGCCTGCCCAGATCGCCATCGGCTGGCTCGGCAAGGCGGGGTACGACAAGGCCAAGGACCTCGGCGGGTGGCTCACCTTCGGCCTCGCGGGTCTGGCCCTGACGGTGGCCTGCATCGTCGGATACCGTTGGTACCGGCAGGCGAAGGCCCGCGAGGGACCGCGGCCGCGCGCGCCCGTCTCGTGGCTCCGCACCTTCGGCAAGGCAACGCGCGCCGCAACCCACCCGACGACGACCAGGTGAGCCGAGCCGCCGTTAGGCCGACAGCCCATCGTTCGGGCGGCGCGGCCTTGGCAACAGGCGATCGCGATCGGCGACCCGTCTCCAACCCGTCCCCCCTTCTCCAGGCCTGTGATGGCCACCGCCTTCGCACAGCGGATCGTCGTCATCGTCGTCGGTGCGAGCGGCATGCTCGAAGGGCCCCTCGAGGCCATCCGGCGTTGCGCATGACTTCGCCGCAGTGCGCCCGTCGACCGTTGCAGCATCCTCAGGCCGACAGGGGCCGAGGTCGATGAACTCAGACATGTCCGCGCTCGGGGGAACATCGCGGATCGACTCGTCCAGGATCCTGCTTGCGAGGATGCGCAGGAGCGCGCGGTCGTCGAGATGGTCGGTGCTCGAGAGATAGATGCCGAGGAACGCGAGCCCGTAGACGATGCGCCAGAGCGCTTCGTGCGACTCCGCATCCGAGAGCGTGACTTGGCCAGGGGCCGGACACTCGACTCCGATCTCGGCAAGCTGCCTGCGATTCGTCGACATGGGCGCCACCTCCGAGTCGTGGATGATCGCTGCGACGATTCTCTCGGACGAACGGCCCTCGCGCTCGGCCTCCGCCACGAGCGTTGCGATCCGCTGCTCACGCGCAGCGCGCTTGGCATCGAAATGGGACCGCAGGGCAGGCTCGTCGAGCGCAGGGTGGTGCCGCGACAGGAGAGGCGCACTCGCCATCTCGATAAACGCGGGCCACGGCCCTCGAGCGCCAGAGGAGTCGCTGACCGCGGCCTGCAGGGCCTTCGCAGGCTGCCCGCCCGCCATGGCCTTGCCGCTCCGTGCCTTCCCTTCACCCTTCCCTGCACCCTTCCCTCTCCCTGCACCCTTCCCGCCCTTCCCAGCGCCGTGCTTCCCGCCCGAACCCGCGCCGCGCGACGCACCAGCGCCGCCTCCCGATCCAATGCCATCCAGACACGCGATCATCGCGCACCTCTCTTCCCTCTTGAACCAATGAAACCCGAGAGCCCGTGAGGGCGATTCGCCTCGAGCGCTCGTCGCGCATCGATCCAAGCGATGGCGCGAGACTACCGCACGGGAAGAGGCCTCCTCGATTCCTTGTATGTTCTGCAGGAAGATTTTCCGCCGCGCGGCTCGAGCGCTCAGCCCTGCGACTTCGCGAAGTGGTTCGCGCTCCACCAACGCGCACCCGACGGGACGAGCACCTCGTCTCCAACGAGAAGCGTGCGCCAGCTGTCGACGGTGTCGGAGGCGGGCTCCTCGATCCAGAACTCGCGTACGAGGGTCGCAGCCCGATGCACGCCGCCGCCGAGGTGGACGAGCGTCGGCTCGGGAAGCCTCAGGTCCGCGTCGCCCGCGAGGAACCACACCGCTTCCGCAAGCGTCGGCTCGTGCGCGAGGCGCGCCACGAGCATCTCATGCGCTGGCTGCGCGCCCGCGAGCACCTCTGCAGGAACCCGCGCGCGTGCGGTCGCGGGGCCAAGACCAGCCTCGTCGTGCGGGGAGAGCGTCACCTCCGCCCGAGCCCGCAGGTTCCCTCGGAAATCGACGCGCTCGACGACGACGGTGCCGCGCAGCCGGTCCGTCTCGCCCGCGAACGCCGCGTCGTCCGCGAGCACGACCTCGAGCGCGCCGCCCTTCCATTGCTCGAATCCCCCGATCGGCTCGATCGAGAGAATCCGCTGCGCGCACGCGCGACGCACGGCGTGCCACGCGGGCTTCGCACGCCCCGCGACATCGACGAGCGACCACGAATGGCCCGCCCAGACGTCGTTCCACTGCCAGATCAATGCGCCCATCGACCGCGGCGCACCCGCGCGCAGCCAGCGCATCGCCGCGTCCATCGCACGCGCCTGCAGGTGCTGCGCTTGCGCGACATACTCGCGCGCATCGCGGGCCTCGCGGAACCGCGCCTCGAGAAACGGCTTGTACTGCGCGTCGTCGCCGCCCCACGCCTTCTGCCGCAACTTCAACGCATCGACGAGTTCCGCAGCCGACATCCGCTCGCCGTCGCGCGTCTCGTCGAGGCACTCCCCGAGCACCGTCGGCCAGCACGGCGGCGACTGGTGTCCGAACTCGCTCGAGAATCGCGGCAGGACACGGCGATAGCCCTCGATCTTCGCCTCCTGGTCCCATGTGTGACGGTCGCCGTGGTCAGGATCGTTCGGATGGATCTCCATCGAACCCGAGTACGGGCTCTCGGCCCAGTAGGGCGTGCCCGGATCAAGCGCGGCGACCGCTGCGGGCAGCGTCTCGAGCCAGTATCCGCGCCCCCACGACTGGCCGGGCGCGAGGCGTTCCTTCCAGCCCCAGCTCCACCACGCGAGGATGTCCTCGTTGCCGCCGCACCAGAGCGCAAGCGACGGATGGCGCGAGAGCCGCGCGATCTGGTGCGCAGCCTCGCGTGCGACGAGCGACGCGAACGGATCGTCCTCGGGATAGGTCGCGCAGGCGAACATGAAGTCCTGCCACACGAGGATCCCGAGTTCGTCGCAGGCCTCGTAGAACGCATCCGGAAGGTAGTTCCCGCCGCCCCACACGCGCACGAGGTTGAAGCCCGTCTCGCGATAGCGGCGCATCTCGGCGAGCCAGTCGTGCTCGTGGCGCGTGCCGAGGAGCGGCGGGACGAGGTTCGCGCCAAGCGCGAAGATCGGCGTGCCATTCAAGATGAAGCGGAAGCGCGTGCCGATCGAATCGTTCGCAGTGTCGAGCTCGATCAGACGCGGTGCGAAGCGCGCGGTCGCGATCGGCTTGAATGCGCCACCTGCGTCGCGCACGCCGACCATCGCGTTCCACCAGCAGCCCTCGTTCGCGCCGCGGTCCCAGGTGGACCAGAGACGCGTTGGCCGGATCGTCGCCTCGCCGCGCGCGTCGCACTCGACGCGCTGCACGCCTGTCCGCTCGCGCACCACGGAGACGAGCGTCGTGCCGCCGAAATCGCCCTGCGGCGTCACGCGCACGGTCATGCTTCCATCCTCGTTCCAGCGCTGCGCGACGGCGACGCCCGTGATGCGAAGCGAATCCCAGCAGTCGAAGCGCGCGCCGTAGAATCCGACGCCCGCGACGCGCGGACCCCAGTCCCATCCGAAGCCGCACGCGGCGCTCCGCGCGAACGAGAACGGAAGCCAGTCGCCGTTCACGGGGCGCGCCCCGAGACGCTCCTGCCAGCGGAGAAGTTCGGACGCGGGCGCCTTGAAGCGCAGCTCGAGGAGCGCCCGGCGTCCGCGCAGCGCGGCGGGAATGCGCGCCTCGAAGGGGAAGTGTTCGCTCATCTGTTCGCCGAGCACGACGCCGTCGAGCGCGATCTCACATGGCCCATCAACGACATCGATGAGGAGCGCGCAGTGCACCCCATCGTGCGAGGCAGGAACCTCGACCTCGCGCGAGAAGGTCCACTCGGTGCGGCCGACCCACTCGCTGTCGAGCTCCGCGCGCTCGGCCTGCCAGGGCTGCGAGATCCCCGCGTCCGCGAGCACCGCATGGATCGACGCCTGCATGTATGCGCCGGCGATGATCTCGCGCTGGCCGACGAGCGGCGACCCTTCGCCGCCGCGCGCGCGCACGCGCCAGCCATCGAGTGGCAGCGGAAGACGACGGAGATCAGCCATCGCGCAGCCTTTCCTCGCTGCTGCTCTCGCGGACGGTTCCATCGTCGCGCACATCGGCGCCGTACTTCCCGAGATGCGCGTACATGCGGCGAAGATCGCGGAATCCGCCGATCGTGAACCACACAACGATCACGCATCCCGTCGCGAAGACGAGCCAGGTCCACGCCTCCCAGAAGAGGAGCCACGACTCCTCCGCGATCGGCGCATCGACAGCCTTCGCCCACACCGCCCATGCCGTGCCCCCGATGAAGACGAGCGTGAAGACAAGCGGCCAGAGAACCGTGATGCCCGTGATCCAGGTGTCGCCCCGAGAGAACTCGCGCGAGAAACCGATCGCGCGCATCCACTGCGGCAGCCGCGTGTCGTGCTCCACGCGGTGGTCCCGCTCGCTCGCGGGCAGAAGCGCGCGGTACCGGCCGCGGTGAAGCAGACGGTCGAGGTCGAAGCGGGGCTCGGGCAGGAGGAGCGAGACGCCGACATACGCGGCGATCGCGCTCGCCATGGCGATGAAGGTGAGGACCTGCCCGGAGATCCAGGTGTTGCGGTGCACCTCCACGATCCACGCGGGCACGCCGTCAGCGCCGAACACGGCCTCGAACACCATGAATCCGTCCTTCGCCATGATCCCGAAGACGCTGATCCCGATCCCGACGAGCATCGACGCCCACGCCGCGCGCGCCGTGCCGCGCGACCAGTAGAGCCCGCCGATGATGGCGCTTCCCGCGCCCGCGACGAACACGCTTCCCGTGAGCGCAGACCACATGGCCACGTACTGGTTTGGCTTGTAGTACACGCCCCAGAGGAACGCGAAGACCGCGATCGCAAGCACCATGCCCTTCACGAGCAGGATGTGAGCACGCGGCGTGAGCATCGCGTCGGTGAAGAGGGCTCGCACGGGAAGAAGCACGTCCTGCACGAAGATCGTGGCCCACGAGTGAAGGTACGTGTCGTCGGTCGAGAGATAGGCGCCGAGCATCGCCGCGACGAACAGGCCGAGGAGCCCGGCCGGGAGCACCAGTCCGAGGGCAAGCGGCACGCGCGCCTCGGCGCGCAGCGCGTCCGTCTCGAGCAGCGCCATCTCGCCGAGGACGGGCGCCGCGTCGACGGCGAAGTCGGGGTGCGAGAGGAAGACCTTCATCGTGATCGGGACGACAAGCGCGACGAGCATCAGGACGCGCCAGCGCCAGCCCGCGAGCACGGTCGCCATCTTCGCCTCGTGCGGCGTGATCGCCGCCGCGTTGTAGCCCTGGTCTCCCTGCCATGCGCGCATGGTGTAGAAGAGGATGAACGCACTGATCAGCCAGTACCACAGGTTGAACTGCGACTCCTCGCCGATTCCGAGCGGGTCGAGCATCGAGCGCCCCGCAGGCTGTGCGAGAAGCGTCTCGCCGATCCTGTCCCAGCCGAAGTGCGTGAGGAGGTAGAGGATCACGACGAGGAAGGTGATGTTGCAGAAGATCCCCTGCAGGAAGTCCGTGACCATCACCGAGATCTGCCCGCCGATGAAGACGAAGAAGATCGCGGTCGCGAGAAGCACCGCCATCACCGCCGGGAAGGTCGGAACCTCCGAGCCAAGCAGCGTGAAATGCTCGGGCAGGCCGCAGATCCAGATGAGGAAGCGCGCGCTCACCGCAGGGAAGATCGCGTAGTTGAGCACGCCCGAGACGAAGGCCACGAGCCCGCAGAACACGCGGAATCCGCGCGAATAGCGCTTCTCGAGGAACTGCGCGAGGGTGAGCGCGCGCGTCTCGCGGTATCGGTACGCGACCCAGCCCGTGAGCGCGATCACGATCATGAGCGGGTTCTCGACGAGCCCCCACCAGACCGAGGTGAACCCCGCGTCGTAGTACTGCTGGAAGAACCAGACGAGCGAGATGATCCCGACCTGCGCCATGTTGTAGGCGACGCAGACGAGATAGCGGCCCGCGCAGCGGTTCCCCGCGAGGAAACCCGCGACCGACTTCGCATGACGGTTGGTGCGCAGCGCGAAGGCGACCAGCGTCACGAGCAGTGCCGCTGGAATCAGCCAGTCGATGAGCGTCATGCGCATTCCGCGCAGGATAACGGCTCACTCGACGCGCAGCGTCACGATCTCGAACGGCCGCATGCGGAGGAGCGTGGCGGCGCCCGCCGCGTGGACGAGCCCGTCGCGAGCCATCGGCTGCTCGAGCAGATCGACCGCGCGCACCTTGTCGGCCGCGACGTTCCAGAAGACCTGGACGTCGCCCCGTGCGCCGCGCGTCTCGACCAGGCGCAGGATGCGGCCATGGCCGTCCTCCGCGGGCTTCCACGCAGCGACCTCGACACGCATCGGTGCGGTCGCGAGCGTCTCGAACGGCGCCCACGCGCCGCGCAGCGCGCCGTTCCTTCCTGCGTTGAGCGCGAGCGCGCGCATCGGCTCGCGCAGGCAGTCGGCCGCGTGGTCGACGCCCGCGGTGCGCCAGTCGCCCCCATGCGGCATGAGCGCATAGGTGAACGCATGCGCGCCGCGATCGCAGTTCGGATCTGGGAAGAGCGGGCTCTTGAGAAGCGACAGACCGAGCGTCGCGCCGTCCGCCGTCGCGATGGCGCTGCGGCCGTAGCGGCCGTCATCGAGGAGGGCGACGCCGAAGCCCGGCTCCGACGCATCCATCCACGCGTGGCCGGGCAGTTCGAAGCGCGCTTCCTCCCAGCTCGTGTTGCGGTGGATCGGCCGCTCGATCGCGCCGAACTGCGTGCCGAACCACGCGTGGCGCGCGCGGACATCGAGCGGAAACAGCGCGCGGAGGAGTCGCTGCGTCTCGTGCCACTCGACTTCGGTGAACACCTCGACGCGGCCGCTCGACGCATCGAGCCGGTAGGTCTGCCAGAGGCGGCTCTTCGCGCCGACCGCGCGCTCGACGCGCACTTCGCCGCGCAACGGATGCGACTCGACGACCGCGATCTCGCAGTCGCCGTCGAGGAACTCGCACTTGTCGAAGTAGTCGCGGTCCGTGTCCCACGCCTCCCAGCGGCGTGGACGGTCCTCGTAGAGCGCGAGCTGGTTCAAGGGAAGCGTACGGCCCGCCGCATCGCGCATGTTCGCGACGCGACGCGTACCGAGGTGCTCGAGCTCGGCGATGCGGCCCGCGAGGTCGATCGCGACGCGTATGACGCCGTTCGACATCATGACGCCGTGCTTGGTGGCCTTGACCTCGACCGCGTGCGGAAGCGGGCCGATCTCGGCCGCATCGATCACCTTGACGCCGAGCGCTGGAACACCGCGCGCCTCGATGAGCGCGTCGCCGACCTTCACGATGCCGCAGCGCGCGGTCGACGCAGCGTTGCGCACGAGCACGGGCCGCTTCATGCCGCGCGTGTCGGCGATCTTCGCGAGGCCGCCCTCGAGCATGTCGCGCTCGGCGTGCACCGCGTCGCTGATCGCGGCGTGGTCTTCGCGCGCATCCTTGTAGACCGCCTCGATCGACGAACCCGGAAGGATGTCGTGGAACTGGTTGAGAAGAAGCGTCTTCCACGCGCGGTCGATGCGCGCACGGAATGCGGCGAGATCCTTCGCCTTGATCGCGGGCAGCGAGCACGCCAGCGCCTCGACGTCGCGCAGCGCGCTTTCGGCGAGGCGGTTCTGCCGCTTGAGCCACGCCTGGCTCGTGTAGGTGCCGCGATGAAGCTCGAGATAGAGCTCGCCGTCCCACGCCGCGAGCGGACGGCCCGCCGTGCGCAGCGCATCGCGGCCCGCGTGCAGCCGTCCGCAGAAGACGTCGACGCGGTGCTGCTCGAACCGCGGCAGACCCGCGCAGTCGGCCGCCATCTCTGCGCGCGCGATCTGCGCGTCGGTCGGCCCGCCGCCGCCGTCGCCGAAGCCGAACGGCTGCAGCCACACGGGAATCGCGCTCGAGAAGAAGCTCTGTCCGTCCTGCACGACGAGGTTCCTCTCGCCGTGAAGCATGTCGGCGGGCTCGATCGACGAGTTGTAGTTGTGGCCAGGCGTCAGGTGCGTGAGGATCTCGGTGCCGTCGAGCCCACGCCAGTCGAAGGTGACATGCGGGAACCTGTTCGTCTCGCACCAGCTCATCTTGTTGGTGATGAAGGTGTCGAGGCCGGAAAGCAGCGCGATCTGCGGCAGGCACGGCGGGAAGCCGAAGGTGTCGGGGAGATAAAGGAAGCGCTGCTTGCCGCGCGCGCCGAACTCCTTCGTCCAGAAACCCGTGCCGTGGATGATCTGCCGCACGAAGCTCTCGCCCGACGGGCAGGTGCAGTCGGGCTCGATCCACATCGCGCCGCCCGGTTCCCAGCGGCCTTCGGCGACGCGCTTCTTGATCTGCGCGTAGAGCGCTGGCGCGTCCTCCTTGACGTACTCGTATTGCTGCGCCTGCGAGCAGAGGAAGTGGAAGTTCGGGAAGCGCTCCTGGAGGCGCAGCACGTTCGCGAAGCTGCGAAGGCACTTGCGGCGCGTCTCGCGCAAGGGCCAGAGCCATGCCGTGTCGATGTGCGCGTGGCCGACCGCGACGCACGCGGTCGCGGGCTCGTGCACGCCGCCCTCGATGAGCTCGTCGAGCGCGGCGGCGGTCTCCTCCATCCCGGGCACGGGGTCGCTCGCGTCGATCGACGCGTGAATGTCGCGCAGCGTGTTCGCGATCTCCGTCGCGCGCGGGCTGTCGGCGGGCAGCGCAAGCATCAGCTTGCGCAGGAAGTCCCACGCCTGGGCGTATCGCCACGCGGCCTCGTCGACCACGACGAGCTCTGCGCTCTCGAGGCGCCCGGGGTTCGGCTCGCGCCAGCGCGTCTGGAGCTCGGGGTGGTCCCACCAGAAGGTCGAGATCCCGAGCGGCAGGTTGCATGCGGCCTCGATGTGAAGATCGAGCTTCTCGCCGCCCTTGGCGCGCGGCAGGATGTGGGCGAGATCGCGGTACGGATCGAACCCCTGGAACGGCACGCCATCCTTCCAGAGCGTGGCCTCGGTGCCCGAACTGAACCGGAGCGCGACCGTATGCCCGCGCATCTCGGCAGGCACGCGGCCCGCAAGGCGGAACCAAGCGGTCGACCAGACGGGCCCCCAGCGCAGGCCGACCTTGACCGGCCTGTACGCGGCCCGCTTCGCCTGCGCGAGGGTCGGATGCCCGCCCTCGAGGCCCGAGCCGGCCGCCTGCCACATCGACGCCGACAGCGGGGCGCGGAGCGGGAAGACCTGCGGCAGAAGCACTTCGGAATGGAAGTTCTCGTAGCGGATCGCGGCGTACTGAAGGTTGGGGAGCACGGAAGCATCGTACCTCGCGGCGATTTTCGGCTGATCTGCGGAATTCCCGAAATCGCAGCCGCGCTGGCAGGCAACAATCGGGTTCGCCGCGCGACTCCCGTCGCCGTTCCGCGATCGGGCGCGGCCAAGCCGAAGATCCAACATGATGCACGCCCGCGCGCTTCTTCCCCTCGGCCTGCTTGCACTCGCATCGACCTTGCTCGCGGCGACCTCGACGGCGCTGGCCGACGCTCCCGCGCTCATGGCAGCGGCCCCCGCCGCGACGGCGCGGGAGAGCGACGCGGCCGTGCTCGCTGCGGGCGTGGCGCAGGTGACGGGGCTCGCGATCTCGCCTCTCCTCGTCCTCGTTGGGCTGGGGTGGTACGACTTCCTGCGCGTCGGCGGATTCTCGGCGGAATCGGGCGCGCTTCCACTGCACGCAAATCCGTGGATCCTGCTGCCCTTCACGACGATCCTCGTCTGTGTCGCGCTGAAGAAGTTCGCCTCGCCCGCGATTCCCCTTCCGCTGCGCAAGGTGCTCGATGCCGCGGAGTACTTCGAGGCGAAGTTCTCGGCGCTGGTCGCGGCGGGGCTTCTGCTTCCGACAATCGTCGGCGCGATGGCCGCGGTCGGAAGCGCGCCCGCGGCGGACGCCGCACTCGCCGACCCCACCGTGAGCGCCGCGCTCGGCGGCGGCCCGCTCCTCACGGTCCTCGTCGGGATCGGCGCAGTCGCGATCTTCCTGTGCGTCTGGATCACCTTCCACGCGGTCGACGCGCTGATCGTCCTGAGCCCATTCGCGATCCTCGACGCGGTGCTCGTCGCGGTCCGAAGCGCGATCCTCGGGCTCCTCGGCGTTGCGCTCCTCGTCAGCCCGTTCCTCGGGCTCGTCGTCGCGATCCCGTTGATCGTCTTCTCGTTCCTCGTCGCGGGCTGGTGCGTGCGCCTCGACCTCTTCGCCCTCGTCACAGCGTCCGACCTGCTCGGTGGCCGGACAGGCGACCCGAGCCTCCCCGCCCGCAGCTTCCTCGCGCGCCGCGGCCTCGGGGCACCGATCCGCACGATGGGTCGCGCGGAGCCGACCGAGTCGGGCATCCGCTTCACCTACAGGCCGCTCTTCATCCTGCCTGCACGCACGATCGAGATCGGCTCGCCCGACCCCGTGCTTGTCCGAGGCGCGCTCTGGTCGACGCTCGCGGACACGGCCGCAGGCCGTGCGGTGCTCTCGTTCCCGCCGCGATACAACCGAGCGGCGGCGGCGCTGGCAACGCGCTTCAGCGCGACCCAACGCGACGGGTTCCTGCGGGCGCGCTGGCGCAGCGTGCGGGTTGCGATCAGCTCGATCCTCGGTGGCGACGCACCCGCGGCCGCGGAGCGCGCATAGTTCAAGCGTCGCGCAGCGCCACCGCTACAGTACCGCGGTGGATCAGTTCCTCGCGTCGCTCGCCGACATCGCCCTTCCATCCGCGTTCGCGGGAGTCGTCGCAGTGCTCGCGACGGTCGCGGTCGAGCGTCTCGGCGGAACGCTCGGTGGCGTCCTCTCGAGCATCCCGACCACGATCGTTCCCGCCGCGATCGGGCTCTCGGGCGGAAGCCTCGCGGGCTCGATGGCCGCGGGAGATGTCGACGACTTCCGCCGCGCGATGGCCTTCGTTCCCGTGGGAATCCTGCTGAACGCGGGCTATCTCGTCCTGTGGCGCGTCATTCCCGCGCGGCTCGGCGTGCGGCATCGGAGCCATCTTCTCGCTGCGACGACAATCGGCGCGCTCTCGGCATGGACGATCGCGGCGGCTGGCGTGATGGTGCTTCATGAATTGGTTCAGCCCTCGCTCGCACAGGCGCTCGCTGCGGGAATCCTCGCGTTTCTTGCGGGAATCACGCTGGGAATCGCCGCGAACCGGACGGCGCACCCCGCCCCGAAGGGAACGCATCGCGTCGGCGTGGGTGTGCTCGTCCTCCGTGGCGTCGCGGCTGCGGCCGTGATCGGCGGCGCGATCCTTCTCAAGCGCTCTGGGCTTCCCGTGGCGAGCGGAATCGCGTCCGTGTTCCCCGTGATCTTCACCACGATCATGATCGCGACCTGGCTTGCGCAGGGCGCACAGGTTTCGACGGGATCCGTCGGTCCGATGGCGCTCGGCACGCTCAGCGTCAGCGCGTTCGCGCTTCTCGCGGCGTGGCTCTTCCCTGTGATGCCTCTCGCGCCTGCGACCGCCATCGCGTGGACGCTCTCGATCGCCTTCGTCAGCATGCCTGCGTACTTCTTTCTCCGTGCACGCCGCACGGCGCGTCACGCGCCTGCGGCGACATCCGCCGAGGCGTGATCCGGTTCGCACAGCGCGCGCCCCGCGAGCGCGACTCCCGCGAGATACGCATCCTCGACACGCGAGCCGCGCATCCAGTCGCCAGCGACGCCGAGGCCGAGCTGCGCGTCGAACACCGCACCCTCGCCACGCTCTTCGCGCGCAAGCCCGAAGCGCCAGCGATGGGCGACCGCGTGGATCGGTTCCGGCGGCGTCACGGCGAGCGACGCGCACAGGCGCGTGAAGGCGCCCGACAGGAGCGACGCGACCTCCTCGGCCGGCCGCTCGAGATGCACGGCACTCCACTCGGGGCGCGCGAGAATCGCCCAGCGATCCGCGTCCGTCGCGCGGCCCGGCTTCGACGAGATGCGCGAGATCCAGGCGAGCGCGCCCGCACCGATCTCCGCGTCGATCTCCGCGTGGTCAAACGGCAGCTCGACGCGCGCATGCGACGCCCACATCAGCGCCCAGACCGGGCGCATGTCGGCACGCATGGCGTGCTCGGCGAGCAGAGGCGCGGCAGCCGCGAAGAGCGCTGCACTCTGCGCAGCGGGCGCGGTCGAGAGCACGAGGTCAAACGGCGCGCTCTCTGCACTCGGCCCCGTTGCGCCGATCGACAACATCCAGCCGCGCTCGGCACGCACGATCGATGCGACGGGCGCCTCGGCGCGCAGCGTCACTCCCTCGAATGCAAGAAGCGATGCGCACACGGAATTCATCCGCGGCGTCGCGACGAAGCGTGGCGGAGGCGAGAGTTGATTCGCGCCGTCGGCGCACACGCGGGCGAACCTCGCCTTCCACTCCGCGGCGACTCCGTCGTGGCACCAGCTCTCGATGCGCCGCGCGAAACGCTCGTCGCGCGCCGTGAAGTATTGCGCCCCGTGGTCGAACTCGCCCGCTTCGCCGCGCCGCGTGCTCATGCGGCCCCCTGGACCGCGCGACTTCTCGAAGACAACGACCTCGACGCCGTGCTCTGCGAGCGTGCGTGCGCACGCGGCGCCTGCGATTCCCGCACCGATCACGGCGACGCGCCACGGCCGCGTGCGCCGCAGCGCGATGCGCGCATACGCGTCGAGATCGAGCCGCGCGGCATGCGCCTCGGTCGGGCGCGGGCGCACCGTTCCGAACACGGGGATGTCAGGTGAGAACGGCCTGTCGAAGAGACCGACGCACCAGAGGAGTCCGCCGAAGCTCGCGGGGTCGGCTCCATCGAGCGCGAAGCGGTTGTTGAGGTCGTAGAGCGCGCGAATCGCCTCTTCGGGCGAGCGCGTCCAACTGACAAGGGCCTTGCCCCAGGTCATGCGCAGGTTGTTGTGGAGTTCACCCTGCATCACGAGCGAGCGCTGCGCGAGGTCCCACAGCGTGTCTCCAGTCCTCCCCGACGCGAGGCGTTCCCATGAGAGGACGTTGCGCGGGTCGGCGGCATGCGCGCGCAGCGTCTCCTGAGCCCACGCGGGAAGCGACGCGAAACCGCCCTCGGGAGTCGCATGGAGCGGTGCATGGCGGCACCAGTGGTACGCAAGCTCGCGCCAGACGAGGAGTTCCTCGAGGAACTTCTCCGCTCCAGCGGCGTGCGCGTCGCGCGCGATGCGCATGGGCGAAACCATGCCGTAGTGGAGATACGCGGACATACGCGAGACGCCTTCGATCGCCGCGTCGTTTCGGTCGCGCGCATAGTCGGCAAGCCGCGCCGCGCGGAATGCGTTCCAGCGCACGAGTCCCGCTGCGGTTCCCCCCGTGGTGTCGACGACAGGCGCGACGGAGTGGTCGATCTCGAGCGATGCGACCGTGTGCGCGATGTCGAGCGCGCGCCAGTCGACCTCGGGCACTCCGTGCTCGACGCGCGGCCACGCGCGCGGCGTGATCGGCGGGCTCGGCCACGGCCGTGCGACACGCCTCAGGCGCTCCGACTTCGTCGCGGCCGCGAAGGCGAAGGCTCGATCATGTCGACCTCCGACGATGTTCATCGGCACCACGCACGCCGTGTCGACGAGCAGGACCGGGCATGCGACGCGTGATGCCAACCGCACCGTCCACGAAGCGAAGGGCTCCGTCGGCAGGTCCTCGGTCACAACCACGGCAGCGTCCGTCGCCAGCCGCAGCAGGTTCGCATCCCGATCCTCGGGCCACGCGAGGTCGAAGGCGAAGGGAACGCCACGCTCCGCGAGCTCGGCGGCGAAGTCGCGGAACCCCTCGAGCATGAAGACCGCGTGGCGATCCGACATGAAAGGGTGCGACCCCGCGAGCTGTCCGTAGACGAGCATCGGGATTCCGCGGGCGTCGGCGAGCGCGCAGGCGAGTTCGAGCGCGGGGTTGTCCTCGGTCCGCAGCGCGTGGTGCGCCCAGTAGAGGATGAACCCTCCCTCCGGCACATCGCGGAACGGGGGAAGCGCCCTCACCCGCTCCTCGGCCGATGCCGCCATCGCCGGGAGACCGAGACGCCGCAGCTGAGACCGATACTCGGATTCCATGGGCGGGCGGCTTCGCGCGTCGCCCCGCGGGGATTCGCGGAATCGCCGCCGATCGGGCGCGGAGGCGGCACAAGGCTCCTCGAAGCCCTTTCCCGCATCGAACCGCCTCATCAGGCGGTACCCTATCCGAGCCGTCGTTCCGCCATCATGCCCATCGCTCGACCGCTCCATCCCCTGCTGCATCGGGCCATCGTGACCGTGCTCATCATGTGCGGCTTCGCCTGCTGCTGCCGCGATCAGGCGCTGGCCGCATGGTGGATGAGCGCTTCTGAGCCTGCCTTGGGCGCGTGCTGCGGAGACTGCGGCGCTCAGACTGGTGCAGGCGACGAAGGCCTCCAGGCCCAGCGCGAGGATACGGAGCAAGACCAGAGACCCGCGCACGACGGGTGCAGGAGTTCCTGCTGCACCAAGGCCGGCTTCGCCGCACCTTCCTTCGAGCTCGCCTGCGACCGCATCGGTGCGCCGCTCGCCGACACCCATCCCGCGGGTGCGATTCGCCCCGCCGTTCTCGTGTCTGGTGCAACTCGGCTCGACGACGACGTGGGGAGAACTCCGCCTTGGCGTCTTCTTCTCGTCTCCCGTCGGCTGCGGATCTGACACGGTCGAATCATCGCATTCGCCCCCTGTCGTCCGATCAACGCATCGAGCTGGAACGAGCCATGCCCAAACCCCTGATCCGTAGCGCGAACCTGTCGCGCTTCACCGCGCGCGTCGTCGTACCCGTCGCGATCCTCACCTTCGCCGTGGCCATCATCGGGATCACCGCGGCCGATGCGTTCGAGCACGCTCCGAAGGTGCGCGTGACGCCCGTCGCCGTGATCGCCTCCCGCACCGCCGAGCCGCCTGCGTCGGGAGGCATCCAGGCTGCGGGCTGGATCGAGCCGGCCCCGTTCGCGACCGAGGTGCGCGCGCTGCGCGAGGGCGTCGTCACCGAAGTCCTCGCACTTGAAGGCTCGCGCGTCGAGAAGGACCAGCTGCTCGCCACGCTCGACCGCGCCGAGCAGGAGATCGCGCTTGAGCAGGCGAATGCGGAGCTCCGCATCGCGGAGGCTGATTTGAGCGCTCGCAAGGTGGTCGCGTTGGCCGCCGAAGAGACCTTGGTGCGCGCCATCGAGCCCGAGCGCCGGCTTCGCGTCGCGGAATCCGCGTTGGAGGAGGCGATCGCGCTCATCGCGCAGCTCGAGGCGCACATCGAGGAGGCCCGCTTCGCTGCGCGCGAGGCGCGGGACGAGTTCGAGCGAAGGTCTGCGCTTGCCCAAGCCGGGGCGTTCAGCACGGGCGAGGCGCGGAGACTCGGACTGCGCGCAGACGCACTCGACGCGAAGGCGCGCGCGCTCGAGGAGGAACGCCATGCGCGCGCAGCACGCCGCACCGCAGCTCAGGCCGAAGTCACCGCGGCGCACCATGCGCACGCCACGCTCATCGCGGAGCGCCGCGCGCGCGACGAAGCCGTGGCCGAGCTCGCGCACGCGGAGGCGGAGCGCGATCTCGCGGTAGCCACCGTCGATTCGGCCAAGCTTGCGCTCGCGCGCAGCGAGATCCGCGCGCCGCGCGCAGGCGTCGTGCTCACGCGCGCGGCCGTCCCGGGTGCGCGCGCAGGTGGCGAAGAAGGCGCGCTCTTCACGCTGTACGACCCGTCGCAGCTCCAGGTCCGCTGCGATGTTCCGCTCAAGGACGCCGCGCGCCTCGCAGTCGGCCTCGTCGCCGAGGTGCGCAGCGACGCGCTGCCCGACGCGCGCTTCAAGGGAACCGTGGTGCGCATCGTGCCGCTCGGCGACCTCGAGAAGAACACCGTGCAGTGCAAGGTGCTGATCGAGAACCCCGATCCCGCGCTGCGGCCGGACATGCTCGTGCGCGTGCGGATCGCGACCGCCGCCGACGAGGCCGCTCGCACCGCGGAGGCCGTGGCGGTGCCGCGCGACGCGCTTCGCACCGCCAGCGCCGAACAGCGCGAGGTCGAGGTGCTGGTCGCGATTCCCGAAGGCGCGCTCGCGCGCACCGAACTGCGGCGGGTCGCGCTCGGCGCCCCTCGCGACGGCGGATGGATCGAGGTGATCGACGGCCTCGCTGCGGGCGACCGCGTCGTGCTCGACGCCGCCATCGAGGCCGGCGTGCGCATCGCGCCCATCGAGAGCCTGAAGGGAGACGCGCCGTGACCGACGCGCACGACGCCTTCATCCGCTGCAAGGGGCTCACGAAGGTCTATCGCCGCGGCGACACCGAGATCGTGCCGCTGCGCGCGCTCGATCTCTCGATCCCGCGTGGCGCGTTCGTGTCGCTCATGGGGCCCTCGGGCTCTGGCAAGACGACGCTCCTCAACCTCCTCGCCGGGATCGACCACGCGACGAGCGGCGAGCTCTGGATCGACGGGCAGGACCTCGCGCGCCTCTCGCGCGACGGCCTCGCGGCATGGCGCGCGAGGTCGGTCGGCATCATCTTCCAGTCGTACAACCTCGTGCCCGTGCTCACGGCCTACGAGAATGTCGAGCTTCCGCTCCTGCTCCACGACCTCCCGCGACGCGAGCGGCACGCACGCACCATGGCCGCGCTCGAGATGGTCTCGCTCGCCGACCGCGCCTCGCACTTCCCGCGGCAGCTTTCGGGCGGCCAGGAGCAGCGCGTGGCGATCGCCCGCGCGATCGTGGCCAATCCACCGCTTCTTCTCGCGGACGAGCCGACGGGTGACCTCGACCGCACGAGCGCCGACATGGTGCTCGACCTTCTCGACCGACTGCACCGCGAGCAGGGCCGCACGGTCGTGATGGTGACGCACGATCCGCTCGCCTCGTCGCGCGCACGGCTCCAGCTCCATCTCGACAAGGGCACGCTCATCGAGGCCCTCGCGGGAGGCGCAGCGCGGCCATGATCCTCGCCCGCTCGGCCCTGCTCTCGCTGCGCATGCTCCTGCGAAGCCGCGTGCGCGCCTCGCTCGCGGTCGCGGGCATCGCAGTCGCCGTATTCATCCTCTGCGCCGAGCGTGCGGTGCACAGCGGCGTCACCGAGGCGACCGCCGTCAACGAGCGCGACACGCGGCTCGTCGTCTACCGCGCCAACCGCTTCTGCCCGTTCACGAGCCATCTGCCCGAGCGCTACGCCGACGAGGTGGCGTCGATGCCCGGCGTGAAGAGCGCGGTGCCGATGCAGATCGTCGTCTCCAACTGCTACGCGAGCCTCGATGTGGTCGTCTTCCGTGGCGTGCCGTCCGCGGAGGCCGAGCGCACGATCGCGTCGCGGCTTCGCTTCGTCGAAGGCTCGCTCGCAGACTTCCTCGCTCGCGACGACGCAGCGCTCGTCGGCAGCGGCCTCGCGGCGCGGCGCGGGCTCTCGGTCGGCGACCGCCTGCAGGCGGCGGGCATCACCGTCACGATCGCAGCAATCGTCGACGCCGATGGCCCGCAGGACCGCAACTCATGCCTCGTGCACCTTCCGTTCCTGCAGGCCGCGTCGGGCGGCGTCCAGGGCGGCACCGTCACGCAGCTCGAGGTCGAGGTCGACGACCCCGCAAAGCTGCGCGAGGTCGCCTCCGCGATCGACGCCTATTTCGCGACCGACCGCGCCCCGACCACCACGAGGCCCGAGAAGGCGTTCGTCGCGCGCGCGGCGGCCGACCTTGTGGCGATCGCCGACTTCGCGGGGCTCCTCGGGATCGGCGCGCTCCTTGCGATCTTCGCGCTCGTCGCGAACGCCATCGTGCTGTCGCTCGAGCATCGCGCGCGCGAGCTCGCGATGCTGCAGTCGATCGGATTCACAGGCAAGGTGCTGGCCTGGGGCGTCGTCGTCGAGAGCTCGGCGCTCGCACTCGTCGGCGGCGTGATCGGCGCAGGCGCGGCGACGCTCGTCCTCGCGCTCGGCCGCTTCAGCCTCGGCGCAGAGGGCGTGCTCGTCGAGTTCCGCCCGTCGGCGACCATCGCGCTCGCCTCGGTCGCGCTCGCACTCGTGGTCGGCGTCGCAGCGGGGCTCGTGCCGGCGATCTCGGCCGCGCGCAGGACCATCGTCGAGGGGCTGAGGTCGACATGAAGCTCCTCCCCTTCGACTACGCGATCCGAAACCTCGCGCGCTCGCCGAAGCGCCTCGCGCTCGTCGTGGCGGGAAGCGCGCTCGTCTCGTTCCTCATCCTCGGCGCCGTCGCATTCGCGCGCGGCATGGAGCGCGCGTTCGCCGCCACGGGCCTCGAGACCAACGCGCTCATCCTCGGCGCAGGCAGCGAGGAAAGCGTCGAGCGCAGCGAGATCTCGCCTTCGACCGCCGCAGCGCTCGCGGCCGACATCGACGGACTTGCGACGATCGCGGGCGAGCCCGCCGTGTCGAGCGAGATCCATCTCGCGCTGCCCGCTGCGCCGCCCGAAAGCGCCGGCGACCCGAGCGCGCCGCCGGTCCTCGTGCGCGGGTTCGACACGATGGCGTTCATCGTCCACCCGCAGGTGCGGCTGACCGAGGGGCGCTGGCCTGTGCGCGGGGCCGACGAGATCGCGGCCGCACCGCAGGCACTCGCGAAGGTCCCGGGCGCCGCGCTCGGCTCGACGGTGTTCATCGCGGGCGAACCGTTCACGGTCGTCGGCCTCTTCGAGGCGCCCGGCACGGCGATGCACGGCGAGTTCTGGATGCGCGTCGACCGGCTCGCCGTCCTCACGCAGCGCACGACGCATTCGTGCGTGGTCGTCGCGCTCGGCGACGCCGACTTCGACGACATCGACGCGTTCACGGCCATGCGGCTCGACCTCGAGACGATCGCCATGCGCGAGAGCGACTACTACGCGAAGGTGACCGACTTCTTCGCGCCGATCCGCGCGCTCGTCCTCATCACAGCGCTCTTCATCTCGCTCGGCGGCGTGCTCGGCGGCGTCCACGCGATGTACTCCGCGTTCGCGTCGCGCGTGCGCGAGGCCGCCACGCTCCAGGCGATCGGTTTCCCCCGCATGGCGATCGCGGTCTCGCTCGTCATCGAGTCGACGGTCGCGTGCGTGTCGGGCGCGCTCCTCGCCTGCGCGGCCGCGCTTCTCACCCTCGACGGCTTCGCGATCCGATTCTCGATGGGCTCGTTCGGCCTCTCTGTCGACAGCGCGGCCGTGCTCGCCGGGCTCGGGACGGGAACCCTCCTCGGCCTTCTCGGGGCGCTCCCCGCCATCGTCCGCTGCCTCTCGACGCCCATCCCGTCGGCACTTCGCTCATAGACTCCTGCAACCTGCCTGAAGGAGAACCCCATGCTCGCATCGCTCCTCTCCATCGTCGCGTCCGCGTTGCTCGTGGCCAACCCGCCCGCGCCGAAGCCGCCCGCGCCCACGATCCCGAGCGAGGTCTTCGTCGCCGAGAAGCCCGAGGACGCGAAGCCGCTGGCCGAGGTCAAGAAGAACGCGAAGGAAGGCGACAAGGTGGTCTTTGAGGCGAAGATCGGCGGACGCCCCGAGCCGTTCGTCAAGAACCGTGCCATCTTCCTCGTCGCCGATCGCTCGCTCAAGATCTGCGGCGAAGAGGACTCCGACTGCTCGAGCGCATCCGAGCCATGCTGCGGCTCGCCCGAGACTAGAAACCTGAAGCTGCTCACCGTGCAGTTCGTCGACAAGGGCGGGAAGCCCCTTCGCGTCGGCGCGGAGGGCGTACGCGGGCTCGAAAGCCGGGCCAAGATCGTCGTCGAGGGAACCGTCGCCAAGGTCGACGACAAGGGCAATGTCACCGTGACTGCGAACAAGATCTTCGTCGAGAAGCCCGAGACGAAGTGACGCCGCTGCAGTGGATACAGTGCAGGAATGCCGACGGGTGAACCGCTCTTTCTCGGCCTCGATGTCGGCACCACAGGCACCAAGTGCGTGGTCATCGACACGCTCGGCGCGCTGATCGCAGAGGCGACCGCCGAGCATCCCGTGTCGTATCCGAAGCCGGGCTGGGCCGAGCAGGACCCCGAGGACTGGTGGCGTTCGTCGGTGGCGGCGACGCACGCGGCGATCGCGAAGGCCGCGATGAAGTCGCCCGACGCGGCCGCGCGCATCGACGGCATCGGCCTCTCGGGGCAGATGCACGGGCTCGTCGCGCTCGACGCCGCGGGCGCGGTCGTGCGGCCCGCGATCCTGTGGAACGACTCGCGCAGCGCCGCGATCTGCGAGGCGCTCCACGAGCGCGAGCCGGGGCTTGCGATGCTGCTGCGCTCGACGGGAAACCGCGTGTTTCCCGGCTTCCAGGCGCCGAAACTCCTGTGGATGCGCGAACACGAGCCCGCCGCGTTCGCGCGTACCGCGAAGGCGCTGTTGCCGAAGGACTGGCTGCGTTTCCGGCTGTCGGGCGCGTACATGGCCGAGCCGAGCGACGCGTCGGGAACCGCGGTATTCGACTGCGCACGCCGCCGCTGGAGCGACGACGCGCTCGCGTTCATGCAGCTCCCGCGCGCGCTCTTCCCCGATGTTGCAGAGTCGCCCGTCCTCTCGACGAAGCTCTCCGCGGCCGCCGCGCGCGAGCTCGGCCTTCGCGAGGGGCTCGGCATCGCCGGCGGCGCGGGCGACCAAGCTGCGGCCGCCGTCGGCTCCGGCATCGTCGCGGAAGGCACCGTGTCGTGCACGATCGGCACCTCGGGCGTCGTCTTCGCGGCAAGCAACGCGTGGCGCGCGACGCCGAACGGCGAGCTGCACGCGTTCTGCCACGCTGTGCCCGATCGCTGGCACCTGATGGGCGTGATGCTCTCTGCGGGCGGTAGCCTGCGCTGGTTCCGCGACACGCTCGCGCAGGACGCGGTGGCCGAAGCCCGCGCGCGCGGCGTCGACCCGTACGACATCCTCGCAGAGCGCGCGCAGCGCGTCGCGATCGGCTCCGACGGCCTCGTCTTCCTCCCCTACCTCACGGGAGAACGCTGCCCGATCCCGGACCCAACGATCCGCGGCGGCTTCGCGGGAGTCGATATCTCGCACGGCCGCGACCACCTCGCGCGCGCTGCGTTCGAGGGAATCACGGCGGGCCTCGCGGGCAACATCGACCTCATTCGCAGGATGGGCGTGCGCGTGTCCGAGGTGCGGCTGTCGGGCGGCGGCGCCAAGAGTCCGTTCTGGCGCGTGATGTGCGCCGAGATGTTCGACGCGTCGGTCACGCTGCTCGCCTCCGATGCAAGCGGCGCGCTTGGCGTGGCGCTGCTCGCCTCGGTCGGATCGGGCGTGCATGCCTCGGTCGACGCAGCCTGCGCCGCCACCGTGCGCACGCAGGGCGAGGTCGCGCCCGACGCTGCGCGCGTCGCCGCGTACACTCGTGTCAAGACGCGCGCGGCGGCCGCCGCGAAGGTCGCGCTGCGCGTCGAGCACTGAGTCACGAGCCCCGGACCCCGCAGAGACTCGCATGGAGATCCTCCTCGTCATCCTCAGGTATGTCTTCGCGATCGCGGGCATGGCAGCCGTCGCGTGGATCGTGTGGAAGGTGGTCAACCGCCAGGAGGCGAAGGACCCCGCGTTCCAGAAGAAGCTCGACGACGACGACGCCCGCGCAGCGAAGGGGCGTTTCGGTCCGCCGCCGAAGATCTGATGCGCTCCGTCACGCGAGCCGCGCGCGCAGCGACTTCATCTTCGACTGGAGGTCCTTGCCCGGGCAGAGCGTGGGCGAGAGCTCCTGATGCGTGAAGATCTGCTTGCGCGCGACCTTGTGCTTCTTCTGGAGATCTCGGAGGAAGCGCTCGAGCGCCTTGAGCTGCGCGTCGGGGATGCGCTGCACCTCGAAGTTTCCGAGGCAGCACACCCCGATGTTCCCGACATGGTTGTTGCGGACATGCCGCCCCTGCCAGCGCAGGTCGCGCGCTTCCCAGACGCGGCCCGCGGGGTCGATCACATAGTGATAGGCGATGTCGCGATGGCCGACGCCGCGCTCGCCGTTCAGCACATTCACGATGCGCGCCCTGCACTCCGCGACCGATGTTTCGGTGAACGCGCCGTTTCCCTCGTGATGCACGGTGATGCGGCGGATCTTGCCGAGCGCGTCCATCGCGGAACGGTCGGGCAGCCATGAGGTCCACGCCGTGCGCGGAATCACGCTGCCCGCGTAGGTCGCGGGAATGCCGCGCACCGATGGTTCGAGCGGGCGCGCCTCCGGGCCGACGGTCTGCGGCCGCTGCACGGCGCGGGGAGGCTCCGGCGTCGCCTGCGGCGGCTGCCTCGGAATCGGCGAGACGGGCCGCGCGTACCGCGGCGGGGGCAGCTCGTCGCCGCTCGTCCAGAGGCCGCCGGGCATCTCGGATGCACCCGCGGCCGCCGTCCGCGGAGGGGCAGACGGCTTCGTCGCGCACGCCGCGAGGAACCCGAGCCCCGCCAGCATGAACCCGCGCCGCGCGTGAACCAGTCCTGAAAGGAGTTCCTCACGCGGAGGAACTCCCTCACGATCGTGTCGCTCGAAGTCCATCGACATAGCAGCGCGCTCCCGAGATCTCGACCACTTTCGAGCCAAGATCATCGGACGGACCGCGCGCTAGACCGCACTTTCCGCGGCGAATCCCCGCGCCGCGCCACGCGCGAGCCGCCTCGAGGCCCGCAGGCCGACCATGTGCGACTGCAGGCTGCGCCCTGGGCAGGCCGTCTTCGCGTCGGGCCACTCGCGGTGGGTGTAGACGCGCGACTGCGACACGCCGTAGGTCCGCATCAGGTCGACGAGCACGCGCTCGAGGGACGCCTTCTGCGCCGTGGTCGGCTGCTGAAGGTCGAAGTTCCCCATCACGAGGACGCCGATGTTGCCCTCGTTGCGGAACTTGACATGAGCGCCCTGCCAGCGGATCGAGCGCCCCTGCCAGACCGTGCCCGCGCGGTCGATGACGAGGTGGTAGCCGATGTCGGCCCAGCCCTGCGCGCGATGTCCGACGCGGTAGAGCTCGAGTCGATCGGTCATCTCGCGCGGCGAAGTTCCCGTCACGATCCTGTCGAGACCATCGTGGTGCACCGTGATCGCCGTCACGGGGAGCATGGGGTTCAGCTCCGCGAAGTCGGGCTCGCCCCGTGCCCAAAGCATGCGGGGGCGCGCGTAGGGCAATGCCGCGGGCGCGATCGGATTCTGCTCGGGAACCACGCGCGGGGTGGCTGCGGCAACGCCTGGATTCGCGGCGCGCGGAGCTGGTCCAATGTCGTCGGCCCTCGCCCAGGCTGCACCGGGCAAGGTCGTCGAACGCGTCGGCGCGCATCCGAGGAAGGCGAGCGCGGGCAACGCGATGCCTGCGGCGAGCAGGAAGTCCCGACGCGATGCCGCTCGGAAGTCCCCGCGCTCGATGGCACGCGCCAGAAGCACCTCGGGAGCGGCGCCGACCGACGGCGCGACATCACGCACTCGGCATGGAGTGGAGCGGGGATCTGGGCAGGGATCGAGCGGTTCCATCGTCGGCTGCGTCCTTGCACGCGAAACGGGTTCCGTGACGGTGGAGCGATTGTAGGAGGAACGCTTGGGGAACGCGCCCTCGACGGGCACCAATCCGTCTCGGGCCGACCGATCGGGGACCTGCCGCGACACGGCCTCGCCGTCGCGCGTTTCCCTGCGGATTTTGGCTGATTTCCACGCAGTGCGCGCCCGTGCGCCGCGCAGCGGAAACCCTTTGTTTTTGCTAGAATCCAAGGCCTCCCACGGGGCTCCCACGAGCCGTTTCGCAGCCGTCCCGCCAGCCCTGTTTCCGGTTCATTCATGAGCGAATCGACCCCGACCTTGCCCAACGAACCAGCGGACGCCGCGAACTACACCTCGGAGTCGATCCAGGTGCTCGAGGGCCTCGAGGCGATCCGCAAGCGGCCCGGCATGTATGTCGGCGGAACCGGGCTGAACGCGCTGCACCACCTCGTCTACGAGTGCGTCGACAACGCGATCGACGAAGTCATGGCAGGCTACGCCACGACCGTCACCGTCCGCATCGGCGTCGACGGCTCCTGCACGGTCATCGACGACGGGCGCGGAATGCCCGTCGACCCGATGAAGCACGAGAACCCCTCGATCAACGGGCGCCCCGCCGTCGAGGTCATCCTCACCGAGGTGCACGCGGGTGGCAAGTTCGGCGACAACGCCTACAAGGTCTCGGGAGGCCTGCACGGCGTCGGCGTCAAGTGCGTCAATGCGTTGAGCGAATGGACCGAGGTCGAGGTCGTCAAGAACGAGAAGACCTACCACATCGGCTTCGCGCGCGGCGAGGTCGTCAAGCCGCTCGAGCTCGTCGAGACGCTGCCGAAGTCGGCCGCCACCGAGAAGCGCACGGGTACGCGCATCTCGTTCCTGCCCGACCCGCAGATCTTCCCCGACACCGAATTCCGCTATGACACGCTGGAAAATCGCCTGCGGGAGCTGTCGTACCTGAACCCAGGCGTCGTCATCCGCCTGGTCGACGAGCGCGTCGACGCGAGCGGCCAGCGCCGCGACATCACCTTCCACAGCCCCGACGGGATCGGCGGCTACGTGGCGTGGCGCAACGAGCAGAAGACGATCCAGAGCCCCGTGATCTCGCTGACCTCCGAAGACGCCGCGCAGTCGCTGCGGCTCGACTTCGCGATGCAGTACGTGGACTCGAACTCCGAGCTCACGCTTGCGTTCGGCAACAACATCCCGAACCGCGACGGCGGCACGCATGTCGCGGGGTTCAAGGCGGCGCTCACGCGCGTGGTGAACGGCTACGCGCGCAAGAACAACCTGTTGAAGGACCTCGTGCCGTCGGGCGACGACCTGCGCGAGGGCCTCGTGACGGTCGTGAGCGTGAAGCTGCCGAACCCGCAGTTCAACAACCAGACCAAGGAGAAACTCCTCAACCCGGAGATCGAGGGCTTCGTCTCCAATGCGATCGGCGAGAAGCTGGGCTCCTGGCTCGAGGAGCATCCGAAGGAGGCGCGCGAGATCTGCATGCGCGCCGTGCTCGCGGCGCAGGCGCGCGAGGCTGCACGCAAGGCGCGCGAGCTCATCAAGCGCAAGGGCTCGCTCGATTCTGGCGGCATGCCGCACAAGCTCTCCGACTGCTCGTCCGACGATGTGGAGAAGACAGAGCTCTTCATCGTCGAGGGCAATTCCGCAGGCGGAAGCGCCAAGGGCGGCCGCGACCACGTGCACCAGGCGATCCTGCCGCTCCGCGGCAAGCTCCTGAATGTCGAGAAGGCGCGGCTCGACAAGGTGCTCGGCTTCGAGGAGATCCGCATCCTCATCCAGGCGCTCCAGTGCGGGATCGGCGAGGACTTCGACATCGCGAAGCTGCGCTACGGCCGCGTCATCATCATGACCGACGCCGACGTCGACGGCTCGCATATCCGCACGCTGCTCCTCACCTTCCTCTTCCGACAGATGCCCGAGCTCGTGCGGCAGAGCAAGGTGTTCATCGCGCAGCCGCCGCTCTACCAGGTGCTGCGCGCCAAGAAGGCGACCTATGTGCTCAACGACCGGCGCATGACCGACGCGCTCGTCGACCTCGCGCTCTCGCACGCGACCTTCGCCGTGCGCGACGAGGCGGGCGCCGTCGTCCACCGCGTGTCGGGCGACGAGATCCGCCGCATGGTGCGCTCGCTCGACCGTCTCGACGAACTCGTCACTGTGTCGCAGCGCCGCGGCATCCCGTTCACGAAGCTGCTGGCGTCGCGCGCGAAGGACCCGAGCGGCAAGAACCGCCTCCCGTCGTGGCACCTCGCGTGGGCCGAAGGCGACGAGCTCTTCTTCGACGAGAGCGCAGCCCGCGCGGCCGTCGCCAAGCACGACCTGGTGCTCGACGACCTCGTGACGCACGAGATGAAGGTCGACCGCCGCCGCATCGCGAGCCTGCGGGAACTCCATGAGAATCGCGAGCTCGAGCGCATCTTCGGGGCGCTCGCGACCTGGCACATCTCGATCGAGGACTACGACCGCGTGCAGGTCGAAGGCGTGACCGGCGAGAAAATGCCGACGCGGTATGCGTGGCTAGTCGATTCGGGCAAGACGCCTGCGGCGGCCGCGGGCGAAGCCGACGACGACGCAGAGACGCCCGCCACCGCCAAGAAGGCGAAGGACGGCGCGCGCGACTCGGGAATCGTCGAGGCCGCGAATGTGCCCTCGATCGTGCGCGCCCTGCTCGAGGTCGGTCGGCGAGGCATCGAGGTCAAGCGCTTCAAGGGCCTCGGCGAAATGGAAGCCGAGCAGCTGTGGGAGACCACGATGGACCCCGCGCGCCGCACGCTCCTGCGCGTGACGCTCGAGAGCGCAAGCGAAGCCGACGCGCTCTTCTCGATCCTGATGGGCGAAGATGTCGACCGCCGACGCGCCTACATCGAGAAGCACGCGCTTGAAGTCAAGAACCTCGATGTTTAAGCGGTCGCCGCTGCGGCGGCTCCCTCTGGTGCCTTCAACGCGTGCGGCGGTCGCCGCTGCGGCGGCTCCCTCTGGTGCCTTCAACGCGTGCGGCGGTCGCCGCTGTGGCGGCTCCCTCTGGTGCCTTCAACGCGTGCGGCGGTCGCCGCTGCGGCTCCCTCTGGCGCCTTCTGCGCCGACTGGAGCTCGCAGACTGCGGCCATCACTGCGACAAACGCCCGATGACACCCCGCGTCCTTCGCGTCGCAGGTCGCGGCGATCACCACTTTCGGATCGGGACATAGCCATTGGTCATCAACGGGACGGTGTCGGGGAAGATCCACGGCCTGCGCCCCGACCGAGCCGCCCGCATCCCACCCTCGACCGCCAGCGCTGCGTCGATGTCCCAGATCACCCACTGCCACTCCACGCGGTCCGAGTTGGGCACGCCCGGCTCGAAAGACTCGTAGAACTCGCGCACCGTGAGGTCGAGGCTCTCCCGCAACCTCGTTGCTGCGTAAGCGGCGACCTCAGGCGTGGTGGGGAAGACGATCCACGGCTTCCAGCGCGTATCCTCGCTTGCGAGGAAGCGCTCCATGAGGTCGAGGGCCTCCCGCCCGTGGTCGACGCCCGAGGGTCCTACGAGACTCCCGTCAGAGAGCGCAGCGCGAATCGGCTCCGCCACCTTCGAGAGCATCGCCTGCCGCTTGGCCTCGAGAGACGGGGGCATCGCCCCGGGTTGCGACCACGCGTAGCCGAAGATCTCGAAGGCGATGGTCTGCGCGTAGATGGCGGAGACGATGGGATCGCTCGGATCGAAGGGCGGCGCGCGCCTCGCGCCGCCGAACTCGGCGTCAGGTTGGAATGCCGCGCGCATGTGGTCCGCGCAGTCGTCCCCGAAGCGCTGGGTCCATTCGAATCCAAGCGGCATGTTCTCCGCGACCGTCTCCAGCCTCGACTTCAACCGCTCGACACCCTCCTTCGCCAGTCCGCTCTCGCGGCCGATCCGCTCCGCAAGCGCAAGAAACTCACGGCGCGTCCGATCGAGGCTGGCGGAGAGCCGCAGCGCAGGTTCGACCAGCTGCCACGCGTCGTGAGGCCAGGACTCGTGAAGCACCAGCGAGGCGAATCCCTCGCTCGCAGCTGGCACGCGCTCCGCGAGCAGCGCGTCAAGGCCCGTCGCCCGGATCGCCTTGAGCAAGGCCCGCATGTCGGCAACCACGGCATCCGCCGCCTTCACCTTGCCTCCGATGCGGAGCGAGGCCTGCGCGGCATCGGAAAGCTCGAGCCAGGTCACCAGTTCGAAGAGGTCGGTCGCCAACGCGGGAGCGTCGTCCGACCCGATCGCGACGCCCACACGGGCGCCTTCAGGGTCCTCCTTCATCTTCCGCAGCGCATCCAGGGCCTGCCTGTGACGATGCGCGGCCCTCTCGAGATCATCGGGACTCCGTGGGATCACCGACGCAAGCCGCGCAAACGGCTCGAGGCAGACTTCACCCGATGTCTGCGTGCTGACGGCGGGCGTGGCCTCGCGCAGGGCAACGCGCAGGCCTGCGCCGCTTGGCCACCAGATCGACGGCGAGAACGAGGCGTCGCGCGATGGTTCCGCAGGCTCGACCAGAAGCGGTCCGACATCGAGCTCGAGCGTCTTCGCTCCGTCGATCGGCGCGCCGAACCGCGCGCGCAGGACTCCGAGCCCAAGTCTGGCGGAGTCTCGCGAGGCATCGGATCCGTCGAGAGCGTCCGCATCAAGCGCGCTGCAGAAGCGCAGCACCTTCGTGATCGGAGCGCCGCGGACGCTGCGGCCGGGCCGAGGTTCAGTCTCAGGTTCGACCTCCCTTTCGGCCTGCAGTTCGGCCTCGACCTCGACATCGCGCTCGATATCGACCTCGACATCGGCCTCCAGCGCGCCATCGGCGACGAGCGTGTCTGCCGACTGGAGCGCGCGGAACGGGAGAAGCCTCTCCGTCGACCCGCGCTGCAGCTGCGCCTGCGCCTGCCCTGAATCACCCGCCGCGGCGCCGCTCTGCGCAAGAAGCGCAAACACAAGTGCGAGAATCGCCATGATCTCTCCTCTGCGTGAGGTTCTACCGCGATCGGTCGCGCCATCGATCAGCCCGCACCCGTCGACCCGCCCTGCTGCTCGAGCCCAGGCTCGCCGCCGATCGGCTCGCACTCGACACAGCCCTCTTCGAAGCGAACCTCGAGCTTGCGCGCAATGACCTTGCTCGTGGTTCGGGCAGACACCTTCCCTGAGATCTTGGTGAGGGCCTGGACCTTCCCGTCGAGCGCGATCGTGCTGCGCGGCGGTTGATTTCCGCCATCGACGCCGGCGGGCGTCATCCGCGCCAAAGCAAACGAAAGCGGCGCGCTGAGGCAGGGCCTCTGCGCGCCGCTGGTCACCCGCGCCTGCGGACGCGGCCTTACTTCGCGCCCTTCGCCAGCAGTTCGTCGACCGCTGCGCGGATCGCGTCCTTGTCCGACGGGTGCAGGCCCGCCTTCGCGACCTTGCCGTCCTGGTCGAGGATGGCGACGAAGGGAATGCCTCGGATGCCGAAGTCGGGGTTGAAGACATCCTGCTTCGTGATCGCCATCGTCCAGTTGACATCCATGTCGGTCATGTAGGCGAGGAGCTCTGTCTTCTCCTTCTCGGGGTCGCCTTCGCAATCTGCCTGCGGGCGCTTGCGGTGCGCGACCATCCCCTGCAGGCTGGTGAGGCCGACGATCTCGACCTTATCCTCGGGGTAGTCCTTGCGCATCGCCGCGACCTCGGGGAAGCTGGCGACGCACGGGCCGCACCAGGTCGCCCAGAAGTCGAGCACGACGACCTTGCCCTTCAGGTCCGCGAGCGAGCTCCACGGCGTGCTGCCGTCCGCGCGGCGCACCCAGTCGAACTCGAGGGGCGGGCATGCGAAGCCGAGGAGTTCACCGCGGCCCGCTGCGCCGTTCATGTACTTCTGCGCGCGCTCGAGCATCTTCTGCTCGCGGCCCTCTGCGGTCGCCACGCGCGCGTCGATGGCGCTGAGGACGGCGCCGCGCAGCGCGTCGACCTCTTCCTTGGGAAGCGCCTTCGCGGCGACGCCGATGTAGCTCTCCGCAGACACGAGCAGCTCCATGGGCGCGTTCGCGGAGAAGACGGCGCCGATCGCGGCGATCGCCGCGCCGTGCTTCTTGAGCACTTCGTCGGGGCACATCGAGAGCACCTCGAGCGCCATGGCTCCGTCCGCGCCGCGGATTCCCTCGGCGAGCGCGGGATGCGCGAGGATGAGGTCCGCCATCGCGCCGAGATCCGAGGAGTCGCGCATGGCGAGGGCGGCGGACTGGACAGCAGCCTCGAACCCTGCGACGGTCGGTTCAGCGGCCTGCTTCGTTCGCATCGCGATCATGGTCGCGCGCGCCTTCGGCGACATCCCGACCAGCGGGTCGATCGCCGCAAGCTGCTCCTCGCTCAGCGTCGCGAGATCGAGGTCGGCGAGCGCAGCGTCGGCCTGGGCAGCAACATCGGCCTGGATGGCCTTCATTTCATCGGGCGACGGGTTTGAGACGTTCGCGTACTTCTCGCTGAGCGTCTCGAAGAGCTCGGCGACGCGCTGCTGCAGCTCCTCGGCGCTCGGTGGAGCTTTCGCGGCCGCGGCCGCAGGCTCCGCCTGGAGCAGGCCCGGGTGGAAGGCGATCGGTGCGAGCGGGAACGACGAGAGCGCGAGCGCTGCGAGCGAGAGCATGTGACCTCCGATTGTTGCGTTCACGGTACAGCAGGTCGTGCGGGCGCGAAAGCCGCTCCCCCAGGCTCATTCCGCGAAAGTCACTCGAGCGTGGTCGCGGCGGCGGACCCCTGCGGCTGCCGCGCGGCTTCCACGGCGATCCCAGCCCACGCCTTCGCCGCCTCGACAAGCATCCGCTCGAACGCGAGGCGCTCCGCGCGCAGGCGGGCGTCGTCGATGGCTTGGTCCTTCGTCCATTCGCTTGCGATCTGGTCGTCCGTGGCGCTTCCCTCGGCCGCGCCGTAGCAGAAGCCCGTGCGCACATCGAAGAAGGCGATGCTCGCGGTCGAGCTCACGACGGCCTCGCGGGTCGGCGCGAGGCCGAGGGTGAGAAGCGCGAGCGGGCCGATGTCGCGGTCGTCGACGCGGAAGTCCGTGTCGATCGTGTAGAGCGCGAGGATGTCCGCACGGAGGGTGGCGGCACCCTCGCGCAGCGCGCCGAGCGCGTTGTCCGAGGGCGGGACGAGGATCGGCGTGAGCCGCGCGACCCCGCGCACGGACGGCCAGCCCGCGATCGCCGCGGCATCCGTCTCGCGCTCGAGTTCGCCTGCCCCGACGAGCGCGAGCGAGCCGCGGTCGACGCCCGCGGATCGATGGGACCGGTAGCCCTGCGCCTGAACCCGCGCGAAGGCGATCCCGGCAGGCCACTGCGCGGCCGGCACCGCCTGCATGCGCTCCGCGACGGCCGCAGACTCGCCAGCCATCTGCGTGAGCGGCGCAGGGCCGCCGGGAGTCACATAGTGCGACGCGCAACCGCAGAGGAACACGACGCATGCTGCGGCGGATGGAAGGGAGGCGTGTACGAGTCTGTTGGGGCGCATGGGTGTCTCGGGGTGCTGGGGAAGCCGCCTCGACGCACGCGATCGCGCGCGCATTCCCAAAAACGAAAGCACCCGGCGAGAAACTCGCCGGGTGCGGAGTGACTTCATTCTCCAGCATCCGAAGAGTCCTTCTTCGGATGCGTGAAGAACGCCCCTCAGCATCCGAAGAGTCCTTCTTCGGATGCGTGAAGATCGCCTCTCAGCATCCGAAGAGTCCTTCTTCGGATGCGTGAAACTCAGTAGCGGTAGTGGTCAGGCTTGTACGGACCCTCGACAGGAACTCCGATGTACTCCGCCTGCTTCTTCGAGAGCTTCGTGAGGCGCGCCCCGAGCTTCTCGAGATGGAGGCGCGCGACCTTCTCGTCGAGGTGCTTCGGCAGAGTGGTGACGGTCTTCCCGTAGTGCTTCGAGTTCTTGAAGAGCTCGATCTGCGCCATCACCTGGTTGGTGAAGCTCGCGCTCATCACGAAGCTCGGGTGGCCCGTCGCGCAGCCGAGGTTCAGGAGCCGGCCTTCCGCGAGGATGATGATCGACTTGCCGTCCGCGAAGACCCACTCGTCGACCTGCGGCTTGATGTTGACGCGGCGCACGCCCTTGACCTTCGAGAGGCCGAGCATGTCGATCTCGTTGTCGAAGTGGCCGATGTTGCCGACGATCGCCTTGTCCTTCATCTTCTTCATGTGCTCTGCGGTGATGATGTCGCAGTTGCCCGTGGCGGTGATGAAGATGTCGCAGGTCTCGAGGACATCATCGAGCGTGACGACCTCGTAGCCCTCCATGCACGCCTGCAGCGCGCAGATCGGGTCGACCTCGGCCACCTTCACGCGGCAGCCCTGGCTGCGCAGGCTCTGCGCGGAGCCCTTGCCGACGTCGCCGTAGCCGAGGATGAGCGCGGTCTTGCCCGCGAGCATGATGTCGGTCGCGCGCATGATGCCGTCGACGAGCGAGTGGCGGCAGCCGTAGAGGTTGTCGAACTTCGACTTGGTCACCGCGTCGTTGACGTTGATCGCGGGGAAGAGGAGCTGGCCGAGCTCCTGCATCTGGTAGAGGCGGTGGACGCCCGTCGTCGTCTCCTCGCTGACGCCCTTGATGTTCGGCACGATGCGCGCGAACAGGCCGTTGTTGTCGCGGATGAGGTCCGACAGCAGGTTGAGGATGACCTTGTACTCCTCGACATCGCTCGGCTTCGCCGCGGGAACCTTGCCCGCCTTCTCGAACGCGAGGCCCTTGTGGACGAGGAGCGTAAGGTCGCCGCCGTCGTCGAGGATCAGGTTCGGGCCCTGGCCGTCCGGCCAGTTCATGCACTGGTAGGTGCACCACCAGTACTCGGGCAGCGTCTCGCCCTTCCACGCGAAGACGGGGATTCCCTTCGGATTCTCAGGGGTTCCGCCCTTGCCGATCGCGACGGCGGCAGCCGCGTGATCTTGCGTCGAGAAGATGTTGCACGACGCCCAGCGCACCTCTGCGCCGAGCTCGACGAGCGTCTCGATGAGGACGGCCGTCTGGATCGTCATGTGGAGCGAGCCGGAGATGCGCGCGCCCTTCAGCGGCTTGCGGCCCTTGTACTCGGCGCGCAGCGCCATGAGGCCGGGCATCTCGTGCTCCGCGAGCTCGATCTCCTTGCGGCCGAAGCGCACGGTGTCGGCGTCGGTCGACGCGACCTTGTAGGGCGGGTTCGAGAGGAGGACGAGACCCGTGTCCATGAAGGTCTTGCCCGAGGCTTCGGTGCTGGCGGTCTTGGACTTGGACGCGGTTGGCTTCTTCATGGTCGGAGTGGGGCTTGGCATCGTGGGGCTCGTGAAGCGGGATGTGACGCGGTCTCGGACGCGGTCTTGGGAAGAGGGCGCCGACGATCGGCGGGGCCTCTCTTTCATCCTTATATGCGGATGAACGGTAGGATAGCCTTCCCCCTCGCCGTGATCAAGCGACCAACGAACCTCTTTCCCAAGGTCTCGCAGGCGTTCGCGACCCCCTGCCGCGCTATCTTTCGCGCATGCTCAAGAGAACCCTCCTCGCCTGTGCGTTCGCGGCCGCCGTCGGCCTCACCGCCGCCATCGCCCCGCTCACCTCCGCCCCGACGGCATCCGCCGACTATTCGGGCGACCCCTACCCGCTCGAGAACTGCCCCGTCAGCGGGGAGAAGCTCGGCCAGGACGCCGTCACCGTGGTCCTCGATGGGATGAAGGACGCGAAGCTGAACGGCACGCAGGTCAGGTTCTGCTGCCCGAAGTGCGTGGAGGGCTTCAAGGCCGACCCCGCGAAGTACACGGGCAAGATGAACGACGCCATCGTGAAGGCCGCGGGCGAGTACCCGATCAAGGCCTGCATCGTGATGACGGACGAGGTGATCGACTCGGACGCGAAGATCGTCGTCCACCACAACCGCGTCTACCGCCTCTGCTGCAAGAAGTGCGTCACGCGCTTCGAGCGCGACCCCGCGAAGTACGTGAAGGAGTTCGAGGCGCGCGTCATCGCCGCGCAGAAGTCCGCCTACAAGTCGACCACGTGCCCCGTCAGCGGCAAGCCGCTTGGCGACGGCGCGGTCGACATGGTGCTGAAGGACCGGCTCGTGCGCGTCTGCTGCCCCGGATGCGTCGGGCCCGTGAAGGCAGACCCCGCTGCGGCCTTCGCCAAGATCGACGCGGCGAAGTGAGCGCGACACCCAAGACCACGACCGCCACACGGCCCCGCCCCGCGCGGGGCCGTTTCGTTTGAATGCTCGGAGAGAGGCGCTACTTCACCAGCCGAGCCACGAAGAGTCCGGGGCCCTTCGACTCGATCGCGGGGCGGAGCGGCCGATAGAGCGAGAGCGACAGCTTCGCGGCCGACGCGAGGCTGCGCATGTCGTCCTCGCCGAAACCGAGGTGCTCGTGCCCCATTGTCGTTCGGTACTCGCTCCGCGCGTGCGCGACCATGTCGATCACGATGACGACGCCGTCCTTCGCGAGCGCCTTGCGCGCGGCCGCGAGTACTTCAGCGGGGGCGGGCACATGGTGCAGGACAAGCGACAGCACGCATGCGTTGAACTCACCCGCCTTCGCGGGAAGGTCAACGAGGTCGCCGCGGCGGACCTCGACATTGGAAAGCTCTCGAAGGCGCCTGCGGACTGCGTCAAGCATCGCGGGTTCGCGGTCGACCGCGACGACCTTCTTCACGAACGGCGCGAGCTCCGCGGCGATCTCGCCTGTGCCGCAACCGAGGTCGGCGACGGTCCACGACGCAGGAACGAGCGCGAGCAGCGCCTCGGACGCGAAGCGCTCGCCGAAGAGGCCGCGCCGCAGGCCGCTCCACTCTCCGCCCACGCGGCCGAAGAAGCCCTTGGCGTCGCTGCCGCGCGCAGCGAGCACCTCCGTCAGCCGTCTGTCGTCGTCCGCGAACGCCGCGTCGTCGCCGAGCGCCCCGCGCAGGAGATCCCACGCCGCGCGCGCCTCCGCCGAGAGCGCCTCGCGCACGAGCCTGTAGTAGGTTGCCGTTCCCTCGGCGCGCTTCGACACGAGCCCCGCCTCGAAGAGCGCCTTCAGCTGACGGCTCATCGTCGATTGCGGCAACTGCAGCGCGGCGGCGATCTCCCCGACCGCGAGTTCCTCGCGCGCAAGGAGCCGCAGCATGCGGGCGCGCTGCGCGTCTGCAAGCGCGTGGAAGATCGGAATGACTGGTTGAGGCTCGCTCGGCACCGTGGGTCGGCCGTTCGCGCTGGGCTCATGGCCCCGGGGGAAGACCCGTCGTGCCCTCCGCGGCGAGCCCGTACTCGATGAGCTTGGCCGCGACGGCGGGCGACTCCGGATCGACCGTGTAGGCCTGACGCAGGCGTCGCGCAGCGGTCTTCGTGTCGCCGAGCCGCTCCGCGACCTCGACAGCCTTCAGGTAGGGCTCCACGCTGCGGCCATCGGAGAGCAGGATCGCGCCGCGGACGGCGGTGTTCGCGGTGTCAGGGTCGTCCATGCGCAGACCGTAGTCGGCGAGGAGGAGGAGGCTTGGGATCGAGCGCTGCAGGTTGCCGCGATCCTGAAGAAGCTGCACGAGCTTCTGCTTCTCGCCAAGCTCGAAGTAGACCTCCGCGAGGCCGTGGGCGACCTCTTCGCTCGTCGGGTTCGCGGCGTGCGCCGTCTCGACATGGGTGCGGGCATCACGCAGGTTGCCGAGCTTCGCGAGGCACACGCCGTAGCGGTACTCGACCTCCCAGTCGCCGGGGGCCTTCTCGAGGATCTCGAGATAGGCGGGCGCGGCCTTCTCCCACTGCGCGAAGCGGAAGGCGTGATCGGCCTCTGCGCGGGCCGCCACCATGGGCCGACCCGTCGAGCAGGCGGAGAGCGCGAGGAGGGAGCACATCGCGGCGATGGAAAAACCCGCGCCGATTCGGGGCTTCAGGAAGGTCATGGCGCGGATCATACGGCCTCGCGGCGCGGGCGGGCGGGCCGCGCGCGAGGCCGCAAAATCGGAGAGACTCAAACCGTGCACCCACGCTCCGACCCTGATCGAGCGAGCCCGGCCGCCGGGACCGCGCCGCAACTTCCTGCGGAGCGCGCGTTTCCGACTGCGGACGCGGCGGGCGAGACAGGCACCCCCCTGCGGGTAGCGCTTGCCCTGCACACGGGCGCCGCCGGCATGGCCGACCACCTGGACCTCTTCGTCGGGCCCGATGCGTGGGTGGACCCCGACGCGCGCGTCGCACGCACCTATCGTCTGCCGCTTGCGGCGCTTCAGGCGGGGTCGCTCCGCGAGCGAATCGGCGAGGGAATCCGCGAGGCAATCCACGATGCAGTGGAACTCGAGCCGCACCGCGCGGAATACCTCGCCCTCGCGTCGGCGAGGGAACTCTCGGGTGCGCGCGGACGCGTGGAGCCCGTCTTCTCCGCGCGGGCGTTCGGCGAGCTCGCGGAGGACCGCTTCCTGCTGTGCCTCGATGGGACCGCACCGCCACTTCGACTTCGCGGCGTACGCGAACGCGACGCGCTGTGGACGATCACGGTAGACCGCGCGTGAACGCGGACAGGAAGAGCAAGCAAACGAGCGGAGAACCAGACGCGTGTCATTCCTCGAGCATCTTCCCATCGGCATCGGCGCCCTGTTCTCCGCCTTCGGCGTGCTGTGCATCCTGCTCGTCGTCGTCGGGCTGCCGGGGACCTGGATCCTGATCGCGACGGCCGTCCTCATCGACCTCCTCGACTGGCTCTGGCTGCAGCCAGATGCGCCGCTCACCTTCCACCCGCTCACGATCGTCGCCGCGATCCTGCTCGGGCTCGTGGGCGAGCTCCTCGAGTTCCTGCTTTCCGCGGCGGGTGCCAAGAAGTTCGGCGCGTCGAGCCGCGGCATGCTCGGCTCCGTGGTCGGCGGCGTGCTGGGCGCGATCTTCGGCACCGTGCTGATCTGGATCCCGATCATCGGCACCCTGATCGGCGCCGTGTTCGGCACGGCTGCAGGCGCCGTGATCGGCGAGATGTGGGACGGGAGCGCCACGCTGCGCGACTCCGCGAAGCCCGCGTTCGGCGCCGTGCTCGGCCGCGTGCTCGGCACGCTGTCGAAGCTACCCGTCGCCGTGGGCGTGTGGATCATCCTCGCGATCGCCGCGTTCCGCGAATAGGCTTCTTCGCGACATGCCATGCGCGACCGCACGGAACTTCCGTCATTCCCTCCAGGCAGGCCGCTGCACGCGGGGCTTGCGGAGTGGTCGATCCCGCGGGAGCGCTGGGACGCGTTCATCTCGAAGTGGTCGGGCCGCACGGTGCGGATCGGCTTCTGGGTCGCGTTCGCGGTTCTCGTCGCGATGGGCATTGGACTGCCCGCCCTCTTGATCTTCATGGGCGTTCCGCTCGGGCTGGGACTGGTGCTGCTCGTCTTCTGCGGAGCATTCGCTCTTCTGTTCGGGTGCATCCTCTACAGCGCGTTTCGCGGAACATTTCTCTGGGCTGAGCGCGCGCCGAGCATCTGGGAGGCGCACGGCTGCGTGTGCCCGAAGTGCTTCGCGCCGCTGACGCGCTACGTCGACGACCGTGACAACTGCGGTCACGGCTACATCCTCGAGGACCAGCCGCTCGTCGTGCGATATCTCGAGTCGCTCGCGACGGCGAGTTTCGGCGAACTCAGCCGAGGCGCGGGTTCCGAGACGCTCACCGCGCTTCGCGCGCGCGCGGAGATGCGCCGTGCGGTCCCGCAGGGCGGACTACGCGCGGTCTACGCTGCCATGCACCGTGGCTGGGAGCGATGGTTCGGCTTCGACAGACCTCTGTGGCGGCGCATCACGGCGCATGTCGCGGTCATCGCCGCAGTGGGCGCGGTGATGTGGCCCATCGCGGGCATCTACGCGGTCATCTTCGTGTGGTGCGCGGCGTTCTTCCTGATCGGCTCCCGCGCCCTCGCCCGCGCGCGGAGCCTGCGCGCACGCGGCGAGCGCGCCGCCACGGCTCATGAGGTGCTCGGCGGCGTGTGCCTCTTCCTGGCCACGGTCGCGCCGACGACCATCGCCCCCGTCATCGGCCGAAATCTGCCGACGGAGATGCTGTTCGCGATCGGCGAGAAGCTGCCGCAGGCCACCGAGGGCACCTTCGATGTGCTCGCGTCTCGCCCGCTCTCCGCGCAGGACCAGCAGCGGCTCTGCGACGCCATGCTTCCGTTCATCGCTGAATGGGCGCGCGGAGGCGGCACCATCGACCGAAGCCGTCATGCGCAGCACATCCTCGCATGCCTCGCGAACGGATCGCTGCCCGCTGCGAACTACCCGCGGCTCGCGCAGGCGATCGCGTTCATCGATGTCGTGGTCGACGGCCGTTCGCTTGGCTCCGACGAGAGCATCGTGGAGATCGTCTCGGGAACGAGACCCGAGATCGCGCTGACGATCGGCGGACGAACCCGCTCGGTTCTCCCGGACGGTCGCGGCGTAGCGATCCTCTCGAGCATCGAGGTCGACGGCGTGATCGCGTGGAGCCCCTCGGCAGGCGCCGACGCGACGGCGCCCCTCTTCGGCCTTGCCGACACTGGCACGGCAGGCGACAGGTCGATGGTCGTGCGCGGGTGGCTCGCCATCCTGCCCGCCGCGACGCCCGCCTCGACCGTCAGCGGCGTCGGCGTGGACGGGAAGCCTGTTCTTCCATCAGGTTCGGCTGGACCGTGGCCGATCGACCGGACGCTCACGCTGCGCGTCCGCTGAGCGCCCGCTGCACGCAGGCCGCGCTCAGCCAGCGTCCTCGGTCACGCTCATCACTTCCTCGACGGTGGTCTTGCCGAGGCGGACCTTGGCGAAGCCGTCCTGGCGGAGCGTCGTCATGCCGCGGTCGACGCAGAGCTTGCGGAACTCGACGACGTTGGGATTCGCAGCGATCTTGTCGCGCAGATAATCGTCGAGGACAAGCATCTCGTAGATGCCGAGACGGCCCGAGTAGCCCGTCTGGCGGCACGCGGGGCAGCCGCGCCCGAGGCGAAGCGTCGACGCGTCGATCCCGTGCTCCGCGAGGAAGTCGTGCATCTCGGGCTCGATCGGGCGCTCGGCGGCGCACTTCGAGCAGATGCGGCGCACGAGGCGCTGCGCGAGCACGCCGTTGAGCGCCGCGCCCACGAGGAACGGCTCGATGCCGATGTTGATGAGCCGCGTGATCGAGCTCGGCGCGTCGTTCGTGTGCAGGGTCGAGAGCACGAGGTGGCCCGTGAGCGCGGCCTGCACGGCGGTCGTCGCCGTCTCCGCATCGCGGATCTCGCCGAGCATGACGACATCGGGATCCTGGCGCAGCAGCGCCTTCAGCGCCGCCGCGAAGGTCATGCCGATCCTGTCGTGCGTCTGGATCTGCGTGATCCCCTGCAGGTTGTATTCGATTGGATCTTCCACGGTCGACACATTCATGCGCCGCGTGTCCATCTGGCGGATCGACGCGTAGAGCGTGGTGGTCTTGCCGCTTCCGGTCGGGCCCGTCACGAGGAGAACGCCGTGCGGCTTGTCGATCTCGTGCTTCCAGATGCCGAGCGCCTCGGGGCTGAATCCGAGGTCGTCGAGCGACACGCTGATCGAGCGGCTGTCGAGGATTCGCATGACCGTCTTCTCGCCCTTCGGCGTCGGGACGGTGGAGACGCGCAGGTCGAGCTTGCGGCCGAGCACGGTGGCGCGGATGCGGCCGTCCTGCGGGAGGCGGCGCTCGGCGATGTCGAGGTTCGACATGATCTTGATTCGGCTCGTGAGCGCCGCGTGCATCTTGCGCGGCGGCGTCATCATCTCGAAGAGCACGCCGTCGATGCGGAAGCGCACCTTGAGGACCTTCTCGTCTGGCTCGATGTGGATGTCCGATGCGCCTTCCTTCAGCGCGGTCTGGATGATGTGGTTGACATAGCGGACGATCGGCGAGCTCTCCGCCTCGCCGTCGAGGTCGCGCTCGTTCACATCCTCCTTCTCGACGCTGACATCCTCCTCGTCGACGCCCGAGAGGATCTCCTCGAGATCGACCTCCTCGGCCTGATGACGCGCCTCCGCGTCGGAGATGCCCTGCAGCACCGCCGTGATGTCCGATGCCGCCGCAAGAACATGGCGCACGGGACCAGCGCCGATCTTCCTGCGGATCTCGTCGAGGAGGAAGACGTCGGCGGGGTTCGCGGTCGCGACGAGCATGCGCCCCGACTCCGCGCGCAGCGGCAGCACGAGGTGGCTGCGGCAGTACTCGAGCCCGAGCTTCGCCACCGCGTGGCCGTCGAAGGACGAGGGTGACTTCGGCTCGAGCACCTCGAAGGGCATGCGCGCAAGCTCCGCGACGACGGACTGCATGGCGCGCTCAGGAACCCCCTGCTCCTTCAGGATGTCGACGAGCGATCGGCCGGGAGACTGCTTCAGGAGCCGGCTTGCCGCCAGCAGCTGTTCGGCGGAGGCGATGCCGCGCTCCGCAAGGATCGACTCGAGCGTGCCACCCTGCGTCTTGTGCGCCGCGTCGGGCACGTAGAGGTCGTGCATCGAGTCGGGTCCACCTGCGCGCCCAGCCGGAGACGGGGCAGGAGAAGGAGCCGCAGTGGGCGCAGGCTTCTGCGCCATCGTCTGCGCCGGAGGGGCGGCGGCGGGAGTGGCGACTGGAGCGGCTGCTGGAGCGACGACTGGAGCGGCTGCAGCACCCTCGGGCGCGCCGGCCTTCCCAGTCGCCTTGCGGATGATGTCCTCGAGATCGAATCGTCCCACGGCGTACTCCTCGTTCGTCTTCGGTCGGCTTCGGTCTCTTCCGCGCGGACGCACACGCCGCGGCGCGGCCTCGGGCGCTTCTACTCCGTCGCCGCGAGCTCGAGCCGAAGCGTGCGCTCCGCGTTGAGCTCCTCGTTCGCGGCGCGAAGCGTGATCGCATCGAGCGCGACCAGCAGGATCTCGTATCGCACGGGGTGATCCGGGAACATGACGACCTCTCCCACGCGGTAGACCCCGCCATTCATGTTGACGAGCGATGCCGCCGGGTTTGCGGCGACAAGCGTCGACTGGATGAGGAAGTCGCGCGCACCGTCGTCGACGAGCGCCTCCCACTCGGAGATCCGCATCTCACGCTCCGCCTCGGCGGCGGCCGCCGCCTCGGCCGCGGCATCCGCGGCGACACGCGGCGCGGAGGCGCCCGCCTCGACGGGAGAGGCTGCGTCCGCTGTCCGAGGCCCGAAGGGATTCCGCACGAGGAGCTTCCGCGGAATGCGAAGCTCGCGCGGGGAATCGAGCGCAACGGGCTTCGCAGCATCGGTCGCGGCCTTCTCGCCCGACGCGGCCTTCGGCGCGCGCTCCTTGAGGAACGCCTCGACGAGCTGGCCCGCCTCGGACTGCGTGCTCGAGTCCGCGGCAGAGAGGCCGATCGCGCGCATCGACCAGAGGCTCGCGACGGCCGCTACGACGACCGCGAGGAACACGAGCGCGCCGAAGCCGAAGCGTCGACGGGTCGAGCCCGAGGTGACGGTGAAGTCGCCATGGGCATCGTGATGATGCTCCGCGCCGGTGGTGCCGGCGCCCGAATCGACCAGATCGAGTTCACCGCGGGCGCTCACTTGCGGCCTCCCTGCGCAGGCTGCGCCGCCGCGAGCGGCGCGTTGAAGTAGATCGAGAGCGTGAGCTCGGCGCGGATCTCTCCGGGCGCCGCGTGAGTCGGCTTCGACTTGCGGTGCGGGTCCGACCCGAGCCTCGTGATGCGCATGCTCTGGACGCGCGTGATGCGCGGAAGAGCCTCGACCGCGAGCAGGAACTCGTAGAACCCGCCGAAGTCGCCCTCGATGCTGAGGTTGAGCGGGATCTCCATCGCCGCGCCGGCGCTCACGGGCCTGTCGCCCTTCACGGTGCGCACGGCGACGCCCGTCCGCTGCGCGATGCGGGTCAGCTCCTTGAGCAGGCTGTCGAGGCCCTCCTGGTCGGGGAGCCGCTCGTTGAGCTTCGCGAGCTCGACCTGGCGGTCCTCGATCTCGCGGCCGAGGTCGCCGATCTGCAAATTCAGCTGACGAAGGCTCGCGAGGCGCGCTTCCTTGTTGCGGATCTCCGCGCGTGCCTTCGCGATCTCTTCGTTTCGAGGCGCGAACACGAAGACATAGGCCGCGACGGGCATCGCGACGAGCGCGCCGAGGAGCATTGCCCCGAGAATCTGGCTGCGCGTGCTCATGGCGCGTCTCCTTCCGCCGAGGCCTGCGGCCGTGCGCCGCCGAAGAGATGCGCGAACGACTCGAGCGCGGCCACAGGACTCGCGCTCCGTTCGGCCGAAGCCGTACGCGTCTCCTGCGTGAGTTCCTTGAAGATCTCGGGCGTGAGCCAGCGTCGGAGGTCGGCCTGCGGCTCGATCGACATCGACATGCGGAACTGGCTCGTGTCGAGCCCGTCGATGTCCTTCTCCTCCATGAGCTCGAGGCGCACGCCGGAGAGGACGGGGATGCGCTCGAGCGCGGTCATCCAGCGGCCCACCTCGAGGAGGCTCGGCGCAGCACCGACGACGACGATGTTCACGCGACGGACGACCGGCGCAGGCCGCTCGGGTGCAGCCGCGGCGGCGCCCTTGCCCTTCGCCGCCTTCGACTGCGCGGCCTTCTCCTTCGCGGCCTTCGCCTGCTCGTCCGCCGTGGGCTTCGGGGTCTTCACGATCTCGCTGCGGAGGTCGAGCTCGAGAAGCGTCACTCCCTCAGGCATGGTGTTGACGAAGAGCGCCAGCAGCGCCGAGCGCGGAACGGGCTCGATGAGCCCGCGGGCGAGCGCCGCCTTCTCGTTCATCTGCGCGCGGATCCGCTCGAGGTTCTTCATCTCGGCGATCTCCTTCGCGGCCTTCTCCGTGCGCTCTCCGACGGCCTCCTGCAGCACGCGAACATCGCTCCACTGGCTGTTGGTGAAGAGGAGTGCGGCGAAGATCGCGATGATCATCACGGGAAAGAGCACCGCCGCGATGAGGCCCGTGCGGCGCTCGCGCGTCTCGAGGACGAAGTCGTCGGGAAGGAAGCTTTGCTCGTTCGGCATGGTGACTTCCGTTCAGAGATCCGTTGGCGCGCTCGCGAGCCCACAGGCCACGGCCCAGTCGGGATGCGCGCGGTCCGGTTCGGGAAGCCCGGGCGGCGACGAGCCGATCGGGAGCATTCGTGAGAGAGGGTCACCTGCCTTCGCGGGAAGCCGCAGCGCCGCAGCGAGGGCCTGGCAGAGCCCGACGTCGCGTGCCTCGCCCCCGAGAAACACCACGCGGCCGACGGTCCAGTCGGGGAAGAGCGCGGCGTGATAGCGGAGGCACATGCAGAACTCGTCGGCAAGCAATTCGACGACCTCGCGTGCGACGGTCTCCGCGCCGGTGCAGAGCGCGATCGTGTCTCCGTCGGCATCGGGCGCGTGCGTTCCTGCGGCGAGGACGCCGTGCTCGAGGCGCGTGCGGCGCACCTCCGCGATCGGCGCGCGGCGCGCCTCTGCGATGCGCGCGTCGAATGCACGGCCCGAGAGCGGAACCGTCTTCGCGAACACGAGCTTGCCCTGGTGGCAGATGGCGATCTTGGTGCCGCCGTAGCCGAGATCGGCGTACATCGTTCCCGTGCGCGCGCTCGAGTCCGCGGCGTGAAGGTGGTCGAACGCGTGGACGAGCGCCTGGATCTCGGAATGGACTCCGACGACGCCGAGGCGCACGCGCCGGAAGAGCGAGACATAGCGCATCACGTCCTCGCGCGGCATCGCGAGCGCGATCGTCTCGAGCTTGGGCGCGCCGTCCCGCATCGTCTCGCAGACCTTGCTCACCCTCACGACGAGCGCGGCAGGGTCGCATCCGAGCCCTGCGGCGAGCTGCGTGGCGGCGACGCTCTCGGCCTGTTCGCCGTCCGCGGGCGCGAGGCTCAGGTGCTTGACGAGGATGTGCTGCGAGAACGGCGCGAGAACGACACGGTTTCCGCGGAAAGCGTTCGCCTTGAGGATGCGCGGTAGCTCGTTCGCGACATGATCGAGGCGTGCCTCGGCCGGTTTCGAGCGGAGTTCATCCGTGAACGGTATCCAGCCTGCTGCAACGGCCTGCGGGCGCTCGCCCAGAGAGACCTGCAGCAGCTTGACGCCGCTCGAGCCGAAGTCGGCGAGCACGGGCGAATGCTGGGAACGGAACAGGCTGAAGCCCACCAGAAGCCTCCCTCATGCGCTGCGAGGAGGCGCCGATCGCCCCCTGACCTGCCTTGAATCGGCAGGACGCAGGGCCGAATTGAGGGGCAAGGCCGAGAAGCGGCAGGTATGCGTGATCGCAGGCACAGTGCGTGCGTCCGAGAAAGGACGGGCGCAAGGGGCGCGGTGCTCGCTTGGTGCCGTGCAGCCTCAAGCCCCGAGCAGCGCGCGGGGATCAGCAAGGATCGCGGCCAGCGACTCTACGCGCTGGCTGCCCGCGTCGAGGTCCTTGAGCGCGATGTTGCCGTCCGCGAGTTCCGCGCCGAGGATGAGCGCGCGGCGCGCGCGCGCCTTGCCTGCGTCGCCGAGGAGCTTGCCGACATTGCGCGTCGTCTTTGAAGTCGTGCGCACGTGGAGCCCGGCGCGGCGGAGCGCCATGACGAGCCGCGGCAGCTCGGCCTCGGCCGCCTCGCCGCCCGCGGAGATCACGAAGACATCGGGGCGCGGAAGAAGCGTCGCGCCGTCCTCGGGCAGGAGCTTGCGGTCGCGCAGCGCGTTGGCGAGGACGACATCGCCCATGCCGAGGCCGCACGCGGGCATCTTCGGGCCGCCGAAGAGCTCGACGAGTCCGTCGTAGCGGCCGCCGCCCGCAAGCGCGCGCTCGGCGCCCGAGATCTCGTGGTACTCGAACACGGTGCCCGTGTAGTAGGCGAGGCCGCGCACGATGCCGATGTCGACCGTGCACCAGTCGAGGATGCCGATGCGGGCCGCGTGCACGCGCAGCTCGTCGAGCGCTGCGAATTCCTCGGCGGGAATGCCGATCTTCGCGGCAAGGTCCGCGAGCGGCGCCGCGAGCGACTGCGTCGCGCGCGCGGCGATGTCGAAGCGCGCGATTCCGTCGGCCGAGAGCCCGAGCGCACCCGCGCGCTGCGCGAACTCCTCGGGCCTGAGCTTGTCGCGGCGGTCGAGGAGCGTCATCGCGTCGGCGGTCTTGTCGGCGGGCACGCCGAGGGCCGCGAGCATGCGCGCGATCGCGGCGCGGTGCGAGATGCGCACCTGGACATCGCGCGGCGTGAGGCCGAGGCGCTCGAGGGCGAGGATGCCGCAGGCGATCACATCAAGATCGTGTGGCGCACCTTCGGCGCCGACGGTGTCGATGTTCCACTGGAAGAACTCGCGCAGGCGGCCGCGCTGCGGACGCTCGGCGCGGAACATCGAGGGAATGGCGAACCACTTGACGGGAATCGGCAGCGACCCCGCGTGCGCGGCGATCATGCGCGCAAGCGTCGGCGTGAACTCGGGGCGCAGCGCGTAGTCGCTCTCGCCGCCTGAGCGGCGGAACGAGAAGAGCTCATTCACGATCCCATCGCCCGACTTCGCGGTGTAGAGCTCGAGGTGCTCGAAGGTCGGACCGTCGACCTCGTCGAAGCCGCAGTCGACCGACGCGGAGCGCCACGCGGCTTCGATGTGGCGTCGCACAGCGAGATCAGCGGGGTAGAAGTCGCGTGTGCCCTTCGGAGCCTGGAACGAGTGCGTGCCCATAGGGCGTGGAGGGTAACCGAGCGGCGGGGCCGCAGCGTCCCCGCACTCGATGCGGGGCGCTCCCCTTCCTGATCGACGTCATCGTCGCTCTCAGCGCATCGCGTCCGAACCGCCGCTCTCCGCGATGCCATCGACGACACGCAGCGCCACGGGGTCGGACGCATCGATCGCCAGCGCGCGGGTGGCGGCTTCACGCGCCTTGTCGCGGCGACCGAGCATCAGGAGCGCCATCGCGAGGTTCGCCCACGCGGGCGCGGACTTTCCGTCGATCTCGACGGCGCGGCGGGCTGCGACTTCCGAGCCTGCGAAGTCGCCGCGCTCGCCGCGGATGCGCGTGAGCTCGAGCCACGACACCTTCGAGAATGGCGACATGCGCACGGCCTCGAGGAACGCGCGCTCGGCCGCGTCCGGCTTCTTGAGGAGGCGGGAGACCTGGCCGAAGGCGTGCCAACCTTCCGCGCAGCATGTCGCGGGATCGTCAAGCAGCCCGTCGAGCGACCGCTCGATCTCGCAGAGCCGCGTGAAGATGCGCGCCGCCTTCTCTTCCTCATCGGGCTGGAAGCCTGCGCCGATCTCGACCTCGAGCCGTACGAGTTCCCTTCCAAACACGACCGCGCGGCCGCGGGCGGCATGGACGCGGGCGTCGGAGGGGCTTGGGCCTGCCTCGAACACGACGCCATCGCCGTTCGACTTGTTTGCTTCGGCCTGCTGGCGGCAGCGCTCAAGCGTCTTCTCTAGGAACGCGCGAATGGTGCCCTGCTCGTTCCGCCTCCACTCCTCGAACGCGTGCCAATCCTCCTCGCTCCAGTCCGAAGGCCGTTCGGTGGCGTCGAGTCTGATTCCCGTGAGCTGCACTTGATCGTCGGAGAAGACCTCGACGACATCGACATAGCGCGTCATCTCCTCGACCGACCGCGGGACAGGCGCGTGCACGAAGTCGCAGAGGATCTCCTGGTCCCGCTGATACGGCGGCGCGTTGATCGCGAGATCAGGCGTCTGGAACCAGAAGTGTCCGTCAGGGCACGGGAACCAGCGCGTTCCCGGCTCGAGGATGTGCCCGCGGCTGATGGCCATCAGCCGACCACTCGGCAACTGCGGCATGGTCTTCTCCTTCCCAGACGCGATTCCGCGAGATCACCTTCACGCGGCGATCGTCACCACTCCGGCCCGCCCGAATAGCGGCCGTAGACATCGGCCATCGCCTGCACCTGCTCGCCGAGCGTGCAGCGCGCGAGGCTCGCGGCGACGAGCGCGGGCATGACATTCTCGCCCTTGCGCGCCGCGGTGCGGATCGCGTCGAGCGAGTTCTTCACATCGAGCGCCGAGCGAGCGGCGCGCATCTTCGCGAGGCGCGCGTTCTGCTCTGTCTCGACCGTGTGCGGGATCTCGAGGATGTCGACCTGCTTCTCGTCGTTGCCCTCGGTGTAGGCGTTCATGCCGACGACGATGCGGTCGCCCGCCTCCATCTCCTGGCCGAAGCGGTAGCTCGCCTCGGCGATCTGGCGGCGGAAGTAGCCCTTGTTGATGCCTGAGACGACGCCGCCCATGTCATCGACTTCCTTGATGATGGCGTTCGCGTCCTTCTCCATCTGGTCGGTGAGCGCCTCGACGAACCACGAGCCGCCGAGCGGATCGACCGTGCGGTGGACGCCCGACTCGTGCGCGATGATCTGCTGCGTGCGGAGCGCGACGCGGACGGCCTGCTCGGTGGGGAGGCCGAGCGTCTCGTCCATCGAGTCGGTGTGGAGGCTCTGGCAGCCGCCGAGCACGCCCGCGAGCGCCTGCACGGCGACGCGGACGATGTTGTTGAGCGGCTGCTGCTCGGTGAGCGAGCAGCCCGCGGTCTGGACATGCGTGCGCATGAGGAGCGAGCGCTCGTTCTTCGCGCCGTAGCGCTCCTTCATCGCCTTCGCCCAGATGCGGCGCGCTGCGCGGAGCTTGCAGATCTCCTCGAAGAACTCGTTGTGGCTGTTGAAGAAGAACGAGAGGCGCGGGCCGAAGCCGTCGACATCGAGGCCGCGCTTCATGCACTCCTCGACGTACTCCATGCCGTCACGCAGCGTGAACGCGAGCTCCTGCGTCGCGGTCGAGCCGGCCTCGCGGATGTGGTAGCCCGAGATCGAGACCGAGTTCCACTTGGGGAGGTGCTGCGCGGCGAACTCGATCGTGTCGACGACAAGCTTCACGCTTGCCTCGGGCGGATAGATGAACTCGTTCTGCGCGTGGAACTCCTTCAGGATGTCGTTCTGAAGCGTTCCACCGAGCGCGGTCCAGGGAACATTGCGCTCCTTCGCGTGGGCGAGGTACATCGCCCAGATCACGGCGGCGGGCGCGTTGATCGTCTGCGAGACGGTCACATCGCCGACGGGGATGTCGGCGTAGAGGCGGTGCATGTCCTCGATCGAGGCGATGGCGACGCCGCAGCGGCCGACTTCGCCGGCAGACAGCGGGTCGTCGGAGTCGCGGCCCATGAGGGTCGGAAGATCGAACGCGGTCGAGAGACCGGTGTTGGCCTTGGTGCCCTTCGCGTTGTCGAGGAGGTACTTGAAGCGCTGGTTGGTGTCGTCGGCCGAGCCGAAACCCGCGAACTGGCGCATCGTCCAGAGGCGCGATCGATACATCGTCTTGTGGACGCCGCGGGTGAACGGGTACTGGCCCGGCTCGCCGATGCGCGGGTGGGCGCGGGTCGGGTCGGCGGGATCGTGGGTCAGGACGGTGTCGGGGCCGTAGCGCTCGCCGACCACGTAACCGGAAATGGTCACGGTCTCGGGGTCGACCTTGGAGGGGGTGCCAGAGGGGGTGGCGGCGGGGGCGGTCGGGTGCGCGGTGGACATAGTCGGGCATCTTATACCCGTGCCACTTGGTTACCTTCTGGTACCCGCTCGTACCCGCCAAGTACCCGGCACCGAACGGGTGCGGTCCGCGCCCTGTCGGACCCCGCCGGTTCCCTGTGGCGCGCGCGCCCGTCCTGCCTGCGGCGGCTGGTGCCGTGAAGGTGCCGTTTGGTACCTGCTTGTACCCGCCAAGTACCCGGCACCGTCATAATGCCCTATATGCACGATCAGACGAGCGTGGAGAAGACCCCCGAGCCTCTCGCGACCGCGGAACAGTCCCCTGCCGCTGCCGCCGCCCAGCTCCGCTTCGACGCCGCCGCCACCACGTCCGCCTCGCTCGAGCTGAACGCCGTCCCCTGCGTCACGGCGATCGAGGTCCACGCCCATGCGCGGCTCGTCGGCGCCTTGCTCCGCGTCACCATCGACGGCGAGCCACCCGAGTCGTCGGTGGTCTTCTCGCGCGGGCTCGAGACGATCGACGCGGGCACCTCGCTGGCGGTCGACACACTTGGACTCGAGCTCCCCGCCGCCCTCCTCAAGCGCGCCAGCGAGCGCGAGCCGCTCGACCTCGTCGCCACGCTCATCGACGGCACGGACGGCAGCCGCGTGCTCGCCACGGCCCGCCATCGCATCGTCGTCGTGCCCGCATCGCACTGGTGCGGTACCCACAACACCTGCGAGTCGCTCGCCGCGTTCGTGACGCCCAACACGCCCGCCATCGCCGAGATCCTGCGCGACGTCTCCGCGCGCATGCTGAAGTCGACGGGAAGCGGCGCGCTAGACGGATATCTCTCGGGCAGCCCCGAGCGCGCCCAGCGGCTCGCGGAGGCGTGCCACGACGCGCTCGCGGCGCGGGCGATCAGCTACATCTCCGCGCAGCCGAGCTTCGAGACAGCGGGCCAGAAGGTGCGCACGATCGGGGAGGTCCTTGCGGACGGACTCGGCAACTGCCTCGATCTCTCGGTCACGCTCGCGGCGCTCTTCGAAGCCTGCGGACTCTGGCCGATGATCGCCCTCGGCGACGGCCATGCGGTCGTCGCCTTCGCCACGATCGACTCGCACTTCCCTGACGCAGTCCTGCTCGGACCGTCGCGGCTCGTGAACCGCCTCGAGCTCGGCGAGGTCCGCGTGATCGAGGCAACCGCGGCCTGCAGCGGCTCGGGCGGCTTCGGCGCCGCGCTTGCGACGGGCGAGCGCTGGCTGCGCGACGCGTCCGACGAGATCCTCGTCGTCGACATCCGCGCGGCGCGGCGCGCGGGCTTCCATCCGTTGCCCGAGCGGCTCGAGCGCCCCGCGCGACGCACGCATGCATCAAACGGCGGCGCGCCCGACGACGACTGGACCGTCGTGCAGCCCGCGGGTCTTCCGCCGCTTCCGAAGCCGAAGCTCTCGCCGCGCGAGCGACGCCTCGAGTCATGGCGCAGGAAGCTCCTCGACCTCACGCTGCGCAACAGGCTGCTCAACGACCGCGACGCAGCGGGAATCCCGCTCTATGCCGAGGGCGACGACGCGATCGCGCTTCTCGAGGACACGCTCTGGAACGAGACGCCGCTCGTTCTCAAGTCGCGCGGCGCGATGCGCGACATGGCGCCCACGGACGTCGCGGAGGAGATCAGGGCGCGCATCCTCCGCTCGACGCTCGAGGACGACGAACTCTTCAGCCGCGCCACAAAGGCCTTCCGCGATGCGCGAAGCTCGATCGAAGAGACGGGCGCTCGCTCGCTCTTCGTCGCGGTCGGCTTCCTCGAGTACACGGCCGAGCAGCGCAAGGAGCCGCTGCGCGCGCCGCTCGTGCTCGTTCCCGTCGAGCTCGAGCGCATCTCGCGCTCGGAGGGCTTCCGCGTGCGGCCCGTCGCGGACGACACCGTGCCGAACGCAGCGCTCGTCGAGTCGCTGCGCGCGTCGCATGGGCTCGACATCGGTGCGTCGACAGGCCTCGGCAGCGCGCTTGTCGAGGACGAGCATGGGCTTGACATCGGTGCGATCCTCACGCGCGTGCGGCAGGCCGTGAAGGACGTGCCGCGCGCGCGCGTCCTTCCGATCGCGAAGCTCGGCATCTACTCGTTCAAGAAGCTCCCGCTCTACGAAGAGATGCGCTCGCGCGGCGGCGCGCTCGGGAACCATCCGATCGTCGGGACGCTCCTTGACCGCGCCTGCACGCCCGCGATGCGTGGCATCACGCTCGTCTCCCCCGCCGCGGTCGAAGACGCAGCGCCCTTTGCGCGCGTGCGGCTTCCCCTTCCCGCCGACAGTTCCCAGATCGCTGCGATCGCCTCGGCGACGAACGGCGCGACCTTCGTCCTGCAGGGCCCGCCCGGCACGGGAAAGAGCCAGACCATCACCAACCTCCTTTCCGACTGCCTCGCTCGCGGCAAGCGCGTCCTCTTCATCGCGGAGAAGAGCGCCGCGCTCACGGTCGTGAGCGACCGGCTGCGGAAGGCCGGCCTCGGCGCGTTCGCGCTCGACCTCCACGCGGACCATGCGACGAAGACGAGTTTCGTGGCGCAGGTCAAGTCCGCGCTCGAGGAACTCGAATCCAATGCAGCGCCGAATGCACGGGCGTTCGGTGCGCTGGCGACGAAGGCCGACGCACCGCGCATGAGGCTGCACGCCTCCTGCGTGGCGCTTCACGCAGAGGGCAAGGCGGGCCTCTCGGCCTACGGCGCCGTGAACCGCGCGATCGCCGCACGACCCGACGCAGCGCGTCGCGGCCTTTCCGAGGGATCGCTCGACGCCGCGGTGCGCGTCGACATGTCGTCTGAAGAGATCGAATCGCGCCTCGCGGCCACGGCGCTTCTCGCGGACGCAGCGCGCGCGCTTCCGAGCGGGGCACGCACCGCGCATGCGGGGCTCTCGCCGACGGCCGCCGTGTCGCCCGAGGCCGCGCTCGAGGCGGCGCGCCTCGCACGCGCGGCGCTCGACGCGCTTGCGCATACACGCCGTGCAGGCGACGCGCTCGCCGCGGCGCTCGGCATCCCGCCGCGCACGACGCTCGGCGAACTCGTGAAGACCGCCGCGTTCGCTGCATCGCTCGAATCAGGTTCGCGCGCGGCGACAATCCTCGTGGAGGCCGCGCTCGCAGCCGATCCCGCGGCCAGGCTCGACGCGCTGGCACGCGCCGTCGACCTCGGCGAGCGTGGCGCGACGGCCGCGCGCGAGCTCGACGCCCGATACGACCGCGCGGTGCTCTCGCTTCCGCTCGCGCAGTTCGCGGGCGACCTTCGCGCGGTGCGCGAGAGGTTCGTCCTCTTCCGCTGGCTTGCGGCGCGGAAGGTGCGCGGCGCCCTTGCACGCGTCTCGCGCACCTCGCCTGCCACGGATGTCGACGCGCTCCTCTCGGAGGTCGAGCAGCTCATCGCATCGGACGCCGCGATCAAGACGGGCGAGTCCATCGCGCGCGAACTCGCGCCCTTCGCGGACGCCGCAGGTTCCATCGACTTCGCATCCACGCGCGCCGCCATCGGGCGCGCGCGCACGACCGCGCGTACCGCGCGCGCGCAGTTCCCGCGCGAAATCGCGGCACTTGCAGCGCATGTGCCTGCGCAGGCCGCTTCTGGCGCGATCCAGCCGCTGGCGCAGGCCGCGCGGGAGACAGCCGCTTCGCTCGACGCGGCGCTCTCGGCGATCGGTGCGCTGCTCCATGCGGCGGGGTCGTTCCATGGTGATGCGGCGCCACTCGCCGATCTTCCCGAGCGCCTCGATCGCCTTGCCGTGCACGCGGCCAGCCTTCCCGCGTGGAGCGCGTTCACCGCCGCGCGCGTCGATGCCATGTCGCTCGGCCTCGGCGCTGTCGCGGACGCGCTCGAATCGGGCGCGCTCGACGCGCTCGACGCAGAGGCAGCCGTCGAGTCGGAGCTCCTCGCGGCCTGGGTGCGTCTTCGTCTGCGCAGCGAGCCCGCGCTTGCGGAGTGCGCCAGCGACCGCGCGGACGCACTTCGCCGCGGCTTCCTCGAGGCGGTCGCCCAGTACCGCAAGGGCGTTCCCGACGCCGTCGCCCTCGCCGTGCGCGACCGCGCTCGGGCAGCGCTCGAGGCGAAGGACGCGGACCCCGCGATGCGCCAGGCCTCGCGCGTCCTCAACGAGCTGCGCGCGCTCACGACGATCCGCCGCCCGATCCGCCGCGTGATGGGCGACGCGGCGCCCGCGCTCGCTGTGCTCAAGCCACTCGTCCTCGCAAGCCCGCTGTCGGCCGCGACGCTGCTCCCGCCCGACTTCCCGCCGTTCGACCTCGTCGTCTTCGACGAAGCCTCGCAGGTCCCCGTATGGGACGCCGCCTGCGCCATCTCGCGCGGCGCGGCCACGGTGATCGTCGGCGACTCGAAGCAGCTGCCACCGACAAACTTCTTCGACCGCAAGGACTCGAGCGAGTCTGCCTCCTCGGAGGCAGCGCTCGCAGACGCGCTCGAGCCTCTCGAGAGCGTGCTCGAGGAGGCGATCGCCTCGGGGATCCCGCAGCAGAGCCTGCTCTGGCACTACCGCTCGCGCGACGAGCGCCTCATCGAGTTCTCGAACCGACGCAGCTACGGCGGCCGCCTCCAGACCTTCCCCGCCGCGCAGCGCGCGCACCCGAACCTCGGCGTCGAGTTCCGCTTCGTGGGCGGCGTCTACGACCGCGCGGGCACCGCGACGAACCGCGCGGAGGCGAATGCGGTCGTCGCGGAGGTCGTGCGCCGCCTCACCGACCCGGACGCATGCGCCGCGAACCGCTCGATCGGCGTGGTCACCTTCAGCGTGGCGCAGCAGACGCTCGTCCAGGACCTCTTCGACGAGGCGCTCGACCGCGACGCGCGCCTGCGCGAAGGCCTCGCCGAGAGCGTGAAGCTCGGCGACCCCGTCTTCATCAAGAACCTCGAGAACGTTCAGGGCGACGAGCGCGCCACGATGCTCTTCTCGATCTGCTACGGCCGCGATTCGTCGGGCGCGATGCATCACAACTTCGGGCCGCTCAACCTCTCGGGCGGCGAGCGGCGCCTCAACGTCGCCGTCACGCGCGCCCGCGAGAAGGCCCTCGTCTTCTCGTCGATCCGCGCGAGCGACCTCGATCCGAAGAAGTGCATCTCGAAGGGCGCGCAGGATCTCCGCGACTACCTCGCGTTCGCGGAGCTCGGCACCGTGCCGAGCGCGCGCGACGAAGCTGGCCCGCAGCGGGCGCTCGACATCGAGGCGGTCGAGCTCGCGATCGCACGCGCGCTCGAGGCGCGCGGATGGAAGGTCGACCTCCATGTCGGCCGCTCGCGAGACTTCCGCATCAGCCTCGCGCTGGCAGACCGGAACACGCCCGACCGCTGGGTGCTCGGCGTCGAGCTCGACGGCGTCTTCCACCGCGCGGCGCCCACGGTCATCGACCGCGAGAGCGTGCGGAACGGGGTGCTCGACGGTCTCGGCTGGAGGACGATCCGAGTCAGCGCGATCGACGCGCTGCGCGACCTCGCGAAGACCGTCGACCGGATCGAGGAAGCCGCGCGCGGCGGCTGAAGTCGCGGCTCGCGCTCACTTCGCGGGATACTCGTACACGCCGCGGCCCGTCTTGTCGCCGAGGCGGCCCGCCTGCACGAGCTGCCGAAGCAGCGGGCACGGGAAGAACTTCGGATTCCCAAGCTCGCGGTGGAGCACCATCATGATGTCGTGGCAGACATCGAGGCCGATGAAATCCGCGAGGCGCAGCGGCCCCATCGGGAAGTTGCAGCCGAGGAGCATGATCTGATCGATGTCCTCGGGCTTGGCGACGCCCTCCATCCACGCGTAGAACGCCTCGTTGATCATCGGCATCAGCACGCGGTTCGACACGAACCCCGCACGGTCGTTGGCGGGAACAGGGGTCTTCCCCATCGCCTTCGAGAGCTCGATCGTGCGCGCGGTGGTCTCATCGCTCGTCGCGATGCCCTTGATCACCTCGACGAGCTTCATGATCGGCACGGGGTTGAAGAAGTGCATGCCGATCACGCGCGGCGCGTCCTTCCCGACAGCGCTCGCGATGTCGGTGATCGAGATGCTCGAGGTGTTCGTCGCAAGCACCACGTCCTCGCGGAAGGTCGCCTGCATCTCCCTGAAGATCCTCTTCTTGAGCTCGATGTTCTCGGTGGCCGCCTCGACCACCCAGTCTGCGGCCCTCGCATCGGCCATCGCAGTCACATAGCAGATGCGCTTGAGCGCGGCGTCGGCCGCATCCTGCTGCATCTTGCCCTTCTCGACGAGGCGAGCGAGGCTCTTCGCGTGGCCCGCCTTCGCCTTGTCGAGCGCGGCCTGGCTCACATCGATCTGAATGGCGCCGAAGCCCGTCTGCGCTGCGGTGAGGGCGATGCCGGAACCCATGGTTCCGGCGCCGATGACGGCGATGGTCTTGACTGTGGACATGACTTTGCTCCGTGTTCCCCGCTGCGCGCTCAGGACTTCCACTTCAAGCTCATCGGCCCCGTGTAGTTCGCAAGCGGGCGGATGATGCGGTTGTTCGCGTGCTGCTCCATGATGTGCGCACACCAGCCGGTGATGCGGCTCGCCACGAAGATCGGCGTGTACTGCGGCACGGGGATGCCCATGATGAAGTAGGTCATGCCGCAGGGGAAGTCGACGTTCGGGTGGATGTTCTTGTCGCGCAGCATGATCGCCTGCACCTCATCGCCCATGTCGAACCACTTCTTGCTCGACGCGCCCTGCTTCTCCGCGAGCTTGAGGCCCCAGCGGCGCAGGATGCCCGCGCGGTGGTCGCCGTTCTTGTAGACGCGGTGACCGAAGCCCATCAGCTTGCGCTTCTCCGCGAAGGCGCGCTGCATCCACGCGTCGACGGTCATCTTGCCGCCCGCGCAGTCGCGATCGATGTCCTTCAGCATCTCCATCGCCATCTCGTTCGCGCCGCCGTGCAGCGGGCCCTTGAGGGCACCGATGCCGCCGCACACCGCGCTGTGCATGTCGGTCTCGGTCGAGGCGATCGTGCGGCAGGAGAAGGTCGAGGCGTTGAAGTCGTGCTCCGCGTAGAGGACGAGCGACACATCGAGGATCTTGGCGGCGAGTTCATCGGGCTTCCGGCCGCTCATCATCCAGAGCAGGTTCGCCGAGTGGTCGAGCGACGCGTCGGGGGCGACAGGCGCCTTGCCGTCGAGCGTCATCTGGCACGCCCCGATGATCGACGGGATCTGCGCGAGCAGGCGCTTCGCCTTGCGGAGGCCCGCGGCGGGCGAGTTGTCCTCGCAGTCTGGGTCGAGGTGCGAGAGGAGCGACACACCCGAGCGCAGAATCGACATCGGGTGCGCGTTCGGGCTCTCCTTCGCGATGCGCTGAATCGCATCGCGCACGCTTGCGGGGATCGCGCGCATCGAGGCGATCTCGGCCTTGAATGCGCCGAGCTCGGCCGCAGACGGCTTGTGGCCGACGAGGAGAAGGTGCGCCACTTCCTCGAAGGTCGCGTTTTCGGCGAGGTCCGCGATCTCGTAGCCGCGGTAGATGAGCTCAGTCTGGGTAACGGCGCAGATCGAGGTGTCGCCGACGGTCTGGCCTGCGAGGCCGCGGGTGTCGACAGGCTTCGGGGCGGGGGCGGATGCGGTGCTCATCGTGGGCTCTCCAGCAATGCGGGCGCGCGGCAAAAATGTCGCGAGGGAAGGCAGAGAGTCTACACAAGCGGCGCAGGCGGTGGCGGCGGAGGTAGATTGGCGGCATGACCCCTTTCGGCCTTCTCCGAACGCTTGTCGCGCTTGCCATGCTGCTCCCGGCGGCGGCAGTTCCGCTTGGCTGTGCGTCGCTCGCGCTGCAGCCCGACCGCCCGACCGCGGTTTCCGAGGTCGCGAGCAGGCTCACGGGCTCGTTTTCCAGCGAGGCTCAGTCGCGGATGGACGATGAGTTCCTCGATGTGCGGCTGCACACGGCGCAAATCTGGACATCACGGACAGATGGTCCGTGGCTCTATGTCGAGCAGGCGATGGCGGCTGCGCCCGAGCGGCCGTACCGGCAGCGCGTCTATCGGCTGGTCGACCGAGGTGACGGTTCTGTCGAGAGCATCGTGTACGAGTTGCCGAATCCAGCCGAACGCGTGGGCGCCTGGCGCGATCCATCCCGCTTCGACGCCGATCAGCCCGAGTCGCTGGTCCTTCGCGAAGGCTGCTCGATCGTGCTCGAGCACGCAGGCGACGCGTGGGTCGGCTCGACGAGCGATCGCGACTGCGAGAGTTCGCTGCGCGGGGCGAGCTATGCCACGAGCGAGGTGGTTCTCCTCGAGAACGGACTCGACACCTGGGACCGCGGTTTCGACGCTGAGGGCAAGCAGGTCTGGGGCGCTACGAAGGGCGCGTACCAGTTTCGCCGCGTGGCCGAATGATTGGCGGAGCGCGTTTCGTTTGTCGGCATGGACGGCGGGCGCAAGCCGTTTCTTGGACTTCGTCCAAGGTCAAGAGGTCTGCGCAGCCGCTCTTCACGACCCGCCCCAGCACCAAAGGCGGCTGCCGCACGCAGCCGCCGCTCTTCACGACCCGCCCCAGCACCAAAGGCGGCTGCCGCACGCAGCCGCCGCTCTTCACGACGCGCCCCAGCACCAAAGGCGGCTGCCGCAAGCAGCCGCCGCTCCAAAAAGGCAACGCGCCCGAGCGTCCTCGAGCGCGTGCATGTGAGCGGCAGGTTCCCTTTCCGCCGTTCACTGGCTCCCCGGCCTAGACCCGGATCGCCGTCCCTTATACCTCCGCCCGCCTTCAGGTCCCTCAACCCGAAGGCATGCGAATCGCGGGCGGTCCCTAAATCGCCCGCGGCCAACGCAAGTCGGCGCCTTAGTTTCACCCGAGAATCGGGGTGAGGCGAGGTACGAGACGCCATTTTCGTCGAAATTCCCACTTCGGCGGTTTACGCGGCCTGAACAGGCCGCAATCGCTGCTTCTCAGACACCCAAATGGGTGCAGCGGCGGCTGGCGTGGTCTGCGAACCACCACCTCAGCCTACGGTCTCGGCCAATCGCTTGCGCCAACGCGGTTTGCGGACGATCCTGTGGGCGGCGAGCCGTACCTATCCGTGCGGATAGCTGCGTGAACGACCGCGCGTCGAGGCGGTCCGACAGGCCCCTGAGCGAAGTTCCCCTGACGAGACCACCATGACCCTCCCGTCCAGCGCCCCTCGACACGCGTTCGCCGCGCTCCTGTCCCTCCTGCTTGCGTCTGGCGCAGGAGCGGTGCCGGCGCTCGCGACGGCACTGCCCGCATCAGCGCAGTCCACGCGCGAGACGCTGAACCCCGAGGAACGGGCGCAGGCGTGGTATCGGACCGCGGGGCGAGAACAGCGCTCCAAGTACTACCGCATCCTGAGCGACCTTGGGCAAGAGGAGTCGCGGCTCTACGGCAGGCACCTCGACCTGATGTACGCGGAGTACGCACGGCGCATGGCCGGCATTCCGCAGCAGGCGCCAGAGATTCCGTTCGTCCTCATGTTCGGGACGCGCGCCGACTATCTCGCGGTCCTCCGCACGACCTACGGCATCGACGCCGAGGGGAGCGGCGGGATGTTCTTCATCACGCCGCGCGGGGCGGCGCTTGCGTTCTTCGTCGAGGGACTGCCGCAGACGCGCGTCTTCCATGTGATCCAGCACGAGGGATTCCACCAGTTCGCGCACAGCCGCTTCGCGGGGCGCCTGCCGATCTGGGTGAACGAAGGGCTCGCAGAGTTCTTCGGCGAGGCGATCGTGGTCGATGGACGCGTGATCGTCGGCCAGGCAAGCCCGCGCGCCGTAGCGAGCGTGAAGGAGGCGATCGAGCGCGATGCGACGGTCGACTTCCTCCGCATGCTCACGATGACGACCGAGCAGTGGAACGGCAATGTCCGCGCGGGGAACGCAGGCATCCAGTACCTGCAGGCATGGTCGATGGTGCAGTTCCTCGGCTGGGCCGAGGGTGGGCGCCACCAGCGCCCGTTCGAGGCGTACCTGCGGCTCCTCCATGGCGGAACTCCAAGCGACCGCGCCTTCGTCCAGGCGTTCGGGACCGCGGATCTCGATTCGTTCGAGCGCGCGTGGAAGGCGTGGGCGCGGGAGATGGTGCCGTCCGCGTTCAGCGTGGCGGCGATGCGCATCACCTTCCTCGCGGAGGGGCTCGCGCTTCTCTCGAGCGAGGGTGTCTCCGTCACGACCCTCGAGGAACTTGTCTCGGAGCTGCGCGAGCGGAGGTTCACGGTCGAAGTGACCGTGCACGGCCGCACGCAGAGGATCGAGGCAGACGACGACGTGCTCGTGATTCCCAAGGACGCGCTGGCCGAGACGCAGCCGGTCTTCGACCTGATCCCCGCCAAGGACGCGCGCAGGAAGGCCGGGCCGAACGCCACCGACCTGACGCCCCCGACTCCCGCTGTGGTCACGACGCGCGGGCTCGCGCCGCGCGAACTGGTGCTTTCCTGGCGTCGCCTCGGAAAGAAGCGAGGCTTCGAGTACGAGCTCCTGTCGCCGAAGACCGCCCCGAAGGCGCCACGCAGGCCGAAGGCCGAGAAGGACGGGGCGGCACCGTGAGCGCAGCGTCCGCGCCTTTCTCGGGATTCTTGCTGTGAAACCATGCCGAAGGCGCTCCCAACCGCCGCGGCCATGACCACAATCGCAGCCATGCATCAGGTTGACACGAGCTTTCTCCGTCGGCTCCGCGCCCGCGACGAGCGCGCGTGGTTCGAGTTGTGGCAGGCCTTCGGCCCCGTGGTGCGCGGGATGCTCGCGCGCTGGGGCAACGGACGCCTCGGAGAGGAGACCCTGCGCGACCTCACGCAGGACACGCTCGCAGCGCTGTCCGACTCGATCGAGCGCTTCGATCCGCAGCGCGGCGTGCGCTTCTCGACCTGGCTGCTCGCGATCGCGCGCCATGTCCTCGGCGACGAGATGGACCGCCGCTACGCGCAGAAGCGCGGCGGCGGCAAGCGCGGCGCCAGCCTCGACGACTCGTGGATGGGCCAGTCGCGCGAGCCCGCGCCCGACGCGGAGTACGAGCGCCGCATCCTCGGCGCCAAGATCCATGCCGCCATCCGTGCGGCGCAACGGCGCTCGGACTTCGTGCACTTCGAGGCCTACCGCATGCGCGTGCTCGAGTCGAAGCAAGGGCGCGAGATCGGCCTCCTCCTCGGCGTGAGCGAGCCCACCGTGACGCGCCACTGCCAGCGCGTGCGCGAGGCGCTGCGCGAGGAGCTCGCCATCGCGATCGAGCAGTGGAGCTACACGGACGAGGAGCGCTCGGAGCCCGGCCGCGCTGGTCTCGCAGCGGAGGACGCCGCCTTCGACGAGGCGCTCGGCGAGATCTGGCGCGCCCAGGAGGAGTTCGTGGCGCGCGACCGAACGCGCATTGGAAAGGCCGATGCAGGGCATTGACTGGATCATCCTCTTCCTCGGCGTGATCGCGGCCGCGGTGACGCTCGTGGCGGCAGGCGTGGTGCTTGGGAGGATCGGCGTCGCCACCGCGACGCTGCTTGCCCACTTCGGCCGCACGCTGAAGAAGCTCGGCGAGGATCTTGTCCGCGCCATCGGCGGATTCGTCGTCGCGGTCGCGCTCCTTCCCATCGCGCTCGCGCGGCTGGTCATCCTCAGACCCGCGCAGGCGCTCGAGGCGCTTCTTTCGTCGGGCCGCGAGGCCCGCACGGCGGCCTTCGCGCTCCTCAGCGCGGTCCTCGTGCGCCCCCTCGAGCTCGTCGGATTCGGTGCGCTCGTCAGGCATGTGCGGCGCAGCCTTCCCGCCGCGATGTCCGGCCCCGCGGACGGCCGCGGAAGACACGGAGGCGCGGAGTTCGAGGGATACGAGATCCTGCGCGAACTCGCGCGCGGCGGGTCGGGAGCGCGGCTCTTCGTGGCGGAGCCCGACGCGCGCACGCGTCGCCGCATCGGCCTCGCGTCGGGCGCGGTCGTGATCAAGAGCTTCGACTTCGACGACGGCACGCATGCCGCCGACATGGTGCGCGAAGGCCGCTCGCTCGATGCCGCGCGCAAGCTCGGGCTCGTCCTCGACCACGAGGCGGCGGAGCGGCGCTTCTGGTACGTGATGCGCTACTACGAGGGGATCGACCTCGGGCGCTTCGTGCGAAGCATGCACGAGGCGGCGGGCGAACTCGGTGCGGAGGACCTCGACACGGAGCGGATCGTCCTCGTCGGCTCCCTCGTGCGCGACATCGTCGCCACGCTGCGCGACTGGCATGCCTCGGGCCTCTGGCACAAGGACATCAAGCCTGAGAACGCGATCGTCCACGAAGGCCGCGCCACGCTCGTCGACCTCGGGCTTGTGACGCCGCTCGCGTCGCACATGACGCTCACGACCCACGGCACAGAGTACTTCCGAGACCCCGAGCTCGTGCGCCAGGCGCTGCGCGGCGCGCGCGTGTCGGAGGTCGACGCGGCGCGCTTCGACCTCTACGGCGCGGGCGCGGTGCTCTACTTCGTGCTCGAGGGGACCTTCCCCGCGCACGGCGTCCTCAGCGGATTCCGCAAGAAGAGCCCCGCGTGCCTCCAGTGGATCGCCCGCCGCGCGATGGCCGACTTCGAGCGCCGCTATGCCAACGCGGAGGAGATGCTCGCCGACCTCGACCGCGCGCTCCTCGGCGGGGACCCTTGGGCGGTGCGTCCCGCGGATCTCCCGTCGATGCGCGGCGGCGCGGAGGAGAGCGACGACGGCCGCTCGGAGGAGGCGCGGTTCCTCGCGACGACCATGCGCGGCGCGCCCGAGCCCGTCGCGATTCCCGCAGCCCCGCCCGACGCGGCGCTTCTCGCTGTCCCGCGCGTGCGCATGACCAACTGGTGGACTGGCGCATACGAGGTCGTGTCCGTGCGCCCGCTTCCCGCTGCGCTGCCGTCGGCCTCGAGCAGAGGGCTCGGCGTCGCGGTCGGCGTGCTCATCGTGGCGCTCCTCGCCCTTGCTGCGATCGTCACCTACTGGATCGCAACATCGGACACGAGCGGCGGGTTCATCCAGTTCAACCCTTGACGTGTCGCCCGCGCGGGAAGTCCCACTCCTCGCCCGGCGTGTACGCGAGCAGTTCGTAGAGCTCCTTGCGCGACTGCATGCGCGCAAGCGACGGCTCGAATCCGCCGTCCTTGGCGAGCGCAGCAAGGCCTTCGTCGACCGCCTTCATCGCCAGGCGCATGAGCGAGAGCGGATAGATCACGATCGACACGCCGAGCGCACGGAACTCGTCGCGCGTCAGGTGCTTGGTCTTGCCGAACTCGGTCATGTTCGCGAGCGTCGCCCCGGGTGAGGCCTTCATGAAGCGCGCGAACTCATCGCCGTCATGCAGGCCCTCCGGGAAGATCACGTCCGCCCCCGCCTCGCGGTAGAGGTTCGCGCGCGCGACCATGTCGTCGAATCCCGTCACATGCCGCGCGTCGGTGCGCGCGATGAGGACGAAGTCGGGCGAGATGCGGTGCTTCGCCATCGCGGCGACCTTCTCCGCCATCGCCTGCGCCGAGACGAGGTCCTTGCCGTCGAGGTGTCCGCAGCGCTTGGGGAAGACCTGGTCCTCGAGGTGCAGCGCAGCGGCGCCCGCGCGGCCGTACTCGACGACCGTGCGCACGCAGCACTCGACCTCGCCGTAGCCCGTGTCCGCATCGGCAATCACGGGAAGGCCCGACGCGTCGCTGATCTCGCGGATCGTGCGGCACATCTCGGAAAGCGTGATGAGGCCGATGTCGGGATAGCCCGCCACATTTGCGGTGGCGCCGCCCGAAATGTAGGTCGCCGGGAAGCCTGCACGCGCGACGGCGCGCGCGACGAGCGCGTTGAAGGCGCCTGGGACGAACACTGTGCCGCGCGCCATCGCCTCGCGCAGCGTGTGGCCTGGATCTGTCGGCTTCATGCGCGGAATGTAGCGGAATGGCTGCGGGAGTCAGGCTCGCGACTTCAGCCTCACCGCTTCAGGCGTACGACTTGTCGAGCGTGGCGCCGGGGTAGTAGCGCGCGAGGATCGCCTTCGCCTGCGCGCCCTTCTTCGCCATCGCCTCCGCGCCGTACTGGCACATGCCCACGCCATGGCCGTGGCCGCGGCCGCTCACGAAGAGCTCACGACCACGGACAAGCGGCTCGAAGTACGCGCTCTTCACGCGCTCCCTCGAGGGACGCATGCCGCCGGGTGCCGCAGGATCCGCGTTGAGGCCCCAGCGCAGCCGCTCCGCGAGCACCTGGTGCAGCGCACCCTTCGCGTCGGTGATGGTGTAGGCGACGGGGCGGCCGGCGCGGTTCCGCTCCGCGATCTCGATGCGGCGGATTCCGTCGAGTGAGAAGAGCGAGGCGTAGCCCTCGGCGCGCGCCCATGCGGGGAGCGAGCGCCCGAGCGCCTGCGCATCGAGCGAGAGTTGCCAGCGGTAGGTCGGACTCCACGAGCAGCAGTCGGCGCCGTCGGGCCGATCGACGCGCAAGGGCTCGATGTCGTGGACGACGGACGACGAGATGGCGTCGCGCGCAGCGGCGCGCGCGCCGCCGCAGCAGCTCGAGTAGTACGCGGGCACCACGCGCGACGCATAGAGAAGCACCGTGCCGCGTGTCGCTTTCACGGCGTCGGCGCTGCGTCGGTGCTTCGTCGCGCCGATCCACGCCTGTCCCGCTTCACCGGCGACCGTGTCGAAGTGCCTGCGCGTGCGCCACATCGCCATCTCGCAAAGCGCCCAGCTGCGCGCTGCGATCGCCTGCGCCTGATGCGTGGCCACGCCCCACGAGTTGAAGAGCTCCTTGGCGATCACGCCGGGGAGGTACTCCTCCATCGGGAGCTCGTGGACGACGTCGGCCGTCGCGAGCGCAGCGACTTGGGGCGCGGTTCCGCCCGCCGTGCGTGGCGCGGGCCTCGGCACGAGACGGATGATGCCTGGCCACTCGCTGCCGAAGGCCGTGAGACGCCTCGGCTCGCCACGCAGCGACGAGACCTCGAGCACCGCCGTCGGAGGCACCGCGACGGCACGCGACTCGCGCGTCTTCGCAGCCTCGCGGACGCGCCAACCCTCGGAGGTCCAGGTGAACTCGACGGGGCACTGTGCCACGACGCCCGGCCGCCCGGAGCCAGGCTCGACGACCCAGACGTTCGAACCCGGACCGCGGATCTCGATCGACGGCGCATCGGGCGTGAGGCTCCCCGTGCGAATCCTGATGGCAGGCTCCGAGGTCGGCGGTAGAGGGCGCTCGACGGGCTCTGGCTTGGGCTTCGGGGGTTCCGTGGGCTTCGCGCCATCGGCCTCTGTCGCGCGGGATGGCTCTGTGCCCGCGGGACGCTGGCTGTCGGACATGGCATCGGTCGACGCAGGCTCGCCAGGGCCGCGGCGCATCCCCTGCGGCTTCTGGCAGCTTCCGACGACGGAAAGCGCGCCCGTGGCCACGGCCGCTGTCGCGAGGAGCACCGTGCGGCGACGAGGATCAAAGGCCTGCGGTTCCATGCAGCACTCCCTTGACTGAGCGCCCTTGACTGAGCGCCCTTGACTGAGCGCCCTCGATGAGCGATCGGCCGCCTGCGGACGCCCGGCGCGTACGCAACGTGGACTGCCTACGAAAGCTGGCGCAGCGTCAGGCCGTGCTGACCGAGCCGCTCGCGGATCTCGTGCAGGCTCGTTGCGCCGAAGTTCTTCACGCCCATCAGCTCCGCCTCGGTGCGCGAGGCGAGTTCGCCGACGGTGTTGATGTTCAGGAGTTGGAGCGCCTTGCGCGCGCGGACCGAGAGATCGAGCGACGAGATCGGCTTGTTGAGCGTCGTCTCGGGCACGATCGCCTTGAGCTCGTCGAGGATGTCCTTGCGAATGCCGCCGCGGTTGCCTGGCTCGAGCCCCTGCCCGAGCCGCAGGCCCTTCTGCGAGAGCATGGCCTTGATCTCGACAAGCGACTGCTCGCCGAAGTTCTTGTAGCTGAGAAGCTCAGCCTCGGTGATCTTGAGGAGGTCGCCGAGCGTGCGGATTTGCATCTTCTTGAGGCAGTTGCGCGCGCGCACCGAAAGTTCGAAGTCAGTGACAGGCGTGTCGAGGATGATGTTCGGGCCACCGAGCACACTCGCCTCGGTCTCGACCTGCATGTCCTTGCTCGCCTGCACGTCCTTGAGGAAGAGCCGCGCTCGCGCATGGTTCGGATCCGTCTCGACGACCTGGAGGAGCAAACGCTCCGCGCGACCGAGCTCGTTGCGGTCCTCGAGGATCACCGCGAGGTTGACCAGCGCGTTGATGTGCGGCTTGCGGCAGCTCGTGATCTCGGTGTAGAGCGCCACAGCGGCGTTCTCCTCGCCGAGAAGGTCGAGCATGTAGGCGAGCCGGAAGGTGACCTCGGGGTCGTCCGACATCTCGCGCGCCGCGCGCAGCTCGCGCACGGCGCCGGAGCGGTCGCCTGCCTTCTCGAGGCGCGCAGCCTGCGCAAGATGACGCTTGACCTCTTCTGGGTTCGCCGCCTTGCCGCCAATCACCGTGTCGAGTCCGCTCATCGTCGTGTGTCTTTCGTGGGATACTCTGTCGCGTCCGCCGCAGAGACCGTTCTGCGAAGCGCCGAAGGGGTGCGAGTGTAGCCGCTCCGGCCCGACTTTCGCAGCCCCCGCCGGCGGACGTGGCCTATAACTCGGAGGCGCCCTCGATGCCCGACTTCCCGCCCTACCGACAGATCTTCTGGCAGAGCTGGCGTGATCTCGTCTTCGTGCACTGGGAGGTCGACCCTGCGGAAGTCGAATCCCTTCTGCCGCGTGAGCTCGAGCCGGACACCTTCGAAGGTCGGGCCTATGTCGCACTCGTCCCGTTCCGCATGACGGGCATCCGATCGGTGTGGCTTCCGCCGATCCCCGGGACTGACCGTACCCTCGAGACGAACGTGCGGACTTACGTGCGGCGCCGCGGCGCGGTCGAATCCATCCCCGCCGTGTGGTTCTTCAGCCTCGAGGCGGAGACCACGCTTGCGGTGAAGGTCGCGCGCGGCATGTACGGGTTGCCGTACTTCAAGGCGCGCATGCGCTACGAGCGCACCGCGGCCGCGGCGGGCGTGGAGCGATGCGACGCGTCGAGCGAGCGGCTGTGGCCGCAGCCGGCGCCCGCGAGTTCGCTCGTGGTTGCGGAGTTCGAGCGCGCGGCACCGTTTTCGGAAGCGGTCCCGGGCACGCTCGAGCACTTCCTTGTCGAGCGTTACGCGCTGTATGCGCGGCACCGCGGCCGACTCACCCACGCAGTGGTGCGACACAGCCCGTACCGCATCCGCGTGGGCGCGCTGCGGGGCGTCGACGCGGGGCTGGTCGCGGCGGCGGGCCTTTCGCGGCCTTCTGCCGATGCACATGCGCTCGTCCATCAGGCCGAGGATGTCACGGTGCGCATCGGCGCACCGCGCGTGGCGGGGTGAGACGAACGACGCGCCGGGCGTGATCGGGCTGCGCGCCGGGCGTGATCGAGCTGCGCGCCGGGCGTGCTCGAGCTGCGCGCCGGGCGTGCGTCAGCGATCGAGGAGATGCAGCCGCTTCCATCCCCCGCGCTCGAAGCGGATCGCGAGCACGATGCCGAGGATCGCGATGTACGCGGTCGCGGCGATCCACGGGCCCGTCGACTCGAGCTGCGGCGCGAGGCGCGTCATCGCATAGCCGCCTGCCACGATCACGCCCCACGAGAGCCCGACGGTGAGGACCCCGGGGAACACGGTGTCACCTGCGCCGCGGAGCGCGCCCGTGTAGACGATGCCGATCGCATCGAGCGTCTGGAAGATGGCCGCACAGATGAAGATGCGTGCGCCGATCGCGCGGATCTCGGCGGCGAGTTCCGGCGGCGTCCCATCGTCGATGAAGACGCCCGTGAGCTCGTTGCGGAAGAGAACGAAGGCGATCGCGCAGAGGGTCATCCACACGACGCCGATCGCGACCGCTGCGTGCGCCGAGCGCGCGGCGCGCGCCTGGTCGCCTTCGCCAATGTGCTTGCCGACGAGGCTCGTGGCTGCGGTCGAGAGTCCGACCGCAGGCATGAAGGACATGTGCACAAAGCGCATCGCGGCCCATCCGGCGGTCATGTGTGCGCTGCCGAATCCGCCCGCGAGCACAGTCATGAAGATCGCCCAGCAGATCATCTCGTTCCCGAACTGAAGCCCCGCGGGCCAGCCGAGGCGGATGATCTCGCGCATGGCTTGGAAATCGGGCTTCCAGCTGCGGCGGATGTCGAGCGATGCGTCGAGCTTGCGCGAGAGAAACACGACGAGCGGAATGAGCGCCTCGACCGTCGAACCGATCGCGGTGCCGATCGCTGCGCCGAGAAGTCCGAGCTCGGGGGCGCCTGGGATGCCCGGAAGCCCGAGCTCGGGCAGGCCGCGCTCGCCGTAGATCAGCGCGTAGTTCGCGACGATGTTCGCGGCGTTGCCCGCGATCGCCGCGACGGTCACGACCTTTGGCCGCTGCAGGCCGAAGAAGAAGTTGGCGAGCGCCTTCGCGCCGACGGTCACAAGGCCCGCGGCGAGGAGGACCCGCGCGTAGGCGGTCTCCATCTCGACGAGTCGCGGCTCATGGCCCATCGCGGCGAACGCATGGTCGATGACGAGCGCGTAGGGAAGCAGAATCGCGAGCCAGAAGCCGAGCGCAAGCCAGAGTCCCGCCCAGCCGTAGCGGGCGATCTCGTCGGTGCGTCCTGCGCCGACCCGCTGGGAGACGAGCGTGTTGACGAGCGTGAGGACGCCGAAGCCGAAGGAGATCGCGACCCAGCTCCATGCTCCACCGTTTCCCTGCGCCGCGACCTCGAGCGGGCCGATGACCGACACCATCAGGCTGTCGACAAACTGCATCAGCGTGTAGCTGAGCATCGCGACGACCGTCGGCCACGCTTGGGTCCAGACTTCACGGATGTCGGCGCGCGTGGCGAGCATGGGGAGTCGCGGGAGGAGGGCGATTGACTGGCTGGGGCGGTCGGGTCTGCGCCTCCAGAGCGAGCGAGTTGCGAAGCAGGTCGCGAGCGCCTCAATGTCGTGCCTGGCACCTACCTGTCACCTGCACGCATCGCACGACGGGTGCCAGGCACCACGAGGCCGCATCCGGAAACGCTTGCCGTAAATGAACTTAGGCAACCAAGCACGAGATGCACGGCACCTGACAGCGTGTCCAGGCAGGTGCCAGGCAGGTGCCAGGCACCAATCAGATCTCGACGAAGACCATGTCGCTCTCGACCGTCGCCGAAGCCTCGGGCGCGTGGTGCGCGCTTGTCATCGGCTCGAGCCCCGCGACCTTCGCCATCTCGGCGCGGGTCGCTGCGGCGCTGTAGCCCGCGGCGGGCTTCCCCGCGCGCGCGGCCGCGAGATCGAGCGCGATCTGCGCCTCGCTCTTCGCGAACTCGACGGGCTCGATCGCCTGCTCGAAGCCCTGCAGGCGGTTGGTCGCGTTCTCGAAGCTCCCTTCCTTCTCGACCCACACGGCACCCGGGAGGACGACGGTCGCCATCTCCGTGACGGCGTTCGGCAGCGTGTCGATCGCAATGACGGCGCCGACATTGCGAAGCGCGGCCGTCATCGACGGCGTCACCCAGTTGCTCGGATAGTTGCCCGTGACGACCGCGGCGCCGTACTGGCCGCTCGCGAGCGCCTGCTCGAATCCCTGCGCGTTGGCGACGGGCCTTCCGCCCGCAAGCGCCTCGAGCACACGGCGCACACCGCGCGCGTTCGGCGCCTTCTCTGCGCGAATGGTGAAGCCACCCGGGAAGGTCTTGTCCTGACCGTTGACGGGAACGGGGCCGAGCGCAAGCAGCGCATCGGGGTCGACCGAGAGCGCATAGCGCGCAAGGTGATACGCGTCCTCGCACGAAAGCATCGGACTCACGAGGAGCGCGAGATGCTTCTTCGCAACCGAGCGCAGCGTGGTCATCGCGCCGTCGACCGCGGCGATGGCGGCCTGCCACGCCTCGACCGGCCTGAGGGGGTCGAACGCGTCACGGCCCTTGATCGAGGGCATCGTCAAGCGCGCGTCGGAATGAACGAACTTCCAGCCGTAGCGCACTTCGTCGGTGATCCACCACTTGTTGACGGCGTCGTTCGCGCGCGGCTTCACGCGGTAGACGGTGCCGTCGTTGTGCTCAACCGAGATGTTGTCGCCAGACCCCGTGAGCCCATCGATCGACGGGGTCTTCTTCAAGAACCACACGCGCTGCTGGAAGAGAAAGTCCTTGTCGAGGAGGGCACCCACGGGGCAGAGGTCGACGACGTTGCCCGAGAGCTCGTTGTCGAGCGCCATGCCGGGGAAGACGTCGATCTGCTCGGTCGAGCCGCGGCCGTCGACCATCAGCTCGTTCGTGCCCGTCACCTCGCGGGTGAAGCGCACGCAGCGCGTGCACATGATGCAGCGGTCGCTGTAGAGGAGGACATGCGGGCCGACATCCTTCTTCGGCTGCTTGTTCTTCGCCTCTGTGAAGCGGCTTTGTCCACGCCCGTACTGGTAGGAGTAGTCCTGCAGGTGGCATTCGCCGGCCTGATCGCACACCGGGCAGTCGACCGGGTGGTTGATGAGCAGGAACTCCATGACCGCCTTCTGGTTGGCGACGGCCTTGGGGCTGTCGGTGTAGACGACCATGCCGTCAGCGGCCGCCTGCTGGCAGGTCGGCACGAGCTTCGGGAACGGCTCGAGCTTGCCCGAGCGGGGGTTCGGCGCCCAGACCTCGCCGAGGCAGATGCGGCAGTTCGCGACCACCGAGAGGCCCGGGTGGTAGCAGTAGTGCGGAATCTCGACCTCGTGGTCGAGGGCCGCCTGGATGATGGTCTGGCCTGGCTTGAAGGAATACTTCTTGCCGTTGATCGTGAGCTCTGGCATGGAAGGCGCAATGTAGCCGAACCCCCCGCGGCGGTGGCGCGGCGGTTCAGCCCTCCGACGCGCCCGCGGGAAGCGTGGAGAGCCGGACCTTGATTCGGCCGCGCTCACATGAGATCGCCTGAACCTGTACGAACCGCCCGTCGCCGAGGCGGAAACGACGCCCCGGGTAGCGCGACTCAAGCCGCTTGACCTCGGCAATGACCCGCGCCGCGTCGACGAGGCCGATCTCCACCAGCGGCACGGGAAGCCTTCCGATGCGCACGCTGCCGATGTCGGCGCGGACCTGCGCTTCTCCTTCCGCCAGTTCGATCGGCACGCGCACGGTGCCCACGAGCCCGAGGGCGCGGGGCCCGACCAATGACTCGACCACGAGGGCGCCATCCTCGGAGCCGACGCGAACCTCCGCAGCGTCGGCAAACGACGCAAACTCGGGGTCGTGCGCCACCCACTTGGGAAGACGCGTCGCAAGCCACGCGTTGATGTCGGCCGGGTCGATCGCGATCGCCCACGACTCGCCTGCCGGATCGCGCACCTTGGTGACGGCTGCGATGAGCGCCTGCTCGAGCGCCGCACCGCGCGTCTCGGCGTCTGCCGACAGCGTCGGTCGATCCGAAGGCGGGATGAAAGCGAGCACGATCGCCGCGACAAGCCCCCCCGCGGCGACCACACGCGCCGCGCGGCCAAGGCTCTGCCCGAAGGATTTACCGTTCGGCTTGCACGGCGGGCGGGGTTGCGGATCGGCGCTCACGCCACGAAAGGTACGCGGAAACGGTGCCTGGCACGTGCCGTCTGGTGCCAGGCACCTCACGGCACGTGCCAGGCACCGTTTTCGAGGGCGGACCGAGGGCTGGAAGCACGACGGGCCCCGCGCATGCGCGGGGCCCGTCGGTTGGATCTGCAGTACGGAACGCGCCCCCGCCTCAGCGGCGGCGACGCGCGCCCGCGAGGCCCGCGAGGCCGAGGAGCGCCAGCGAACCTGGCGCGGGGATCGCGAACATCTGGTTCGTGTACTCCGTCGAGAACGAGATTGTCTCGTCGCCCTCGTAGAAGCCGATCCGCGTGCCTGACGCGAAGAGGTTCCCATCCCCGAAAGTCGCGCCGCCGTTCGAGCGCAGAATCGCATCGAAGTTGATGAACATCTGCAGGCTCAGCGCCAAGAGCTGCGAGCCGCTGTCGAGGATAGCGAACGAACGCGTCGGCATCGCGAGGGTCGGGCTCTGTCCGTACGGGAAGGTGTAGTTGCCGCTGTCCGGCGAGCCGTCGGGGCTGAAGCCGTCCCAGATCGAGTACTGCTTGGCCTGGAATCTACCCGGGTTCCACGGCATGCTCGTTATGTACGTCGAAGTGTCGCCGACGTCGTGACTAAAGAACCCGTCGCCCGCGCCGAAACTCGACGCAGGAAGGATGTTGTCGCCGAAGGCGTCGACATGCAGGTACGCGGTCGTGCCGCGCGTCGAGCCCGTGTAGCGGATGCCAACGCCGACGATGCGGTCGCCCGCCTGCCACGACCCCGAGAAGAGGCTCGCTGCATCGTCGCCCGTGTAGCCCGAGCCATCGCCCGCGGATCCGTTGGCAATGCGCGATCCGCCGACGCCCTGCGATGCGCTGAGCGTGAACTGCGTGCGATAGATGTCGAAGGTGCGGTCGGTCCGCCCCTGCACCCAGACGCCCGACGTCTGCGAATTGGAGATGAACTGCCAGCCGCCCCAGCTGCTGCCGCCGTTGATGTCGACGGTGCTGGCGAGGGCAGAGGCAGACGCGGCGAGCGCGCAGGAGGCGGTGAGTGCGGCCATCGCGACCATGGCGCGACAAGACGAAGACGAAGACGATGGGAAGCAACGGGACATGTCTCTCTCCAGAATCGAGGGAACAAACAACAAACCGCGAACGGGTCCGCGCAGGGAGTAGGGCCACCGCGTGGACCGAGGAACAGGTGAACTGTGACACGGAACCAGAGACAGTCAGGCTCTCGGCGCGAAATGGGGGTAGGATCGGCAGTTTCGGCGCGAAAAATGTGGGGCTTGGCGCGGTGTGTCCCTCGGGCGGCCACCCACCGCCGCCGCATGGGGCGTTCGCCTACCCGTACGGCCCCCTGCTCGGCCTCGCTTCGAGATGAGTCAGGCCCCCGCGAACCTTCGGACCACCAGCGTGTCGTTCTGCCCGCCGAAGCCGAAGCTGTTCGAGAGGCAGATGTCGACCTTCGCGGGGCGCGCCGTGTTGGGCACGTAGTCGAGATCGAGGTCTGGATCGGGCGTCTGGTAATTGATCGTCGGCGGCAGCATGCCGTCGCGGATCGCGAGCACGCAGGTCATGAACTCGACGGCGCCCGCCGCCGCGATGAGGTGCCCCATCATGCTCTTGATTGAGCTCATGGGGATGTCCTTCGCGTTCGCGCCGAAGACGCGCTTCACGCCGCGCGTCTCGATCGAGTCGTTCTCCTTGGTGCCCGTGCCGTGCGCGCTGATGTAGTCGATCGCGGCGCGGCCATCGGCGCGGCGCGCGAGCGGGTCGATGCCCGCCTGAGCGAGCGCCTGGCCCATCGACGCGGCGCCACCGCGGCCCTCGGGGTGGATGTCGGTGATGCGGAAGGCGTCCGCGCTCGAGCCGTAGCCGGCGATCTCAGCGAGCGGCGTCGCCCCGCGCGCGAGCGCGTGCTCGAGGCTCTCGAGGACGATCATGCCCGAGCCCTCGCCCATGACGAACCCGTCGCGCGTCGCGTCGAACGGGCGCGAGGCCTTGGTCGGGTCGCCCTTCGAGGTCGAGAGCGCAGTGAGGCGGTTGAAGCCCGTCACGCCGAGGACATGGATCATGGTGTGCGTGCCGCCCGAGAGCATCACATCTGCGTCGCCGCGCTTGATGAGGCTGAAGGCCTCGCCGATCGCCTGCGTGCTGGCAGCGCACGCGGTGAGGCAGTTGAGCGCGGGCCCACGCACGCCGAACTCGCGCGCAAGGTGCGCAAGCGGCATGTTTGGCTCCTGCTCGACTTCGCGCATCCTGTCGAGCGCCTGGTGCGCGGCGGCGGCCCAGCGCACGCCGTCGACCTTCTTGCTCTCCGCATCCCAGCCGGCGAGGTTCGCGGCGGCGTAGTTCTCGAAGTCGAGGACGCCTTCACCCGCGCCGAGGTAGAGGCCCACGCGCTTCGAGTCGAGCGCACCGAAGCCGTCGAGGCCCGCCTGACGCCAGGCCTGGCTTGCTGCGCCGAGCGCGAACTGCGAGTTGAGGCCCGCGCTCGCGTGCACCGAGGCGTCGCGCACGAAGCGCGACATGTCGTAGTCCTTCACCTGCGCAGCGAAGGTCGTCGGAAAGGTCCGCGCGTCGAAGCGCGTGATCGGCCCCATGCCCGACTCGCTCTTCATGAGGCGCTGCCAGACGCCGTCGACATCGTGGCCAAGCGGCGTCACCCAGCCCATGCCTGTGACGACGACGCGACGGTTGTTCGAGGTGTTGCTCATCGGTTGTGTCGGCGGAGGTGTCGGCGGTGGTGTCGGCGGTGGTGTCGGCGGTGGTGTCGGCGGTGGCGGTTCAGGCGGGCTTCGAGACGACGACGGCGCTGTTCTGCCCGCCGAGGCTCGGCGTGCAGACGAGGACATGCCGCAGCGCGTGCGGGGCGCTCGGCGCAGCCTGCGCGAGGAGCCCACCCGTGTCGCGCGCGTTCAGGCGCGCGGGAAGGCGTTGTTCGGCGATCGCGCGGCAAGCGACCGCGACCGCGATCGCGCCGAAGCCCGCGATGGTCGCGCCGATCGAGGGCGCGAGCGTGACGATCGGCTTTCTGGCGAGCGCATCGCCGAAGACGCGCGCGAGGGCCGCGCGCTCAAGGGCGTCGAGCGCGGGAACGCCCGAGCCAAACGGGATGATCGCGTCGATGTCGGCGGCCGAAAGCGCTGCGTCGCGCAGCGCCGCGTGGATCGCGTCTGCGAGCGACTCGCCCGTCGCATCGGGAACAAGCCCGACCGTGTCGTCGCACCAGCTCTGCGATGCGCCCGTCCCGGCGAGGACCGCGTGGATGCGTGCGCCGCGCGCCTTCGCAGACTCCTCCGCCTCGAGGACGAGGATCCCGCCACCCTCTCCGAGAAGGGTGCCAGCAGCGTCGCGATCGAAGGGCCGCACGATGCTCGTCGCGTCGTCCGTCGCGCCGCACGGCGCGAGGCGTCCCGCGAGTTCCTGCCTCAGGTACGCCATCGGGTTCATCTTGCTGTCCGCACCGCCCGAGAGGCAGGCATCGGCCGCGCCGCGCTCGATCACGCGCTGGCTCTCGGCAAGCGACAGTCCGCTCGAGGCCTCGTTGCAGGTGATCGTGTTCGACGGGCCCTGGCAGTCGTGGATGATCGTGACATGGCACGCCAGCATGTTGGGGAGGTACTTGAGGAGCCAGAGCGGCGTGAGCTCCTGCATCCCCTGCTGCCCCCAATGCGTCGCGTCGAATGCGCCGCTTGCCGACCGCGAGGTCGCGAGCGCCGCGGTGAGCTCGTCGAGTTCCGCAGCGATGAGCCCAGCGCCGATGTGGCAGCCGAAGCGGTCGGATGCGATGGTCGGCGGGTTATCTGGGTCGGTGCCGCGCGTCGCGAGGCCCGCGTCCCGAACCGCCATCAGCGCCGCGCCGACGGCGATCTCGATGTCGCGCGCCATGACCTTCGTCGCCTTGCGGTAGCTCTTGGGGACGAATTCCTTCACATCGAAGGACGCGGGAAGCTCGCCGCCTGCGGCCGCGCGGAAGCCCGCGGCGTCGAAGGCGCGGATCCGCGCGAGCGCGGAGCGCCCCTCGCAGAGCGCCTGCCAGAGTGGGTCGATGCCGACCCCGTGGGCTGTGACCGGCCCGAGGCCTGTGATGACGACGCGGCGGCGAGACATGGGACGGTCAGGATAGCCCGAAACGGCCGAGCGATCAGGGCGCTCTTCAGGCCCGCGCGATGAGCATCGCGAGTTCGAGCGCCTGCTCGTAGTTGAGCCGCGGGTCGACCTGCGAGCGGTAGGCCCGCGAGAGGTCATCGTCTGCGAGGCCGCGCGCCCCGCCCGTGCATTCCGTCACATTCTCGCCTGTCAGCTCGACATGAACGCCCGCCAGCGGCACGCCCTCCGCGCGGTGGATCTCGATCGACTGATGTGCCTCGGCAAGGACATGAGCGAACTTCCGCGTCTTGACGCTCTTTCCCGCCCAAGCGCCCGCCGCAGGAACGACGGTCTCCGTGTTCCCGTGCATCGGATCGCACACCCAGACGACGGGCAGGCCGAGCTCTCGCACAGCACGAAGGAGCGGCGGAAACGCGCGCCCGATCCTGTGCGCGCCGAAGCGCGTGACCAGCACCACGCGGCCGGGTTCGTCGTCGGGCGCGAGCGTCCGAATGGTCGCGAGCAGCGCCTCTGGCGTGGTGTCGGGACCGACCTTGACACCGATGGGGTTGCGGATTCCGCGGCAGAACTCGAGGTGCGCGCCGTCGGGCGCGCCCGTGCGCACGCCGATCCACGGCAGGTGCGTCGAGAGGTTGAACCAGCCGTCGCGACGCGGCACCTGCCGCGTGAGCGCGGACTCGTAGTCGAGGACGAGCATCTCGTGGCTCGTGTAGAAGTCGACGCGCTGCATCGCGGCGATCGTGCCGCCGGCGAGCGTCTCCATGAAGCGCAGGCTCTCGCCGATCGAGTCGACCATGCGCTGGTACTCGGCCGCAAGCGGCGAATGCCGCACGAACTCGAGGTCCCAGTTCTCAGGGTGATGGAGGTCTGCGAATCCACCGTCGACGAGCGAGCGCACGAAGTTGAGGGTGAGCGCGCTGCGTTCGTAGCCGCGCAGGAGAAGCGTCGGGTCGGGCGTGCGCGCCGAGGCCGTCGGCTCGGGCCGGTTGATGTTGTCGCCGCGGTAGGTCGGGAGCTCGACGCCGTCGATGGTCTCGGTCGCAGCGCTGCGCGGCTTGGCATACTGCCCCGCGAAGCGGCCGATGCGGGTGATGCGCTTGCGCATCCCATGGACAAGCACGAGGCTCATCTGGAGCAGGATCTTCAGCTTGGCGGCGATCGCGGCTGAGTTGCAGTCCGCGAAGCTCTCTGCACAGTCGCCTCCCCAGAGGATGAACCGCTCGCCACGCGCAGCCTCCGCGAGCTGCGCCTTGAGGCTCTCGATCTCGTAGCTCGTGACGAGAGGCGGCAGCGCGCCGACCTCCGCGAGCACCCGCTCGAGCGCGGCGCGGTCGGGGTAGACGGGCTGCTGGGGACAGGGATAGGCGCGCCAGCTCTGGGGAGACCACGCTCGGTCGCTCGAAGGCATGGAGAGAGGGTAGCGATCGAAACGGAGAGCGCTTGCGTGTTGAAGCGGTCGCAGCTGCGGCGGCTCCCTTTGGCGCGACAAGCACCAAGGCGAGCAAAGGCCCCGCACACGCCAAAGGCGGCCGCCGCACGCAGCCGCCGCTCAGACCAGCACCAAAGGCGGCTGCCGCAAGCAGCCGCCGCTCAAACCATCTGCGGGCGACAGGGCTCGAACCTGCACGGGTGTTACCCCACAGGAACCTAAATCCTGTGCGTCTGCCAATTCCGCCACGCCCGCCGAGGCCGAGATTGTACGGGCAAGCGCTCTCCTGCCGATTTGAGGAAATCGAGGGCGGCTCCCCGTCCGCGTCCCTCCCCTGGCTCCGCCATGAAGCTCCTCAAGCAGGCATCCTCGAATCTCGTGCCGATCCTCGCGCGGATCCTCCTCTTCCTCGCGTTCGTGCCGACGGGATGGCACCACGCCATGGAGCAGACCCTGTTCACAGGCGCGGAGGCCGCTCGCATCCGCGAACTCGGGATCGCAAGCGCCCCGAGAGGCGTGGGAAGCAACGCGCATCTCGCGTCGCTGCAGGACACCCCGCCCATCCCCGCCTCGGCCGCGGACGCGCAGGGCGTCCAGGCGCGCTCCCTCCACGAACTCACGCTCTTCTTCGACGCCCGCGGCCTCCCGAAGCCGACGGTGCTCGCGTGGACAGTGACCATCTTCGAACTCATCGGCGGCTCGCTCGTCCTTCTCGGGCTCTTCACCCGCCTCTGGTCCAGCGGCCTCGCGCTGTGGGCGCTGGGGCTCTTCGTCGTCTCGACGCCCTCGATCGGCGATGCCTTCGCGTCGTTCTGGAAGCCGACCGACCCGGCCGCCGCCATGCCGCGCACGCTCGCGCTGAGCCAGCTCGGCCTTCTCGTGCTTGCGCTCTGGATCACCGCTGCTGGTGCTGGCCGCTACAGCCTCGACGGACTCATCTTCAAGGGCCGCGGCGGAGACGACGGCTCGGACGACGAGTGACCGCGGCCGCGAAAGTCCTACACTGCGTCCCGAGTTGGAACCTGCGGCGCAGGCGATGGAGTGTCTGCGCGGTTTCGACGGAACGCTCGCTCCGACGACGGATAGCCCATGGCGCAGACGGCGACCGCCACGCGGCATGACTCCCCTCTTCCGCCCGCACGCAGTCGCGGAGCGCTCGCGAAGGCCGTGATCGTGTCGGTCCTCGTGCACGCGTCGATCGTGGCGGCGATCCTCGGTGCGGCATGGGGCGTGGCCGTCGTCTCGCGCGACACGGATGAAGCAGCGGCCGTCGTCTTCGTCGCGGACTATGCGGATCCAGCGCCCACCCCCGCGCGGCCGCCCGCGCCCTCCGCGCCGGCGCCCGTCGCGGCGCCGGCGAACGGCGAAATCGCGGTCGGATGATTGTGTGTCTCGACCTTGGCCAGGAAGTGCATCGGCTCGGCATGCCAGCCCCAGCGGCCGTCCCGGTCCGGGTAGAAGCGGTCGACCGGCGCAGTCGTTGCGCCTTCGATCACCGCCGCATTGTCCGAATATGCCACCACGGTGTGCTGCGGCGTCGCGCGGTGAGTTTCGCGGATTATGCCGAACAGGCTCAGGTCCTGCGTCGCGTAATCGATGTTCCAGCTCGCATTGAATATCTTGTGCCGGCAGTGCTCCGAGTTGGCCTGCGCGAACATCATCAGCTCGACGTCGGTCGGGTCGCGCGCCAGCTCGGCATACGCGGCGACGAGGTAATCGATCTCGTCGTCGGACAGTGCGAGGCCCATGTCGCGGTTGGCCTGCACCAGCGCGGCGCGCCCGCCGGCGGCCAGAGCCACGGTCTGCAGCGGCTTGCCCGGCAGTTCGCGGAACAGCGTGGCCGGATCGGTGTCGGTGGCGATCACGCTCTCGGTCATCCGGTCGTGCAGCAGCGCCGCGACCTTCTCGCGCCCCGCGGCCGAAAGATGCCTGGCGCCGCCGAGCAGTCCGCTCCTGAGCGTGACGAAGTAGCGCGTGCCGCGTTCGATCCGCGCCACCTGCGCCAGCCCGCAGTTGTGGGCGATGTCGGTCGCCTTGCTGGCCCAGGGCGAGATGGTGCCCAGACGCGGCACCACGTCGAAGCTGTCGGCGTCAGTGACCGAGGCGGCGAACGGCTCGCCGTAGGTGAGGAGCGCGTCGAGCTTGGCGCGCACCGGCTGCGCCGACCCGTCCAGATGCACGAAGTGGATGTGGCGCGCGGCCACGGCCTGGATGCCGGGCTCGATCGCCTGCAGACGACCCAGCAGGCGTGCGGCCCGAAACGAGGACAGCGCACTCGGACCGTCGAGCGCGAGGAAGGTGTCGTTGGGAGTCATGCGGCGCCGGTGGCGCGCCGCGGAGGGAAGGAGGTAAAGCGGGGTGC
>QLAH01000102.1_pt1 | contig 79489 bp, 64 predicted proteins | sample 4693081 | NCBI WGS metagenome assembly QLAH01 (sample SAMN09425401, study PRJNA476045) | Lake water metagenome, whole genome shotgun sequencing project.
AACCGCGGCCGCCAGCACCGTAGCATCGATACTTCCCGAACTGCCGGCATGGACCTGGACAGTGCCGGTCGGTGCCGACACGTTGGAGTTGAGGATCAGCGCCTCGGCGCTGCCCAGCAGCGAGTTGTTCGAAACGGCACCGCCGCCAGCGACACTGGTCGTATTGCCGCTGAGCGCGACGGCTGCCGCCACGGCGGCGGCCGCCGCCGTGCTGGTGATCGTGCCGGCCCGGTCGGCCGACACCGTCACCGAGCCCGCGTCCAGGTCCGTCACATCTTCGATGCTCGCGTCGACGTCGGCGCGAATGATGTTTCGCGAAACGACAAAGCTGATCGCGAAGCTCTTGGTGCCCGCGCCCTGGAACAGGTCGGCGCTGAGCGCGATCACCGGCTGGATCACTTCGGACGTGATGTCGGCGGTGTTGTCTGCATCCACTAGCACGGCGCCATCGACGAAGATCTTGCTCGAGTCGCTGATCGTCGCGGTTACTGTCGAGGTCACGCGGTTGAGCGCGATGACGGCACCAATAGTGATGTTGTTGCCGCCGCCAAAGCGCAGCGTGCGCACCATGTTGTTGATTTCGGCGTTGATCGTCTGGTCGCCATGCGCCTCGACATTGAGGCCGCCGGTGACGTCCATCGTCGTGCCATCGATCAGCGCGGTGGTCGCGACCGGGGGTGCGCCCTGGATGACGTCCACGAGATCGGTGCCGACGAGCGCATCGACGGTGTTGAAGAGGAAGTTCTGGTTCTGCACGCCCACCGAGTTGAAGGCGAGGATCACCCCGATCGAGGTCTGCTTGGAGATGGTCTCGGCGTCGAGCGTGGCTGTGATCGTGCCGCTATTGGTGGCAGTGACCGAAACGTCATTGCCCGAATTTATGGTGCTGTCGATAAGCTTGGCGCTCGTGGTGCCCAGCACGTTGTTGGTCGAGATCACCGCGTTGACGGCAATCGACTTCGACTCTGTGGTAGTGCCGCCCGTGACTTCGACACGCGCCGTAAGGTCGGAGTCGATGAGGCCAGTCTGCACGGACGAAATGCCGAGGTCGCCGGCCAGGGTCAGCTTGGCGCCCTTTACCAGAGCCTCGGAGTTGCCTTCCACCATGTTGAGGATTGCCATGGCGCCGACGCCGGTGGCGCTGCCACCCGCCAGGTTGGCAGCGAACGAGTTGATCAGGCCGAACGCCGTATAGCTCTCGCTCTCGATGAAGTCGTCGCTATCGGTGATCTGGCTGTCGAGGTCGACCTCTGTGCCGCTGGTGCCGGTAAAGCGGTAGACCTTCCCATGCTCGGCCGCGTCCGAATACGTGTCGGCGATGTAGACGAGGTCACCGAACTCCAGCGTCTGTTTGCCCGTGCCGGTGCTCCACTCAGCGCCGTCGAAGCTGAACGCCTTGAAGTTGGCGTTAGAGGCGATGGCACCGCTCAGGTCAACCGAGGTACCGTCCGCGCCGATGAAGCGATAGATCTGGCCGCGCTTCGACTGGTCGGGATACTCCGAGCCAATGAACACCAGATCGCCCTCGTTCAGCACCTGGGTGCCGGACTTGGTGGTGTACTTGTAGCTCTCGATCAGCGACTCGATGATGCCCGTGGCGATCGACACGCCGTAGTCGTTCGAGATTTCGGCAAGCGCGAGGATATTGCCGACCGACTTGATCTCGCCGTCGTCTGTGGCCATGACCGTGACGTCGTTGGCTTTCACCACTGCGTTGGGAGCGAGAGTGTTGTCGATGGTCGCATACGCCCCACCCAGCACCTTGTTGCTGGCGACGAGGAAGCCCATTGCCTTCCCGTCCGTGCCGGCAATCGACGTGGTGGCGGAAGTCGACTCGTTGGACACTTCGGCATCGATCTTCGCCGTGTTGTCGGCCGTGACGCTCAAGTTGCCGGTGATGTCGATCGTGCTCGAAACGATCTTGGCTTCGGCCTTGGCCGCGTTCTGGAGACCGAACGCATCGTCGGCCAGCACATCGTCGCCCAGAATCGCGTCAATGCCATTGAACAACACGTTCTGCGGTTCCCAGCCCACCGAATTGAAGGCCAGCACCACGCCATAGGTGTTGCCGCCCGAAGTGGTGGCGGCGGCGAGCGTCTTGGCCTCGATCTCGGCATCGTTGAGGGCGCTGACGGTGACGTCGCCCTGGCCGGTAACCGTCGAGTCGCTGATCTTCGCCACGGCGCTCGACTGCACCAGGTTGGTCGCAATCGTGCCGTTGATCGCCAGCACGGTGTCATCCGGCGCTTTGGGCGGCAGAGGGTCGCCGTTCCCATCGACACCGCCTGACTTGGGGTTGGGCGAAAACGTGTTTGAGGGCAGCGAGTTGCCGCCAATTGCGGCGACCGCGCTGTCGGCCGTGGCCCGCAGCGTCGCCGTCTCGTCGGCGCTCACCAGGATGGCGCCGAGCCCGCCTTCCACTTCGGCATTCTCGATGCTGGCTGCAGCGCCACCGCGCACGTCGTTGAGCACCACCAGCGCACCGACCGATGTCGCAGGCGCAACCGACAGGTTGAGGTCGTGCAGCAGGATTTCGGTGACCGGATCCTTCTTCCAGTAGTCGGTGTCCGAATAATCGACCTGCGTCAGGTCGGTGGCCGCGCCTGAATCGGCGGTGCCCATATAGGTATAGATGGCGCCCTTATCGCCGCCGATCGCAAGGAAGTCGCTGTCGCCGTCGAAATCATACGTCTCGACATTCGGGATCGTGAACGGCGCCGATCCGACATAGAGGTAGCTTCCACCGTCATCGTCGAGCGCGATCACCTCGCCCTCGTTGATCGCCACATTGATCGGCGAAAGGCCCAGGTTCATGTCGATCGTCGCCGTGCCGTAGGCGTCGTCGAGGCGGATTCGGTCGCCGTACTTGAGGTCGCGGATCTTGCCGCCGGCCGGATCGGGCTGGGTGTCGTAGTCCGCACCCAGCACGTCGTTGATCGTCTCCTGGATGATGCCGACGCCGGCGTCGTTGGTCACCGAGGTCTCCACCACCAGCTTGGTGTTGGAGTAGATGCCGGTCTCGTCCTTGGCCGTCACCGCAACGCCGTTGCCGGCGGTGATGTCCTTGCCGTTCGCCGTCTTGGCATTCGTGATCGATGCGACAGCCTTGCCGCTCGCCTTGTTGCCCGAGAGCACGATGCCGTACGAAGCGCCCGACGCCCCATAGAGCGCCGAAGTCGTGGTGCTGGCGGTGTTCGAGATGGTCGAGTTGATCTGCACGCTGTTGTCGGCGGCAACCGTGATCTTGCCGCCGGCATTCACCGTGCCGCCGTCGATGGTCGCGGTCGCGTCCGCCCCGATACCGCCACCAAAGCCGTCGCCGGCGATGTAGTTGGCGCCGATCAGCGTATCGATGGCGTTGAACAGGATGTTCTGCGAGTTCCAGCCGACCGCGTTGAAGGCAAGCGTGATGCCCACCGCCGTCGCGCCCGAAACACCGGAGCTGTAGTTGCGCGCGTCGATCGCCGCGTCGTTGGTGGCGAGCACGTCGACGTCGCCTTCGGCGGTCACGAAGGCGCCGTCGAGCCCCGCCACGGCCTTGCCCAGCACCACGTTGGTGACGACCTGGCCGGCGAGCCCGAGCACCTTGCCCGACCCGTCGATGCCGCTGCCGCCAGATGCCGAGACCGTGTTGGTCGAGTATGACCAGATCTGGCTGGTATTGGTGGCCCTCACCACCACGTCGCCGGAATCGGCTCCGGCGCCGTCCGCATCGACCATGGCGCCGTCGATCGTGGCGGTCGCGTCGCCGCGCACATCGTTCATGGCAATCGAGAGACCGATCGACTTGGCATTCGTCTTGATGATGTTGCCGATCGCCGGGAAGAAGATGTCCTCGTAGTCGGCGGTGCCAAGCTGCTTCCACAGCGTCGTGTTGGTGAAGTCGATCGTACCGAGGTCGATGCCGGTCAGGTCCGTATCGCCCAGGTAGCGATAGACCTCGCCGGCAAGGCCGCCGGCCACATGGTCGAGCCCGAGCCGGACGGTGTCGTCCTTCTCGATTTCCTTCACGCCGGACTTAGTGGTGAAATCGTAATCCCCCGCACCCAGCCGCCCGGCAACGCCGGTGACCAGCTGCTGTACCGCGGCCAGCGTATTGGAGGGCAGCGCCGTCGCCACCACTTTGATGTAGGCCGAGATCGTGGCTTCGTTCTTCGCCTCGACCGCCACCGACTCATCGGCTTCGACTTGTTCGTTGGCACTGTCGGTGCGCTCGATGGTGGCGCTCGCCGCCGCGCTCACCTTGTTCATCGCCAGCAGCACGCCCGCGGCCATGCCCTTGGCGCCCTGCTTGGCCACCACGCCGAACGGGTTCGACCATTCCTGCTTGGCCTCGTTGCCGTTGACCGCGGTGATCCGCGCCGAATTGTCGGCACTGAGGCTGATCGAGCCCGCCACATCGACGTCGGAATCGACGATCGAAGCGGTCGTGGTGAAGCCGTCCTCGGCCCCGAGCGCCTGGCTGATCTCGGGCGAGCCGATGATCGCCTCGGCGACGTCGAAGAACAGGTTCTGCGGCTGCCAGCCGATGGAATTGAAAGCGATGACGCCGCTGACCACCTTGCCGCCGGTGCTCATCTGGCTGAGTGCGGTGGATTCGATCACCGCGGCATTGGTGCCGCGCACGGTCAGGTCGTTATCGGCGCCAACTCCCCTGGTGATGGTCGAATCGGTGACCGTCGCCAGCGTCTTGCCGAGGATCGTGTTGGCCACCGAGACGGCGCCGAAGGCCTTCGAGGCAACCCCGTTGGTGAGATTCTCCGAGCTGATGACGCTGATGTCTGTCGCCTTGATCGTCGCCACCTGGTCGGCGGTCACCTCGATCTTGCCGGTCGAGGTGATCGTCGAATCCTCGATCGCCGCCGTCACATAGGCGTCGATCTGGTTGCGGTCGAAGATACCGCCCTTGGCACCGCTCGAAGTCTTCAGCGGATCGCTGAACTTCTTGTCCTTGGCCTTGCTGGTCGCCTTAGCGTTGCCCATCACGGCGCTCACCAGCGTCTGCGCGAAGGCCGGCGAGACGATGTCGTCGGTGGTGAGCTTCTTCCACAGGCCGAAATCCGTGAAGTCGGCCAGGGCGAGGTTCACCGACGAGGTCGGCGTGCCCATGTACTGGTAGACGTCCCCGGCCGAGCCCGAAGTCGCTTGCCAGCGCGCGCCGATGCTGAAATCCTCGCTCTGCAGCGAGGCGAGGCCCACGATCGCCGTCCCACCCAGGTACTGGTAAACGACGCCGTCCTTCTGCACCCGGTCGCCGGCGGTGATGTTGATGTTGTTGGGCTGCAGCAGCTCGTCGAGGTTCACCTCGGCCGCCACCAGCACCTTGTCGCCAAACGCCAGCGGATCAGCGGTATTCGCCATGCCTGGCGTGCCGGACTTGGTAGTGTACTTGTAGTCGTCCTTAACCGCCGAAACGACGTCGTTGATAACGTCGGCGCCATAGGTCGTGGCAGTGGTGTTCTCGGCCCCCACCTGGGTCAGCGAGGTGATGATCGCCGAATTGACCGCGTGCACCGACAGGGTGGCGCCCACCACGGTCGACCCCGCCTCGACCTTGGCGGTCGCGCTGTTGGAAATCTTGTTGCCCGAAATGGCGAGCGCCAGCGACGACGACTTGGTCTGCGCGATCGCCTGGAAGGCGGCCGATGCCCGGTTGTCGAGCGTGGCGGTGATCAGCCCGCCCGACAACGCTTCGACCACCACATCGCCCGAGGACTGGACGTTGGAGGCGCTGATCAGCGCCTCGACGTCGTAGACGGTCTGCTGCCGGATGGCGGTCGTCTCGTCGGCGGCGACATCATCGACGAAATCGCCCAGCAAGGTCTCCACCGAGTCGAAGAGCAGGTTCGAGCGTGCCCAGCCGATGGTGTTGTTGGCGATCTGCATCGCCTGCATCTTCTTGGCGCCCTCGCCGGTCGAGATTGCAGAGTTTACCGCCGTGATGATCGACGAGTTGTCGGCCGTCACCGACACCTTGCCGACTTTGTCGTTGCTCTGCCCGATCGTCGCGTCCACGATCTTGGCCGAGGTGGCGCCCTGGATCAGGTTCGTCGAGATGATGACGCTCTGCGCCGCCGTCGAGCCGCCCTTCAGCAGCTTCTTGAGGATGATGCCCTTCACGCCCTTGGGCGCGAACTTCTTGAGGATGGTGTTTTCGTCAAAGGTGCCGCCGCCCTGCACCTCGTTGTAGACGTCGGCGTTTGCGGTAATCTCGCCGATCGACTTGGCGTCGACACTGACCGAATCCGCCTTCACGACCGCGTTGGCAAGCAGGGCCGTGGCGCCGCCGCGCAGGTCGTTGAGCACCACCACCTGGCCGGTCGCCTTAGCGCCCACCGAGCGGAGGTTGTACTGGTCGGTGAAGATGGAATAGTCGAGCTCGGGCTTCCACAGGCCCTTGTCGGTGAAGTCGACCATCGACAGGTCGAGCACCGGCTGGTCGGCGCCCAGGTACGTATAGATGTCGCCCGGGTCGCCCTGGATGGCGCGCCACAGGTTGGCGTCGGTGAAGGTAGGCGCCGACTCCTTCCAGTTCTCGATCGTCAGCGTGGCGGCCCCGAGATACTTGTAGAGCTTGCCGGGGCTGCCGATGTCGGACACCAGCAGGACCTGGTTCTGCGAAATCGTCAGCGGCGTCTTCTTCGAGGTGACGAGGTCGTAGTCGAGCCCCACCGTCGTGCCATACTTGACCGGGACCATCCCGTCATCGGTCAGCACCCGGTCCGCCTCGAGCGTGATGCCGCGATTGTTGAGCGAGGTACCGGTAACGGCCTCTTCGATGGTGTCGGCGAGCCCGTACTCGAAGAAGCGTTCGAGCGCATGGAGGCCGCCATCCGTGCTCGAGATCGCCGTGCCGGTCAGCTTGACGTTGGAGTTGATCCGCGTCTCGTCGAGCGCCTGCACGTTGACCGCATCGCCAGCCGTGATCGCCTTGTCGCTGACCCCATCGATCACCGCCGTCGCCAGCCGGTTGATCTGATTGTTGGCGAGAGCCACGCCCACCACCTTGGCACCGGCCTTCAGCACGCCGACATCGTTGGTCTGCTTGGACGAGCTCGAAACTGTGGCATTGGTCACGCCCTTCGACGTGGCCACCGCCGCAACCGCGCCGCCGGCCGTAATCACCGCATCGGTGATCGTGGCGCTGATCGCTACCTGGTCGGGGTCCTGGAAGAACTCGGTGCCGAGGATCGCGTCGAGCGTCGCCTTCTGGAAGGCGAGCGTGTTGCCCTTGATCGTCGGGCCGCCACCGATCTCCCAGCCGATGATGTTCATCGCTTCCATGCGCGCGGTCGAAGCCGAACCGCCTTTCAGCATCTTGGTGATCTTGGTGCCGGAAACACCCCGGCCTTCCATGTTCACGAAGATCGACGCATCGAGGAAACTGTCGTCGGTCGCCTTCACGGTGATGTCGTCACCGGCGCCCGTGGTGGTTACCGAGCCGCCGGTGATCGAGGCGGTAGTGCCGCCGTTCACGACGTTGGCGGCAAGAATACCGGCCATCACCTTCTTGGCGCTGATTGGATTGAGCGCATCCTGGTCGGTGCCCGCCTCTTCGGGCGGTACCGCCTCAGCGAAGGCGGTGACGGTGGTGATGTTCAGCGCTTCGACTGTCACATCGCCGCCCGACACGATCGTCGAGGCGCTGATCGCCGCGATCGTGTCCTTCTGCACCTGGTTGATAATGGCGACGCGCGCGATGTGCTTCTTCACCGCCGGGTCGGGCTCATCGCCGTTGAGGTCGAGCGGCGGTACGAACGGCACGGCGATTGCCGTCACCGAGGAACGGTCGATCGCCGAAACGGTGACCCCGCCACCGCCGGCGAGGATATCGCTGGAAATGAGCTTCGCGGTCGTCGCGCCGATCACCACGTTGTCGGAATCGATACTCGTCGCCGAGTAGCCGGTATTGCTGGTGGCGCTCAACGAGAAGCCGCCAACCGCCTGTCGGGTGCCACCGGTGCCGCCGTCGATCTTCACCCCGCGCACAACCGCTGAGGTGGTCTCCGTCGCCTCGTTGGTGACCGAGCCCATCTGGTTGGAGATGATCTCGTTGCGCACTTCGCCCGAACTGTTGGCGGCAATGGCGATCGACGTCGTGGCCTTGAGCCCGTTGGGCAGCACACCGGGCACTACTGTCGGTTCTGGGGTCCCGATCATCACGCTCGTGACGCGGTCGATCCGCGTGTCGGAATCGATTGCCGAGAACACCACGACGGTCGAGAGCTTCGGCTTGAAAGCGTCCACTTCGGTCTGGATCAGGTCGTGCACGATGGTGTGGTCGTCGGCCGCGATCGCCAGCGTACCGGCCCCGGTCGTCGCCGACAGCACTGCGGCGGCCGTCACGGTCACGGTGGTGTCGTTGGTGACGTTGACGTCGGCATCGACATTGTTGGTGTCGAAGAAATTGCCGGGGTGCAGGTTGTCAAGCTGGGTCTTGTAGTACTCGATGACCGCCTGGATTTCCTCCATCGCCACCTGGCCGCTCTCGAGCGCGCTCGAGAAGGCGCCCGACAACGGACTGAAGTCCGCACGCAGGTAGGTCGGCATGTCGATGGGGGCGACTTCGACGTCATCAACCTCGCGCCGCCACACCCCGTTCTCGTCCTGGTAGAGATCGGGATAGAGGATCGCATTGATCATGTTCTGCGGCAGCACGATCGTCGGCGAGCTAAGGAGTGGCCGGGGAGCGGTCGAGAAGATCGAGGTCGGCAGCGTGATCTCGCCAAGCCCCAGCATGTTGGGGATCGGCACCTCGGTCAGCATGATCTCGACGGCAACGTCGGTGTTGGCGCCGATATCGACCGCCCCGCCAGTCACCGAACCGTTGATGGTGACGGTCGAGCTGTTGACCATCGTCGTCGCGATCGTCTTGACGGCCGGCTTGGCCATGCCGTGCATGCGCACGGTATTGGCCGCCACCGAGTTCAGCACCACGGTATTGCCAGTCAGGTTGCCGCCGAGCAGCACGCTCGCCGCGGTGTCGCGGCTGACGACCAGCGTCGCATCACTGCTATCGCCATCCGCATTGGCCGCCGCCGCATCGAGCGACACGCGCGACCAGTCGACTGCCTTCACCTCGATGCGGTCAGCCGAAACATTGGTGCCCGCATTGATCGTGATGTCGTCGGCCTTGAGCCCCAGCGAGCCGGCGACGTTCAGGTCGCCCGCCACGATGATGTCTTCGCCCGCATCGACCATGAGCGAGAAGCCGGCATCGGTCGGCAGCGAGTTGATGGTGGTGACGTCGGCTGCTTCGCCCAGGTACAGCCATACCGGGCCCGTCGCCGCGATGTCCTGCGTACTGCCGCCAGTGATCGCCACGCGCAACGTGTTGGAGTTCGCCGCCGTGATGGTGACGGACTTGTTGGTCACCTGGCTCGCGAGGTTCTGGACGCTGATGCCGCCGCCGACATTGAACGGCTCCATGTTCTCGAACGTCAGGGTCGAGCTATTTGAAAGCCCCACCGAGCCCGAGCCATTGGCACCCAGTTGGCCCGAGTTGGCAGTTGCGGAAACGCCCGAGTAGACGATCGTGTCGGTGCCGCCGAAGCCGCCATCGACGACGCCGCTGAGCTTGCCGCTGGCGGTAAACGTGAAGGTATCGGCCGTACCGTCGGTGCCGAGCAGGTTCTCGGCATTGGAGAAGCTGAGGTCGACCGCCCCGCCGTTGATGCTGCCCGCCTGGTCGCCGCTGACCGTCCAGCCAGTCGCCTCGGACGAGTCATAGATCAGCCGGTCGAGCCCGCCGCCGCCATTGAAGCTCACGGTCGCGCCACCCGGCAGCCCGTTGGCGCCGAAGGAATCCTCGTCGATGGTCAGCGTGTCGTTGCCGGCGCCACCCACGATGTTGATGCTGTTGATCGTGCTGAGATCGCCGAAGGCCAGAACCTTGCCGCCACTCGTCTGGTCGAGGATTTCGACCCGGCGGATGGTGGTGCTCACCAGGTTGACCGTCTGCACTTCTTCGACGAGGCGCACCAGCAGGTCATGGTCCTGCGTCGCCGGATCGGCCGAGAGATTGACGTTCAGGTCGGCGTTTAGCAGCAGCCGCGGTTCCAGCGAGTCGAACACCAGCCGTACGCGCTCGGCAAGTTGCCTGTCCGATCGGTTTCGCCGGATGATCCGTGCCAACCTGTCCTGCAGAGCACTCAGCAGCTTGGCGCGACGCGGCGACTGCGGGCGGCCGAAGATACCTTCAGAGCGGAACGGATAAGACACGATGCCTCCTGACGGCGCCCCAAGCGCGCCGATGGACTATGCGATGCCGAAAAGACCACTCATCGCCACCCGCGGCATTCCACTGGCGGCGATGACTACACTCGACCGGACCAATGGCCTCTTGGGTCCGATAAACTCCCGCAAGTACCCGCGGGAGGCGTCAGCTTAGAATGCGACCGTCGGTTCCCCGGCCTTTTCGGTCGCCTCGTCTGGCAGCACGCCGAGCCGTTCGGCGGTCGCCTGCAAATTGCGCATCGAATGGATGTGCAGGTAAATCAGTTCGAGGTCTTCGCTGGCGAACAGCGTCGAAAGCTGTTCGGGCGAAATGGTCCGCAGTTTCTCCCGGCTCACCAGCTCGAAGCCGGATAGCATCAGCGTGCGCCCACCCCTCAGGGTGAACCGCGCCTCCATTGGTTCGAGCAGGTTCATCTCGCGCAGCCGCCGGCAAAGTTCCTTCGTCCGCTGGAACTGCACCTGATAGGCTTGGAGGAAACCCAGAACACTCTTCAGATACTGTGTCTGCTGACCGTCGGCGTCGAAAAGCCGCTCGCCGCGCCCGTCATTGTTGGCGCCCTCAAAAGACTCGTCGATGCACAGCGTAAAATTCTGCCCGTCGTCGTTCGTCGAGAACACGAACGGGTAGCGGCGAAGGAAGGCGGGCACATACTTGCCCTGCCACGCGCCGGCCTTGTCGACAAAAAGGTTCTCATTCTCGCGGATGCCGAGCAGCACTGCCGGGATCACGTCGTCGCCAGCCGCGGCGAACACGATCGCCATGTCGCTCGCCATCTGGGCGAACTCGGCGGCCATCAGCGGTACGGAATTGGTTTCGGCTGCGAAGGCAAACATGCTGCCTGACTTGACGGACAGGCCTCCGTGCCTGGCGCGTGTAACCGGCGTGGCATTTTCGTAGATCAGAAGTTGTTTGGCCAAGTGCGTCCCCAAGCGCTAGTTCGTCCGACGCGTCCCTGCGGTCCGATCCCAGCCTAGCATGCCTAACAACGCCAAGGCGCGCAATCAACCGTCTAGTTTCGGTTCGGCTAAACTGTGATCCGGGCGTGGTAAATCAGCAATAGGACAGACTAGGCAACGGCCTAGGTCCGAAACGGACGAAGGTCGGCGGCCATGTCCCCGAACCGGCTGACATAGGCCTCCGTCAGCCCCAGGCAGGCCTTCGAAGCGCATTGCGCGCGGTGCGGACAGCGGTAGAAGCCGTTCTTGTCGAACTCTATCCAGAAGTCCGGATCGATCAGCAACGCCGCCTGGGTGTTGTCGAGCCGCCAGGCTTCGGACCCCAGCAGGCATTGCGGTACGTTTTTGATCTCGACCGCCACGTTGCGCGCGTCGGCCCGCTCGCAGGCCTCGCGCAGGTAAGGGACAATCAGGCGGTAGTCGGCGAGCAGTCCCTTGTCATCGGTCCGGCTCATCGGAAAATAGTGCCAGAACTCCATCTGGGTCAGTGCCGAGATGCCTGAGAGCGCGTCGACCACATCCGGCAGCAGCCTATAGCTGCGCTCGGTCACTACAGTATTGGTGATGATCGCCGTACCGGGCACGCCCGAGATGATCTCCATGCCTCGCAGCATCTTGTCCCACGAGCCGGGGACCATGGTGATGCCGTCATGGGTCGCCGCATCGCTTCCCGCCACCGAGACGAAGAATTCGTCGATCCCCGCCTCGATCAGCTTTTCGGCATAGCCCGGCCGGCTCAGATGCATGCCGTGCGTCTGGATGCGGATATGCTCGAAACCGGCACTCCGCGCCCGCTGTGCCAGTTCCGGCAGGTCGCGCCGCAGAGTGATTTCCGAGCCCGTCATCACCAGCCCCGAATACTGGCCCGTCTGCTCGTTCTGCTTCAGCACATGGTCGAAGGCCTCGTCCGACACCGGCTCTAGCCGGTCCATCGTACCCTCGATCATGCAGTGGACACAGCGCAGGTTGCACCGGAACTCCAGTGTCGCCGACACGTAGCTCTCGTTGTCGTAGCGCCCCATGCGATCGCGTTCCCGCGGGCCCTATATCTCGCCCGGTCAACCTTCTTGGCACACTTCAGGGCCGGACCGAAATAGTCGTTCGCCGCAGCGTTATCGGTGCCCGTGTTTCTCGGCGGCGTAGTATAGCGTCACGAACTCGTCGCCCGCCGCATCCCGCCCGATCGCCACGTGCCCCAGCATCGTGCCCTCGCCATCGGCCAGGATCTGCCGGGTAGCCTGTGGCATCCCGAAGCCCTCGCACAGCGCCTTCAGGGATCCCTTGTGCCGCACGAGTGGCGTCTCCACCCTATAGAGGTTGATGTCGAAAGACTTCCGCGGCGTCGCCTCGTCCTCGACTAGCATCACATCGACACGGCCTTTGGGCACGATCAGTTCCGCCAGCACCCGGTCCGTAAACGCCATAGACAGCGCCCCTACATCGGGCGCGAACTGCTCCCTGAGCAACACCCGCGCCTCGACACCGTTGGTGGGAAACGGCAGATGCCGGTAGAGCGAAACGTTCACCGCTCCGCCCGGCTTCCACTTGGCCGAAAAGAAGATCGTGTCGTCCGGCACCCCGGCCGCCGGCTTCCCGAGCTCATACTCGACATAGAGCTTGAAAAGCGGCGGATCGATGCCGTCGCAGCCGAAATGCACGGTAATCACCCGATCCCAATCCGCCACCAGCCGCTCGAGCGCCCCCGCTTCGCAGCCGAGCGACAGCCCGATCTCGCGAAATCGCGCCCTGGGATCGCCGCCCAGCACCGAAGGTTGGCACGTCACAAGAAACCGGTCTGCCGAAAGCCGCCCCGGCCACAGCTTCGTCGAGCGCTCGCTGACATGTGGCCCTTCGAGCCGCTCCACTATGGCCCGCATTGCCGTCGGACCCGGCCGACCGATCGGTACCTCTTGGATTGCCACTTCGTTCCCCCCGCATCGCCCAACCCACGCCAGCGGAGGGCCCTCCCGACCGCCAGCCAACGCACCCCGCATCTGCCTCAACAGCGCTTGCGATGTGTTCGACTGCATTGAGCGCTTCTACAACCCGAAACGACGACACTCCACGACCGACTCGCTCAGTCCCGTGAAGTTCGAATGAAGCATCTTAGCCTAACCGGCTGTTTATAGAACCGGCCGCAGCTAACGCCTTTAAGTCGCCAATGGAGCCGCTGCCCTGAGCTTGGTGAGGACGTGAACCATTACAATCGATCCTGTCGCGAGCGCGCCGCTGACAGCACCGGCGCTCCACGCCCGGTTTCCTTCCCCGACCCGAGCGCTCGTGACTGTCATTTCGTCGGGCCGGGCGGGCACCCACATCGGATCCTCAAATCCGAGGGCAACCGGTCCCTGAAGCGCCAGCGCAACCTCGCTTACGACAGCGTCAATGCTGAGCCCTGTGCCCCCCGAGGGCAGAGCTGCCCAGCCCATCTTGCCAGCGCTTAGTGACCTTACATCCACCGCCACGATGGCCGAGGGAACGAAAGCCCCACCCGAACTATGCATCGCCGGCTCCGCGAAGGGGAACGTCAATGTCCGCCGTCAGTACTGCGAGAACACGGTGGTACTTCGCAAGCCGCTGAAGATCGCGCTCGGTGAGGTTCGCGATGCAGGAAAGGTCGAAGATCGGCGATCTTCATGCGACGTCAAATGACGCTGCTCGCCGCCCGCCGAATAAAGGCATCGTACTCCTTCTCCTCCTGCGCCGCGGGAAGCGGGTGATGATCGCCGGCGGCGGCATCTTCCCCATCCAGCTGCTCGACGAGATTTCACGCGTCACCGAAACCACCTGGGTCACCCGGCGGCCGGTGGAGCTTCGCGATACTCCGTTCGACGAGGCGGCCGAGCGCGCGGCGGTGAAGCTGGTGGAGAACCGGGTCCGGCAGGGACTGCCGCCGACCTCTGTAGTGTCGGTCACCGGCCTGCCTCTCACCCCTGCCATCGCTGAGATGCAGGCGGGTGACGTGCTGCGCCGGAGGCCGATGTTCGCCGGGATCACCCCCACCGGCATCCGCTGGGCCGATGGCAGCGAGCAGGAGGCGGACGTGATCCTCTGGTGCACGGGGTTCCGCTCCTCGCTCGATCATCTGGCGCCGCTGCTGCTGCGCGGCGAGGCTGGTAGTATCCTGCTGGGCGGGCGGCTCGCGACGGAGGTGGTGGCCGACCCGCGCATCCACCTCGTGGGCTATGGCCACTCGGCTAGGACACTGGATCTACTAGACCACTGATCCCGCAATTAATTCTAGGAGCCGACAGGTCGCCGTGCCTAGACACTGCCGCGGCGGACCATTACGCCTAGGCACTCATTTGAGGGAGACTGCAATGGCTACTCAGTTGCTGATCTACGAGCGCGCGGTACCGGTTTCGCAGCAGCGCCACCGCGACTGGTACATCAAGACCGGTACGGATTACGGTTTCGCTGGCAAGGTGAACTCGGTTCCGCTGGTGAGCGCCGAGGTGACTGTCGCGGCCCGGAGCTACCCGATCGTCTTCGCCGGCGAGGCCGATCTTGTGCCGGTGGTTTTGCTCGGCGTGCGCGACGGCGAGAACCTGTTCGTCGATGCCAAGGGCAAATGGGACGCCAAGTACATCCCGGCTTTCGTCCGCCGCTATCCGTTCGTCTTCTCCTCCAACGATGACGGCTCGACTTTCACGCTCTGCCTCGACGAGGACTTTTCCGGCGTCAATACCGAGGGCAAGGGTGAGCGCCTGTTCGACAAGGACGGCGAGCGCACCCAATACCTCGGCAACGTCCTCAACTTCCTTCAGGTCTACCAGGCGCAGTTCCAGCGCACCCAGGCACTCTGCAAGAAGCTCGCGGACCTCGACCTGTTCGAGCCGATGCAGGCCCAGGTGCGGCTCAAGAGCGGCCAGTCGCTGACCCTCGGCGGCTTCAAGGTGGTGAACCGCGACAAGCTCAAGGCCCTGCCGGCCGAGACGCTGGGCGAGCTCGCCAAGGCCGATGAACTCGAGGTGATTTACGCGCATATGGCGTCGTTGATGAACTTCGGGCCTATGGTCGAACGGATTGGTGCCACCGGTTCCGCCGCGCAGGCTGACGAGACTTCGGTCGTGTGATAGGTCATTGCGAATAGGGGCTGGACAGTATCGTATCCGTTCTTGTCGCTCGGTCTGTGGGGCGCGTGCAGAGCAGTCCCTACAAGCGTGCACCGTTTGCCGTCCATCCGCTTTTCCACGCCCTTTGGGGTTGTACCGGGCCCAGTATCGGCGACCGAACCAAATAGACGACCCCGAGCCGCGCCTGCTGATGAACGCCGAGGTGCTTGGCGTGAACCTTGCCAGCCCGCATGACGATGGCGTCAGCCACCACATGATCGTACAATTGAATGGTGGAGGGGGCGGTCGCGGACACCGGCGTATCGTCGGCGGGCAATCAGCCCCGGAGTCTTCCCCATGACCGCCGCCCCAGAAGACTCGTTCCTCGCAACCTTCATCGGCAGCGCCGCGCTGTTGCTGGCGCTGAAATCGGGCCTTGTCGACAGGCTGGGGCAGGGCCCCCAGCAGCTCACCACCCTCGCCGGCAACGCCAGGCTCGACCCGCGCGGCGTCGAACTTCTTGCCGGCCTGCTCGAAAGCTCAGGTGTGCTCACCCTCACCGGCGGCACCCTCAGCCTCACACCCGCCTTCGTTGCCGCACTCCCGCGTCGCGCCGCCATGGAACAGAAGCTGGCCTTCCTCGATCTCGCCGCCCGCGACGTGCTCGACCACCTACCCGAGATGCTGTTCGACACCCCCGCCTATGTCGGCTCCGGCAAGGTGTTCGAGCTGTTCCGCTACGACCGGGCCGCCACCACCGGCCCCGACGACCTCGCCGCGACCAAGCGCTGGCTCGACTACACCACCGCGCTCACCGAGCATGAAGCTCCGCTGCTCGCTCCGCTGATGGACTTGAGCCACGTGAGTCGGCTCCTCGATATCGGCGGCAATTCCGGCGCCTTCGCCCGCGCGCTGTGTGCTGCGAACCCCGCGCTCAACGCCACCGTCCTCGACCTCCCCGCGGTCACCGAACTGGGTCGCCGCTACATCGCTGGCACCCCGGAGGGTGCCCGCATTAACTTCGTCACCGCCGACGCCCGCCGCGATCCGCTGCCCTCCGGATACGACGCCATCAGCTTCAAGTCGGTCCTGCACGATTGGCCCGAGGCCGAGATGCGCCTCCTCCTCATCCGCGCCCGTGACACGCTGCCGGGCGGCGGCCGCCTGTTCGTCGCTGAGCGCGGCAGCTTCGCTCCTGGCGCTGCGCCGCTGCCTTACGCTGCCGCCGCAAACCTCGTCTTCGCCCGTTTCTACCGGCCGCCCTTGGCCTATGCTGACCTGCTGGCCGAGCTGGGATTCGGGGAGATCAGCGTGCAAACTGTCGAGATCGAGATGCCCTTCCACGTTATCGCTGGGATGAAGCGGTGAGCGCGCGGATCATCGCAATCTCTGCCCCGCCCGGCGGCAGCGTCACCCTCCACTATGGCGGGGGCCGCCTATGACCTGGATGGAGCCGACGCAGCCCGGCGATCACTACGCTGATTATTGCCAGTGGCCCTACGATCCGCCGGCCCCCACCTTTGGGAAGCTGCGCCAGTCGAGCCTGCTCTGGGCCTCACTGGAGGCCGCTGGTGCGCACGAAAATCTGGTGGCCGCCTGCCACGAGCTGCGCTGCGTCCTCGGCCCGTTCCGTACCGTCTACGGCGTCAAGCTGCAGGGCAGCCGCCTGAGCTTCGAGTTTTACTTCTACGACTACGCCCGCCTCGACCGCGACCTGTCGATTCCTAAGGTGCTCGCCGCCCTCTCCCCTTACGTGCAATGCGACCTGCCGCCGGTCGAGCAGCGCCCCTACTTCATGTTCTCGCTCGACCTCGACGACGCCATCGTCACCGGCCGGGCCGCGCTGGCCGAGATCGACGTCTACCTGGGCAATCCCGGCAGCACGGTCTCGTCCGGCATCTGCTACGCGCATCACGCCGGGGGGCTGGACCTCAAGAACTTCTACTTCTTCTTCGATGCCCGCTCCGAGCAGCGCCACATCGCCGACAAGGTCGCCGCCAGCGTGCACCTCGATGCCTCGTTCGACCTCGATCAAATCCTCTGGCCCGAGATGGTCGATTGCGGCGTCATTGTCGTCGCCAACAAGCGCCGGCACGATGGCATCTACTTTTCCCGCATTCGCTCGACCCAGCTCGGCCAGTTCTTCGAGCGCGCGGGCTGGCCGGCCAAACTTCGTGGCCTATACGCACAGGATGCACGTCGTTTTGACCATCTGCTGTTCGATATCGGCATCGACTACGCTGTCGAAGACGGCCGCGCCGTGATACTGAAATCGGCCTTCTATGGCCTGCTGTGAGTGCCGCTGCGGACGGCTCGCCGGGATGACCGGTACCGCCAGCCACGTCGCGGGCGAACTCTGGCGCGTCTACCGGCTGCCGGTGGCGAGGAGCCCACGTACAAGCCGTCGCAGGGCGTCTACCGCGCCGATGCAGTGCTGCCGACGGCCGAACGGGAGTGCCAGCGCATCGTCGAGCGCACGGCCGAACTGCATACGATCGGCGCCCCGGTGCTGATCGGCACCGGCTCGGTCGCGCAGTCCGAAATGGCCAGCGCCGCTCTGACCGCGGCGGGCCTGCCACATGAGGTGCTGAACGCGGCGCAGGATGCCCGCGAGGCCGACATCGTCGGCCGTGCCGGCGAACTCGGCCGCATCACCGTGGTGACCTCGATGGCCGGCCGCGGTACGGACATTCCGCTCGGACCGGGCGCAGCCGAGAAGGGGGGGCTGCATGTCATCATGAGCGAGCGGCACGAAGCGCGTCGCATCGACGACCAACTCGCCGGCCGCGCCGGGCGCCAGGGCGAGCCCGGCCATATCGAAGCCATCTTGTCGCTCGAGGACGCTCTGCTCGCGACCGATGCCCCGGCGCTGCTGAAGCGAATGGCAACCCCGCTCTCGGTATTCCTTGCCGAACCCGGTCGCCGCATTGCCATCACGCTGGCGCAGAAGCACGCCGAACGCCTCCACGCCAGGATGCGGATGGCGCTGCTCAAGACCGACAAGAACAGCCAGAAGACGCTGGCCTTTGCCGGGCGTTCCGAGTGATCAGTGCCTGAGCCAGACCCGCTGCGTCTCTTCGGTCACCGGCTTGACGCCATCGCTACCCTCGAGCAGCACTTCGACCTCTTCGCCCAGCGCGTCGAGCATGCGAGCGGAAAACAGCGCATCGGACAGGGCCTGCTCGCGGCTCGAGTAGGGGCGGGCCGCCTCGGCGGAGGCCGGCTTGCCGATGGTCAGTACCTGCCATCCGGCGCCATTGTGGCGGACCACGATGTGAATCTTCGCTGCCATGATCGTCAGGCCCTCACGTCTGCCGCAAAACGTTGCGCATGCTAGGCCGTTTCCCGTTATCCTACCGTCTCGGAACGTCGCTAAGCATCGGTGCGCCAAGGAGAATCACCCGCAAATGCCGCTTTCGTATGACACCGTGCTCGATGAAATGGTCGCCACCGCCCGCGAGGCCGGAGCGCTGACGCTGGAACATTTCAAGCGTTTCCGCGACCTCGAGATCGGCATCAAGGGGCCAGCGGACTTCGTTTCGGATGCCGATCGCGAGTCCGAACTGCTGATCCGCGCGCGGCTGATGGGTCGCTGGCCGGACTGGAGCTTCTACGGCGAGGAGTTCCCGCCCACCGAACGCGGCGACGCCGAGCATCGCTGGCTGGTCGACCCAATCGACGGCACCACGAACTTCATCAACGGCCAGCACTACACCATCTCGATCGCCTTGCGCCGCGGCAACCAGACTGTCGCGGGCGCGCTCTACAACCCGGTGTCGGACGAGATGTTTACCGCCATTCCGGGGCAGGGCGCCTACATGAACGGCGAGCGGCTGCGGGTGAGCCAGCAGGCGGACGTCGCCATGTTCGCCATCGGCACCGGCCTGCCGACGCCCAACCTCCAGCTCTACCCCGGCGCCTATCAGCGCCTCGATGCCATCCGGGCACCGATCGGCGCCATCCGCATCGTCGGCAGCGCCGCCAACTCGGCCGCCTATGTCGCGATGGGCCGCCTCACCGGCTACTACGAGGAGACCGGTTTTTCCGACACCGCCGTCGGCATCCTCTGCGTGCAGGAAGCCGGCGGGGTGGTGACCGACTGGTGGGGTCGCGGGCCGGAGGTCTACGAGCAGACCGGCACCCTGATCATCGCCAACGAGGCGACCCACGCCTACCTGCTGGAGCACCTCAAGGACGTACCGCGGAAGGACCCGGAATAGGGCAGGTTGACGATACAGGCATGGAGGACTACCTGTTACATGTAACGAGGTGTCATGATGTCATCATCTGCAAAGAGGGTTCAGAAGCACCGCGACTCGCTTCGGGCCGAAGGCCTGCGGCCCGTGCAGATCTGGGTTCCTGACACTCGTGCCCCCGGTTTCGCCGAGGAGTATCGGCGACAGGGCGCTCTGGTTGGTGCCGCAGACAGGGCCAACAGGGAAGAATTGGCGTTCCTTGACGCAGCCTTCGAGGAGTGGGCTGGCGATACAGCGCATGAAAAGTCCGGTGAGACTTGAGGCGTGGGGACCTCATCACCGTCGCGCTCAGCGGTGATTACGGAAAGCCACGTCCCGCGCTGGTGATCCAGTCAGACGAGGCGATGGGCACGTCGTCGGTGACTGTGTTGTTGCTGACCAGTGACCTGCTCGACGCCCCGTATTTTCGGTACACAGTTCAGCCAAGCGCCGAAAACGGTCTTCGCATCGTTTCCCAGGTGCAGATAGACCGCGCCATGTCCTTGCCCCGAACCAAGGCAGGTCCAACGATCGGTCGACTGGACGACCAGGCCATGATTTCCATAGGCCGCAACCTGGCGGTGTTCCTGGGTATCGCGTGACGAACCGGAGCCACCTCAAACGCGCGCGCTGGCTCCGCCGCTGACCGCCACCGGTCGCACCACAGGCCCGCCGCTCAGGCGTCGCTCGATCGAATCGCGCGCGCCCTTGGCAAACTCTTCCGTGCGGTAGGGGCCCCACTCCATCTGCTGGCCCTCGACGTAGGCGTAAAAATACCAGTTGCCGTCCCGCTGGTCGGGCCCGAATACGCGCTGTGTCAAAACGAATCCCCAAATCAATGAGGGAAAGCCTAGAACTTCGCGGGCGCTGGCAGCATTTGCTTTTGTTGTAGACGCAAGGGTTATTGCCGGTCGCTGAGCGCGGCCTTCATCCCTTCGGGGTCGTCGGTGGTGATCTGATCCACCCTGAGCGCCAGCAGGCGTTCGAGGGCGGGCAGGGTTTCTGCATCTGCCTGCCTGATCGTGTAGGCATCGACACGCCGGCCGTGGGCGTGGAAGGCACCGACAATGTCGAAGCCGTCCTTGTCGGCCTCGATCACCAGTTCCCAGGCGAGGTAGATCATCTCCGCCTTCGGCGATGCCGCGATGGCCTCGGCGACGAAGCGGGCGTAGTCCCGGCTCTCTATCAGCCTTTCAATCGCACCCTCGTGGCACGGGTCATAGCCGACATGGATGCCGGGGACGGCTTCCGTGAGGATCTGCACGGAGGCCGCATCGCCCGAAGACACGATGAAGTGCCCGGCAACCGGGCTGAGCGCCTCGGCGAAGCTCCTCACCACCTCCCGCGTCAGGACGGTGGCGTCTTCCTTGTAGTCCAGCTGCAGCAGCGCGTCCGGATGGGCGCCGTCGCGGGCGATCAGCGCGGCGAGGTCTTCAAGCAGCATCACCCGGCCGGCAATCGGCTGGCCGTTATTGTCCCGCAGGCAGAGCCCGCGCAACACCGCAGCCGAGGTCTCGCGCACCAGCCCGGTTCCCGTAGTCTCGCCCTCGAGCGACAGGTTGTGCAGCACGGCCATGCCGTTGTCCGCGTGCACCACCAGGTCAACCTCGATGCTGGCGCCCGCCTGCATGCCTTCGATAATCCGCCGGCCGGTGAACACCGGGTCGCTGCGGCGCTTGCGCCCGCGATGCCACTTGAAGAACGTCCGGTGACCGTTGCGGGTCACTGAGATCGGCGCGTCGGTCATGGAAAGGTCAGCTCCGGTAGGCGACCGTGTTGTCGCGGTAGGCGGCGAACGCCCGGGGGGCAAGGGTCGCCAACTGGACGCGGCTCCACTCGCGTGCGTCGGGCACCGTTGCCTTGATGCGGACGCCATCGGGCAGTTCGAGGTCCACGATGGCATGCGCGCCGTAGTCGGTGACGCGATGGATGCGGGCGTCGCCGGCATTGGCGGAGGGCGCGATGGTCAGGGCCTCTGGCCGCACTGCAACGGTTGCGGGGCCATCGCCGATCGGCAGGGGTAGGTGGAAACCAGGACGCGTGAACTGGCCGCCGGAAACCTGGCCCTCGATCAGGTTCATGGTGCCGATGAAGCCGGCGACGAACGGCGTCTGCGGCTCGCGGTAGAGCATGTCGGGGGCGGCGACCTGCTCGATCTTGCCGTCGCGCATCACCACGATGCGGTCGGCCATGCTCAGCGCCTCGTCCTGGCCGTGGGTCACGAACAGCGTGGTGATGCCGAGCCGCTGCTGGATGTCACGAACCTCTTCGCGCAGCCGTTCGCGCAGGTGCTGGTCAAGGGACGCAAAGGGTTCGTCGAGCAGCAGGATCTTCGGCTCAAGCACCAGCGAGCGTGCCAGCGCCACGCGCTGCTGCTGGCCGCCGGAGAGCTGGTTGGTGGCGCGGTGCCCGAAGCCGCCGAGGCCCACGAGCTCGAGCACTGCCTCGACCTTGCGCTTGATCTCATCGGCAGGCAGCCGGCGCAGCTTCAGGCCAAAGGCGAGGTTCTTGAAGACGTTCATGTGCGTCCACAGCGCGTGGCTCTGGAACACCATGCCGGTCGGCCGCTTTTCGGGCGGCACCCGGGTGACGTCCTCGCCATCGATGGCGACCACGCCGGCGCTCGGGGTTTCGAAGCCGCCGACCATGCGCAGCAGCGTCGACTTGCCGGAGCCGGACGGACCCAGCAGGCAGACGAGTTCGCCGTTGCCGACCGTCAGGTTGAAGCGATCCACCGCAACGGTGGTCGAGAACACCTTGCTCACGTCCTTGATGTCTAGAACGGCCATAAAGGACTCCTCAGGCGCCGAAGCCGCGGGCAAAACTGCCCGACGAGATCACGCGGCGTGCAAACAACAGGGCGACGAAACTCGGTATCCAGAGCAGCACGGAGAGCACCGCGCCATACTGGATCACCGGCTGGTTGTTGATGAAGCTGATCATCAGCACCGGCATGGTGCGGATCTGCGGAGCGCCGATCAGCCAGGCGCCTTCGGTTTCGTAGAAGGTCCCGACGAAGCTCAGGAGCACTGCCGCGGCGATGGTCGGGCCGGCCTGGGGCAGGGTGATCGACCAGAACACCCGGGCCGGTGAAGCGCCAACGTCGCGTGCCGCTTCTTCCATCCGTCGATCGACCGACTGGAACGCCGCGACGGGAATCCAGATCATGAACAGCAGGGTGCCGACGAGTTGGATCAGCACCACGCCCCAGAACGTGCCAATGAGGTTCAGCTGCAGGAAGATTGCCGCGATGGCGACCAGCAGCCCGAACTTCGGGAAGGCATGGCCGGCAAGGAACGAGAAGAACAGGATGCTGCGGCCGGGGAAGTCGAGCCGTGCGAAAGCGTAGGCCGCGGGCAGGCAGATCAGCGCCGACAGCAGCGTGACGACGGTCGCCAGCGTCAGGCTCATGGTGATCGACGACCACACATCGGCGCGCGCCAGGGTGGCGCCCCAGAACCTGAGGCCGAACTCCTGAGGGATCACCGAAGGGTAGCGCCACACATTGGTGACCGACCAGGTGAAAACCACCAGCAGCGGGAACACTATGATGATCGACAGCACGGCCGCAAAGCCGATGCCCACCCAGTCCGTCCGCTTTTCGACGAGGAGGCGGGCCATCACGGAGCCCGGTTCTTGGCGACGGAGCGGACGTAGAACAGCCCGAACACGATGCAGAAGCCGAAGGCGATGACCGCCTGGGTGATGGCCATGACGGGATCGTTCAGGTCGCGGAAGGTGCGCTGCATGAACGGGCCCATCATCTCCGGCGCAGCCGGGCCGAGCACGTAGGGCAGGGTGAAGGCGGAGAACAGTCCGAGCACCGTGAAGCTGATGGCGACGAGGATGGAGTTCGAGATGCGTGGCAGGATGATGTACCAGAACGTTGCGAGGCGTCCGGCGCCGACATCGCGCGCCGCCTCGATCGACTTTTTCGAAACACTGCCCAGGCCGGAAACGAGGATCAGCACCGTCAGCGGGATATTGTCCCATACGAGCCCGATCACGGGCCCCCAGGGGGTCAGGTAGGGCGAGCGGATTTTTGGCAGGTTCACCGCGTTCAGCAGCAGGTCGACGGTGCCGTTCGGGCCGAGCACGCGGATCAGCGCATAGCTGAGGATGATCGAGGGCACGAACATCGGGAAGATCGCGAGGCCCTGGACGTAGGCCGCGAGCTTGCCGGTGGAAAAGCGCAGGTAGAGCGCAATGGGAATGCAGATCAGCAGCAGCAGCGCCGCGCAGACCGCCGTCGTCCACAGCGTCACGTAGAGATTGTTGAGGCTGTACTGGTCGGAAAAGAAGAACACGTAGGTTTCGAGCGAGAAGCTCGAGCCTGTGCCGCCATCGTTCCTGATCCACACGGTGCGCCAGATGGCCGAGAGGATCGGCCAGATCACCATCCAGCACACGAGGAATACCGGAATAGCAACCAGCAGGAGGCCCGAAAGCCCCCTGCCGGGTTTCTTGCCGACGATGTCGCTCGCCGGCGTCAGGCTCACGCGTTGCGGTCCACGTTCGGGGCAACGTTGCGGTACCAGCCGTCGTTGATCGCCTTCTCCCAGTCACCGCCGGGGAAGGACGGGATGGTGGTCGGGATCACGTCGGCATACTTCTGGCGCAGGTCCTGGTTCACGTAGTCCCAGGCAACGCCCGGGAAGCCGCCGAGTTCGCTGAGGACGGCGGACTGGATTTCCTCGGAGAGGATGAAGTCCGCCAGCTTGATCGCGGCGTCCTTGTTGACGCCGTTGGCCAGCACAACCGAGCGCGAGAAGCCGCCGGGGAGGGCGAGGTCCTGCAACTGGACGAGGCCGGTGGTCTCAGGCAGCACGCCGGTGTTGATCGCCGAGATCGCCTGATCCGACCAGGCCGGGATCATGGTCACGGCGCCCTGGCCGAGCAGCTGCAGCGACGGGGTGTTGCCGCCGGTATAGGCGCCACCGTCAAACAGCGACGACGAGAGGTCCTTGAGGATATCCCAGGCCGGAGTCAGGGCCTTCTCACCGGCTTCGGCGGTGAAGTTCGAGGTCGTGAAAGCGGCCGGATCCTTGCCGTTCGCCTCATAGATGGCGCGACGCACGAAATTGCCACCCGAACCACCCTTGTCGGGGCGGTTGTAGATGAACTGGCCCGGGTTCGCCTTGATCCAGGCGACAAGATCGGCCCACGACTTGGGCGCGTTGGCCGGGTCGAGCTTGGCAGTGTCGTAGGCGAGCAGCACCTGCGAGCCGCGATAGGGCACGGAGTAGTCACTGTCGATCGCCAGCGGATTGATCTTCGACCAGTTCGAGAGCCCGGCTTCCTTCAGGTTCACATAAAGGCCGCCGTCAATGGCGCCGGCCGGCAGCCGCGGATCAGCGGACTCGAAATAGTCGGCCTGCGGGTCGGTGCTGGTCTGCATCGCGGCCACGGCGCGATCGGCGATCGCCAATTGCCCGGCATTGTCGCCTGCGTCGACGAGGTTGAGCATGACGCCAGGATTGGCGGCCTCGAACTTCGGCTTCACCACATTGGTCCAGAAGTCGAGGATGTTGGTGTCCGACGCGGTGTACCAGTCGATCACACCGGGGGCCGCGAAGGCCATACGCGGCAGAAGCACCATGCCGGCGGCTGCGCCACCGACGGAAAGCATGAACGCACGACGTTTCATCGTTGTCTCCCTGGGTTCGCCATCGGGATCTCCCGCGGCTGGTCAGTCTCTCGCGCCGACCGTGCCGCAAGACTAGTCCGAGCCGGGCCGCTGGCAAGCGAAAAATGGAACAGAAATTCCATTGTGACGACGATCACCTGAATCGTTCCGGGCGCCGTCAGGGCGCATAAACCGCACTTGCATGACACCTGCGTGACGGTGAAAGCGCCCGGCAACTGGCAGAAGTTTGTGGCCTATGGAGACAAGAAGTGACGCCCAACCTCGGCAAACAGCCGAAGGTCGGCGAGAGAATCCTCAAGGGTAGTCTTGGGCTTTTCGCCGATGGTGATGGCCCGGTGGAAAGCATCAAGCTCGATCCGGAAAGCATCCTCGTAGAATGGCCCGATGACCTCGGTGCCGGTCGTGTTGCGATCGGAGGTGGTGATTTCGAGCCGGGTCGGCAGGTTACGGATGTAGGGGGTATCGTAGTTGATGCGGAAGTGCTGGTTCATGGTCAGCACCTCGATGCCAGCATCGAACCGCGCGACATCGTGGATCACTGCCTCATAGATCGCGGTGAAGTGCCCGTAGTCGAACAGCACCATCACGGTCTCGCCCCGGTGCTGCCGCGCCGCCGCGACTTTCAGCGGCGGCCCGAACAGCTCGCACATGGCCGAGAACGAGTGCGACGAAAGGCCGGTCAGAACCTGGTAGGCGCGCAGCTGATCGGCGGTGGCCGAGTCGCCCATCACCGAGCGGAGCAGGGCATGTGTCCTCGTCCGGCCCTCGCTGATCGCCGCCTCGGGCACATCGTTGGGAGTGAACATGTGCCGCGTCTGGTCGACGAAGAACTGGCTTTCGCGGATCAGGTCGCGGATGCGGACATGGCGGATTTCGGTGCGCTCCGGCAGGCGAGCCTTCAACGCGGTGAACGCCGGCGCGAACCGGCGCATGTAGCCGACAAACACAACCTTGGGGTTTGAGCGGTTCAACTGGACGATCGGTTCGAGCTCGGCCGCCGTCAGCGCCGCTGGCTTTTCGACGAAGATGTGCTTGTCGGCGCGGATCGCTGCTTCGAGCAACGGCGCGTGAAGGAAGTCGGGGGTCAGGATCATCACCGCATCGAGCTCGGGATCGGCGATGAGGTCGGCCGCCGAACCGTGGATCCTGGGCACCGAGTAACGCTTCGCCACGTAGTCGACGAGGCTCTTCGACACATCCGTCACTGCCGCGATCTGGTAGCGCGCATCGTCCGCAAGCAGCGGCAGATGCATCAACTGGGCGACCTCGCCGAGCCCGATCAGCCCGATGCGTACCGGCGCGCTCATGCGATGGCCCTCACATAGTCGAGGTTGCGTTTGGCCAGCTGGAGCGGCGTCTCGGTGGCGTTCTCCGCTACGTCCTGCTCGACGACCACCGGGCCGTCGAACCCCCTGGCTTCGAGAAAAGCCATGATTGCCTGGATATCCACTGCACCATCCGGCAACGGCGCCATCACCCCTGCGCCATAGGAGGCGTCGATCGTCAACTGCCGGTCCAGTACCCGCTGCCTAACCGCAGCATCGACATTTTTCAGGTGCATGTAGGCGATCCGACCCCACACCTTCTGCATATAGGCGAGCGGGTCCTGGCCCCAGAAGGCGTGGTGCCCCGTGTCGAAGCAGAGATCGATGTCGGTCTCCTTGAGCAGCCGGTCGATCTGCGACTCGAACTCCACCGCCGTCCCGACATGCGGGTGAAAGCTGGCCTTTAGACCGAACTCGTCTTCGATCACAGCCTGCGCTTCGCGCACCGTCGCCAGTAGCCCGACCCGGCCTGCCTCGTCGAGCACGCCTTCCTTGCCCGGCGGATACCACGCGCTCTCATCCATGATCACCAGGTGCTTAGCCCCGAGGTCGGCCAGCAGCGGCGCCAGTTCGCGCAGTGTCGCCATCAGCTCCGGCGCCCGCTCCCGTTCGCCGAACAGGTGCACATGCGTCGCTCCGATCAAAGTGAGCCCGCGCGTCGCCAGCTCCGGTCCAAGCACTGCCTTGTCCTTCGGCAGGAAGCCGAACGGTCCAAGCTCCGTGCCGCCATACCCCGCGGCCGCCACCTCATCGAGATAGGTCTGCCACGAAATCGCGTTGCCGGTCGGGTAGTTGATGCCCCAGGAACAGGGGGCGTTACCGATGAGCATGGGAGGTGGCTCCGTTGGGCGGGAGCCGCGACAATCGCCACGCCGGAATGACACCGTCAAGACGGAACGAACGTTCCGCCGCGATGCAGCCGCGAAACAATCAGCCGAACGCAGAGCCTACCATCAGCGCTGCGAACCCGACCAGCGTCAAGGATGCAACCTTGCGGACCGTCCCCGCGTGCCGTTCGCCCGAGGCCGCACCGATGGCCCGACCGATCAGTATCCACCCTAGGCCTACCACCGGGACCGACACCGCAAACACCATTACATATGCCCAGAGCGCGGGACTTGCCTGCGGAATAATGCCGAAGGCGAACACCAGCGATTTGGGGTTGAGCAGCGTGGCCACGAAAACGTCGCGGGCCTTGACCAACCCGCGGCCGGTCATGGCCGAGCTACGACGCCACAGGGCCACGGCGACCACTCCAAGGTACACGGCAACCGCGACCTTGAGGGCAATCCCAATCAGCGGATAGGTCTCGATCACTGGCCCTAGCGCCAGACGGATGCCCGCCACGGCGAGCAGGTAGCCACACGAAGCCGCTGCCAGCAGCACCAGCGAAGCGCGCACGCCCGCCATCGCCCCGGCTGTCGCCAGCAGCACATTGGTCGGCCCGGGCGCCGCGAGCAGCGACAGCGTCGCGAAAAAAAAGAGTACAGGGTCGATCATGGCACGGAGCAAACCCGGCTTTCCTGCCGCGCGCAAGCCTGCCCTGTCCCTCAGTAGCTCGCCGGAGGCAGCGAGCTCGCCTCGTCGGTGCCATCACTTCAAGCGCTACCATCACGTCGATGGAGTCTGCCCCAAGAGAGACCTGTCCCACCAGCGCAGCCTTAGGAAGCCGGAAGAACTTCGTGAGATCGCCGCATTGCCGTTCATCCAGCAGGCACTACGATCCGGGCGGACTCGGAGACTCCCAGATGACCAACCCCAAAGTCACCTTCATCGGTGCCGGCTCGTCGGTGTTCATGAAGAACATCGTCGGCGACATCCTGCAACGGCCAGCGCTGGCAGGCGCCGAAATCCGGCTGATGGACATCAACCCGCAGCGGCTGGAGGAGAGCCAGATCATCGCGCAGAAGCTGGTTGCCACCCTTGGCGTGCCCGCTACGGTGAAGGCGTTTGCAAACCAGCGGGAGGCGCTGGAGGGGACGAACTTCGTCGTCGTCTGCTTCCAGATCGGTGGCTACGAGCCCTCGACGGTCGTCGATTTCGAGGTGCCGAAGAAATACAACCTGCGCCAGACCATCGCCGACACGCTTGGCATCGGCGGGATCATGCGCGGCCTCCGCACCGTGCCGCACCTGTGGTCGATCTGCGAGGACATGCTGCAGGTGGCCCCCGATGCGGTCATGCTGCAATACGTCAACCCGATGGCGATCAACACCTGGGCGATCGCCGAGAAGTACCCGACAATCCGGCAGGTCGGCCTCTGCCACTCGGTGCAGGGCACGGCGCACGAACTCGCCATTGACCTCGGCATTCCCTTCGACGAAATCCGCTACCGCGCTGCCGGTATCAATCACATGGCGTTCTACCTGAAGTTCGAGCACCGCCAGGCCGATGGCAGCTATCGCGACCTCTACCCCGATCTGGTCCGCGGCTACCGCGAGGGCAGGGCACCCAAGCCGACCTGGAACCCGCGCTGCCCCAACAGGGTGCGCTACGAGATGCTCACCCGGCTTGGCTACTTCGTCACGGAAAGCTCCGAGCATTTTGCCGAGTACACGCCCTACTTCATCAAGGAGGGGCGTCCCGACCTGATCGAGAAGTTCGGCATTCCGCTCGACGAGTATCCCAAGCGCTGCATCGAGCAGATCGAGGACTGGAAGGTCACGTCCGAGAAGTACCGCAGGGCCGACAGGATCAGCGTGAAGGCATCCAAGGAGTTCGCCTCCGAGATCGTCAATTCGGTGTGGACCGGCGAGCCAAGCGTGATCTACGGCAACGTGCGGAACAACGGCGTAATCACTTCGCTGCCGAACAACGCGGCGGTGGAAGTGCCATGCCTTGTCGATGCCTCAGGCATCCAGCCGACCTATATCGGTGCGCTGCCGCCCCAGCTTACGGCACTGATGCGCACCAACATCAACGTACAGGAACTGACGGTCGCGGCGCTGATGACGCAGAACCGCGAGCATCTCTACCACGCGGCCATGCTCGATCCGCACACCGCGGCCGAACTCGACCTCGAGCAGATCTGGAATCTGGTCGACGACCTGTTGCTCGCCCACGGAACGTGGATCCCCGAATGGGCACGTCCGGCGGCAAAGCAGCAGGTGGCTTGACCCGACTAGGTAGAGCGCCAAAGCGCTCTCCCGTTCAGCCGATCCGGTAGACCCGCTCGGCGTTGCGGAAGAACAGCTTCTCCTGTTCGTCCGTGCTGGCACTCGCGACGATCTCGCGGCTGGCGTTCACCCAGCTGGTGAGGTTGCCGAACAGCGTCACCACGGGGTGGTCGCTGCCCCACACCACGCGATCCCAGCCGAAGCGCTCGATCACGAACTCGACATAGGGTCGGAGCTGGTCGACGGTCCAGTCCTCGGTGACGTTGGCGAGGATGCCCGACACCTTGCACACCACGTTGGGCAGCGCCGCGATGCGCTCCATGCGCGTCGTCCAGCTCTCCCACTCGCCGGCGCCAATCTTGGGATTGCCGCAGTGGTCGAGGACGAACTGGACCTCGGGGCAGGCCACGACCAGCTGTTCGACGATGGGCAGCTCATGGCTCTTGGCACAGATGTCGAAGCTCATGCCGTACTTCGGCAGCAGCCGCAGATTGGCGCGGAAGGTCTCGGTCTGGCTCATTTCCGCGGGCTGACCCTGGATCAGCCGGCGGATACCCTTGACCCCGCCCAGCGCGGTCAGCGCCTCGAGCTGGCGCTCGAAATCGGCGTGCTCGGGGCGAGCATTGGCGATGGCGCCGACAATCCGGTCGAGCCCCAGCACGAACCGGCTCTCCTCGACGATCTGCGGCTCGCTGACGTCGACTTCCATATGAAGCGCCGTCTCGATGCCGAGCGGTAGTGCCTCGGCCCAGTAGCTCTCCACCGGCCAGTCGCGGTTGATCTTCGGCTCGCCGGCGAGCCATTTGTACTCGAACCGGTCCTGGTAGATCAGGTGCAGGTGCGTATCGATAATGCGCATGAAAATCAGCCGTTTGGGTCCACTGGGCTGCGATGTTAGCGGCCTTGCGGCGTCAGGGGTAGCCCAAACGAAAAGAGGCGCCCCGAAGGGCGCCTCCCAAAAACGCGATCCGGATGAACGGATCAGAAGCTCCAGAGCACGCCGACAGTGGCGCGGGCACCGTCAAAGGTGTCGCCGCCATCGTCGTAGCCAATGCCGAGGATGTCGCCACGGATGGACATGTCTTCGGTGACCTTGAACTCTGCGCCAACGCCCAAGGCGAACTCGGCGTAGTCGTCGTTCTCTTCCCAGACGTAGCCAACACCACCAGTGGCGTAGATGGCGACGTTGTCGGTCACGACGAAGCCGAGCTTGGCGAGGGCGAGGATTTCGCCAGCCGCGTCGAAGTTATCGTTCTCGAAGAAATAGTTGCCCTGCAATTCAACGCCGGCCAGAACCGGTGCCGAAGCGAAGTTGTAGCCGATCACGCCACCGATCATCAGCTGCGTATCTTCGTCTTCGTAGTAGCCACCCAGCTGCACGCCGGCATAGAGGCCTTCAAAGCCGACACCGGCCGACTCAACGATCGGCATGGGGGTCTCGGGGATGTAGAGGTCGGCGGCCATGGCGGCCGAACCGGTCAGCGCAATGGCTGCGGTGGCAAGGGCGAGCTTGCGGAACATATGAATCTCCAAACAGAATCAGAAGGTCTGACGCTTAGGTCAATATCGCTGTCCTGATGCTTCCGACAACACCCGGACATCACTTCGTCACCGTCATGTTGCCGCATCGCCACATCGGTGGCCGCCGGGTCAGCCAGTCGATTCAAAGCTTTACCGGCATCCCGGTGCGTACACTCTCGTCTGCTGCGAGGCAGACCCGCAGCGATTGCACGGCATCCGACATGTGCCGGCTGAGATCGATGTCCTCGATAATTGCCCGATAGACGTAGTCCTGCTCGCGGGCACAGAGCGCATCGTGCCCAGGCTCGCCCGCCATCGAGACGTACTCGTCCGGCGCCGCGAACGCCCCGTCGGGTGCCAGGGCGGCACGATGCACCTTGATCTGGTCGGTTCGGGTGTGGACGTCGAGGTCGTCCGACTTTGCGCCCGGCGCCATCACGATCGAGACCGAGCCGTTCGGGCTCATCACGTCTTTCACGAAGAACGCCGTGTCCGACACCATCGGCCCCCACGCCGCTTCGTACCAGCCCACCGAGCCGTCGGCGAACAGCACCTGCAGCGCGCCGTAGTTGTACATGTCGGGCGCCACCTCATTGCTGAGTCGCACGCCCATACCGCGGACTTCGACCGGCAGGGAGTCGGTGATCTGGCACATCACATCTACATAGTGGACGCCGCAATCAACGATGGGTGACGTGGTCTGCATCAGCTGCTTGTGCGTTGCCCAGGTGAGCCCGCTCGATTGCTGGTTGAGGTTGAGCCGGAAGGCATACGGCCCGCCTAGCTTGCGCGCCTCCTCGATGAACCGGACCCAGCTTGGGTGATGCCGGAGGATGTAGCCGACGATGAGCTTCCGTCCATTGGCCTTCGCCGCCGCGACCACGCGTTCCGCATCCGCCACCGTCGTTGCCAGCGGCTTCTCGATGAAGACGTGCGCGCCCTGTTCGATCGCCATCACCGCGTAGTCGGCGTGGCTGTCGGAGTAGGTGTTGATCGAAACGAGCTGTGGCCGCAGGTCGTGCAGTGCCGTTTCATAATCCGAGAGCACTGGATAGCCTGTCAATTCGTCGCTCAACTGGGGTGGCCTGCGGTTGACCAGTCCGACGATCTCGAACCCGGGATGCCGGTGATAGGCCAGTGCGTGGCTCCGCCCCATGTTTCCGAGCCCAACGACCAGCACGCGCACTGCCATGACAACACTCCCGATTTTCAGCGCTCGATTGTAGCAGCCGAAAAAGCGTCCCGCTTCACAAAGTCCAACCAGATACCACTTTTCCCCGAATTCGGCGCGCTCTTGGCAAATGGTCTTTTATTGGTATTATGGCGGCAACACTTTCCAAGGTCTCTGATGGCTGACCCGCAGGCCGCCTTGTTCGGTCCCGACCCCGTGATCCTGCCGCAAGGTGGCCCGCTCTATCTCCAGCTGAAACGCTGGATCGAGGACGCGGTGGCGCGCGGCGCGATCAGGCCGGGCGACGCCCTGCCATCGGAGCGCGACCTTGCGAGCAAGGTTGATGTGTCGCGCGTCACGGTCCGCAAGGCGGTTCAGTACCTGGTGCAGGACGGGGTGCTGGTGCAGCGCCACGGATCGGGCACCTTCGTGGCGCCGCAGCCGAGCCGGGTCGAGCAGTCGCTCGGCCAACTCACCAGCTTCGCCGAGGACATGGCGCGTCGTGGGCTCCCGCTGCGCTCGGTGCTGCTCGACCGCGGCACCTACGATCCTTCGCCCGAAGAGACGATGGCCCTGGGCCTGTCACCCGGCGACCGGGTCGCCCGGATTTCCCGTCTTCGGATTTCGAGCGATACGCCACTGGCCATCGAGCGCGCCAGCATCTCCACGGATGTGCTGCCGGATCCGGCGCTGGTAGGGGATTCGCTGTATGCCCAACTCGACCGGAGCGGCAACCGCCCGGTTCGTGCCATCCAGCGCATCCGCGCCGCCAATCTCAACGAGGCGGATGCGAAGCTGCTCGAGATTTCCGCCGGTGCGGCTGCTCTCCATATCGAGCGCGTCGGCTACCTTGCTTCCGGCCGTGTCGTGGAGTTCACGCGTTCGGTCTATCGTGGCGACACCTATGATTTTGTCGCTGAACTCCGTGTCGGCGAAGGAGCGCGTACATGAGCATCGAGAACGCTACCCACATGCGGCAGGAGATCGAGGAGATCCCGCACGCGATTTCGCGGCTGCTGAGCGAGGGCAGGGCTGATTTCATGGCCGCAGGCGCAGCGCTCCGCGCTCGCGACCCCGCTGCCATTGTCACCATCGCCCGTGGGTCGTCCGATCACGCTTCGGCATTCCTGAAATACGCGATCGAGCTGCTGGCTGGCGTTCCCGTTGCGTCGGTCGGCCCCTCGATCGTCTCCATCTACGGACGCGAACTGAAGCTCGGTGGCACCGCCGCCATCTCCATCTCGCAATCGGGCAAGAGCCCCGACATCGTCGCCATGACCGAGTCGGCCCGCCGTTCGGGTGCGCTGACCTTTGCGCTGACCAACACGCTGGGCTCGCCGCTCGCGGCTGCCGCCGAGCACACCATCGCGCTCCGCTCGGGCGAAGAGAAGTCTGTCGCCGCCACCAAGACATTCGTCGCCTCGATTGTCGCCGGGCTCGGCGTCGTCGGAAACTGGCTGGATGACAAGGCCTTGCTGGCCGCGCTTGAATCACTGCCCGAAGTGCTCGAGCAGGCTGTTCATGTCGACTGGTCGCCGCTGCTGGGCGCGCTCGACCAGCACAATTCGCTCTATGTGCTCGGCCGCGGCCCGGCCCTTGCCATCGCGGCCGAAGCGGCCCTGAAGTTCAAGGAAACCTGCGGCATGCACGCCGAAGCCTACAGCGCCGCCGAAGTGCTGCACGGGCCGGCCCGCATCGTCGAACGTCACTTTCCGGTGCTGGTCCTGGCTGCGCGCGACGCAGCTGAATCGTCGGTCGCCGAAATCGCCGAACGCCTGGCCGGGCAGGGCGCCCGCACCTTCATCACCTCAGTGAACGCCCAGAAGGCGGAACGCCTCCCCTTCGCCGCCAGCGGCCACCCGCTCACCGACGCCCTGGCGCTCATCGTCACCTTTTACGCCTTCGTCGAAGCCCTGAGCCGCCGCCGCGGCTTCAACCCGGATCAGCCCCCGCACCTCAAGAAGGTCACGGAGACCATCTAGGTCCTCAGCGTTCGAGCGAGATTCGACTTTTCAACGGAGCCTGCCATGCCCAAGATCGCCGTTACCGGCGCCCGCATCTTCGACGGCGCCTCGTGGCACGAGCGCTCGGCGCTGGTGATCAATGACGGCGTGGTCGAGGGGCTGGTCGCCGCCGACTCGCCCACCGACGCGACCCGTGTCGCGGCGGATGGCGCGATGATCGTCCCCGGCTTCGTCGACCTGCAGGTCAACGGCGGCGGTGGCGCACTGCTCAACCTGACGCCGACCGTCGACGCGATCCGTACTATCTGCACCAACTACACGCAGTTCGGCACCACCGCGCTGCTCCCCACGCTGATCACCGACACGCCGGAAAAGAACGTGCTGGCGATCGCCGCCGGGGCGGAAGCCGTGGCACAGGGCGTCCCCGGGTTCCTTGGCCTCCACATCGAGGGCCCACATCTCGCGGTCTCCCGCAAGGGCGCCCACGACCCCAGCCTGATTCGCCGGATGGAGGAAACCGACCTGCAGCGGTTCCTCGATGCAGGGACGAAACTCCCGAACCTTCTCGTTACCGTCGCCGTCGAAGCCGCTGATCCGACTCAGATTTCCCGCCTCGCCGAGGCCGGCATCATCGTTTCGATCGGCCATTCCGACGGCAGCTATGCGCAGGTTCAGGATGCCGTGGCCGCCGGTGCCACCATGGTCACCCACCTGTTCAACGCCCAGAGCCAGATTGGCAACCGCGAGCCGGGAGTTGTCGGCGCCGCCATCGACATGGGCGCCATCAGTGCCGGCCTCATCGCCGACGGCATCCACGTGCATCCGACCTCGATCGGCATCGCGCTCAGGGCCAAGCGCGGCCCGGGCCAGATCTTCCTCGTCACCGATGCGATGTCGCCCACCGGCACCGACTGGACCGAATTCGTGCTCACCGGCCAAACCGTCTACCGCAAGGACGGTGCCCTGCGCCTTGCCGACGGTACGCTGGCGGGCGCCGACCTGACCATGATCGACGCCATCAAGTACGTACACCGGACCGTTGGCGTGCCGTTCGACGAAGCGCTGCGCATGGCTTCACTCTACCCGGCTCAGGCGCTCGGCGTTTCATCTACCTACGGCCACCTCAGCCGCGGCGCCCGCGGCGATTTCGTCGTGCTGTCCGACGAACTCGGAATCAACTCGACCTGGATCGGCGGCAACAAGGTCTTCGGCTGATTGAAACGAAACCAGCCGCCCCTGGTGGAGCGGCCGGTTCAATCTGCAAGACGCTGGCTGGTTTAGAAGCCGACGGTCAGGCCAACCTGCAGCACGTGGCTGCCGACATGGGCGACAACGTCTTCGGTGCCGTCGCCGCTGATCTCAGCGCTTAGACCCTTGAAGCGGTAGCCGAGGTCGAGAGCGAGATTGTCCGCGACATCGAATTTCACACCCGCACCGACCTGGTATGCGAGGCCGTAGCCGTCGGCGTCGAGGCCGGCGTCAGCCGACTCTGCCGTGACGTAACCGGCGCCAATACGCGCGAGAGCTTACTCTAACCTCTGCCGATATAAGGCATGTTGGTGGCCATCACCGTCATGAACTGCACGTTTGCCTCGAGCGGCAGCCCGGACATGTAGAGCACCGCATCCACGACGTGTTGCACGTCGAAGGTGGGCTCCGGGACCATGGTGCCATTGGCCTGCAGTGATCCGCTGGTCATCTTCGAGGTCATGTCGGTGGCGGTGTTGCCGATGTCGATCTGTCCGCAGGCTATGCCGAAGGCGCGGCCATCCAGCGAGATGGCCTTGGTGAGGCCGGTGATCGCGTGCTTGGTGGCCGTGTAGGCCGCGGCGCCGGGGCGCGGCACGTAGGCCGAGATCGACCCGTTATTGATGATTCGACCACCCTGCGGGGTTTGGTCGCGCATGGCTCGAAAAGCCTCGCGCGCCACGTAGAACGCTCCGTTGAGGTTGACATCGACCATCCGCCGCCAGGTCTCGATGTCCATATCCCCGAAGGTCATCTGCGGCGCGAACATGCCTGCGTTGTTGAACACCACATCGACGCGCCCGAGCTTCGCCCTGAGGTCGGTGAAGTAGCGGTGCACCGCCGCGGGGTCCGACACGTCACACGTGCCGGAATAGGCCGCGCCGGACAGTTCAGCGGTGCGCTGCAATTCCTCTTCGCGCCGGCCGAGGATTGCGACCCGGTAACCGGCCTTGCCCAGCCCGATCGCGGTGGCCCGCCCGATGCCGGAGGTTGCGCCGGTGACCAGCGCGACTTTGGGTTGCGTCATTTTTGCGTTATCCGCCCTTGTTTGCGTTCATATGCGGGCCTACTTGCGGCATAGGCAAGGCAGCCTCAACTCTATTCTTTTCGGCAATTTTTCATGCCCCGACCGTCGCGGCCGCGTCCCACCTCCGGGAACTCACAGGTCATATCCGACCTGCTCCAGAAGGGGTTAGCCCTACATCAGTCGGGCAGGGGCACGGAGGCCGCTCCGGTCTACGAGCGGGTGCTGGCGCTCGATCCGAAGCAGCCGGCAGCCAATCACCTGCTGGGCCTGGTGCGCCTCTCCGAAGGCCGGGCCGCTGACGCGGTGTCGCTCATTGCGCGCGCCATCAAGGGCAACCCTTCCGATCCGCAGTACCACTGCAACCTGGGCGTGGCACTGAACGCTGCGGGCCAGCCCGAAGAGGCCATCGTCGCTCTCGATCAGGCCATCGCCCTGAAGCCCGGCTACGCGGAGGCCTACTCCAACAAGGGCATGGCCCTGAGGTCGCTGAAGCGCCTGAACGAAGCCGTCGATGTCTATCGGCAGGCGGTGCGGCTCAGGCCGTCCGAGGCCGGCTTCCATTTCAACCTCGCCAACACCCTGCGCGATGCTGGACACCTGCTTGATACGGAATCGGCCTATCGCCGCGCCGTTCACCTCCGCCCGCGCTACGCAGCTGCCATCAACGGCCTGGCAACGGCACTGGACCATGAGGGGCGAGCTGCAGAAGTCCTCGAACTGCTGGACAAGGCTCTGGAGGAGATGCCGAGCGAGGCGAAGCTCCATGTTCGCCGGGGCCGCACGCTTTACTCCATGAGGCGACTGACGGATGCTGCAGCAGCCTTTCGCCGGGCCATCGAGCTGGACCCAGGCTTTGGCGAGGCCCACCTCCATCTCTCTTATATGCAGCGCCACGAAGCGCGCGACCCCGAGTTGGAAGCCGCCGCCCGGTTGGCCGACGATGCTGCTGCCTCCGATGAGGCGCGTGTGTTTGCCGGTTATGCCGTCGGCAAGGCGCTGACCGACCTCGACGACCACAATGGCGCCATCGCTGCGTACAAGGCCGCCAACGACCTGAACCGCCGCAGCATCAGCTATTCGCTGGAGCGCGCCGTCTCCGACCTCGAGCGGGATACCCAGCGGTTCGAGGGCGTTTCCACGGCACAATCCGAGGGCGGCTTACGCGACGCCGCGCCGATCTTCGTCCTCGGCCTGCCACGCTCAGGCAAGACAACGGTTGAGCTCGTCCTCGCTCGCCACCCGGAGGTCGAGGGGGTTGGCGAACTGCCAACTCTTGGTCGCCTGGTGGGCGAACTGAAGACCGAGATCGGCGACACGCCGATTGCCGACGTTCCGGCCGATCGCTTTACCGAACTCGGCCGCGCCTACATGCGCGAGGCGCAGCGCCTTGCGACGGCAGGGACGCGGGTGGTGGATACGCGCCCCGCGAACTACCGCCACATTGGCTTCATCAGACTTGCCCTGCCCAATGCACGGATCATTGCGCCACGGCGTGCCGCGCCCGAGCACATCGTCGCGATGTACGAAAAGTACTTCACCGGTAGTGGCTACGAGTGGTCGAACGACATCGACGACCTGGTGGCCTACCGGAACGCCTTCGAGGCACAGCTGACGGCATGGCAACGCCTGTTTCCCGGTCTCGTCCACGAGATTGACCTGGTGCAGTTGAGGCAGGATCGGCGGGCGGGAATCGAGCGGCTGCTCGACCATTGCGGTCTCGGCTGGTCGGACGCGTGCATCGGTGACGCCCGATCCGAGCCGCAACTCGGCGACTGGCCCCCCGATCGCGCCGAGCGCAACCACCTGGCGCACCTCGCCGCCTGGCGCACGGCGCGCCCGGACCTCTGGCGCTAGCCCCTTCCTGCCGGGGACGGAGTGCAGTATCGAGACCCCCGATCCACGCCCGGAGGTTAGAGTGGCATTGCCGGACACGCCGTCTGCTGACGCGACACAGTCTGCCGAACTGGTCGCCAGGGGCCTTAGCCTGCATCAGGCCGGGAAGGTCGGCGAAGCGGCGGAGCTTTATGCGGAGGCGCTGCGGCTTGATCCGGACAACGCCGAGGCCAGCCATCTGCTTGGCGTCGCGCGGCTCGCCCAGCAGCGCCTCAACGATGCACTGCCGCTCCTGGCGCGCGCCATCGAACTGCAACCCGCCAATCCGCAATACCTCGCCAACATGGGCGTCGCGCTGAACGCAGCCGAGAGCTACGAGCGCGCCATCGCGGTGCTCGACCAGGCCATTGCCCTCAATTCCGACTTCGCCGGTGCCTACTCGAATCGCGGCATGGCTTATCGCAGCCTGGCTCGGTTCGACGAGGCCGTGGCCAGCTACGAGCAAGCCATCCGGCTGAAGCCGGACGAGGCAGGCTTCCACTTCAACCTGGCAAATTCATTGGCCGATGCGGCGCGCCCGCACGAGGCCCTGCTGTCTGTGGAGAGGGCGCTCGAATTGCGCCCCGGGCATCCCGGCGCCACCGCCGGTCGGATTACCATCCTCGAGACCTTGCGCCGCTACGACGACGCGCTGGCTGCAGCCGAGGATGCCGCAAGGCGGATGCCGCGCAGCATTGATGTACTCGCCTCGCTCGCATCGATCCTGCGGCACACGGGCGACGCAGCCCGGTCCATCGACATTCAGAGGCGTATTCTAGCACTCGAGCCCGCCAACGGCGCCGCGCTTCACGGGCTGGCGCTTGCTCGTCGGCATACCCGTGGCGATCCCGAAGTTGAGGCGCTTCGCGATGCCTTTCATGACGAGGCCGCGCCACGCCACCAGCGGACGAGGGCGGGGTTCGGCTATGGCAAGGCGCTCGCCGATATCGGCGAACATGCCCTGTCGCGCGACGTCTTTGTCGAAGCCAACGCCATGCGGCGGCTCGATCATCCTTATTCCCTGTCCCGGGCACTTGCGGTCATCGAGCGAATCGCCAGCCAGTTCGAAGCCGTGCCGATCAAGGAAGGCGCCGCAACCGAGCCGTCCCATCCTGCGCAGATCTTCGTGGTCGGCCTGCCGCGCGCCGGCAAGACCACGATCGAAATGCTCCTAGCTGGCGCTCCGGGGACGTGGGCCGCCGGAGAGCTCAACCAGCTGAAACGAGTCGTGACTGGAGCACTGCCCCTCGACGTACGGCAGGAGCGCGAGCCATTGGTGCGGCTCGACCTGGCACGACTCGACCCCGCAGAGTTGCGCGCCGCTGCCGAGAGCTATGTCCGCTACATCACCGCTCTCGCTCCGGAGGGTGCCACAGTGATCGACACTATGCCCATGAACTTCATGCTGGTCGGTTTCATCCGAAACATGCTGCCGAACGCCCGGATCGTCCATGCGGTGCGTGATCCGCTGCAGCAGGCGGTAGCGCTCTTCGAGAAGTGCTTCCGCCGGCCCGCCCATGGCTACACCTGCGATCTCCGCGAACTGCAGGCCTACTACCTGTCATATGGAAGGATGATGTCCCTGTGGGATCGACTGTATCCCGGCGCAGTTTTTCACGCCGACGTCGCGGAGTTGATGCACGACCCGGGGCGTGTGAGCGATCTTCTCGAGTTCTGCGGGCTCGGCAAACCCGCCGCTGGAGCGGGCATCACGGAATCCGAGCCACAGGATGGTGGCCTTCCACTCAGCGAAAAGACGGTCGAGCTTAAGCGGCACGCCCAGGCGTATGAGGGCGATCTGACAGGACTTCTGGCCTTGGCGACTGGGAATGATGCTCAGGGCGCGTCACGGTAACCGGGCATTTACGGAGCTTAACGGGTGGTAACGGGCATTGTGCTGAATCTGCAACAGGCTTGCTGCAACCACCTTGGTGACGCCCCATTTCGGCCATTCTGCGGTTGCGCCTCTCCCCGGCCTGCGTAGAGTGGGTCTTGCGAATCCATGCATGGGATCGTTTGTCGGTCGCAAACGCGACGGCAACACACACAAAAAGTGTGGTCGCGTTTCGGCAAACCGCTGGGTCAAACCGGCACCAACGAATGACTGACTTTGGAGGTCAATAATGAACATCCGGAACCTTCTCCTTGGTTCTCTCGCTGTGGCTGGTCTGTCGACCACCGGCGCATACGCTGCCGATCTCGGCGTCCTGACGTCGCTCGACGTTTGTGACTCGCTGGGCCTGTCGGGTCTGACGATCTCGTCCGACACCAACTGCCTGCAGATCACCGGCGAAGTGAAGTACAAGTTCACTTGGGGTGACTACGACGAGCATGACGTCGACATCGACGCTGCGGCCGGCGACATTGAATTCATGGAAGGCGACGACAGCAACGACTGGCAGTCGCGCTACGATGCCTGGATCAAGTTTGTCGCTACTGCCGACTCTGACTTTGGTCCGGCCAAGGCCGTCCTGAAGCTGAAGGCAGTGGGCGACGCCGTCACCGAAGATGAGGGCGCTGTCGATTCGGGTTCGAGCACGATGGGTGTCGAGGTCGACGAAGCCTACGTTCAGATTGGCGACTCGACCGTCATCATGGCGGGCAAGAAGGGCTCGATCATGAACAAGGGCGACGATGAGCCCCTGAACTGGCTCGGCCTCTTCAACTCCGAAGCTGTCGATACTGGCGTTTCGTGGGGCGGATTGGTTGATCTGCCAGATGGTGGTCATGTGATCCAGATCACGTCCGATCTCGGCAACGGCATCTCGGTCAGCGCTGGCCTTGAAGGATTGGACGCCGACAATAGCGACGATGGCAAGGCTGGCACGGCCGTTGGCGTTATCGCCTACAAGGGTGATGGTCTTTCGGCTCACGCGACGTTCGCCGCTGGCGGCGTACTCGATGGCGACATCGAAGACTGGGGTGTCCACGCTGGCTTCACCGGCACCTTTGACGCCTTCAAGGTTGTCATGGCCGGTGCTTACGGTTCGGATGACTCGGGCGACGATTACTGGAACGTCCTGGCTTCGGCGTCGGGCACTTTCGACATGTTCACGCTCGCTGGTTCAGTTGAAGCTGCGTCGGACAACGGTGACGACTCGTGGGGCGCTGGTGCGTCTGTCGGCTTCGCAGTCTCCGAGGGCGTGACTCTCAACGTCGGCGGCCGTTACTACGACGAATTTGGTCCCGACGAGGGCTTCCAGGTCGCGGCTTCGGTTTCGGCGGCAGTCACCGAGTCCATCACGATCACCGGTGAAGTCGGTTACGCCGATGACGACTGGGATGACGTGTTCTACGGTTCGGCCAAGCTGGCTTGGGCTCCGGGCGGCGACTTCACCTCGTCGATCAAGGCCACCGTCAACTCTGACGACGCTTACAAGATCGAGACCGAGTTCAAGAAGACCTTCCAGTAAGGTTTTCTGCCTCGAACAGATCGGAAAGGCCCGGCTTTGCCGGGCCTTTCTTTTTTCCGGGGTCATATCTGTCGTGAACACGTGAAAATGCACAGCCGACAAACAGTTGGCGCACTTTTCCGATTCAACGATTGCCGCTATGGCTCATCGCGGGGCATGGGCGAGCCAGACGATCTGATCCGGGGAAATGATGAGCGGCACAATCCTCAAGTGGGGCATTCCGGCCTTCCTCACCGTAGTTGGTGGAACTGCGGCGGCCGTGCTGACGGCAGGGGCGGCAATCCCTGTCGATCTCGAGGCCCGCAGCCGCCTGCAACTCGCCGACCCGGCCTACGCCTGGGCCAGTGTCAGCTTCGACGCCCAGGATGCAACGCTCTCCGGCACCGCTACCACCCAGCAGATGATCGATGACGCCACGGCGCGGCTCGCCGAAGTGCATGGTGTGCGGGTGGTGGTCTCGAATGTCGTCCTCGCCGAGTACGTCAGCCCGTTCCCGTTCGTGGCAACGGTGTCCAATGGCCGGCTCGCGCTCTCCGGTGGGCTGCCGGACGAAGCGGCGCGCGCCGAAATCCTCGCCGCCGCCGGGGAGGGCGCCACCGATTCCCTGCGCCTGATGTCCGGAGCTCCGGACCGGACCACCTGGTTGTCGGCTGCCCGGCTCGTCGTTGACAAGGCAAGGCAACTTGATGAAGGCGAAGTCGCCCTTGCCGACCTCAACCTGACGCTTTCCGGCCGCGCGCGATCGAGCGAAGGCTATGAGCGACTGCTTGCGCCAGTCGCAGCGCCCGCCGGGCTTGAACTCGGCTTCGTCGAGGTGCAGCCACCGCTTGCAGCGCCGTTCGAATGGCACGCTGCGTTCGACGGCACGCGACTGAGCTTGTCCGGCGTCACTCCGTCCGAGCAACTGGTCGCCGAGCTATCGGCACTGGCTCCGTCCGGCGTGACCGTGGCGACCAGCATGACGCTGGCCTCCGGTGCCCCCGGCCGTTTCGATGCCAACGCAAAGCTGCTGGTTGAAAATCTCCTGCAACTTGAGAGCGGTAGCGCCACGATCTCCGACGAAGCCTTAACGCTTGAAGGCGCGCCGGCCGACCCTGCCGCTGCCGAGATCGTTCGCAGCGCGATGACGCCGTCCGGTGCTCAGGTGACGCTCGGCGCGCCCGTCATTGCCGAGTACTGGCTGAGTGCGGAGCGTGGCGACGCCGGCATTGTGCTCGACGGTTTCGTGCCGGATGAAGCGACACGCGATCGGCTTGAGGCGATGGACCAGGTCGATGCCTCTGGCCTCGAGCTTGGTCGCGGCGCGCCGGAGCGCTTCGTGTCCGCCGTGGACTACGTTGTCGAAGTGCTCGGTCGCATGAGCGAAGGCCGCGGCACCATCGACGGTTCGGTCATCTCCATCGATGGCCGGGCTGCGACCCTGACCGAATATGCTGCGGTGCAGACAAGCCTGCAACTTGGCGCTCCGCAGGGGCTGAATCTCGGCGCCGTGACCGTCCGGCCTCCCATGGCGACCACGTTCACGTTCGCGGCGGAGAAACCGCTGGACGGTAGCTATGTGTTATCTGGCTACGTGCCGGGCGAGGAAGTGCGCGATGCGCTGCTTGGTTCTGTCCCGGGCGGGGCGGAGGATCGCCTGGTGCTGGCCGATGGCAGCCCCGAGAACTTCGCCGACAATGCCGGACGCGCCCTGGACGTGCTGAATCTGCTCGATTCGGGCAAGGTCAGCTATGATGGCAGCGCTTGGTCGATCACCGGCGCGGTCGATACGCCGCCGAAGGCACTGGTGGCGCGTCAACGGTTCGATACCGCGGGTCTGCGCGCCGCCGGCTGGAGCTACGAGGTCTCGCTGCCCAAGCCGAAGGCCAAGCCGGCGATTCCGCTCATCGACCCTTATGCCTGGCGGGCGCAGAAATCGGCCGATGGATCGCTGCTGATCTCCGGCTTCTCGCCGACCGAGCAGTTCAAGAGCTACGTCGCGGTTCATGCCGGGGTTACGGTGACCGACAGCAGTGGCGTTGGCTCTGGTGCGCCGGAGCATTTCATTCGCGATGCGATTGCCGGTCTCGATGCGCTGCTCGCCATGCAGCAGGGCTCCATCAGCCTTTCCGGCGGCAACTGGATGCTCACCGGCAATGTCGAAAGTGCCTCGGCTCGCCACGCCATCGAGGGCCGCCTTGTCGCTGCCGCCGACACCACCGGTTGGCATGTGTCCATTCAAGCGGCAGACGCTGCACCAGTCGTCTCGCCATTCACCTGGTCGGCCAGCAAGTCGGTTGATGGCGCGTTCAGCCTCGCCGGCTACGTGCCGACAGATGAACTGCGCCGTGCCATCGCCGCCAGGGTCGCGACCGTTGCAACCGACTCGACCCTCGTCGGTTCCGGCGAGCCGGCGGGGTTTGCCGCCAGTGTGGGCGATGCGCTCGATGCCCTGTCGGCGCTGCAAAGCGGGCAGGTCGCCTATGATGGCCGCGCCTGGTCTGTCTCCGGGCAGCCGCTCTCTCCGGCCGACGCAGAAATCGCCATGACGGCGCTTGCGGCGACGGACGGCTGGACCATCGCGTTGGCCGAACCGATGCAGACTGCTCCGGTCGAATCGCCTGTGGTGGAAACACCGGTTGCCGAGACGCCGGTTGATGCCGTCGACGAGCCAGCCGCGGCCGAGCCGCAGGTCGCCGAAGCAACTCCCGAGCCGGCCACCCCGGCCGCCGACGTGCCACCTGTCGAACCTGAGGCAACGCCGGAACAGGTGCCTGCCGAGCTCGCCGAGATAGCGCCTCAGCCCGAGACGCCACCTGCCGCCCCGGTGATCCGCAATTACGTGTTCGATGCGAAAAAGCAGCTCGGCGCGCCGGTTACCCTGGCGGGGACTGTACCAGCCGATCCGATGCGCCGCTTCCTTGCCGTCATCACCGAGACGGAGCCGAGTGACGCTCTGCAGGTTGGCGGCGACCTGCCGGCCGACTTCATCCCCAATGCCGAGGCTGGCACGCGGGCGCTGATGCTGCTGGCCGACGGTGAGTTCGGCCTCGACGGCGATACCTGGGTGTTCAGCGGCCGTGCCGGAAACGAAGCGGACCGGCAGGCGGTACTGACGGCGCTGGCCGTGGCGCCGACGCTCGATCAGTGGGAAACCAGTGTCACCCTGCTGCCTCCGCTGTTGGTCTGCCAGCAGAAGGTTGGCGCTCTACAGGCCCGCAACGCTATCCTCTTCGAATCTGGCAGCGCACGGATCGCCGAGGCTTCGACTGGCGCCATCGACGAGTTGACCGCCTACCTTGCACTTTGCCCCGAGGCCTCGGTGAACGTTGAAGGTCACACCGATTCCGATGGCGACGCCGATGCCAACCTCGCCCTTTCGGTGTCGCGCGCCGAGGCGATTGTCTATGCGCTGATCTCGCGCGGCGTTTCGCCCGATCGGCTCTATGCTGTGGGGTACGGCGAGAGCCTGCCCGTCGCCAGCAACGAGACTCGGGCCGGCAAGCAGGCGAACCGGCGTATCGCATTCACACTGGCTGATGAGTAGCAGGCTCGCATGAACCTGGATTGGGTCGCCTATCTGGTCGAAGTTTACTGGCCCTTCCTGGGGGGCGCCCTGCTGGTGGGGTTGCTCACCGGCTGGTTCTCCGTGTCGAAGCGGAAGGGGTGAGGCATGACCAATCCCGTGCATCTTCTTTCCGTCGCGGCGCTCCTGCTGGTCGCTTTCCTGGTGGGCGGCGTGATCGGCAGCGTCGCCCGTATGATCGCCCTGCGGCAGCAGCAGAAGCCATCCTCGGCGCCTGTGGCTCGAGCAGAAGTGGCGCCGGCCGCTGCGCCGCTCGTGGCTGCGCCGGTCATTGCGCCACTGCCTGTTGCCGCGGCCCCGCTGGTGCCCGAGCCCGCCCAGATCCCGGTGCCCGATTTTGCTGCCACGCTGATTGCCCTGGCGGACGAGAAGCCACCGGCCGGTTTCCTGGCACCGACCGCGCCGGCACCCGCTCCCGCTGCTCCGGTGTCGCCTGCTACCGCTATACTCGCGGTTCCGGTAGTTGCTCCATCCGCCACTGCGCCTGAGCCGATGCAACCGGCCCATGTCGCCGGCGAGACGACCTCGGGCGTCCACGTTGCAGCGCCGCGTCACGATGCTCCGCCCGTGCGGGTCGAGCCGGTGGAAACCACCACCCACCGCACGGCCGAGGTCATTCCGTTCCCGTCGCACCCGGTGGAACCGCCACCGGCGAGCGGTCCGACCGATATTGTGGTCGGTGGCGAGACGGTCGTCATCGTCGACGCCTCCGACCTTGCGCCGGCGGAACCGGTCGTCGCGATCCCGGTTGCGAAAGAGGCCGAGCCGTCCCTGCGTGACCCCAACGAAGACAGGTTCGTGTTCGTGCGCGCCGATGAACCGCGCGAGGTGCAACCGGCTACGGTGACCAGGCCGACTTCGGACACCATCCCGATCCCCGCCTTCGCCGCAAACGCTCCGGTGGGCGCTGTGCTCGCCGCCGCGCTGCCCGTGCCGGAAGTCGTTTCATCCGCGCCAGTTGTTCAGCATCGACCGATCCCGAACGACGCGCCGGCGCGAGAACCCGAGCCAATTGTCGTTGCCGACCTGAACGAGCCGCCAGTCGCCGAGGAGTCGACTGAGCCAGCGGCAGTGGAGGCCGTTTCAACGCCGGATCCGCAGGTCGAACCGATGCCTGCCATGGTCGCCGAGCCGCTGGACGAAGATGCGGCGATGCGCGCCATCGAAGGCAACTGGAGCCCGCGGCGAGCGCCGCCAAAGCGCGTAGCGCGCGAAGGCGCCAACCAGGCTGTTGCGGCCTCGGCACGTGCCGTTACTGCAGCGCGCCGCACCGCCGAGGCAGTCGTCGCCGAATCGAAGGTGGTGGTCGCCGAAGCGAAGGCGGAAGCGGGCCGACCGGTCGGGCTCGACGCGCCACGCGATGGCCGCAAGGACGAACTCACCCACATCATCGGTGTGCTGCCCGTCATCGAGACAGCGTTCAACAAGCTCGGCATCTATCACTTCGACCAGGTGGGCGCGCTGACCGACGAGAATATCGGTTGGATCGAGGGCCATCTCGGGGTGCCGGGTCGCATCGCACGCGAGTTGTGGCGCGAGCAGGCACGGGAGCTCTCGGCGGTGCTGCGGCCAAGGCGAGCGGCCGAGAAGTAGTCGGGTTCAGGCGGCGCGCGGCGCCTTGCGCCTCGTCAGCTTGCGTACGAACTCGGCGATCGGTTCGACGTCTTCCTGCGTGTTGAGCAGGGCAGGGGACCCTTGTCCCTCGATGATGTAGCCATCGGCATCACGCCGCCGCCGCATCATTTCCTCGAACGTCTCGCGGCGCAGTTGCTCGGTCAGTTGCGTGCGCATCAGCATCAGCGGGGCGGTGCGCAGCGCGTCGTACAGCGGCCATTGCGGCACCAGCACGTCGTCGTGTTCGAACGTTTCGAGCATTTTTGCCAGGTGCGGATCGAACAGGCCCCGAACCTTGCCGCGCTTGTCGAGGTAGTGCGTGCGCGCTGCCAGCGCATCGAGCAGGCTTTCCGGCGCGGCCGGATAGTCGGTCGCCAGCATCCTACGCAGCATGGTGCGGAAGCCCGCTTCGCTGCGCGGACCCTCCAGATCCTTGAGGTTATTGCGCAGCCGCACCAGCCCGCGGGGGTCGGACACCGGGCCGGCATCGACCAGCACGGCACCGGCGACGAGGTTCGGCCGATCGGCGGCGAAAGCCATCGCCACCTGTCCGCCATAGCCCTGGCCAAGCAGGATCACGCCATCCAGCGCGAGGGCAGCGGCGATCTGGACCAGGTCGGCGGCATCGATGGTGGAAATGTAGAGCCGCTTGTCGGTCCGGTCCGACGATCGACCGCGACCCTTCAGGTCGACGAGGACCACCGGCCAGTCCTCGCCGAGCCGGCGGCGGAGGTGCTGCGTGAACTCGGCGAAATCCGCCATGTTGCGATGGTAGCCGGGGATGCAGAGCAGCGGCGTACGCCCTGCGGCCAGCCGCCCAGCGACGTGCACCGCCATGGCCTCGCTGGCCGGCCCGACGCTGTAGTGCGTCACCGGCAGGTTGGCGAAAGCCCGATAGTCGTCGGGCACGCTGCGCTGCTGCGAAAGGCCGAACATGGCTCAGCAGTTACCAGAGCGGCGGCAGAGGGCAAGCGGCAAGCGGGCCGATCACGCCGGAATCTGCCGCAGCACCTCGGAGATGCTCATGCCGTCCTGCCCCAGCCGTGCCCGGTAGACCATGTAGTTGCCGACCACGCGTTTGACGTAGTTGCGGGTCTCGAGCACCGGGATCAGTTCGATCCAGACGACCGGATCGATCTTGTCGGAGCGCGGGTCGCCGTAGAGCTTCATCCATTTGTTGGCGTTGCCACCGCCGGCATTGTAGGCGGCAGCCGCCAGCACGAGCGAGTTGTCGAACCGTTCGAGCTGGGCCTTGAGGTAGGTGGAGCCGAGCAGCGTATTGTACTCTGGGTCGCTGGTGAGGCGGCCCTTGGAGTAGTCGACGCCGAGCTTGCCGGCCGTTTCCTCGGCGGTCGCCGGCATCAGTTGCATCAGGCCGCGTGCACCTGCCGACGATACCGCATCGATCTGGAATCGGCTCTCCTGCCGCGCGATGGCGTAGACCGCCGCGACATCGGTAGAGGCGATCCGGGTGCGGGGCAGCCCGTCTTCCGGGAAATTGAACAGATCGAGCGGGAAGCCGCGCCGTTCGGCCGTGTCGGCTATTGATATGGTCAGGTGGTGTGAGTCCAGCGACTGCGCCAGCCGGGCGGCGAGCAGCAGTTCGCCACCAGCCTGGAAATCGCTGGCAAAGCTCCGAAGCAGCGGCACGGCCATCTCGCGATGCCCATTGTCGGCCAGCAGCCGGACGGCCTGCACCAGTTCGTTGCCCTCGAACTCTGCTTCCGCCTCTTGCCAGTCGGGCATGTCGCGAATCTCGGTGCTCGGCTCTCCGAGCGCTTCGCGGGCGAGCTGACCGTAGAAGACGGTGCCGAACTTTGCCGCTGCCCTGAAGGCGGCGCTGGCGCCTTCGGCGTCGTCGAGATCCTGGCGGGCGCGGCCGAGCCAGTAGTTCGCCTGCGTGACGGAGTCGGGCAGGGTGGAATGCTTCGTCATCGCCTCGAAATGCGTTGCGGCGGCGGCAGCATCCTTCAGGAAGCTGAGCGCGATCCAGCCGGCGTGGAAATGCGCTTCCACCAGCCGGCCCTGTGGTCCCTCGCGATAGCCGTCGACGGCCCGGTAGGCGCGCCTGACCTCGCCGAGAGCCAGCAACTGCCGAGACAGTGCGCGGCGCTCATACCAGAACTCCTCGGCATCGATCGGCGTGCCTTCGACCTTGTCGAGCCAGCCGATGGCATCGTCCCAGAGTTCGAACTGCCGGGCGCGCTGGGCGCGGCTGAACAGGTAGACCGGGTTGCCGTGCAGCGACGGATCGACGGCGTCGAGCAGCTTCTTGGCATCCTTGGCATTACGGGATGTGGCGTTGCGCCCCTCGACCAGCGTCCTCTGGGCGGGCGTCAGGTATTGCAACAGCCGCTCGGCGCCGGTCGCCCGGTCGTGCATCATCAGGTGCTGGGCGCGGGCCCAGTGCGCATCCCGGTCCAGCAGGCTGCCGAGCCGGTCGAGAACCAGTTCCTCAGTGCCCTTGTCGAGAAAGTTCTCGGTCCAGATGGCGCGCGCGATGCTACCGGCGCGCTGCTTCTGCCCATCGGCGAGATAGGCCTGCGCGAGCGCGATCCTTGCATAGACGGTGTTGGGCATCGAGCCGCCGAGCAGTTTGATCACCCGGTCGCCGCCCGGCTTCTCGCGGGTGACGGCCTGTTCGAGACGCGTCTTGAACAGCGAGCCACGGGCGAACTCCGGTGCGTCGGCGGTGAATGCCAGCACCGAGTCTGAGGGGATGTCGCCGTTGCCGTAGTAGATCGCGGCCCATTGCACCGCCCGCCGCTGCACAGCCGGCAGGGCCTCTGCCAGCTTGAACGCGCCGGCCTTGTCACCCGAGGACACCAGGTCGAGCGCGGTCTTCATCGCCGGGGCAGTTGCGGCTGGCGCGGCAGTCGGTGTCTCTATCCAGCCGGGTGCGATCGAGGCCACCTTGAGCGGGCGGGCAACCGGCAGTTCGGCCGGAATCGGTGCGGGTACGACTGCGGCGATGTCGACGATGGGCATGCCCGCCGCGCCGGTTGTCAGCGGGTCCACGGGCTCGTTCGCATGCAGCATGACGCCGACGGGAACCGCGGCGAGAATTGTCAGTGCGGCGGCCGATACACCGGCCAGCAGGACTTTCGTCCTGGTCGCAGAGAGCATGATATCCGTCCTGTTGGTCCTCGAAACAAATCCAACAAGGTGCCCCCACCCTTGCAGCCAGCCGAAGTGTGCGCCTCGGCCACTAACTTTCCGTTAGCCACTCGGTCCTTGTGGGTGTGCGCTGCGCCATGACACAGACACTTGCTTGTCGCGTCGCACGTCGCGGACTATGTTGCGCGACTGTGGCGAGCCGATGACCGGCCCCACCAACAACCCCGGCGCCCCAAGCAGGCGCCTTTTTTGCCGAGGAAGACCCCCCGAAATGCTGCGAGGCTCCATTACAGCGCTGCTCACTCCGTTCGCAAACGGGGCGCTGGATGAGAAAGCCCTGGAGCGCTTCGTGGAGTGGCAGATCACCGAGGGGTCGCACGGCCTCGTTCCCGTCGGCACCACTGGCGAAAGCCCGACGGTGACGCATGAGGAGCATCGCCGCGTCATCGAGCTGACCGTGAAGGTGACGAACAGGCGCGTGCCGGTGATCGCCGGGGCCGGGTCGAACTCGACCGCCGAGGCCGTGGCCCTGACCCGCTTCGCCGAAGAGGTCGGCGCCGATGCGGTCTTGTCGGTCGTGCCCTACTACAACAAGCCGACGCAGGAGGGGATGTTTGCACACTTCTCCGCCGTCGCCAGCGCGACCAGCCTGCCGATCGTCCTCTACTCGGTGCCCGGCCGCACCGTGGTCGACCTGACGGTGGAGACCATCGCCCGGCTGCATGAGGCCCATCCGAACGTCATCGCAGTCAAGGATGCGACGGCGAACATGGAGCGTGCCAGCGCCCAGCGCGCCAGGCTCGGTCCGGACTTCATCCTGCTCTCGGGCGAGGACGTGACGGCACTGGGCTTTAACGCCCATGGCGGCCACGGCTGCATCTCGGTGACCTCCAATGTCGCGCCACGCCTGCTGTCGCGGTTCCAGGAGGCCTCGCTGCAGGGCAACTATGGCGAGGCGATCGCCATCCAGGACAAGCTGTTCCCGCTGCACAAGGCGCTGTTCCTCGAGAACAACCCGGGCGGCATCAAATACGCCGCTGCCCGCCTTGGCCTTTGCAAGAACGAGTTCCGGCTGCCGGTGGTGCCGGTGAGCAAGGCGAACGAGCAGGCGATCGATGCGGCCTTGTCGCACGCAGGGTTGCTCACCAACTAACCCCTATGGCCAAGGTACCGAACAAGCCCGCAATGATCGTGACTGGCCCGGTGGCTGAAAACCGCCGGGCCCGCTACGACTATGAGATCATGGATACGCTCGAGGCCGGCATCGTGCTGACCGGCACCGAGGTGAAATCGCTGCGGCAAGGCAAGTGCCAGATCACCGAGAGCTATGCTTCGCCCGAACGCGGCGAGCTGTGGCTGATCAATGCCTTTATCCCGGAATACCTGCAGGCGAACCGCTTCAACCACGAGGAAAAGCGGCCGCGCAAGCTGCTGGTCAAGAAGAAGGACCTTGCCCGGTTCAGCCAGGAAGTCGAGCGCGCCGGCAATACCATCGTCCCGCTGAAACTCTACTTCAACGAGCAGGGCCGCGCGAAAATCCTGATCGGCGTCGGCAAGGGCAAGAAGAGCTACGACAAGCGCGAGACGGAGCGGAACCGTGACTGGAACCGCGAGAAGGCCCGGCTGCTGAAGCACGGCTGATCCTGTCCGCTGCGCCGGCCGCTCCTGCCGAAAGTCTGACGGACGTACCTCGCCGTTGGCTGGACAGGGTCGGACCGGCGGGTTAGGTAGCGCTCCAAACAACAGGGGGGGAGCCTGGAATGACCAGTCCGATCGTGCCGAACGAGGGTGTGCTTCTGGGGCGCGCCCGTGTTCCCGGCTTTGAACATCCCCGTATCGTGACCGTGCGCGGCGACGACGTCGTCGATATCACCGCGAAGGCCGCCCCGACCTCCCGCGACGTCGCCGAGCGCGACGACCCGGCGGGCTATGTGGCCGCGGCGCCGGGCAAGCCGATCGGCAAGCTCGCGGCCATTCTCGAAAACTCGTGGGCCGCGAAGACCGATGCGTCCGCCGCCTCGCTGCTCTCGCCCATCGATCTGCAGGCAGTGAAGGCCGCCGGCGTGACGTTCGTCGTATCGCTGCTCGAACGCGTCATCGAGGAGCAGGCGCGCGGCGACAAGGCGAAGTCCGACAGCCTCCGCAAGGACATCCTCGGCCTCATCGGCACCGACCTGAGCCAGCTCGTGCCTGGCTCGGATGCGGCGATGCAGGTCAAGGCGACGCTGATCTCCCGCGGCGTGTGGAGCCAGTATCTGGAAGTCGGTATCGGCCCCGATGCCGAAATCTTCACCAAGTGCCAGCCGATGGCATCGGTCGGCTACGGCGCCGATGTCGGCATCCTGCCGATCTCCGAGTGGAATAACCCCGAGCCCGAAGTGGCAATGGTGGTGAACTCGAAGGGGACCATCGTCGGTGCCACGCTCGGCAACGACGTGAACCTGCGCGACGTCGAGGGCCGCTCGGCCCTGCTGCTCGGCAAGGCCAAGGATAACAACGCCTCCGCCTCGCTCGGGCCGTTCATCCGCCTGTTCGACGGCAAGTTCACCATCGAGACGGTGAAGCAGTCCGACATTGCCCTGACCGTGACCGGCGAGGACGGCTTCGAGCTGACCGGCGTGTCGAACATGAGCCAGATCTCGCGTTCGCCTGAATCCATCGTCGCCGCCACCATCGGCCGCCACCACCAGTATCCCGATGGCTTCGTGCTCTACCTCGGCACCATGTTCGCCCCGGTGAAGGATCGCGGCGGCGTCGGCAAGGGCTTCACCCACAAGATCGGCGACGTGGTGTCGGTCTCGACCGCCGCCCTCGGCACGCTGTCGAACACCGTACGCTTTTCGACCGAGGCCGCGCCCTGGACCTATGGTGCCAGCCACCTGCTGCGTGACCTGGCCAAAGCCGACCTGCTCTAACCGAAGGATCATCCCGATGACCGAACTGCACCAGAACCTCATCAACGGCGAGTGGGTCGGCGCTGACGCGTCGGAGAACATCAACCCGTCGAACACCAACGAAGTGGTTGGGCTTTACGCACGCGCCAGCCAGCAGGACACGCTCGGCGCCATCGCGGCGGCCAAGGCGGCGTTCCCGGCCTGGTCGCGCTCGGGCATTCTGCAGCGCTGGGAGATCCTGTCCAAGACCGCGCACGAGATCTTCGCCCGCAAGGCCGAGCTCGGCGCACTGCTGAGCCGCGAAGAGGGCAAGACCCTCGCCGAGGGTATCGGCGAGGTGACCCGCGCCGGGCAGATTTTCGAGTTCTTCGCCGGTGAGGCGCTGCGCCTTGGCGGCGAGACCATGCCTTCGGTGCGTCCGGGTGTCGGCGTCGAGATGACGCGCGAGCCGATGGGCGTCGTCGGCATCATCACGCCGTGGAACTTCCCGATCGCCATTCCTGCGTGGAAGATCGCGCCGGCCCTCTGCTACGGCAACACCGTGGTGTTCAAGCCGGCCGACCTGGTGCCGGGCTCCTCGTGGGCGATCGTCGATATCCTGCACCGCAGCGGCCTGCCCAAGGGTGTGCTGAACCTGGTGATGGGGCGCGGCTCGGTCGTGGGCCAGGCGATGCTGGACAGCAAGGACATCGCCGCACAGACCTTTACCGGCTCGGTCAACACCGGTCGCCGTGTGGCGGAATCGAGCATCAAGTTCATGCGCAAGTTCCAGCTCGAGATGGGCGGCAAGAACCCGACCATCGTGCTCGACGACGCCGACCTGAAGGTCGCCGTGGAAACCGTGGCGCAGTCGGCCTTCTTTTCGACCGGCCAGCGCTGCACCGCGACGTCGCGCATCATCGTCACCGAGGGTATCCACGATGCCTTCGTCGATGCGCTGTGCGAGCGGACGAAGAACCTGCGGGTCGGTGACGCCCTCAGCAAGGACACCGAGATCGGCCCCGTCGTCGATGCCAGCCAGCTGAAGCAGGACATGGACTACGTCGATATCGGCCAGAAGGAAGGCGCCAAGCTCCGCGTTGGTGGCCAGCGGCTCAACCGCGAGACCGAGGGCTTCTTCCTGCAGCCGGCGCTGTTCACCGAGGTGACCAACCAGATGCGCATCGCCCGCGAGGAAATCTTCGGGCCGGTCGCGGCAGTGATCCGGGTAAAGGACTACGAGGAGGCGCTTGCTACCTCCAATGACACCGAGTTCGGCCTGTCGGCTGGTATCGTCACCACCTCGCTGAAGTACGCCACGCACTTCAAGCGCAACGCCGAGGCGGGCATGGTGATGGTCAACGTGCCGACGGCGGGCGTCGACTTCCACGTGCCGTTCGGTGGCCGCAAGGGCTCGAGCTATGGCCCCAAGGAACAGGGCAAGTACGCCGCCGAGTTCTTCACCCAGGTGAAGACGGCCTACACGGCAGCCGGCTGATTTCAATGTAAATGGCCGTTCGTTTATATATCGGCCGTCAATCTCGCCCCTCGCTTTCGATACAAACAGGCTACACCTGTACGGGAGCGCGGGGATAAGTTGAAATCTGCTGCAATATCAATGGTAAGGCTCAGTGCCGGATGACGCTGCAAGATGCAGCCCCGACCGGCCCTGTCGAGCCATGCCGGTGCATCTGGGCCACGAACTTCTGCCAGCACGGAGAATACGTGCGGCGTCGGTAACTATTCCTAACCCGTTGCACACTAAGGTCTCGCGACAATAGCGGCTTTGCCGCGCCCGCGAGAGCACTGGGATGGATGCAGCGGTCCAGGGACTGATAGCCAACCTGGCTATGGTTGGCGTGTTCGCCGCAATGTGGACACTGCTGGGCGACGCTGTGGAACGCCTGCCGGTCTGGGGCCGAAGTGCCGGGCTCGGCCTGCTGATGGGCCTCGGGGCGGTCGCCATGATGTCGCTGCCGGTAGTCATTCGACCCGGCCTTTTTCTCGACCTTCGCGTGTCGCTGGTGGCCCAGGCGGCCTTGTTCGGTGGACCGATCGGGGCGCTGGTGGCCGTGGTGGTCGCCGGGGCGTATCGCGTGATCCTTGGAGGAGCCGGGATCGTGCCAGGGCTGGTGCTGATAGGCTTGGGCGCCGTCATGGGGCTCGGCGTCCATGCCCTGACCCGAGGGCAGGCAGTGCGACGCATGGATGTCGTGCTGCTGGCGCTCGGCGCGATGCTCGTCAGCCTGCTGACGCTGCTGCTGATCCCCACGGCGATGATCGAGACGGCGCTGCCGAACCTCATCGTGGCGGTTCCGGCGATAGCCTTCCTCGCGACACTGCTGGGCGGAATGGCCATGCATACCGACGAGGGGCGGCGACGCACGGAACGGCTCAACCAGACGTTCCGGCAAGTGATCGAGACACTGCCGGAAGCGCTGAACGTCAAGGACTTGCAGGGCCGCTTCGTCATTGCCAACGCGGCGACGGCCCGGCTGATGCGCGCGCCGGATGCGGCATCGCTGATCGGCAAGAGCGACGCAGACTTCTATCCGCCCGACATCGCGGCGCAATTCGGCCGCGACGAGGAAAGCGTGCTGCGCGAGGGGACCAGCAAGGAACTGGAACAGCGCCTCGCCTTCGACGACGGAACGGAGATCTGGCTCTCGACCCTCAAGACGCCGTTGACCGACGCAGAGGGACATCCGGTCGCGCTCGTCACGCATAGTCGCGACTTCACGGCGCGCAAGACGCTGGAGCAGGAGCTTGACCGTGCGCGTTCCCAGCTCGAGGGCGCGATGTCGGGGATGGCCGACGCGCTGATCGCCTTCGACAAGGACGCCAACATCATCTTCTGCAACGACCAGTACCGTCGCCTCTTCCCGCTGACCGCAGACATGCGGGTGCCGGGGCGGAACCTCCGCGAGATCCTGCGTGTCGCCCATGAGCGCGGCGAGGAGGCTCAGATGGAGCCTGACGAGGTGGAGGCCTGGATCGACGATGCCGTAACCGGACTGCACGAGCAGCGGGACCGCGAAATTCACCTCGCCGACGGCCGCTGGCTGCACTCCCGCGCCAGGGCGCTGTCCGATGGCACCGCGCTGACCGTGATCTCGGACGTTTCGAGCATCAAGCGCGCCGAGGAGGCGCTGACGGAGGTCAACAAGCACCTCAAGCAACTCGCCGCCACCGATGCGCTGACCGGGCTGATGAACCGCCGGACGTTCGACGAGATGCTCGCCAAGGAGTTCTCGCGCAGCGCCCGCCATCACCATCCGCTCAGTGTGCTCATGGTCGACGTCGACTACTTCAAGTCGTTCAACGATACCTATGGCCACCAGGCCGGCGACGGGGCGTTGCGTGCCGTAGCCAAAGCGCTGAAGGAGGTCGCGCGCCGACCTGCCGACATTGTGGCGCGCTATGGCGGCGAGGAGTTCGCCATCGTGCTCCCCGATACCGATACCGAGGGCGCAACGGCAGTGGCGGAGCTGCTCTGCGAGGCGGTCCGCCAGCTGCGAATTCCCAACGGCCGGAGTTCGCGCGGTGTGGTGACGGTCAGTGTCGGCATCGCCACCGGCAGCCGCAGCAACCTCCTTCCGGCGCCCGAAGATCTGGTTCGGCAGGCCGACGCTGCGCTCTACCTCGCCAAGGGCCAGGGCCGGGACGGAGTGCAGGCCTACGGCGACGCGGAGCAGGGCGGGTCAACCCGCAATGGCGGCGCTGCGGAGATTCGATCAGCATCATAATTGGACATTGCCGCTGACGCTTTCTAAGGTGCTCACCGAGGAGAGGAGCATCACGGGGTCGTCAGGCCCGTCGAGCGCTCCACGTTGCGAATTGCCGCACCGGCGAACCTCGTGGTTCAGTCGGTGCTCTGGAGGAGACTTGCCGTGGAGGCTGGGTTTGGCCCGCCGCTGATGGGCGCCCTGCGCGACCCGGAGGCGGCGATTGCGCGCCGCCGTTACGTGATCGGCCGCGTCGCCATCTACGGCGTGCTGGTGATCTTCGCGCTGATCTACGCCTTTCCGGCCTACCTGGTGATCTCGGGCGCCTTTCGCACCGGCGCCGACGTGGCGGCGCACGGCCGCATCTCGCTGCCGACCAGTTTTTCGTTCGAGCCGTTCATCCGCGCCTGGACGTCAGTGTGCGTCACCGGCCGCTGCAACGGCATTCAGCAGAATTTCTACAACTCGCTGATCATGGTGATTCCGGCGACCATCATCTCGACGGCGGTCGGGGCGATGGCCGGCTACGTGCTCTCCAAGTGGCGCTTCCGCGGCTCGAACGTCATCTTCCTGATGATCGTCGCCGGTGTGTTCATCCCCAGCCAGACGACGCTGCTGCCCTGGGCCTGGATCGTCGGCAAGGTCGGCCTCGCCAACAATGTGCTGGCGCTCATCATCATCCATTCGGTGCAGACGCTCTGCTTCTCGACCCTGTTCTGCCGCAACTTCTATGCCGGCGTGCCGGATGAACTGATCAAGGCGGGGCAGGTGGATGGCGCCGGGTTCTGGCGCATCTACCTCAAGGTTATCCTGCCGATCTCGCCACCCATCCTGATCGTGACGGTGATCTGGCAGTTCACCTCCATCTGGAACGAGTACCTGTTCGGCATGGTGTTCACCTCCGGCAGCCAGCAGCCGATCACGGCGGCAGTGATGGGCGTAGGCAGCGGCTCATCTGCGGCCGCAGTGCTGATTGCCGCCGGGCCACCGATCCTGATCTACCTGTTCGGCGGCCGCTTCTTCATCCGCGGGCTGACGCAGGGCGCAATCAAGTAGGGGGCAATCTGCGATCTGGCCTGTCAATCGTTGGTTGACACAAGACTGTCGTGTCGCGTACCTGTTGACACATGGAAATCGGGAGCATCAAGCACAAGGCGCTGCGAAAGCTGCTCGAGCAGGGGAACACGAAGGGCGTGATCGAAGTGGAGCGGGTCGTTGACATGATCGCCTTCCTCGCCGCCGCGCAATTCGATGAACTCGGAACGCCACCAAATTTCGGTTTCCATGCCCTGACAGGCGATCGGAAAGGCGTCTGCGCCATGACGGTAACGAAGAACTGGCGACTGACCTTTGCCGTGTCGGATGAGAATACAATTATCGACCTCGACCTTGAGGATTATCACTGATGGCTATCAGGCTTCACGCTTCGATCTACGTTCATCCCGGTCCCTGGCTCAGGCGGCAGGCCGTTGCGCCGCATGGCATCAACGTGAAGGAACTGGCCCAGCATCTCGGTGTCTCCCGCCAGAACCTGAGCAATGTTCTGAATGGACATACGGCGCTTTCGGCAGACATGGCGATCCGCTTCGAGAAGGCGTTTGGGCTGAAGGCTGAAACCCTGCTGAAGATGCAGGCTGCATATGACCTCGCCCAGGCCAGGGGGCGCGAGGACGACATCAAGGTTACGCCGTTGCCAAAGGCGGCTTAGGGGGGACAAATGGATCGGACCAGTTTTCGCGGCATCTTCGTCATCGTCACGACGCCGTTCACCGCTGACCTGCGGCTCGACGAGGAGGGGCTGGAGGCGACGATGGAGTTCTGCCTTGCCGCCGGGGTACATGGCGTGGTCGCCAATGCTCTGGCCAGCGAGGGGGGATATCTCAGCGAGACGGAGCGCAAGCGGGCGGCCGAGATCGTCGTGGGGCGGGCGAAGGGCAGGGTGCCGTCGATCGTTGCGGTTTCCGCGCCGCATCATTCGATCGCTGCCGATTATGCCAGGCAGGCCGAAGCGCTGGGCGCCGATGCGGTGATGGCGCTGCCGCCGACGCTGCATCCGTCCACCGTCACGGACCTGAAGGCCCATTACCGCGCCATCGGTGCGGCCACGGCGCTGCCACTGGTGATCCAGAACGTCATCGGGCAGGGGGCGACGACGATGAGCGCGCCGCTGATTGCCGAACTGGTCGACGAGATCCCCACTGCCCGCTTCGTGAAGGAAGAGTCGGGCTATCCGGCGCAGACGGTCGGCGAGATCATCCGGCTCTGCGGTGACAAGGTCGAGGGCGTGATGGGCGGTCGGGCGGGCAAGACGCTGCTCGAGGAAGTGCGGCACGGCGTCTCCGGCACCATGCCGGCCTGCGAGATCGCCGACGTGCATGTGGCGCTGTGGAACGCCATCGAGGCGAAGGACGACAAGCGGGTGCGCGGCATCTTCAACCGGCTGCTGCCGCTGCTCGACATGGAGAGCAACTACGGCATGCCGCTTATGAAGGAGGTGCTGAAGATGCGCGGCGTCATCGGCAGCGCTGCCGTGCGCCAGTCCGGCTTCCGCATGCTCGACGACCATGCGCGGGAGGAAGCCGCGACCATCATGGACGACCTGACCGAATACATGCTGCCGGCATACCGGCACCGCCGCTGAGGGAGAGAGACGTGACTGGGACTGACACGATCGAGAATGCCATCAACCGCAACTCGCAGCCGACGGAGCTGCGCATCACCGACATGCGGCTGGCGGTGGTGGCCGCCAACTACGACTATCCGATCCTCAAGATCGACACGAACCAGGGCGTCTACGGCCTCGGCGAAGTGCGCGACGCCGGTCACGCGACGAACGCGCTGCAGTTCAAGTCGGTGCTGCTCGGGCAGAACCCCTGCAATGTCGACATGATCTTCCGCGCCATCAAGCGCTTCGGCGGCTGGGGCCGCGAGGGCGGCGGCGTTTCGGGCATCGAGATCGCGCTGATGGACCTGATCGGCAAGGTCTACGGCGTGCCCTGCTACCAGCTGCTCGGGGGCAAGTACCGCGACAAGATCCGGCTTTATGGCGATACGCCGACGCCCGACAACCCGACGCCGGAGGATTTCGTCGCGGCGGTGAAGGGGCGGCGGGCCCGTGGGCTCACCTGGATCAAGTTCGACCTGCGCCCCAGCCTGTTCGAGACCGGCGACGAGCCGCTGATCGGCCACGACGCGCCGCACGAGACGCAGTTCGAGATGGGCAAGTGGTTCAAGGCGCCGATGGCCGGACGTGGCGTCAAGCTCACTGACGCGACCATCGAGCGCGCTGCGCACGTGGTGGGCGAGGTGCGCGCGGCCGTCGGCAAGGACGTGCAGCTCTGCGTCGACCATTTCGGCGAGGGCTATCTCACCGCCGACGAGGTGATCCGCCTCGGCAAGGCGCTGGAGAAATATGACCTCGCCTGGATGGAGGACCCGATGTCGCGCTTCGACATTCCGGGCCACAAGCATGTGTCCGACGCGCTGCTGACGCCAATTGCGGCGGGCGAGGACTGGTATCTGCGCGACGGTTTCCGCGAAGCGATCCGCACGCGGGCGGTGGATATCGTGCACCCCGACCTGCTGACATCGGGCGGGCTGATGGAGACCAAGCGCATCTCCGACGACGCCGAGGAGGAGGGCATCCCGACGGCGCTGCACTGCGCCGGCTCGCCGATCGGCTTCATGGCCAATATCCACACGGCGGCGGCGATCTCGAGCTTCCTCGCCTGCGAGCACCATGGGCTCGACCTGCCGTTCTGGGAGGGGCTGGTGACCGGCCTGCCCAAGGACTACATGGCCGGTGGCTTCGTGACGGTGCCGGAGAAGCCGGGGCTGGGCATCGACATCAACCTCGACGCGATCGAGGCGGGCCTCAGGACGCCGGGCACCATGTTCCTGCCGACCGACGAGTGGAACACGCCGAAGCTCGGCTTCTGGCGACCCGACAACCGCTGGCCGGAATGATCTGGAGGGGCCGCTCGCGCGGCCCCGTCCGCCTTACGGCAGGGTGTGGCCGGCGGCCTTGAACAGGCGGTACCATTCCTCGCGGGTGAGGACGATGTCGGAGCCGGCCACGCTCTCGCGCACCCGATCGGGCTTTGTGGTGCCGAGCACGACCTGGATATTGGCCGGGTGCCGGGTGATCCAGGCGATGGCGATGCCGGTGGGCGTGGTGCGGTACTTTTCCGCCAGCTCGTCCATCACATCGTTCAGGTCGGCGTAGTTCTCGCGATCGCCGATGAACACGCCCTTGAAGAACCCCTGCTGTACCGGCGACCAGGCCTGCAGGGTCATGCCCTTGAGGCGAGAATAATCGAGCAGGCCGACATCGCGCGAGATCGACTGGTCGAGCCCGTCCATGTTGACGGCCACGCCCTGGGCGAACAGGTTGGCGTGGGCGATCGAGAGCTGCACCTGGTTGAACAGCAGCGGCTGCTTGACCGCTGATTTCAGCAGTTCGATCTGGCCCGGCGTCTGGTTGGAAACGCCGAAGTGGCGGACCTTGCCGGACGAATGCAGCTGGTCGAAGGCCTTGGCCACGTCATCTGGCTCGACGAGCGTGTCGGGACGGTGCAGCAGCAGCACGTCGAGGTAGTCGGTCCGGAGCGCCTTCAGCGAACCCTCGACGGCCGCGATGATGTGCTCGGACGAGAAGTCGAAGAAGCCCTTCCGGATGCCGGCCTTGGACTGGATCATGATGCGCTCGCGATCGGCGGGCGAGAGCTGCACCGCATCGCCGAAGCGCGCCTCGCAGACATGCGGTGCGCCGCCATAGATATCGGCATGGTCGATCATGGTGACACCGGCTTCCACCGCGGCGTCGTACAGCGCACGGATATCGGCGTCGCTCATCTTGGCGATCCGCATGAGGCCGAGCACGACGCTGGACAGGGTGAGGTCGGCGTTCGGGGCTTTGAAGGTTTTCATGGGAGTGCCTGAGGTTGGAGTGGTCCGCCTTCGCCAAGGCAAGGCGCGACAGCTGCTTTGAAGCAATGTCCGCCTTCGCTAAAGCTACGGCGCGACAGCCTCCGCCCTTCAGGCTCCGTCTCGGCTTGCCGAGCCGAAGCCCGAAGGGCGAAGGCTGGTGGGCGTGGCAGGATTCGAACCTGCATCGGAAGTGTTATGAGCACTTGGCTCTAACCGTTGAGCTACACGCCCCTCAGCCCGGCTCTTAGCAAGCGCCGGGCGGGGTGTGAAGCGCCGTTTCAGGAGGCGGGGACCAGCTTGGAGAGGTTGCCGTCGATGGTCATGACGTAGAGCTCGCCGGCGCTGTCGGTGCCGAACGAGGTGACCTGGCCCTGGGCGCCGAGCTGATCGGTCCAGTCGGTCTCGCCGGTCGCCTGGCCGTCGGCATAGGTCAGCGAGCGGATATGGCCGTCGCAGAAGTCGGAGAAGAAGTACTGGCCGGTGAGCGCGGGCAAGGCCGCGCCGCGATAGACCAGGCCGCCGGTGATGGAGCAGCGGCCGGAATCGTGGCCGTAGGTGAGGATCGGGAGGACGAAGCCGGACGTGTCGCAGGTGGCTGCTTCGTAGCAGGCGAGTCCTTCCATCACCTTCCAGCCGAGGTTGGCGCCGGCGTCGGCGGTGGTGATGACGCTGATCTCCTCGTGCGCCACCTGTCCGACATCGGCGACGTAGAGGTTGTCGCCATCGAACGCCATGCGCCACGGGTTGCGAACGCCGGAAGCGAAGATTTCGGGCGCGGTGCCGGCATCGACATCGAGGCGGAGGATCTTGCCGAGCAACTGCTGCGGGTTCTGCGCCCGGTTGCCGGGGTCGCCGCCCGCACCGCCATCGCCCATGCCGACATAGAGCAGGCCATCCGGCCCGAAGCCGAGCCAGCCGCCATTGTGATTGCCGAAGGGCTGGTCGACCGAGAACAGCGGGGTGGCGGAACTCGGATCGGCGGCGTCGCCGCTCGCGGTGTAGCCGACCACCTGTGTGTTGCCGTCAGCGTCGGTGTAGTTGACGAAGAAACGGCCATTGCTGGCGTAGTCCGGGTGGAACGCGAGGCCGAGCAGACCGCGTTCGCCGCCCACGCTGATGCGGTCGCTGACATCGAGAAACGGTGCGGGCTGTACCGCGCCATCGACGAGGATCAGGATACGGCCGGTCTGCTCAACGACGAACAGCCGAGGATCGCCCGCAGGGGCGGTGACCAGTACTGGCGAATCGAGGCCTTGGGCGACCGGTTCGAGCCGGATGCCGCCTTCCTGTGCCAGGGCGAGTGAACTGCAAGCCATCGCCACGGCGGCGATGGCGGGTACAATCAGGCGTCGCATCAGGCCTCCTTCAGGTGTCAGTCGCTGGTGGTGCTGACGCTGTCCTTGAGCTGAGCCAGTTCGGCTTCAGCCCTGAGGGCACGGTCGCGCCAGTCTTCTATCGAAAGCCCGTCGAGGCGCGCGGGTTCCGCCGGTACCTCGACGATTTCCTCCGGCATCGGCGCGCCGGTCAGCTTGGCGTGCAGCGCCTCGATATAGGCGGCGTCGTCGGCGTGAAGCGCACCGGCCGCGGCTTCTTCGGCCCAGCGATTGAGGTCGGCGGTGGTCTCCTCGTTCATGCTGCCGGTTGCCAGCAATTCCTTGATCAGCGCTTCGACCTGCACGGGGCTCTCCTTGAGAATTGTCATTGGGGCGGCAAACTATCCAAAGCTGGCCCCCGTGGGAACCCGCCGCGACATCCCGTCACCAGCTGTGTTGGCGCTGCGGAAACTGCGGCTGAGATAGGCCGATCCGGCGATACCGAAGCGCCAGGGCAGCTCAGCGGCCTTGCTGATGCCGATGCGCGGACCAATCGTCGCCTCCGGTACCACCTCGGCGGCCCGGAACGACAGCGGCGGATCGCCCAGGGTCAGCCCGTCCTGCGCTTTGGCGATGCCCATCGCCGCGCACAGCTTGCCCGGACCCGAGCATAGTTGCCGCGGGTCGGAGAGCCCGCGCCGCACTGTCATCTGCGCGATGCCATGCGTCGGTTCGAGCGCCCGGACCAATACGGCCGCGCCACCGGCGCAGACCAGGTTGAAGCACCAGTGGATGCCGTAGGAGCGGTAGACATAGACATGGCCGGGGCCGAGAAACATCGATGCGTTGCGCGGCGTCGGGCCGCGGTAGGCGTGCGAAGCGGGCTCGTCGGGATGATAGGCTTCGGTTTCGGTGATGATGCCGCCGACCCCATCGACCAGGAGTTCCGCACCCAGCAGGTCGCGGGCGACGCGGGTGACCTCGCGGGAAAAGAAGGCGTGGAGCTCGGGTGAGACGGTCATTGCCCGTAAATGTTGTCGCTACACAGGCGCAGCGCAAGTCCCGGGGGCCAATCGGCGCGTACGCTCAGGCGGTGAAGTCGGTCGACTTCAGCAGCTGTTCACGCTTTGCCGCTGCCGTAGCCTGGATTCGGGCCGCAGCGATACGCAGGGTGAGATTGATCTGCTCGCCAACATTGCTGGTGTTTCCACCGATCAGGCCGCTGGCCAGGTTGCTGCCCTTCTCGATGTCCGACTGTGCGTAGGCCTTGCGCTTCAGGCGTGCATTCTCGGCCTCGTTGTAAGCCGAGGTGCGCGGCAGCCAGTTCATGGTGCGCTTGGCGATCTGCATGATCCCAGCCTGCCCGCAGGGTCTGAACGAATTGTTAACACCGGGCGGCACACTTGTCTGGTGGCGCCGGACGTGAACAGTGGCGGCAGAGGAGATCGGAATGGCGGACTCGCCGAAATTCGGTACCAGCGGCCTGCGTGGCCTCGCCAGCGACCTCGTCGGCAACGCCGCGCGGCGCTACGCCAGCGCCTTCGCGCGACACATCGTTGCGACGGGGCAGGCCGGTAGTGGCCGGGTCTACCTTGCGCGCGACTACCGCGAATCAAGTCCGGCCATCGTTGCCGATTGCGCCATCGCGGTGCGGGCGGCTGGGCTGGAGCCGGTCGATTGCGGCGTCCTGCCCACCCCGGCGCTGGCGCTGCACGCCATGGCCGACGGTGGCGCCGCCATCATGGTCACCGGCAGCCATATCCCGGCCGATCGCAACGGCCTGAAATTCTACGTGCCGAGGGGTGAAATCTCGAAGGCGGACGAGGCCGGGATCGCGGCAGCGCTCCTCGACGCGGTACCGGATGGCCCGGGCGGCGCGCGTGATGCCTACCCGCAGGCCGGCGACCGCTACCGCCAGCGCTATCGTGGGCTGCTGGCAGCCGATGCGCTGGATGGCTGGCGCATCGGCGTGTTCGAGCATTCGTCGGTGGCGCGCGACCTGCTGGTGTCACTACTGACTCGCGCAGGCGCCGCGGTGGTGCGGCTCGGTCGTTCGGAGAGCTTCATTCCTGTCGACACCGAGGCCTTCTCGGACGCGATCTTTGCGCCGCGCTTCGACTGGATCGCGCAGCACCGTCTTGATGCCATCGTCTCGACCGATGGCGATGGCGACCGGCCGCTGGTGATCGATGGCACCGGCGAGTTCGTGCGCGGCGACGTACTCGGGATGATCGCGGCGCGTTTTGCCGGGGTGGTGCGGGTGGCAACGCCCGTCACGTCCAACTCGGCGATCGAGGGCGTCGGCTGGTTCACCGAGGTGGAGCGCACGCGCGTCGGCTCGCCCTACGTGATCGCCGGGATGGAGAAGCTCGGCGAAGCCGGCGCGGTCGTCGGCTTCGAGGCCAATGGCGGCACGCTGCTCGGCAGCGAGGTGGTCGTCGATCGTCACACCCTCGAGGCATTGCCCACGCGTGACGCGGTGCTGCCCATCCTCGCCGTTCTCGCCATGGCGAAGGGCAGGGGGCAGTCGCTGGCGGAGTTGGTGCAATCCCTGCCGGTCCGCGCCGCGCTCAGCGACCGGCTGACCGAGGTGCCGGGCGATCGAAGCGCCGAACTGCTCCAGCGCCTTCGCGACGAGCCGGGCTACGCGCAGGACTTCTTCGCCCCGGTCGGAGATGTGCAATCGGTCTCGAGCATCGACGGCCTCCGCTTCGGCCTCGCCTCGGGCGACACTGTCCACTATCGCGCCTCCGGCAACGCCCCGGAACTGCGCTGCTACGTCGAGGGCGTAACGCCGGAGCGGGCGGAAGAGCTGCTGGGATGGGGGCTTGAGGCGGCGGCCGCAGTAGTGCGGGGAACCGAGGGAGAACGTCATGGCCAATGAGAGCAAGGCGCTCCGCCTCGCGGTGCTGATCGATGCGGACAACGCCTCGGCCAAGATCGTCGATGGGCTGTTCGAGGAGATCGCCAAGATCGGCGAGGCCAGCGTCCGCCGCATCTACGGCGACTTTTCCGGCACGCGATCGAAAGGCTGGGCCGACGTGCTGGCCAAATACGCGATCATTCCGCAGCAGCAGTTTGCCTACACCATCGGCAAGAATGCTTCCGACATCACGCTGGTGATCGACGCCATGGACCTGCTGCATTCGGGGCGCTTCGACGGCTTCTGTCTCGTTTCATCCGACAGCGACTTCACCCGCCTCGCCGCCCGCATCCGCGAGGAGGGCGTCGACGTCTACGGCTTCGGGGAGCAGAAAACTCCCGAGAGCTTCCGGCAGGCCTGCCGCCGTTTCATCTACACCGAGAACCTGCTGCCACAGGAGCCGGCAAAGGCCGGCGGCGTCGAGACGCAAAAGGCGCTCGAGCCCACGCAGAACGCCACGAACCTGATCCGCCGGGTCATCGTCGAGATGGACAGCGAGGACGGGTGGGTGAGCCTTGGCCTGCTGGGAACGCAGTTGGTGAACCGCTACCCCGACTTCGACCCACGGACCTACGGCCACAAGAAGCTGAGTGATCTGGTCAAGAGCCTGACGGCCTTCGAACTCCAGAAGGGAGAGGGAGGCCAACTTCGCGTCAGGCGAAAAGCGGCAAGCTCTGTTACCACCAAGGCTGCAGCCGGAAAGCCCTGAGCCTACTCCCGCGCGATCACGAACGCCGCCGCACCTGCCATGATCGCCCCCGCTGTGCGGTTCAGCGCACGCAGCGCCTTTGCTGATTTGAAGAAGTCGCGGGCGGCGGCGGCGAGGCCGGCGTAGCCGCAGCCGATGATCAGCAGCACGACGATGACGATCAGCGTCAGTTCGGTGAAGCCGAGCACCGTGATCGGCTGGTCGAGCGGCACAACCGTGGGCAGCAGCGCGAGATAGAACACGATGGTCTTGGGATTGCCCAGCGTCAGCATGAAGCCCGAGAGGAAGGTCTTCCAGGCCGAAGCGTCGCTCTTGGCGCCGATCTGCTCGGAGCCGGGCTTCGCCGTCCAGAACTGCCAGGCGATGTAGAGCAGGTAGAGCGCGCTCGCCCACTTGATGACCACGAACACCGGGCCGAACCAGGTGGCGATGGCGGCAAGGCCGAACAGCGCGAACACTAGGTAGACCAGGTCGCCGGCGAGAATACCGAGCACCATCGGGAACGCCGCCCGAAAACCGCCGCCCAGCGCACGGGCGACGACGGCCGCGACACCCGGACCGGGCACCAGCACCGCGATCGCATAGGCGACGGTAAATGCTGACAACGTGATCAGGTCCATCGGAAATCTACCTCTTTGTCCGTCATGATAGCCGCTACGGCAGCCGGGCCAACCGTTCGCAGATGAGATCGTAGAAGCCGTCGGCGTCGCCCGAGCGGAGGTACTGCACGTTCTTTACCCGGCCCGTGACCCCCCAGTAGTCGGCGACGGTCATGCCGAGGGTATGCTCGCTGGCGGTCTCGATCACCACGTTGATGTGCCGGCCGTGAAACAGCTCGGGCTTCAGCAGGTAGGCGATGACGCAGGGGTCGTGCAGCGGCGCCCCCGGCCACTGGTACTTCTGCAGGTCGAAGCGCTCGGAGAAGCTGAGCATGGCGTGCACGGCGTCGCCGGAGCGGTTGCCGATCGCCTTGATCCGCTCGAGGCGGGGCGGGGTCGACAGCATCTGATGGGTGAGGTCGAGCGGCGCCATGACGATGTGGATGCCCGAGCGCAGCACCACGTCGGCCGCGTCGGGATCGACATAGATGTTGAATTCGGCGGCCGGGGTGATGTTGCCACCCTCGAAATAGCCGCCGCCCATCATCACGATCTCCTTCACCCGCTCCGCGATCCGCGGCTGCTTGACCAGCGCCATGGCGATGTTTGTCAGCGGGCCCAGCGTCGCGAGAGTGATCTCGCCGGCCTCGTGCGCCATCAGCGTATCGATGATGAAATCGACACCGAACTGGCTTTCGAGCTGCTGGGTCGGCGCCGGCAGGTTCGGGCCATCGAGGCCTGTATCGCCATGCACATACTCGGCGGTGACGAGGGTGCGGCGCATCGGCCGTTCGCAGCCGGCATAGACCTTGATATCGGTGCGGCCCGAGAGTTCGACGATCTTCAGCGCGTTCCGCGCGTTCTGCGCCAGCGCGACGTTGCCGGCGACCGCTACGATGCCAAGGATCTCGAAATCCTCCGGCGAGGCGAGGGCCATCAGGATGGCAACCGCATCGTCCTGGCCGGGGTCCGTATCGATAATGATCTTGCGCTTCATGGACTTGGCCCCCGGCGGCTGAAGTGGATTCGCGGCGCACTATAGGGGCGGCAAATGCCGCCGTCGATGCGGGCGGAACGGCAGCCCGTCGCGCGCGTTAGCTCCAGCCAGAACAGGAGGGCGCCTTGGCCAGACCGGTAGTCTCAGGGGTACGACGAGCAGTCTTGCGCGACGTATCTCGAACCAATTTCGAGCGCGTGCTGGGCAATGCCTCGCAGATGGCGATCGTTCTGGTGGGGGTGGTGGTGGCGCTGGTCGCCATCCAGGCGGCGCAGGTCATTCTGGCGCCTGTCATGCTGGCCATCATCATCGGGCTGATGTTCGGGCCCCTGGCCGACCTGATGGAGCACCACGGTGTGCCCGAGGGCATATCGGCGGGCATTGCGGTGCTGTCGCTCCTCCTCGTGATCGTCGCCAGCGGCTTCCTGTTCTACGGGCCGCTGGCGGAATGGGCAGCGCGCGGGCCGTTGATCTGGGCCCGTCTGCAGGAACAGCTCGCCAACCTGAAGGAGCCCATGGAGTCGCTCGGCGCCCTGCAGGAGCAGCTGAAGGGCGTGCTGGGCTCGGACGAGGCGATGCAGGTGACGGTGGAGGACAGCTCGACCGTGACGGGCATCGCCATGCTGGCACCGGCGATCTTCGCGCAGGTGCTGATCTTCCTCGTGTCGCTCTACTTCTTCCTCGCGACGCGCGACCAGATACGGGTTGCCACGCTGTCGCTCTGCGTCAGCCGCCGGATGCGCTGGCGCGCGGCGCATGTCTTCCGTGACGTCGAGCAGAAGGTGTCGAAATATCTGCTGACCATCACCATGGTGAATGTCGGCGTCGGCGTGGTGGTGGGGCTGCTGATGTGGGCGATCGGCATGCCGTCGCCGATCCTCTGGGGCGCGCTGGCAGCCGTGCTCAACTACATCCCGTTCGTCGGGCAGGCTTTCATGGCGGTGGTGCTGTTCCTCGTGGGGCTGACAAATGGCGGCGACCTCGGCAACGCCATCCTGCCCGTCGCGCTCTACTGGGTGGTGAACTTCGTCGAGGGCAATTTCGTCTCGCCCAACCTGCTGGGGCGGACCATGACAATCAACCCGTTCATGATCTTCCTGTCGCTGACCTTCTGGATCTGGGCCTGGGGGCCGGTGGGTGGTCTCGTCGCGGTGCCTTCGCTGCTGGTGCTCTACTCGATCGTCACGCACATCCTGCCGACGAGCCACGTGACGCCGCGCAAGGGCCGCCGGCTGGTGAACCAGAAGGCGACGGCGGATATGGCCGAGTCCGAACCTCAATCGGCGCCGCCCGAGCCGAGCCCGGCCATTGTGGCGGAAAAGCCCGTACGGAAGCGGGCAGCGCGGCGGCCCAGTCCCGCCTGAGTGCAACCCACCTGCCCATCTGTCTGCCTTGACGCCTTGCCTGTCGATCCGCGACGCTAGCGTTTTGCTTGCGGGGTGTTGGAATGGCTGGCGAAGTCACACAGGCGGTCGAGGCGGCGGCCCATGGCGGGGTCGATCTGGTGCAGGTCGTGGCGTTGCTGGCGGCCGGCGTGATCGCTGTGCCGGTCTTCCGGCGGCTCGGGCTCGGCTCGGTGCTGGGTTACCTGGCGGCCGGCCTCGCGGTCGGGCCGTTCGGGCTGGGTCTGGTGCATGAGCCGACCGCGGTGCTCCATGCGGCCGAGCTGGGCGTCGTGCTGTTCCTGTTCATCGTCGGGCTCGAGATGGAACCGAGCCGGCTCTGGGCCCTGCGCAAGCAGATTTTCGGGCTCGGCGTGCTCCAGGTGGGGTTGTGCGGGGCGCTGCTGACACTGGTCGGCACCCTGGTCGGCTTCACGCCCGCCGTGGCCTTTGTCGCCGGGCTGGGCTTCGTGCTGACCTCCACCGCCATCGTCATGCAGTTGCTGTCCGAGCGCGGCGAACTGCAGTCGCCGGGCGGCCAGCGGATCGTGTCCATCCTGCTGCTCGAAGACCTCGCCATCGTGCCGCTGCTGGCGGTGATTGCGCTGATGGCGCCGGGCGAGGCGGGGGATGCCGATGTGTGGTCGCGCTGGATCAGCGTCGGCGTCGCGGCGATCTCGGTGGTGGCGGTGGTGTTCGCCGGCCGCTACGTGCTGAACCCGGTGTTCAAGCTGCTGGCCGATTCGAGGGCGCGCGAGGTGATGACGGCAGCCGCGCTGCTGGTCGTGCTGGGTGCGGCGCTGGTGATGGAACTGGGCGGCCTGTCGATGGCGATGGGCGCCTTCATCGCCGGCGTGCTGCTCTCGACCTCCACCTTCAAGCACCAGCTCGAAGCCGATGTGGAGCCGTTCCGCGGGCTGCTGCTCGGGCTGTTCTTCCTCGCCGTCGGCATGTCGCTGGACCTCAACGTCGTGGCGGCCAACTGGCAGATGGTGGTGCTGACGGTGCTGGCCTACATGCTGGTGAAGGGCGCCGCGATCTTCTTTCTGGCGCGGGTGCTGGGCTCGTCGAACTCACTCGCCCTCGAGCGTGCCGTGCTGATGGCGCAGGGCGGCGAGTTCGCCTTCGTGCTCTACACCACTGCCACCGCAGGCGGTGTGCTGTCGGCTGAACTGAACGCGCTGTTCACCGCCACCGTCATCATCTCGATGGTGCTGACGCCATTCACGATGATGGCGCTGAAGTTCCTGCCCAAGGCACCGCAATCGTTCGACGGCGTCGAGAAGGTGCGCGAAGGCGAGATGCACGGCAACGTGCTGGTAATCGGCTTCGGCCGCTTTGGCCAGATCGCCAGCCAGCCGCTGATCGCCAAAGGGCACCGGGTATCAATCATCGACAACGACACCGACATGATTCGCGCCGCCGGCCAGTTCGGCATGAAGGTCTATTACGGTGACGGCACGCGGCTCGATATCCTGCATGCCGCCGGCGCTGAGCATGCCGCGATGATCCTCGTCTGCGTGAACAACAAGGACGCGGCGAACCGCATCGTCGAACTGATCAAGTCGGAGTTCCCACTCGCCAAGGTGCATGCCCGCGCCTTCGATCGTGGCCACGCCATCGAGCTGGTGAAGCTCGGTGCCGACTTCCAGTTGCGCGAGATGTTCGAGAGCGCCCTGGTGTTCGGCGCGCAGACGCTGCGGGAGCTGGGCTCGGAAGAGGACGAGATCGCCGATATCATCGATGGCGTGCGGGAACGGGATCGCCAGCGCTTCGCGGCGCAGACTGTCGGCGGCATCCAGGCGGGCAGGGACCTGCTCCTCTCCAACGCCGAGGATCAGGCGCGCGAAAGCGGCACCGTCAGCAAGCCGTCCGAACCGATCATGCTGGACGAGCAGGAGGCGAAGGCCTGACGGAGCGTTCCAGGCGCTCGCTTTTACGGGCCTTCCCCCAGTGTCGATTCAATGCGACAGTGTCGGCAGAGGGGAATACATCGTCATGCTGACCGGATTGCCGCCATGCAGCAAAAGCCTATCGTATTGGATGCCCCCACCCCTGAGCGCCGCGCGCTGACGACCGAGGCCATACAGGCCGAGATCCTCGAGAAACTGATCTATTTCATCGGCAAGGACCCGATTGTCGCCCGGCCGCATGACTGGCTCAAGGCTACCATCTACGCGGTCCGCGACCGGGTCATCGATCAGTGGATGGAATCGAGCCGCGAAACGTGGCGAACGTCGCACAAGCGCGTCTACTACCTCAGCCTCGAGTTCCTCATCGGCCGCCTGATGCGCGACGCCATGAGCAATATCGGCGTGATGGAGCACGTGCGCGCCGCGCTGAAGAACTTCAACGTCGACCTCGGCGACCTCATCAACCTCGAGCCCGATGCGGCGCTCGGCAATGGTGGCCTTGGTCGCCTCGCCGCCTGCTTCATGGAATCCATGGCGACCGTCGGTATCCCGGCCTACGGCTACGGCATCCGCTACGTGCACGGCCTGTTCCGCCAGGAACTGTCGGAAGGCTGGCAGGTCGAGCTGCCGGAGGACTGGCTGGCGCACGGCAACCCGTGGGAGTTCGAGCGTCGCGAAAGCGCCTACGAGATCGGCTTTGGCGGCCAGGTCGTGCCGGTTCAGGAGCCTGATGGCTCCACCCGGCTCGAGTGGCGGCCGGCCGAGCACCTGCTCGCCGTGGCCTTCGACACCCCGATCGTCGGCTGGCGCGGCACTCATGTGAACACGCTCCGCCTGTGGTCGGCCCAGCCGATCGACCCGATCCTGCTCGACAAGTTCAACGCCGGCGATCACATCGGTGCGCTCGAGGAGAGTGCCAAGGCCGAGGCGATCACCCGCGTGCTCTATCCCGCCGACTCCACTCCGGCAGGGCAGGAGCTGCGGCTGCGCCAGGAGTTCTTCTTCTCGTCGGCTTCGCTGCAGGACATCGTCCGCCGGCACATGCAGGCCTATGGCGATCTCGGCTCGCTCAGCGACAAGGTGGCGATCCAGCTCAACGACACGCATCCGGCCATCTCCATCGCCGAACTGATGCGCATCCTGATCGACATTCACGGGATGAAGTGGGCGCCGGCCTGGAAGCTGGTGAAGGCGACCTTCGGCTACACCAACCACACTCTGCTGCCCGAGGCGCTGGAAACCTGGCCCGTCGGCCTGCTGGAGCGGCTGCTGCCGCGGCAGATGCAGATCATCTACGCCATCAACGCGCAGGTGCTGACCGAGGCGCGCGCCATGGGCGGGTTCACCGACGCACAGATCGCCAACATGTCGCTTATCGACGAGCACGGCATGCGCCGCGTCCGCATGGGTCAACTGGCTTTCGTCGGGTCGCACTCGATCAATGGCGTGTCGGCGCTCCATTCCGACCTGGTGCAGAAGACCCTGTTTGCTGATCTCAACCGGCTCTATCCCGGCCGCATCAACAACAAGACCAACGGCGTCACGCCGCGCCGCTGGCTGATGCAGTGCAATCCGGGCCTGACGCGGCTGATCACCGAGCGGATCGGCGATGGCTTCCTCGACGACTTCGAGCAGATCGTCGCGCTCGACAAGCATGCCGACGACCCGACCTTCCAGTCGCAGTTCAAGGCAGTGAAGCGGCAGTCGAAGGAAAAGCTGGCGCTGGTCATCAAGGACCGGCTCGGCATCGTCGTTTCACCCGATGCGCTGTTCGACGTGCAGGTGAAGCGGATCCACGAATACAAGCGCCAGTTGCTCAACATCATCGAGGCGGTGGCGCATTACTCGATGATCCGCTCGCGGCCCGACAAGGAGTGGGTGCCGCGGGTGAAGGTGTTCGCCGGCAAGGCAGCGCCGGGCTATTGGAACGCAAAGCTGATCATCAAGTTGATCAATGACGTGGCACGGGTCGTGAACAACGACCCGGCGGTGCGTGGCCTCCTCAAGATCGCTTTCCTGCCGAACTACAACGTGTCGCTCGCTGAAACCATCATCCCCGCCGCTGACCTTTCCGAGCAGATTTCGACGGCCGGCATGGAGGCATCGGGCACTGGCAACATGAAGTTCATGGCCAACGGCGCCCTCACCATCGGCACCCTCGATGGCGCGAATGTCGAAATGCTTGAGCAGGTCGGCAACGAGAACATGATCATCTTCGGCCTCACCACCGACAAGGTGGCCGAAATCCGCAGTCGCTCCGAAGTTCCGCGCACTGCGATCGACAAATCCCCCCAGCTCCGCGAGGCGCTGGAGGCGATCAGCTCGGGCGTCTTCTCGCCCGACGATCCGAACCGCTATCGTGACCTGATCGGTGGTCTCTACGACCACGACTGGTTCATGGTGGCACGTGACTTCGACGCGTATGCGGCGGCGCAGCGGAAGGTCGACGATATCTGGATCAACCCGCGGAAATGGTATTCCATGGCTATCCGGAACACGGCGCATGTGAGCTTCTTCTCGTCGGACCGGACGATCCGGCAATACGCCAACGAAATCTGGGGCGTTCCCGTCAAGAGGTAGTACGCGTGAGCAAAGCGAGCTGGCAGGCCGAAGAGAGCGACATCAAGGCAATCGTCGCGGGCCGCCATTCCGATCCATTCGGCATCCTCGGCCTGCACGAGGTGGATGGAACCTGGGTGGCGCGGACGTTCATCCCGCATGCCGAAACGGTGTCGGCTCGCACGCTCGACAACCGCATCCTGGGTGAGCTGACCCAGCGTCACGACGCCGGCTTCTTCGAGGGCAAGGTGGCGCTCAAGGGCCGCATGCCGGTGCGCTACCACGCCCGCAACGATGGCGGCGAGTGGGACGTACTGGACCCTTACAGCTTCGGGCCGGTGCTGGGTCCGATGGATGACTACTATATCGGCGAAGGCTCGCACCTGCGGCTGTTCGACAAGCTCGGCGCCCATGCGCTCGAGTTCGAGGGTGTGCACGGCACGCACTTCGCCGTCTGGGCGCCGAACGCGCAGCGCGTCTCCATCGTCGGCCCCTTCAACGACTGGGATGGACGCCGCCACCCGATGCGGGTGCGGCTCTCGACCGGCATCTGGGAAGTGTTCGTTCCCGGTATCGGGCCCGGCGAAATCTACAAGTTCGAGATCGTCGGCCAGAACGGCAAGGTGCTCCCGCTGAAGGCCGATCCGTTCGCCCGCCAGTCGGAGATGCGGCCCAAGAACGCTTCCGTCGTCGCCGATCCGGCGCCGTTCCACTGGACCGACAGCGCCTGGATGGAAGCGCGCGCCAAGAAGGACTGGCGGCGCGATCCGGTCTCGATCTACGAGGTACATCTCGGTTCGTGGCGGCGCCGCGCCGATGGCGGCTTCATGAGCTACGACCAACTCGCCGAACAGTTGATCCCCTACGCCGCTGACCTCGGCTACACCCATATCGAGCTGATGCCGATTTCCGAGCATCCGTTCGATCCGAGCTGGGGCTACCAGCCGACGGGGCTTTACGCTCCGACAGCCCGCTTCGGCGATCCGGCCGGTTTCGCCCGCTTCATCGACACAGCCCACAATGCCGGTCTCGGCGTCATCCTCGACTGGGTGCCGGCGCACTTCCCCACCGACGAGTTCGGCCTCGCCCGCTTCGACGGCACGGCGCTCTATGAGCATCTCGATCCGCGGCAGGGCTACCACCCCGACTGGAACACCGCCGTCTACAATTTCGGCCGCAAGGAAGTGGTGAGCTTCCTCGTCAATAACGCCCTCTACTGGCTGGAACGTTTTCACATCGATGGCCTGCGCGTCGATGCGGTCGCCTCGATGCTCTACCTCGACTATTCCCGCAAAGCGGGGGAGTGGGTGCCCAACGAGTTCGGCGGCAACCACAATCTCGAGGCTGTCGATTTCCTGAAGCGCGTCAACACCGAGGCTTACCGGCTGCATCCCGGCGTCATGATGATCGCCGAGGAATCGACCTCGTGGAGCGGCGTTTCCGCCCCGGCCGACAAGGGCGGGCTGGGCTTCGGCTTCAAGTGGAACATGGGTTTCATGAACGACACGCTGCGGTACATGAGCCGCAACCCGATCCATCGCCGCTATCACCACAGCGACCTGACCTTCGCCGCGCTCTACGCTTACGCCGAGAACTTCATCCTGCCGCTGAGCCACGACGAGGTGGTGCACGGCAAGGGCTCGCTGCTGGCCAAGATGGGTGGCGACGACTGGGCCCAGTTCGCTGGCCTGCGCGCCTATTACGGCTTCATGTGGGGCTGGCCGGGCAAGAAGCTGCTGTTCATGGGCCAGGAATTCGCCCAGCGCGAGGAGTGGAACGAGGCGAAGAGCCTCGACTGGTGGCTTCTGGACGCCCCGTCGCATGACGGCATCCGCCGCCTCATCTCCGACCTGAATGCCGCCTATCGCGAGTTGCCGGCGCTGCATGCGCGCGACAACGAGCCCGAGGGTTTCCAGTGGCTGATCGGCAACGACCAGGCCAACTCGGTCTTCGCCTTTGCCCGCAAGGCCCCGGGGGAGGATCCCGTTGTCGTGGTCTCGAACATGACCCCGGTGCCACGCGAAAACTACCGCGTGCCCATGCCGCTGGCCGGCAACTGGGTCGAGCGGCTCAACACCGACGCCGGGTGGTACGGCGGGACCAACAAGGGCAACCAGGGCAAGGTGGTGGCGCGGGCCAGCGATGTGGAGGGTCTCGGACCCTACGCCGACCTGTATCTGCCACCGATGTGCACGCTGTTTCTGAAATACGATCCCGCCTAAGCGGGACCTGAGGGAGGACAACCATGGCTGACTACCGCACCCCATCGCCGCTGGCGCGCGAGGCAATGGCCTACGTGCTCGCGGGCGGAAGAGGTACGCGACTGTTCGAACTGACCGATCGGCGCGCCAAGCCCGCCGTATATTTCGGCGGCAAGTCGCGCATCATCGATTTCGCGCTGTCCAACGCGCTGAACTCCGGCATTCGCCGTATCTCGGTGGCGACGCAGTATCAGGCACACTCGCTGATCCGCCACCTGCAGCGCGGCTGGAACTTCCTGCGCACCGAGCGAAACGAGAGTTTTGACGTACTCCCGGCCAGCCAGCGTGTGTCCGAGACGCAGTGGTACGAAGGCACCGCCGACGCCGTGTTCCAGAACATGGACATCATCGAAGACTACGGTCCGCGCTACATCGTGCTGCTGGCGGGCGACCACATCTACAAGATGGACTACGAAATCATGCTCCGGCAGCATGTGGACACAGGGGCGGACGTCACCATCGGCTGCCTCGAAGTGCCGCGCATGGAAGCCACCGGCTTCGGCGTGATGGCCGTCGACGGCCGCGACCGCGTACTCGATTTCGTCGAAAAGCCCAAGGACCCGCCAGGCATCCCCGACAGGCCGGACATGGCCCTCGCCTCGATGGGCATCTACGTGTTCGAGACGCGCTTCCTAATGGAACAGCTGCGCCGCGACGCCGCGACCGAAGGGTCGAGCCGCGACTTCGGCAAGGACATCATCCCCTATATCGTCAAGAACGGCTCGGCCTGGGCGCACCGCTTCCCGCGCTCCTGCGTCCGTTCGCCCAACGAGGAAGTGGCCTACTGGCGCGATGTCGGCACCATCGATGCGTACTGGAAGGCCAATATCGACCTGACGGACGTGACCCCGCAGCTCGACCTCTACGATCGTGACTGGCCGATCTGGACCTTCGCCGAGATCACCCCGCCGGCCAAGTTCGTGCATGATTTCGACGGCCGGCGCGGCTCGGCGGTGAACTCGCTCGTATCGGGCGACACCATCATTTCGGGGGGGCAGCTCGACCGCACTCTGCTGTCGACCGGCGCCCGCGTCCACTCGTACTCCGAACTGCACGAGGCGGTGGTGCTGCCCTATTGCACGATCGGGCGCGGTGCGCGGCTGCGAAAGGTCGTCATCGATCGCGGCGTGAACATCCCCGAAGGGCTGGTGGTGGGCGAGGATCCGGCCTTTGACTCCCAGTGGTTCCGCCGCACCGCCGAAGGGGTGACGCTGGTCACCCAGCCGATGGTCGACAAATACATCGCCAGCCGTTGACGGGAGAACGGATGATCGAGGTCCTGTCGGTCGCCTCCGAGGCCTATCCGCTGATCAAGACAGGGGGGCTCGCCGACGTTGTCGGCGCGCTGCCGTCGGCGCTCGCCCCGCATGGCGTGTCCATGCGGGTGCTGTTGCCGGGCTACCCCAAGGTGATGGATGCGCTCGCCAGCAGCGGACGCGAGGTCTGGTACTACCCGGACTTCTTCGGCGGCGAAGCCAGGCTGATCGCCGGGCGGGCCGGTGGCCTCGACGTGATCGCGCTCGAGGCGCATCACCTGTTCACCCGGCCCGGTAGTCCTTACCTCGCGCCCGACGGCAGGGACTTCCCCGACAATTGGCGGCGCTATGCGGCGCTGAGCTTTGCCGCCTACGAGCTGAGCTGCGGCATTGTCGAAGGCTACCGGCCGGACATCCTGCACTGCCATGACTGGCAGTCGGGGCTCGTGCCGGCCTACGTGAAGTACAATGCCGGATCGACCGCCAAGACCATCATCACCGTCCACAACATCGCCTTCCAGGGCGTTGTCGGCTGGGACACCTTCAACGCGCTGCGCCTCGACTATGCCGCGGCAGGCGACGGGGCGATCGAGTATTTCGGCAACATCAGCTACCTGAAGGCGGCGCTCGCCACCGCCGATGCCATCACCACCGTCAGCCCGACCTACGCGCACGAGATCCGCACCGTTGCCTACGGCATGGGGCTCGATGGGCTGCTGAAGGCCCGCGCCGACGTGGTGCACGGCATCCTCAACGGCATCGACCAGACCGCCTGGGACCCGAGCCGCGACGAGACCCTGCCGCAGACCTACTCGGCGTCGACCATCGTCAACCGCGCGGCCAACAAGCAGGCGCTCGAGGAGCGCTTCGGCCTCGCTCACGATGACAGCCCGATCTTCGCCGTGGTGAGCCGGCTGACCTGGCAGAAGGGCCTCGACATGCTCGTGCCGCTCTGCGACGAACTGGTGGAGCGCGGCGCTCGGCTGGTCGTGCTGGGCTCGGGCGACATGGTGACGGCGCTCCGTGCCAGCATGTCGGTCCCCGGTGCCTTCCCGCCGGTGAGGATCGGCGGACGTCTGCTGGTGGATGGCGCCATCGTCAACAATGTGCCGATCAGCGTCGCCCGGGACCTGGGCGCGGACATCGTCATCGCCGTGGACGTGGGCATCGCCGACGTCCCGCACGTACACGGGGCCGCCGACCAGGGGTTCGCCTCCATCTACATGCGCGCGGCGTCGATGATGATGTTGTGGAACTCCGTACCGATGCGATTCCACTTTTCCCAGTTCGACTCACGCGCGTAGCGTTCACACAGCCTGTCCAACTGAGCCAGTTCGCCGGTCGTGGCACGCAGTGCGGCATACCGAGTGGCAGTCGCCTCGAGCGCTTCTCGCACCTCGCAGAACTCGCGCAGATCGTCCAGCGAGTGGCGCGGCACGGCGAAACCCCGCGAGGGCAACTGTTCGAGGAAGCCGTCCCGCGCGAGCAGCTTGAGCGCCTCCCGTACCGGCGTACGGCTCATGCCAAGCCGCTCCGCCAGATGAACCTCGTACAACGGCTCGCCAGACGCGAGATCGCCGGCCTCGACGTCATGGCGCAGCGCCTCATAGGCGCGCGCAGTCAAGCTGTCAGGTTTGAGTGCGGTCACAGCGACGGTGGTCGGACCCACTGTGTATACACGATGTATTCAAGTGTCGCCTTCGGCTGGGGTGCATGTCAAGCGTCGCGTGGGAAGCCCGAGTCAGGCAGGTCTGGCGACTGCCTTTGGCCTGAATGGAAAGGGGCCAGCGAAGTCGCCGATGGGCTGCGTGTGTGTCACCAGCCTCGTACCGTTCCACCAATGCAACTGGTATCCGGGCGTCTCGAACGAGAAACTGCCCTCACCGTCGGGCTGCAGGTCCAGTGTTACTTGATGGGCGCTGCTGGGACAGGTCGTTGCGATCGTGCCGCCGAAGCGCGCTTCGATG
>QLAH01000103.1_pt1 | contig 78518 bp, 77 predicted proteins | sample 4693081 | NCBI WGS metagenome assembly QLAH01 (sample SAMN09425401, study PRJNA476045) | Lake water metagenome, whole genome shotgun sequencing project.
CATACTGCAGGTTCATGCGCCATGCCGAGCCATCACCCAGCAACTGCTGGAAGCGGGGCGTGTCCTGCGGGGTGCTGATGACGAGCACATCCCGCATGCCCGCCAGCATCAGGGTACTCAGCGGGTAGTAGATCATCGGCTTGTCGTACACCGGCAGGAGTTGTTTGCTGATGGCCAGCGTGGCCGGATGCAGCCGGGTGCCGGAACCACCGGCGAGAATGAGGCCTTTGCGGTGCATGAAGGTGCTCCCTGAAAATTCACACTGGTTGCGATGTTAAGCGCATTACGAATGAAAACGGACTTGACCTTGACGCCGATCCGTCGCCTGAGGGGAGCCTTGGCATGAGGCAAAAATCTGCCGGACCAGGCCTGGGACAATGGATATACCGATTGCTGGCCTACGCCCTGACCCTGCCTGTGCTGCTGTGGCTGGTGTTGCGGAGCTTCAAAGAACCGGGTTACCGCAAAGGCTTGGGCGAACGCCTGGGCGTGATTCAGCCGAATCCGTCGGTCCGAGGGGGGCTATGGGTCCATGTCGCCTCTGTAGGCGAAGCGCAGGCGGGCTTGACGCTGCTCCATGAACTGCAAGCCAGTTGGGGGACTGAGTCGCTGGTCTGGACCACGCAGACGCCCGCCGCCAAAAGACTGCTCTCGGAGCGCTTGCCTTCGGGGTCTCCGATTTTTTTTGCACCGCTCGACCAAGCGGGTGTGGTCAATCGCTTTTTATGTCATGCCCAGCCGCGTGCCTTGCTGTTGCTGGAAAGGGAGTTGTGGCCCGAGTGGTTGTGGCAGTGCGAACAACATGCGGTGGATGTGGTGGTGGCCAATGCCCGGCTGCGTGCCACCAGCGTTGACCGATGGCCGTACCGTTCGTTGTGGGTGCGCGAACGGCTTCGCAGCCTGCGACTGATCTTGTGCGCTGACCCGGCCAGTGCCGAACATTTTGGTCAACTGGGGGTTGAGCCGGCGCGCATTCACACCCTCGGCAATCTGAAATTTGACCAGCCTCTGCCCGTCGCCTCCAGCAACAAGATCGCGATGGCTTTGGCCCATCGAACCGTGATCGTGGCAGCCAGCACCCACGCTGGCGATGAAGAGATCCTGCTGCCCGGCTGGCTAAACTTTCTGCGGTCTTGGCATCAAGCAGCCCCCGCTCATGCGCCCCCACCGCTTCTGGTGCTGGCCCCCAGGCACCCCCAGCGTTTCAGCGAGGTGGCTCGCCAGCTTGAGGAGAGACTCGGGCTGCAAGCCGGAAAAACGCTCGCCATTCGAAGCGAGGACCACGCGTTGAATGCCGACACGCAGATCTGGCTGCTGGACTCGATCGGTGAGCTGGCGCAGGTGTACGCATCGGCCCGGCTGTGCCTGATGGGCGGCACCTGGGCGCCGGTGGGTGGGCACAATGCACTGGAAGCCTTGGCAGCGGGTTGCCCGGTGGTTTTTGGCCCCCACACGCATCAGTTTCCGGACCTGTACAACCAGATGGTGGAAAGGCAATGTGCCCTGCGTGTGTCTGCCTCGGGGTTGTGGCAGGCGGCGACCGAGATCACCACCGATGATGCCAGCCACGCCGCGATGCAGACGGCGGCTCAGCGATTCGTTGCCAGCCAGCAAGGCAGCGCCCAGCGAACCTTGCATGCGTTGCGCACGCTGCCCTCGTGGCCACGCCAGCCCATGCCGCCGATCCGGGCGGTCGGCTCGGCAGGGAATGTCTGGTGGCGGGTGGCCAACGCCACCGCCGATGCATCGGCAGACGTGAGTGACGAGGCCCTGTCACGGCAGCTGGACTCGGTCCTGCAGAGCCCCCAGGGCGTGAATCTGGCTGCAGGCAGTGGCCGTGGGCAAGCCTACCGCGTGGAGCACAATGGTCGACTGTGGGTGCTCAGGCATTACCGTCGAGGCGGGTGGATGGCACGGCTCACCCACGACACCTACCCCCCCACAGCTCCCGCTCGAAGCCGGGGCATGCAAGAACTGGTGCTGCTGCGCGCCATGCACAGCATGGGGCTGCCTGTGCCTGCGCCAGTTGCGGCCCATTACCAGCGCACGCATGCCCTCATGGGGCAATTCAGCCGATACCGGGCAGACATCGCGATGGAATGGCTGCCCAATACCCGGAATCTGATTCAGCTGTTGCGTGAGCGCGCCCTCTCGGCGCATGAGTGGAAAGCGGTCGGTCAGGCCATTGCGGCACTGCACCGGCATCAGGTCTTCCATGCCGACCTCAACGCCCACAACCTTTTGCTCGACCCTCAAGGTCAGGTGTATGTGGTGGACTTTGACAAATGCGAGCGGCGCGGCGGAGATGATTGGAAAACGCGCAACCTCGCAAGACTCAGGCGATCACTTCTCAAAGAACACAAGCGGCAGGCTTTGCACTGGCAGGAAGCTGAAGACTGGCCCGCCTTGCTGAACGGTTACGACGCCAGCCCCTGATACCAGGCCACCACCGCTTTGGCACAAGCCCCCATGTCGATGGATGCCATGTCATCCGGCTCGTGGTACTGGGTGTCTGGGCTGAACGCCAGGGTGCGGCCTGGGGCGTTGCAAGGCCGCCACCGCAGCGCAGTCGAAGATCGTTTGGCCGGGAAAAACCCGACGGTGGGCACATCCAGCACACCGGCCACATGCAGCGGCCCAGTCGAGCCCGCGATCAGCATCTGCGCAGTAGAGAGGCTGCGGGCGAACGCCGCCAACCCATCCTTAGACCGATAAACCACGCCACCCATCCCCGCACACAAGCGATTCAATGCCTCGGCTTTGGCTTCTTCGCCCGGCCCACAGGTGAATACCCATTGAACCGGTTCAAGGCCACGTAGATGGATCTGCTGCACCAGCACCGCGTATTGTTCGACAGACACATTGCTGGCCGAACCGCCGGAGCCTGCATGCACAAAAAACCAGGGGCGCGAGGCATCCACCCCCAGGCATTGCGCCAGATGCGCCCGCTGCAGACGGACCTGTTCGGATGGCAGGGGCCAGTAAGGCGCTGATGGCTCCACAGCGGGCACGCCCAGTTGCTGCAAGAAGGCGCGCGCCAATTCCAAGTTGTACACGTACTCAGGCTTTTCTGAACGGGAACGGCGTTGCACCACGCGATGGTTGTAGAACAACTGGGCCAGCTTGGTGGCCGGTGCCATGCGCACGGGAATGCGCCCCTTGAAGACCTGCCAGCCGATACGCCGGGTCGAAAACAGGGTCAGCACTGCATCAAAGCGCTTGCGATTCACTTGACTCAGTTCGTCCGGGTCGGTCAGAACGCCATCCACCCAGGGGCAAATCATGGCCAGTTCCTGGGTGTAGCGCGGCACCAGGACCGTGAGGTGGGCGTCGGGCAGAGACTGCTTGAGCATGGCCAAGGCAGGCCACGCGAGCATGAAATCCCCCAGCTTGTCGTTGCGGACGACCAGAATGCGTGGCGAGGTCATGGCGATTTTGGCGTGTCCACCTGAGAACGCTGCGGCTGACCGCGCAACCAGAGATCTGCGTATTTGACGTAGGTGGAGTGGGCCGAGAGCAGAGCCAGCAGCAAACCGCGCCGGCCGTCCAGAAAACCGGCTTTGAACAGATACATCCGCACAAAGCAACCCACCCCATGCAAAAACGCTGCTGTCAGGCTGGTGGTGCGCCCCTGCGCATGCCGCGCCTGGGCCCACAACTCGGCATACTGGGCCGACTTGACCAGGTAATGGCGCATGCTGTCGTAAGTGAAGTGCAGCAAATCGCCCTGCAAACGCTGGACAGGCAAGCCTTTCGGGTTTTGCAACTTCTCGTGAACCAGCGCGGCGTTGTACTGCGCTGCAGCCCGAGGGTAGAGACGATCAACCGGATCCGGGTACCAGCCTGCATGGCGAATGAAGCCCCCGAAGCACCAGCTCAAACGGGCCATACGCCCAATCACGAGCGGGCCTTGAATGGTGCGCTGGATCGATTGCTGCAATTCGGGGGTGACACGCTCGTCGGCATCCACCATCAACACCCATTCGCACCGGGCCAGCGCTTGGGCACGCTGGCGCTGCACGCCAAAGCCCTGCCAGTCCGCAGCCTGCTCGACACGCGCACCATGCCTGGCTGCGATGTCGCAAGTGGCGTCCGTGCTGCCCGAGTCCAGCACGATGATTTCATCGGCCCACTGCAAGGTCTGCAGGCACTGCGACAGGTGCGCTGCCTCGTTTTTGGTGATGATGATGGCGGAGAGGGTGGTCACGTTCGGTCCAGTACCGATTGAAGTCCTGACAACAATGCAGAGGACTCTTGGGGGGTGAAGTCCGAAGGGCCCATGCCTACGAATTGGCAATTCGCTTCAGGGCTGTTAGCCCCCCACATGTCAAACTGATTGTGGTTCAAGGCATAAAGAGCCAACAAGGGTTTCCGAAGACCAGCGGCGATATGAACAATCGCCGTATCTACCGACACCACAGCGTTGCAACGAGCGACCCGTTCGCAGAGTGCCAACATATCATTGGTTGGTGAAAAAAATAACCTTGAATACCAAGGCTCGTGGTTAAAAGCCTGTTGAAGCAGGGGGACCTGTTCGGGCCGGACACTCATCCAGATCGTTAGGCTTGGGTCACGTAAAACCTGTTCGACCAAAAAGCGTACTTGCCCGATCGAAAGCTGCCTGCTTTTACTGGCTCCGTAAGGGCACAGGCCCACCACCTTGCCAGCGGGCCAGTTAGCTGCGACGGAGGCAGCAGCATGTGGGCAACGGGGTATCCAATACTGTCGATTCGTCGTATCAACCCCCATCTGTTCAAGCCAGGGCACCAAACGCTCTGAAAAGTGCTGACCTCGAGTGGACTGACCCAGCTTGACATTGATCATTTGCAGTTCGTCGTCGAGGCCAACCACGTACTGTGGCTGCATCTGGGCGACAAAGCGCAGCTCGCGTGGGCGCCAAATTTCGCTCAGGTGCACCACGTAGCGTGAACGATGCAAGGCCTTGGCAATTTGAGGTAACTGGCTCCAACCGTGCTTTTTACCAGCCAAAAAAATGGATTCAATACCAAAGCCTTGGCGAAAGAGTGGCTCCAGTGCGGGGCTAGTGATGACGACAACCTCCAGTTCGGGGCGCTGAAGTTTGAGTTCGCGCAGTACCCATGACAACACAATTGCATCACCCAGCTTGGCGTCCCAGCGGATAAAAACGACACGGTCTACAAACGGGCCAGTGCTAGGGTTGGTGCCGTCCCAAAGCCACATGGCAATCCGGCGGCGCAACAAATCACGCCCTAGGCGCATACGGTCGATGAAGCGTTTTAGCATGGACTGCATGGTAAGTGACACAGGCCATAATATGGGGCAATATGAACATCTTGATGGCCTTGTCTCAGTTGGAAGTCACGGGTGCTGAAGTGTATGCCACCACGGTGGGAGACGAGCTGAGTCGCCGCGGTCACCATGTGGTTTACGTCTCGGACACCCTCACCAAACCTCACGTCGGGCCCTTTTTCAAGCTCCGGTTCAACAAGCGCAGTCTACTCAGACGCATTTGGCATGTCGCCTATCTGATCTATCTGATCAAAAAAAACCGAATTCAGCTGGTACACGCGCATTCTCGAGCATCCAGCTGGAGCTGCCATATCGCATGCACATTGACGCAAACGCCGATGGTGACCACAGTGCACGGCCGTCAGCCAGTACACGCGACAAGCAAAAGGTTTCATGCCATGGGCGACCTGGCTCTGCCGGTTTGCGAGGCCATACGTGACCAGTTGATGACCGACCTAGGCGTCGAAGGCCACAAACTGTTGGTGAACCGCAATGGCATACACACCCAAGATTTTGCCTGGTGCCCTGCCCCGGTCAACGCCAAGCCGGTCGTCTCCATCATTGGGCGGCTGTCCGGCCCCAAAGGTGACCTGTGTTACAAGCTGCTCACCGAATGCTTGGACACCGAGAAATACGATGTCAGGGTGATTACCGGATCGGCCATGACGGATCGATTTGCAGGCTTGCAAAACCGTGTGTCCTTTATGGGCTACAGCGCCCATGTGCAGCAGGTGATGGCTGAGTCGGATTTGGTGATCGGCGCGGGCCGTGTGGCCATCGAAGCGCTGATGTGCGGACGCCCCACCCTGGCCATTGGTGAAGCAAGTTGCGTAGGACTCGTGGACAACGACAACCTAGACGCAGCCATGGCCTGTAACTTTGGTGATATTGGACCCAAAAACCTGGCGATTGATTTTTCGACCATTGCGGGATTGGTGGCCATGGGAGTGACTCAACAGCACTGCCCAGCGGAAGTCTCAACCCGTGTGAAAAAAGCCTATGACCTGCATGCAGTAGTGAGTCAGTTAGAAGATGTGTACCAAACCGTGGTGGTATCAAAACTGCGGCGCGAGATGCCCGTCATCATGTACCACCGGTTTATTGACGACGAAAGCCAAAAAGGCGTGCATGGAACATACATCCATGTGGACATGCTGGAAAAACACTTCAAGCTGATCAAACGCATGGGTTTTGAAAGCCTGACATTCAAAGATATTGCAGAGAAGGGTTTTATTCGACGACTGCAGCCGGGAAAGCGGTTCATCATGATCACCGTAGACGATGGCTACCGCGACAACCACGACTTGCTGCTGCCCCTTTTAAAAAAATATCAGCTAAAGGCCGTGATTTTTGTGGTCACGGGTGAAGACCATAACCGCTGGGATGTGGAAGTACCCGATAACCCCGAGAAAGCGTTGCCGCTGATGAATTCTGCGGAAATCAAAGCGTTGCACGAATCGGGTCTGGTGGAAATTGGTGGCCACACGACCACGCACCAGCGTCTTAGCCAACTACCCGCGGACCAACAACGAGAGCAAATTGAACGCAACAAACGCGATCTTGAAGCCATTGTGGGTGAATCTTTGCTGTCTTTTGCCTACCCGTATGGCGAACACAACGCAACCAGCAAGCAACTGGCTCAAGAGCTGGGATATCAATATGCAGTAGCCACTAACAGTGGCCCGCTCCTATTACACCAAGACCCCTTCCAAGTACGACGCATTGCCATCTTCCCCAAGACGACTGTTTTTGGCTTGTGGCGCAAGATCAATGGTTCATATTTGTTTCGCAAAGTCAAAGACTCAACGGCATGATAACTCTGACACAGCCCCGTTTACTGATACCAAAACTTGAAACTGCACTTATTTTTTTATTGGCTTTTGCGATTTTTATTTCCAAGCCACTGATTTATCTGAGCATCTTGCTCTTGATTGGGTCGACCTTGGTTCGTATAACGAACGATCAAGAATATCGGCACGAGCTGTTTGGTAACAAGCTTTTTTGGGCAAGCACAGGACTTTTTGTTTTTGGCGTGGTGTCTGTTGCAATAGGCTCAAGCTATGTAGAAGATATTGGATGGATGGCCAAGAAGACCATGATGCTACCAATGGTGGCACCCTTGCTAATTGCTTTTACCTTCCAATACAATCGATTAGCAGCTTTATCCGGTGTAATAATTGGATTTTGGACTGCATTCATTTTAACTGCCAGTATGCACAACTGGACTTGGAGTGGAAGTCGCTACGGAGGTGCCACATGGGATGTTGGAATGTGGGGTGTAGTATGCGCAATGTTAATAGTTCTACTAACGCCAATGATGTTTTTCAAAAATTTAAGCATCACTGCACGATGCATACTTGTTTTAACCATAATGGGAGCAGGATTTATGCTTTTGGCATCTGGATCAAGAGGGCCTTTACTTGGTGCAGCAATTGCTATCTTCTTCTATTTAATCTTAAAGCAAAGAATCGTCCTACTATTACTAGGTGCGACCACTCTCATCGGAGCGCTAACTGCAAACATCATCTTTCCACAGCAAGCTTCATCAACTATACAAAGAATTAAATCAATAACCGACTTAGATAATGATGCCTCCAACTACATTCGCCTTGCACTCTGGGAGAACGGCTTCGCATTACTAAAGAAGCAATTCATGGTTGGAGATAAGAGATTTTGGCTTGGCAACGGTCATCAAGGAAAAATAGTGGAAACAAATGAATTTTTTCACTCAGAATTTAAATATATCGCCAGAGTCAAGCCTGGAGCCCTAGAAGAACTGCACCCCAATGTTGCAGATCAGCACAATATGTACTTAGACTCAACATTGTCAAGTGGGATTCTATGGACCGCGTCTGTTTTAGTCTTCATTAGTTTACTCGGAATATCAAAAAAGAAGATCAAATCAGAAAAACATAGTCCTCACATTTCATTTCCAATGTTGATTTATTTCACGGTTAATGGCCTGACTTACTCAATCTTGCCTCATTTCGCGTTTATGATGACTCTATTCTTTATTGCACTAATGAGAGAGGTTGAGGAGTGATCATATCCAACTTCATTCAATTTTTAGCGCTTGCGACAAGGCGCTAAAAACGTCAAATACACTTGGTACAGCACCTTCAGCATTAAATACTGTATAGTTTTTGGTGCAGCGAGGCCAATATCGAAAAGGCACCGTTGAGAAAAATATCCCCAAGGTGGGAGTATTGACTGAAATAGCAAGGTTCCTGATCCCTGTATCATTTGATACAATCAAGAAAGTCTTTACCAGGAACTTAATGGTATCATCAAGACTCATACTTGGCTGCAAAATAACATTTGAGTATTTTTTTGCCAAGGGTTGATAAGCAATTATATTTTCATGCTCACCCACACCGGCAAGCACAATATGTTGACAATCCCGATACTCCTGAGCAGCTCGATCAATTAATGCAAGAAAATTTTTTTCCGGCCAACATTTTGACTCCACAGATGCAAACGGAAAATAAACTATATTTCGCTGATCCACTGCAGTTTCTTTTCCTAGCAAATCTTGTGGCCATGAAAAGTCGAGAGGTATTTGAGGATTAGCACCCAGCAAATTAAGTGCATCCAACATGTTGACACCCTCAAATGCAAAGTCCGAGCGGGGCACAGCAGCGTCGAGCAATAAATTTCGGAGGTACCATCGATACGGGAAACCAATTTTAATTTTTGCCTTTGTTAAATAGCAAAGATACCGAGAACGCGTCGTATCGGCCAAGTCAAAAAATATATCAACTTCTCCAAGCTCTTTGGCTTTATTGATACGCTCGCGGACAGGAATATATTTCAAATTATTACCATGTACTATGTGTACCCCATCCACCAAATCAATCGGCGCACCATAGGTATAATTGCTAACAAGGCTGAGAATTATTTCTGCATTGGGAAAAAACTTCCGCGCCTCCACCAAAAATGGACGCACCAATACCATGTCACCCAATGCAGCATGACGCACAACCGCAATACGTTTTACTTTTTTGCGGTCCATTCTCTCGATGACCTTACGACCTTTGGAGCTCGCCCACGCACCTCGCTCAAACCATAACTTCATTTTTTAAAACTTTCTGGAATACTCTTTCAGAAGGCATCCCATGCAAACACTCCAAATGCCCCAAAGGACAGGTGCGTTTGAAACAAGGGCTGCAGGGTAAAGAGAGATGGTGTATCACCTTGTTCGCCGTCAGCGGTGGGGTGAACGCTGGTGAGGACGACCCGTAAATGGCATGCACACGGGTGCCCACAGCCGCCGCCACGTGCATGAGGCCTGAATCGTTGGTCACGGCATGTTGAGTGTAAGCCAGCAAATCCACGGTATCCACCAGTTGGGTTTTCCCGCACAGATTGATCACGTTCTCCTCTTGGCCTTGCACAATGTGCTGGCCGGCAGATACGTCTTTGGCGCTGCCAAGCACCCAGATTTGATAGCCGCGTTGGGCCAGCATGCCTGCGAGCTCTTTGAACGAATCCAGCGGCCATTGCTTGGCAGGGCCGTACTCGGCTCCTGGCATCAGCGCGACAGCGGGTAGGCTGCGGCTCACCCCGTATTGATTCATCACCCTTTGCTGATTCAGCGTATCCACCTGCAGTTGGGGCTGCGGCAGGTCGGACTCGTGATGCCAGGGTACGGCATCCCCTCTGGGTAAGCCCAGGGCAGCAAAGCGCTTGACCGTCTGGTTCAGGACCTGCTTGTCCAGTGGGCGCCGATCGTTCAGCAGCACGTAACGCTGCTCGCCCAGAAAGCCGGTTCTCAGGGGTATGCCAGCGGCAAACGGCACCAGGGCAGACTTCCAGGACCGGGGCAACACAATGGCCTGCTTGTAACCCTGCCCTGCCAGGCTTTTGCCGAGTTGCCACCGGGTTTTAAGCCCCATCTGGCCGTGTCCCAAGGGCAACTCCAGCGCCTGCTTCACTTCTGGCATGCGCTGGAGAATCGGGTGCGACCATGCGGGCGCCAGGACGTCGATCTGGCAGTCCGGGGAGCGCTGGCGCAGCAGCTTGAACAAGCTTTGCGCCATGACCATGTCACCCACCCAGGAGGGGCCGACGACCAGTATCTTTTCCATTCAGGCTGCGCGGTTGAGCGCTTGCATGTAGGCCTTCGTTCCCTGGGCCACGGTATGAAAGGGTTGGTCGTACCCCGCTTTGCGCAAGGCAGAAATATCGGCACAGGTATAACTCTGGTAGTGCCCTTTGAGGGAGTCCGGAAAGTCGATATATTCGATCTGACCCCGACCATGATAGCCAATGACGGCTTCGGCCACGGCCTTGAAGGGCTCGGCGCGGCCGGTTCCCAGGTTGAAAATGCCACTCACCTGTGGGTTGGCCAGGAACCACAGGTTGACGGAGACCACATCCCCCACATAGACGAAGTCGCGGCTTTGCATACCCGCTTCGTAACCCTCGGCAGCGCCAAAGAGTCGGGGGTTCTGGCCGCTGAGGATCTGGGTATTCAGGTGAAAGGCCACGCTGGCCATCTTTCCCTTGTGCTGTTCACGCGGCCCGTACACATTGAAGTACCGCAGGCCCACAACCTGGGCACTGAACCCCTGCGCCTGTTCGTGCCGACGCACGTACTGGTCGAACAGCAGCTTGGAATAGCCATAGACATTCAACGGCTTCTCGTGCGCGGGGTCTTCCAGAAACACCTGACTGCCGCCGTAAACCGCCGCCGAAGACGCGTAAATGAAGGGAATACGGGTTTGCTGGCTGAAATGAAAGAGTGCCTTGGAATACTCGAAATTGTTCTCGAGCATGAAGCGACCGTTCCATTCGGTGGTGTCGGAGCAGGCCCCTTCGTGGAAGATGGCCGATATCCGATCGTCCATGGCGCCCGCTCGCACCCGCTCGATGAAGACGTCTTTGTCGAGATAGTCCGCGATCTGGCAGTCCGCGATGTTCACGTACTTCGAGCCATCGGTCAGGTCGTCCACCACGATGATGTCTGTGCGCCCCTGGCGGTTGAGGGCTTTGACGATGTTGCTGCCTATAAAGCCCGCGCCCCCGGTCACCACGATCATTGTCAACTCCAGAACATCAGTTAAATCAAGATTCTAGCCCTGCAGCACAAACGCTCAGTTTTTCTTGATGAGATCTGCCGGGTCCATGTGTGTCCACTTTCCACGTGGCTTGTCGAGGTACTGAAAATGCTCGTTGGTGAAGGCGCCCTGAATACAGACTCTCGTGCGATACCGGCATTCAATGGACTGACCCGCCAGAATTTCATTGAAGACCAAAGGGCCGGTGGTGCCATAGACACCTTTCTTGGGGTCGTAGTGGTTGATACGGTGCACGATCCGTTCCATGACCTGCAGGAAGTGAGGGTTTTCGGGCACAGTGGCCAGAAAATAGTTGGTGATCTCATCATTGATCCGTGACTTGATGTAAAGGGCAGGATTCACCCCTTTGAGCAATCGGCGCAGTGGCCAGACCAGCGCAGCATCGATGTCCATGTAGATGCCCCCTTGTTGATAGAGGTTGGTCACCCGCCACAAGTCGGCTTGTGCCGCCCCGTCCGTCAACTTGAGGTAGGCCTGGTAGACATGGGCAGGCGCATGGTCGCGGAGGTATTCCTCCCGAGCCTCCGTGCTCACGTAGCGGTAGTCAAAATCCAGTGAAAGCAGACGATTGAACAGATAGTTGAGGTAAACGGGCAGCGTGCATCGATTGGAGTAGTTGGTCTGCCAGATGACGCGTGGAACAGGACTGGACGCGGTTCGGCGTACTTTGGCGGGGGAGTACTCGGGTATCGTGAACCGCAATCGGGGAAAAAACCAGTGAAAGGGGTAAGCGGATAGCTTGAACAGGTTACCGAACAACCGAACAAGCTTGCTGACCACGGGAATCAGGTATCGGGACATAAACACAGTCAATCAGGTTGTCGATGATCAGGGTCTGCTGGAAGATTCAGCGATTGCGAATGAAGACTGGTTGCAAAAGCCTTGGCAAAAGCATCGAGGCTGGGCCAGACGGCGTGTGCGGTACGGGCATCTTCGGGGGAGAACGACTGGCCTGACTGAACCAGAATACGCAACCCCACGCCGGCTGAGGCGGCCGCCTGCATGTCATCGGCTTTGTCACCCACCATGATGCTGCGCGATGCATCGATGTGATGCTCACCGATGGCGCGCAGCAGAAGACCGGGAGCGGGCTTTCTGCATGTACATGCCTGGACGTAGGGCGCAACCCCCTGGGTGGGGTGGTGCGGGCAGTGATAAACACCCCCGATATGCACGCCGTGAGCCGCGAACTGTTCGCGCATCCATCCGGTGAGGCGTTGAAACTGCGCTTCCGAGTAGTAGCCCCGAGCGATGCCCGACTGGTTGGTGACCACATGGATCTGGTAGCCCATTTGCTGGAACCGCAGACAGGCATCAAACACCCCCTCGATGAATTTGAATTGCTCTGGCTCGCCAACGTAGCCGTGATCGACATTGATCACGCCGTCACGGTCGAGAAACAGGGCTTTGTTCATGGGCGATCCTGTCCATTCGAATCAGGTCTGCAGAGATCCAGGTCTTGAATGACACGGTCAAACATCTGTGTCACTGCTTCCACCGAGATGCTTTCCATGACGTGTTGCCCTTTCACACGAGTCCCCCATTTCACTTCAGCAGCGGTCTTGCCGGTCTGCGCCAGCAGGTGCTGGTGGTACACCTCAACCACATAGGGGCTGCCATACGGGCCGGTGCGTGCGGGATTGTGTATCCCGTACAGGCCGATGACCGGTGTGCCCATCGCCACGGCCATGTGCGCGGGCCCGGTATCTGGCGCCAACACCACGGTGGCTTGCTGAATCAATGCCAGCAACTGCTTCAGATGGGTCTGCCCGACCAGATTGAACAACGGCGTCTCGCGGGATTGGCTGAATTGCACAATCGACTGGGCCAGCCGCTTTTCTGCCGGGTCCGGACCACCGCACAACCAGACAGCAAATCCGTGTTTTGCTGCGTGATCCGCCACGGCTGCATAACGTTCAGCCAACCAGTTCTTGTGCGGCAATGACGCGCTCGGACATATCAGCAGATGCCGGTGGTAGCCGCTATTCTGCAAGGTCTCTCTCGCCCAGGCCTGCGATTCAGCGTCTACCGGGATGGACCACTGAGGTGCCTGCATGGGTACCCCAATGGCTCGCGCAAACTCCCTGAAGCCCTCCAGCACATGCATACCCTGCACCGGAGCAACCCGTTCGCGCATGAACAAAGCATGGAGTTCCTTGGCGGTGCGCCAGTCAAAGCCGATTTTCCGACGGGCGCGTATGCACAGGGAAGCCAGATTGGCTCGAAAAGCCACCTGCATGTGCAGCAGGGCATCAAAGCGTTGCCCGCGCAGCGCCCGCCAGAGCGACCGGTAGGCTTTCCAGCCCTCCCGTTTGTCGAACACGACCAGGCGCACACCGGGCAATCCCTTGAGCAGTTCGGACTCCACCTTGCCGACCACCCAGGTGATGGCCGCTTGCGGATAGTGGCGCTGGATGGCTTGCACCACGGCGATGGCGTTACAGACGTCGCCAATGGCCGATAGACGCAAGACACAAATGGATTGCACTTAGCTCACGCCCTGCAGCCGGGCGATCATGCGGCTGGTCGAACGACCTTCCACGAAGTCGAGCACCTGCACGCTGCCACCCATGGCGAGGACATGATCGGCTCCGACGATCTGTTCCAGGGTGTAGTCGCCCCCCTTGACCAGGACATCGGGACTGACCTGTTGAATCAGCTTCAATGGCGTATCCCCTTCAGAGGGGTCATCGCCGAAAGGCAAGACCCAATCCACACTCTGCAAGGCAGACAGCACCGTGGCCCGGTCAGACCAGGCATTCACGGGGCGGCTAGCACCTTTCAAACGCTGGACCGAGGCATCGCTGTTCAAGCCCACCACCAGCCGGTCCCCCAGGGAACGGGCCTGCGCCAGGTAGCGGACATGCCCCGCATGCAACAGGTCAAAGCAGCCATTGGTGAACACAATGCGTTCGCCCGCTTTGCGTGCCTGACGAATCTGCTCCAAGGCCTGGGCAGCAGGTTCCACGACCGCAGAAAACCCGAAACGGGCCAGCGCATGCGACAGCTCATGCGGCGTCACGGTGGCCGCGCCCAGCTTGCCCACCACCAAGCCCGCCGCGGTGTTGGCCACCAGACAAGCCACTTCAGGCTGCATGCCGGCCGCCATGAAACTGGCGAGGGCGGCCAGGACGGTATCGCCCGCACCGGTCACGTCTGTCACCTCCCTGACCTGTGCGGGATAGTGATGGTGATGGTCCGGCGTGATCCAGGTCATGCCCTGTTCGCTGCGTGTCAGCAACATGGCGCCGATGCCGTGAACGGCGAGCAAGTGCCGGGCCGAAGCCAGCATGTCGGCCTCGGATTGTGTGTGGCCTCCCGCGGCCTTGAATTCCGACAAGTTGGGGGTGATGATGTCTGCTCCCCTGTAAAAGGCAAAGTCGGTGTTCTTGGGATCGACCAGAACATGCTTGCCTGCTGCCCGGGTGGCCTGGATCATGGCAGGCAACTGCTGAAGCGTGCCTTTGCTGTAGTCGCTGAACACGGCCATGTCGTACTGGCCAACCACCTGCTGGAAGTGGGCAGCCACGGCCCGGCCAGCATCGGCAGAGAAGGCCTCCTCATGGTCCAGGCGCACCACCTGTTGATGGCGCGAGAGGACGCGCGTCTTGGTGATGGTGGGCTGTTCCTCTCGTGCGATCAGATGGGTCTCGATGTGATCGTTGGCCAGCAGGTCCTGAAGATGCTGGGCATGCACGTCCTGACCAACCAGACCGAGAAGACCGACCTGGGTACCCAGGTGCGCGATGTTGCGAGCCACGTTGGCGGCGCCACCGGCCTTGTCTTCGACCTGGGTGATCTTGACGACCGGCACCGGGGCTTCGGGCGAGATACGCGAGGTATCGCCGGAAAAATAGCGGTCGAGCATGACATCGCCGACGACCAGAATGCGCCCGGCAGACAGGCGTTCGAAGACGCTGGCATCGATATTCATGAAGCGGACACCGGCTTGGCCATCAACAGATCCAGCGCTTCACACAGCCAGTGGCCGAGAAACATGTGGACCTCCTGGATACGGGCGGTTTCGTCACTGCGCACGATGATCGGCAACTGGGCGATGTGAGCGACTTTCCCCCCATCGCGCCCGGTGAGGGCCACCGTGTAGGCACCCAGTGCGTTGGCCGCCTGCAAGCCGAGGTTGACGTTGGCGCTGTTGCCCGAGGTGGTGAGGCCGATGACGACATCCTGAGGCTTCACGATCCCTTGCACCTGTCGCTCAAAAACCGTGGAAAAGTCATAGTCGTTGGCGTGGGCGGTGAGGATCGACGTGTCGGTGGTCAGCGCCATGGAGGCCAGCGGAGCGCGTTCTTGCCGGTAGCGCACCATGAATTCGGCAGCCAGGTGCTGGGCATCCGCAGCGCTGCCCCCGTTGCCCATCCAGACCACCTTTCCACCGGCATCCAGACACTGTTTGACCTTGTCGAGCCACAGCAAGGCTTGGTCCTGGTACTGCTCAACGGTGGCGAAAGCCGCGCGATGCCGCTCCAGGGTCTGCAGGTAACTTTGTTGCAATGCGTTCATGTGAATCTCAGAGGGTTTCGGTCAGGACGGCGCTCAATGCGACGACTCCCCGATTGTCGCGTCAGGCTTGACCCGCTCCAGCAGCGCCAGCATCTCGTGCTCGATGCGGTGCAGCGCCTCGGGGGTCTGCCCCTCGAAGCGCAGCACCAGCACAGGCGTGGTGTTGGAAGCGCGAATCAGGCCGAAGCCATCGGGCCAATCGACCCGCAGGCCATCAATGGTATTCACCTGGGCAGGGGCTTCAAACCGTGCCAGACCTTGCAGTTCCGCCACGAGGCGATGGGGCTCGCCTTCGGCACAGGCGACATTCAGTTCGGGCGTGGAATGGCTGGTGGGAAGGGCTTCGAGCACGGCAGCGGGGTGGGGGTGCCGGCTCAGGATTTCCAGCAGCCGCGCCCCGGCGTAGGTGCCGTCGTCAAAGCCAAACCAGCGTTCCTTGAAAAAGATGTGGCCGCTCATCTCGCCCCCCAGGGGCGAATCGACCTCTTTCATCTTGGCCTTGATGAGTGAGTGACCGGTCTTGAACATGAGGGGCTGGCCTCCAGCGGCCCGGATGGCAGGGGCGAGGCGCTGGCTGCACTTCACATCGAACACGATCGTGCCACCCGGCACACGCGACAGCACATCCTGCGCGAACAGCAGCATCTGCCGGTCGGGGTAGATGTTCTGGCCACCGGGCGTGACGATGCCCAGGCGGTCGCCGTCGCCGTCAAAGGCCAGGCCCAGGTCAGCACCCGTGGTCTTCAGGGTGCGGATCAGGTCTTTGAGATTCTCGGGCTTGGACGGGTCGGGGTGGTGATTGGGAAAGTGACCATCCACCTCGCTGAACAGCTCGATCACCTCGCAGCCCAGTGCGCGGAACAGTTGAGGGGCCGACGCACCGGCCACGCCGTTGCCGCAGTCCACCACGATCCGGAGCGGCCGCTGGAGCTTGACATCGCCCACAATGCGCGCGGTGTAATCGGCCAACACATCGACCTGACGGACCTGCCCGGTCTGCTCACCCAAGGGGTTGCCCGCCTCCATGTCACGACGGAGGGCCTGAATCTCGTCTCCGTAAATGGCCTTGCCGGCCAGGACCATCTTGAAGCCGTTGTGGTGCTTGGGATTGTGGCTGCCCGTGACCTGAATACCGCTGCGACACCAGGTGTGGGCCGCGAAGTACAGCATGGGCGTGGTGACCATGCCCACATCGATCACATCCACACCCGCTTGAGTCAGCCCCTGGATGAGCGATGCCGCGAGTTCGGGGCTGCTGAGGCGACCGTCTCGGCCCACGGCCACGGTGCGCTCACCGATGGCCAGGGCGCGGGTACCGAATGCACGACCCAGTGCCTCGGCAAAGGCAGGGTTGAGCGCATCGGGCACCACGCCGCGAATGTCATAGGCCTTGAAGGCGCTGGCAGGAAAGGACAGGGCAAGAGTCATAAGATGGCGCATGTGTGTGGCATCCTCTATTGTAGAAACTCTCGCCATGTCAGCCATTTCGCTCCCCATCGAGTCCAGCCTGTTTGCAAGCCCGCTGGGTACGCTACGGCTCGCAACCCAGGGCAGTCATCTGGTTGGGGTCTGGTTTGATGACCAGCCAGGCATTCCTGCCTGGGCCCTGAGCGCGAACCCATTGCCTCTGCAAGGTGTGATGCTCGAAACCGTCGGGCAGTTGAATGATTATCTGGCGGGTAACAGGCAGGCATTTGATCTGCCCATCCGCATCCATGGGGGCACCCCATTCCAACGATCGGTCTGGCAGGCATTGCAGGCGATTCCTTACGGGGAGACGACCAGCTATGCGGCCATCGCGGATGCCATCGGCAGGCCGTCTGCTGTTCGTGCCGTGGGTGGGGCGATCGGCCGCAACCCGCTGGGGATCGTCATTCCCTGCCACCGCGTGGTCGGAAAAGACGGTTCGATGACCGGCTACACCGGCGGACTGGCGCGCAAAAAAACCTTGCTGTCGCTCGAAAATCGCGACTGTCAAGGACTGACGTCACCCTCCTGCACCGCTTCCTTGAGTTTGGGGCTGGCATGAAAGGTCACCACCCGGCGAGCCTCGATGGCCACCGGTTCACCGGTACGGGGATTGCGGCCTGGACGTGACGCCTTGGTCCGGATCTGGAAGTTCCCAAAACCCGAAAGCTTGACGTCTTGTCCCTTCACGAGACTGGCGCTGATGACCTCAAAAAACGCGTCCACGATGTCTTTGGATTCGCGCTTGTTGAACCCGATCTGCTCGTAAAGCATTTCGGCCAGCTGTGCCTTGGTCAGGGCCCCATTGTCGGTATCGTCACCCTCGGCTCCGACCGCCGCCTGCTGCAGATTCATGAATTGCCCTCCTCCATGGTCAGCGCAAGCGCGCCTGCACACGCTCGGCCAGCGAACCCAGAACCGCCTTCACCACGCCGTCGATCGCTTCGTCGGTCAGGTTGGCGTCCGCACGCTCCAGTGTCAGACGCACAGCCAGACTCTTTTCATCGGCAGCCAGTCCTGCAGTGGTCTCACTCCCCTTTTTGGGTCGGTAGACGTCAAACAGGTCAGCGCGCTTGAGCCAGCCCTGCGTGGCCGCTCCGTGCACGGCATCCATGAGAGCGGTGTGGGTGACATTCTCCTTCACCACAACCGCCATGTCACGCTCCACCGGCTGATGACGCGTGACGGGTTGGGCCACAGGCACCCGACGGTCGAGCACGGCTGGCAGTTCGAGTTCAAACATGACCGGTGCCAGTGGCCAGCCTTCGAGCTGACGCCAGCGCGGGTGCAGCTCACCCACGAAACCGATGGCCTGCCCATCCAGCCAGACACGCGCACAGCGACCTGGATGCATGGCGGGGTGGTCAGCGGGTTCAAAAGTGGGCACACGCGGCGCCAGCAGCGCCTCCACGTCGCCTTTCACATCAAAGAAATCGACGGTGCGGGCAGGCATGCCCCACTGCAAAGCGGCATCGTCGCCATAGGCCACGCCCGCCACTCGCATGGGCTGGGCAAAACCGGCCACAGTGGTGTCGGTGTCGGCCACTGACGCATCTTTGGTGAACACGCGACCGAGTTCGAACACACGCACCCGGTGCGCCTTGCGGTCGGTGTTGAACTTGAGCACGGCCAGCAAGCTGCCCAGCAGCGAAGAACGCATCACGTTCATCTGACTGGCGATGGGGTTGAGCAGACGGATCGGGTCGGCATTGCCCGCGTAATCGCGCTCCCAGCGCTCTTCCACGAAGCTGTAGTTGATGGTTTCCTGGTACCCCAGTTGGGCCAGATGATGGCGCAGCTGAAAGGGCCCACGGCGGCTCTCGGGGCGGATTTTGGCCGTCACCGGCGCCAGCGGTGGCGTGTGCGGCAGGTGGTCGTAGCCGATGACGCGCGCCACTTCCTCGATCAGGTCTTCCTCGATCTGCAGATCGAAGCGGAAGGAAGGTGGCGTGACGGTGACCGTGCCCTCGCCTTCGCTCACCGGCAGGCTGAGTCGGCGCAGCGCATCGGCGCACTGCTGCTGCGTGACCGGCATGCCGATGACCTTGGCCGCACGCGCCACACGCAGCGTCACTGGCTGGGCTTGAGGCATGTGGACGATGTGGTCGTCAATGGGACCAGCCTGGCCGCCACAGATCTGAAGGATGAGGTCGGTGATGCGCTCGAGGTGCTCCACGGTGAGCTGGGGGTCCACGCCGCGTTCAAATCGGTGGCCCGCGTCGGTGCTGAAGTTGTAGCGGCGCGAACGGCCGGCGATCGACTTGGGCCACCAGAAGGCGGCCTCCACGAAGACGTTGCGCGTATCGTCACCCACGGCCGTGGCGTCGCCACCCATGATGCCCGCGAGCGACTCGACGGCTTGGTCGTCGGCAATGACGCCCACGGTCTCGTCCACCGTCACCGTGTTGCCGTTGAGCAGCTTGAGTTGCTCGCCCACCTGGCCCCAGCGCACCTGCAGGCCGCCGTGGATCTTGTCCAGGTCGAAGATGTGCGATGGGCGACCCAGCTCGAACATCACGTAGTTGGAGATATCCACCAGAGCGGACACACTGCGCTGACCACAGCGGGCCAGACGCTCCACCATCCAGGCTGGCGTAGGGGCCAGCGGGTTGATGCCACGCACAATCCGTCCGGTGAAACGGCCGCACAAGTCGGGCGACAGGACTTGCACCGGCAGCTTGTCGTTGAGGGTCGTGGGCAGCTTGGGGAAGGAGGGCTCGTTCAGCGGAGCGCCAGTCAGGGCAGCGACCTCTCGCGCAATGCCATACACGCTCAGGCAGTGGGCCAGGTTGGGCGTGAGCTTGAGGGTGAACAGCCGGTCGTCGAGCTTGAGGTGCTCGCGAATGCTCTGCCCCACCGGGGTCTCGGCAGCCAGTTCCAGCAGGCCACCGTGGTCTTCCGACAGGCCGAGTTCGCGGGCCGAGCACAGCATGCCGTGGCTGTCCACCCCGCGCAGCTTGCCCACCTTGATGAGGAAAGGCTTGCCATCTTCACCCGGCGGCAGCTCGGCACCCACCAGGGCGCACGGCACCTTGATGCCCACGCGGGCGTTGGGTGCGCCGCAGACGATCTGCAGCAGTTCACCGGTGCCCGCGTCCACCTTGCACACGCGCAGGCGGTCGGCGTTGGGATGTTGCTCGGCTTCCACGATGGCGCCCACCACGACCTGGGAAAACGGCGGCGCCACGGGCACGCACGCCTCCACCTCCAGACCGGCCATGGTCAGGGTGTCGGCCAGTTGCTGGCTGGTCAGGTGCGGGTTGCAGAATTCGCGCAGCCAGGACTCGGGGAATTGCATGGTTCAGTCTCTCGGAATGCGGTGGCGGGTCAGCGGAACTGGCTCAGGAAACGGATGTCGCCGTCGAAGAACAGGCGCAAATCGTTGACGCCATAGCGCAGCATGGTCAGGCGGTCCGGCCCCATGCCAAAGGCAAAGCCGATGTATTTCTCGGGGTCCAGCCCCATGTTGCGCACCACGTTGGGGTGCACCTGACCGCTGCCGGCCACCTCCAGCCAGCGGCCCGCCAGCGGCCCGGTCTGAAACTGGATGTCGATCTCGGCGCTGGGCTCGGTAAACGGGAAGAAACTGGGCCGAAAGCGCAGCACCAGATCGTCCGACTCGAAGAAAGTGCGGCAGAAATCGGTGAACACGAACTTCAGGTCCTTGAAGCTCACGTTCTCGCCGATCCACAGGCCTTCGCACTGGTGAAACATGGGCGAATGGGTGGCATCGCTGTCCACCCGGTAGGTGCGGCCTGGTGCGATCACGCGGATTTCGGGCATGTCGCCACTGAACAGGCCATCGGCCGGTGCGCCCGCCAACGCCTTGTGGCGCTTGACGTGCTGCACCGCATGGCGGATCTGCATCGGGCTGGTGTGCGTGCGCAGCAGGTTGGGCGCCTTCTCGGAGCCGCCTTCCACGTAAAAGGTGTCGTGCATGGAACGCGCCGGGTGGTCTTCGGGCGTGTTCAGCGCGGTGAAGTTGAACCAGTCAGACTCGATTTCGGGGCCATCGGCCACCTCGAAGCCCATGGAGCCGAAAATCGCCTCGATGCGTTCCATGGTCAGGCTCACGGGGTGCAGGCCGCCCCTACCGCGCTGGCGACCAGGCAGAGTGACGTCCAGCGCCTCGGCCTGCAACTGGCGCTGCAGTTCGGCCTCAGCCAGTGCGTGACGACGCTCGTTCAGGGCCGCTTCGATCGCCTGCTTGGCCACGTTGATGGCCGCGCCCCGGGTCTTCTTTTCCTCCACGCTCAGACTGGCCATGCCTTTCATGAGCTCGGTCATGAGGCCACTTTTGCCCAGGTACTGGGCCTTGGCGTTTTCCAGATCGGCGGGGGTGCTGGCCTTCGCGAACCGTTCGCGCGCAGACTGCACCAGAGAATCGAGGTCGCTCATCTCATGGGTCCACAATGGGAAATGAAAAAGGGCCAGTGCCGTACAGCGCTGGCCCCTCAAGCCGGGTATTTTCGCTCAGAAAAACCCGTCGTCCATCAAGCAGCCAGCGTGGCCTTGACCTGAGCGACGATGCTGCCAAAGGCAGCCTTGTCGTTCACGGCCAGATCGGCCAGGACCTTGCGGTCGATCTCGATGGCGGCTTTCTTCAGGCCGTTGGCGAACTGGCTGTAGGTCAGGCCCAGTTCACGAACACCCGCATTGATACGCGCAATCCACAGTTGGCGGAACACGCGCTTGCGAGTACGACGGTCGCGGTAGGCATACTGGCCGGCCTTCATCACCGCCTGCTTGGCGATGCGGAAAACGTTGCCACGGCGGCCACGGAAACCCTTGGCCAGCTTCAGAACTTTTTTATGACGGGCACGTGCGGTGACACCACGTTTGACGCGAGGCATAGCTTACTCCTTGTTCGTCGTTGAATTACAGGCCAGCAAAGGGCAGCATCTGCGCCATGTGACCCATATTGGTCTCATGGACATTCACCGCACCGCGCAGATGGCGCTTGTTCTTGGTGGTCTTCTTGGTCAGGATGTGACGCTTGAAGGCTTGACCGCGCTTGACGGTGCCACCGGGACGAACGCGAAAACGCTTTTTCGCACTGCTCTTGGTCTTCATTTTGGGCATGGCATGCTCCTTATGGTTTGTGCTCGTGAGGCGCCGTGAAACCCATCACGGTCTTGCTGGCCCCGAGCCACTTGGGGCAACACAGATGACCGATCTGCGTCGCCCTGAGTCAGTCAGCCTCAGGCTTCCTGACTGGCCGGCGACGTTTCCGCCGCCGGTTTGCTGCCCCCGGCCTTCTTGCGACCAGGTGCAATCATCATGATCATCTGGCGACCTTCGAGCTTGGGGAACTGCTCCACCACGATCGTGTCGCCCAGTTCATCGCGAATGCGGTTCAGCAAGGCCAGGCCGAGTTCCTGATGGGTGATCTCGCGACCACGGAAACGGAGGGTGACCTTGCATTTGTCGCCGTCGTCCAGGAAACGGCGGATGTTGCGCATCTTGATGTTGTAGTCGCCATCGTCGGTTCCGGGACGGAACTTGATTTCCTTGACCTCGATGACCTTCTGCTTGGCTTTGGCCTCTGCTGCCTTCTTCTGTTCCGCGTACTTGAACTTGCCGTAGTCGATCAACCGGCACACCGGTGGTTTGGCCACCGCAGCGATTTCGACGAGATCCACGTCCAGTTCACCCGCCATGCGCAAGGCTTCCTGCGTGCTGACGATACCGATGGCCTCGCCATCGGGGCCCATCAGGCGCACCTCGGGCACATTGATCTCCCGGTTGAGGCGGTGGGCACGTTCTTCGCGTTGACGGCGATCACGGAAATTCGGGGCAGCGGTAGCGATGGTGAAATCCTTTGTTCAAAAACGCTGAAACAGCAATATGCCGACAGAGGGCCAGACAGCCTTCAAACCTTGGCCTGAAGATCAGCGCCCAGGCGCTGGGCGAACTCGTCGATGGACAGGACGCCCAGGTCTTTGTTGCCACGCGCCCGCACGGCAACCGCCCCGGCGGCTTTTTCCTTGTCGCCCACCACGAGGATGTAAGGCAGCTTCTGCAGCGAAAACTCTCGGATTTTATACGTGATTTTTTCGTTGCGCAAATCCAGCGCCACCCTAAAGCCTTGATTTTCCAGCGTTTTGGCAATTTCGCGACAGTAATCGGCCTGGGCATCGGTGATGTTCAACACGGCCACCTGCACCGGCGCGAGCCAGGGGGGCAGTGCGCCGGCATGCTGCTCGACCAGAATGCCGATGAAACGCTCCATGCTGCCCACGATCGCGCGGTGGAGGATGACAGGCCGCTGGCGGCTACCGTCCTCGGCCACGTACTCGGCGTCCAGCCGTTCGCTCAGGTTGAAATCCACCTGGATGGTGCCGCACTGCCACTCGCGTCCAATGGCGTCACGCAAGGTGTATTCGATCTTCGGGCCGTAGAAGGCGCCGTCGCCCTCCGAAATCACAAAGTCACAGCCCGAATGGCGCAGGCTGCTCATCAGCGCCTGCTCCGCCTTGTCCCAGAGTTCATCCGAGCCGATCCGCGCCGCGGGGCGCGTGGACACCTTGTAGAGAATGTCGTGGAAACCGAAGTCCGCATACACCCTCTTCAGCACCTTCGTGAAGGTGTCGCATTCGGTCAGGATCTGGTCTTCGGTGCAGAAAATGTGCCCGTCGTCCTGGGTGAATCCACGCACCCGCATGATCCCGTGCAGGCCGCCGGAGGGCTCGTTGCGGTGGCACTGCCCGAATTCGCCATACCGCAGCGGCAGGTCGCGGTAGCTCTTGATGCCCTGCTTGTAAATGAGGATATGACCGGGGCAGTTCATCGGCTTGAGCGCATAGTCGCGCTTTTCCGACTCGGTCGTGAACATGTTGTCACGGTACTTGTCCCAGTGGCCGGTTTTTTCCCAAAGGGTCTTGTCCAAAATCTGCGGACCCTTGACCTCCTGGTAGCCGTTGTCACGGTAGACCCGGCGCATGTACTGTTCCACCTGCTGCCACAGCGTCCAGCCCTTGGGGTGCCAGAACACCAGGCCCGGGGCGTGTTCGTCGATGTGGAACAGGTCCAGTTCACGGCCCAGCTTCCGGTGGTCTCGCTTCTCGGCCTCTTCCAGCAATGTCAGGTGGTTCTGCAGGTCGTCTTTGGTGGCCCAGGCGGTGCCGTAAATGCGCTGCAGCATCTCGTTACGGTGGTCGCCACGCCAATAGGCGCCAGCCACCTTCATGAGCTTGAAATGCCTGAGTTTCCCGGTGCTGGGTACGTGGGGGCCCCGGCACAGGTCTTCAAAACCGCCTTCCCGGTACAGACTCACGTCCTCGTTGGCAGGAATGCTCGCGATGATCTCGGCCTTGTAATGCTCACCCATGCCCTTGAAATACGCCACGGCCTCGTCCCGCGGCAACACGCGGCGCAGCACCGGTTCGTCTTTCGCAGCGAGTTCGGCCATTTTCTTTTCGATGGCGGCCAGGTCTTCGGGCGTGAACGGACGCTTGTAGGAAAAGTCGTAGTAAAAGCCGTTATCGATCACCGGCCCGATGGTCACCTGCGCTTCAGGAAACAGTTCCTTCACCGCGTAAGCCAGCAGGTGGGCGGTGGAATGTCGGATCATTTCCAGACCATCGGCATCTTTGGCCGTGACGATCGCCAGGCTGGCATCTTGGGAAATGGTGTGCGAGGTGTCCACCAGCTTGCCGTCGACCTTGCCTCCCAGGGCCGCCTTGGCCAGACCGGCTCCAATCGAAGCCGCCACTTCGGCCACGGTAAGCGGGCCGGGAAACTGACGCTGGGAACCGTCGGGGAGCGTGATATTGAGCATGGCGATGTCCGGAAAAACAAAAACGCGGCCAAAGCCGCGTGATGATTTTCCCACAAAACGCCCGGGACAAGCCCGGGCGATGGGGATCAGTGGAACTGCTCTTCCTCGGTCGAGCCGGTCAGGGCCTTCACGCTGGAAGAACCGCCCTGGATCACGGTGGTCACGTCGTCGAAGTAACCCGCGCCCACTTCCTGCTGGTGCGACACGAAGGTGTAGCCTTTTTCGCGGGCGGCGAACTCGGGCTCCTGCACCATCTGGGTGTAGTGCTTCATGCCTTCGCCACGGGCGTAGGCATGGGCAAACTGGAAGGTGTTGAACCAGTTGATGTGGATGCCGGCCAGCGTGATGAACTGGTACTTGTAGCCCAGCGCAGACAGTTCGTCCTGGAACTTGGCGATGGTGGCATCGTCCAGGTTCTTCTTCCAGTTGAACGAGGGCGAGCAGTTGTACGACAGCAGCTTGCCCGGGCAGGCGGCGTGCACGGCCTGCGCGAATTCACGGGCAAAGCCCAGATCGGGGGTGCCGGTTTCGCACCACACCAGGTCGGCGTAGGGGGCATAGGCCACGCCGCGGCTGATGGCCTGCTCCAGGCCGTTCTTCACGCGGTAGAAGCCTTCCTGGGTCCGCTCGCCGGTGCAGAAGGGCTTGTCGTTGGCGTCGTGGTCGCTGGTCAGCAGGTTGGCAGCTTCCGCGTCGGTACGGGCGAGGATGAGCGTGGACACACCCATCGTGTCGGCCGCAAAACGGGCTGCAATCAGCTTTTCGATCGCTTCCTGCGTGGGCACCAGCACCTTGCCGCCCATGTGGCCACACTTCTTCACCGCTGCGAGCTGGTCTTCGAAGTGCACGCCGGCGGCGCCGGCGGCGATCATGTTCTTCATCAGCTCGAAGGCGTTCAGCACGCCGCCAAAACCGGCTTCCGCATCGGCCACGATGGGCAGGAAGTAGTCGATGAATTCGGCGCTGCCCGGCTCGATGCCACGGCTCCACTGGATTTCGTCGGCGCGCTTGAAGGTGTTGTTGATCCGGCGAACCATGGTCGGCACCGAGTCGTAGGCGTACAGCGACTGGTCCGGGTACATGGTCTCGGAGGTGTTGCCATCCGCGGCCACCTGCCAGCCCGACAGGTACACGGCTTCGAGGCCAGCCTTGGCCTGCTGCATGGCCTGACCAGCGGTGATGGCGCCGAAGGCATTCACGTAGCCCTTCTTGGCGCCGCCGTTGACCTTGTCCCACAGCTTGCGGGCGCCGTTCTGGGCAAAGGTGTACTCGGGCTGCACGCTTCCACGCAGGCGGACCACATCAGCGGCAGAATAGCCCCGTTTGACACCCTTCCAGCGAGGATTGTTGGCCCAGTCTTTTTCCAGCGCTTCGATCTGCTGCTGGCGGCTCAGTTGTTGATTGATGGCGGACGACATGACTCACTCCTAAGGTTAAAAACAAACCGGGCGGCCCGGTTGCATGAGCGCATGCAATTCCGATGCCGTTGATTGGATTCTAAGTCTTATATAAGACCAAAAACACATCTTATGTCTTATACAAGACATATATTTAATCATTCAAAATCATATGCTTGTGATTGATATTTCTCAATACGAAAATTTGTTCTTCCACTTGAAATGGTTTTATGCACCGCAGCATTGCAATATTCCATAAGATAAATGGATAATTTTGTATGGTGAAAAACAAGGCTATTCCATGGCTCTCTTATGGTGCACTGGCATTGAGCATGGCGCTGGTGGGCAGCTATGTGGCCCTGTCCAAGCCGCTGGTCGCGGCCCTGCCGGTTTTTTTGCTGGCATGGTTGCGCTTTGCCATTGGTGCCGTGGCCATGCATGGCTGGATCAAGAAACCGCCAGAAGAGCCCGCACTGGATGGTCGCACCCGGGTAGCGCTTTTTTTCGAATCCTTTCTCGGCAACTTCCTGTTTTCCCTCTGCATGCTTTACGGCATCAGCCTCACCACCGCGACGGCAGCCGGTGTGATCATGGCCGCCCTGCCTGCCGTCGTGGCAGTGCTGAGCGGCCTGTTCCTGCGCGAGGCCATCACCCACCGAACTCGCTGGGCCATCGCACTGGCCGTGACAGGGATCGGCCTCTTTTCCCTGGGGAACGCTTCGCCCGCCAGCCAGGTGGACTCGCTCTGGATGGGCATCCCATTGCCACTGATCGGCAATGGACTGATTCTTTGCGCGGTCTTTTGCGAAGCCTCCTATGTGGTGATAGGGAAACGCCTCACGGCCCGTTTGGGGCCCAAACGCATTTCGGCGCTCATCAACCTGTGGGGGCTGGCACTGATGACACCACTGGGCGCGTGGGCACTGCTGCAGACCGGCCTTCCGCAACTGACACCCGACCTGTGGGCGCTGCTGGTGTTTTATGGCCTGGCGGCCAGCGTCTGGACGGTCTGGCTCTGGATGCATGGCATGAAGACCGTGCCCGCGAGTCAGGCAGGCGTCTTCACGATACTGCTTCCATTGAGCACTGCTCTGGTGGGCGTGCTTTTTCTGGGAGAAACGCTGTCACTGCTGCAATGGCTGGCTTTCGGCATCGCACTGGCCGGACTCCTGGTGGCCACCGCGCCCGATATCAGGCGCACCAGAGCCCGGTCGGATCGGTGATGCCCATCCACAAAGCCCAGCCCGACAGCAGCATCAGGGCCAGACCGGCCAGACGAATCCCCCAGCCACCAGAGCGGGCATCCTTGAGCTTGAGCAGCAGCCAGGGCGCTGCCACCATCGAAACCATGGTCCCGGCGGCGAAGGCTGCCATGACCACACCACCGTGGAGTGCACTGGCGGTGAGAGAAGCGACCAGCAACGCCGAATACAGCAACCCACAAGGCATGAGTGACCACCCCACCCCCAGCACGACGGGCGCCTTGGCCCCCAGAGCGGTCATGACCGGGCGGGTCTTGCGCCAGACGGCCTGAGCCCAACCATCGATAAAGGCCGGTTGCCGCGCATTCAGCAACAGGATCAGCCCGAGCAGCAGGGCCGCCACATGCATCATGGTCCAGAGGGGTCGAATCACGGCCGTCTGCTGGCCCATCCAGGCAAGACCCTGGATCGTCCCACCGGCCAGCGCGCCCATCAGGCTGTATCCCACCAAGCGGCTGAACTGAAATGTCCAGAGGGCACGGGTGCTGCGGGGCCCGGCAGCACGGGCAATACCCGCACAGGCCGCACCACACATGGCCACACAGTGCGGACCACCGACCAGCCCCATCACCAGGGCCGAAACCGCCATCGATTCGAGCATCAGATGATTTTCGAAAAACGGGCCCGGTCCTGATCCACCTGCAGATACTTGTCGAACACCATGGCAATGGCGCGCACCAAATACCAGCCCGCACTCGTGACCTCGATGCAACTGTCACTGAGCTTGACGAGACCCATGTTCTCGAAATCACGCAACCGCTCAAGCTCCTTGGCAAAGTAGTTCCTGAAATCGATCAGGTGCCCCAGACCGACCGATTCGAAATCGACCGCTCCCTGGCACATGATGGCCATGATCACGGACCGGCGCAAGACGTCGTCCCGATTCAAGGCCAGCCCACGCACAATCGGCAGACGCCCCTGATCCAGCGCGTCGTAGTACTCCTCGAGCGTCTTGGCATTCTGGCTGTAAGTGGCGCCGATGCGCCCGATGGCAGACACCCCGAGCGCAATCAGATCGCAGTCAGGCTGGGTGCTGTAGCCCTGGAAATTCCGGTGGAGGCGACCCTGTCGTTTCGCCACGGCCAACGCATCGTTGGGCAGCGCGAAATGATCCATGCCGACATACACATAACCTGCTTCGCTCAAAGCATCGAGAGAAGCGGCCAGCATCGCCAGTTTGTCAGCCCCGCAAGGCAGTTCGGCCGCCATGATCCGGCGCTGCGGCTTGAAGCGAGCGGGCAGGTGGGCATAGGCATACAGGGCAATGCGATCTGGACGCAAGGCATTCACCTGCTCGAGCGTGTGCCGGAAAGACTCCGGGGTCTGCTGTGGCAACCCATAAATCAGGTCGACGTTGACCGATTCAAAACCGATCCGGCGGGACGCCTCGACCAGATCGAAAACCTGTTCAGCGGGCTGGATGCGGTGGACGGCTTTCTGAACCGTGGGGTCGAAATCCTGGACACCAAAACTGAGCCGGTTGAACCCGAGGGTATGCAGATGCTCCAGACGCTGGACGGTGACCGTTCGCGGGTCGACTTCGATCGAGTATTCACCACCTGGCGCCAACGTGAACTGCCGCCGGATCATGGAAACCAGGTCTTCCAGTTCGGCGTCGTTGAGGAAAGTGGGCGTGCCTCCACCCAGATGCATCTGGGAGACGTGGTGACCACGGCCAAAGTGCTGCACCTGCAATTCGAGTTCACGCGAGAGGTAGCGCAGGTATTCAGCGGCCTTGCTGTGGTGCTTGGTGATCACCTTGTTGCAGGCACAGTAATAGCAGAGCGAGGCACAGAACGGGATGTGCACATACACCGAAAGTGGCAATGCCAGCGAACCCGCGCGCCTCTGCTCCAGTGCCTGGATGTAGTCGCGCTCATGGAAGGCCTCGACAAAGCGGTCGGCAGTGGGATAAGAGGTGTAGCGAGGGCCGGGCACATCGAAGCGCCTTAGCAAGTCCTCGTCAATGACATGTTTCACGGATGTTTTCTCCAATTTGACGAGACTGTGCATCAGTTTTGGCGCCTCGCCATTGACTTGAGTCAAACAACATGGACATCATGGGTATCTCAGGGTTTATCATAGATTTGAGTTAAGCTTGTCGAAATATCAGCCATCAGTTATGGATATACAGAGCATCAAGGTCGCCTGCTCGAGTTGCAACCTTCGGGAGTTGTGCTTGCCCATGGGACTCAGCAACGAGGAACTGGACAAACTGGATCACGTGATCTCGACTCGGAAACGGGTGAGACGTGGCACTTCCCTGTTCAATGCCGGAGACCCTTTCACGTCCCTGTTCGCCGTGCGCTCGGGTTTTTTCAAGACCAGTGTGACCACAGCGGATGGCCGTGATCAGGTCACCGGATTCCAGATGACGGGTGAGATCATCGGCATGGATGGCATCGTGCACGACAAGCATTCGTGCGCAGCCATCGCGCTGGAAGATGCCGAAGTCTGTGTGCTGCCCTTTGACAAGCTTGAAAGCCTCTCGCGCGAATTCAGCACCCTTCAGCACCACGTTCACAAGATCATGAGCCGGGAGATCGTGCGGGATCACGGGGTCATGCTGCTGCTGGGGAGCATGCGCGCCGAAGAACGACTGGCTGCCTTCCTGCTGAATCTGGTCCAGCGCCTGCATGCCAGAGGGTTCTCCCAGTCCGAACTGATCCTGCGCATGACCCGCGAAGAGATCGGCAGTTATCTGGGCATGAAACTCGAAACGGTCAGCCGAACCTTCTCACGCTTCATGGAAGACGGCATCATCGATGTGAAGCAGCGCTATGTGCACATCAAGAACACGGATGCCCTCCAGAAAATGGTGAACCCGCAACCCTGCAACTGATTCAGCGTGGCAAGCGATGGCCACAACCACCGCCCTGACATCCTGGGTCGCCCGGTTCCTTGGCGCACTCGGCGGGACGCTGATCAGGCGGAACGGGGCAACGGTTCACCTCGAAGGGTGACATCGCCAAGGTCGTGGTCAGAAAGCTCGAGGCCATGGTGACTGCCCAGAAAAAGAAGAACGCCATGGTGTAAACGGCCTGGCGAGACACTTCGAGCGGTTGGCCGCGCCACTGGATATCTGCTGGATCGACCATCGCAAACACGACCATCTCCAGCAACGCCGCCATCAGAAAGGCGGGCCAGGCAATCCACATCAATCGCTGTGCCATGTCGGATCAGTCTTTCGGGAGTTCCGGGCTGGCCACGTGGTTGCGGGCCTTGCGCGCAGGCGTGAGACTCATTTCAAGAGCTGCACGCTGCTCGGGTGTCATCTTGTCGAGGAGTTCCTGATCCAGCTGGATGACGGGCGGCGGCGTCTTGTCCAGCAGGGGATCGCTGCTCATCACCTTCACGGCAATGACCGCAGCCGTGATGCTGCCCATCACCGCCACCAGGGGCAGGCCGATCACCAGCCACATGTAGGGTTCACGGTACCAGGGAACCGACTTTCTGGCCGAAAAAGAGGACATGGGCTGGGTCATGGTGTTCATGAATCTGATCCTTGGAAACGATCGGCGGGGTGATCAACGGGGAATGATGAAAACCGATTTCTCGGACACGCTGACGGAGCCATCCGTGCCCGAAACAATGTCGAAAACGATGGGATGTGAACCCGATCCGGCGGCTTGGGGAGGGACCTGAACCGTGACAGCCACCGCACGCACTTCAGTGGGCAGCACGCTCACGGTCTGATCGGAGACGATCGCGATATCGGGCAGGCCGCTCACCGACAGGTTGAAAGTCTGAGGCTGCTCGGTCGCATTCATGATCTGCAGACGATAGACGTTCTCGATCCGCCCCATCTCGACCATTCTCGCCAGGGCGCCCCGGTCGCGAATCACATCCACCTTGAGCGGTGTGCGCAGGTAAAGGCTGGTCAGCACCGCCAGGGTGATGGCGAGCAGAATCCCGGAGTAGACCAGTACACGTGGCCGGAACACCCGGCGGATCATCTGCCTGGTGTTCCATCCCTGGGTCACCCCGTTCTGAGTGGAATACCGGATCAGACCACGGGGATAGCCCACCTTGTCCATCACGTCGTCACAGACATCAATGCAGGCGCCACAACCGATGCACTCGTACTGGAGACCCTTGCGGATGTCGATACCCGTCGGGCAGACCTGGACGCAAAGCGTGCAATCCACACAGGCACCCAGCCCAAGGGACCTGGGGTCTGCTTTTTTCGATCGTGGCCCACGTGGCTCACCACGGGATTCGTCGTAGGTGACGATCATGGTGTCCTTGTCGAACATGGCGCTCTGAAAGCGAGCGTAGGGGCACATGTACTTGCAGACCTGCTCGCGCATGAAACCGGCATTGCCATAGGTGGCAAAACCGTAAAACACGATCCAGAACGTCTGCCAGGGGCCCAGATCCCACTGAATGACAGCGGCGCCCAGTTCCTGGATGGGCGTGAAATAGCCCACGAAGGTGAAGCCGGTCCACAGACCAAAAGCGATCCAGAGCAAATGCTTGAGCCACTTCTTTCCAAATTTCTGCAGTGACAAAGGCGATTGATCAAGGCGCATCCGGGCGGAGCGATCGCCCTCCACCTTCTTCTCGATCCAGAGATAGATTTCGGTGTACACGGTCTGCGGGCAGGCATAACCGCACCACAATCGGCCCGCAACCGCCGTGAACAGGAACAGGGCCAGGGCCGAAATGACCAAAAGGCCCGTCAAGTAAATGAAGTCCTGTGGGTACAGGACCAGATTGAAGATATAAAAACGGCGAGCCTCCAAGTCGAACAGAACGGCCTGACGGCTGTTCCATTCGAGCCAGGGCAACCCGTAAAAAACGATCTGCGTGAGCCAGACCAACCCCCAGCGCCATTTGCTGAACAGTCCGAGGACGGACCGGGGGTAGATTTTCTGCCTAGACGCGTAGAGGGAAACCTCGATTTCGTCGTCGGCGGCGGCTACACCGCCCTTAGAGGGGTCTGAACTCACGATGAAAGATGCTCGATATCAGTTCTTGGGCTGGTTGGATTTACCCCAGACATAGGCGGTCAGCACATGGATCTGCTGCTCGGTCAGCAGATGGTTCTGCGCTGGCATGACGTTGTTGATGCCTTCGTTGACGGCACGAACGATGGCCTCCTCGCCCCAGCCGTGCAGCCAGACGTTATCGGTCAGGTTCGGTGCACCCATGGCCGGGTTACCTGTGCCATCTGAACCGTGACAGGCTGCACAGGAAGCAAACCCCACCTTGCCCAGTGTCGCTTTGACCGTGTCGTGCGGGCTGCCAGACAGGCTCAGCACGTAGTGAGCGAGATTCGATACCGCCTGAGCATCACCCACGGCAGCCGCCATCGGGGGCATCACACCCATACGGCCCTGTGTGATGGTGGTGCGAATGGCTTCAGGATCGCCGCCCCAGTTCCAGTCGGTGTCCGTCAGGTTGGGGAAGGTCTTGCTACCGCGCGCATCGGAACCATGGCACTGGGCGCAATAGTTCATGTAAAGGCGTTCACCGATGGCCATGGCTGCGGGATCACCGGCCAGCTTCTCGGGTTCCATCTCGCTGAAAGCCGCGTACAGGGGTGCGATCGCGTCAAGATTGCGCTGCTTTTCCGCCTCATACTGGCCGACAGAAGACCAGCCGAGTTGTCCCCCCACCTTGCCAAACATCGGGTACAGCGCGCCGTAAACCAGACCGAAGATCACCGTGATGATGAACAGGTACACCCACCAACGAGGGAGAGGGTTGTTCATTTCACGCAGGTCTTCGTCCCAGACGTGACCGGTGGTGTTGTCGTCACTGGCCTTGACCTTGGTGGTACCGCTGATCCACAGCAATATCAGACAGGCAATGATGCTGATGAATGTCAGCCCGGCCACATACAGGTGCCAGAAATCACTCGTAAAGTCGCTCATGATGATTCTTCTCGTTGTTGAGGGGCTGCTTAATCGTCCTTAAAGGGCAACTGGGCGGCTTCATCGAAGCGGGCCTGGTTGCGCTTGGACCAAGCCCACCAGACGATACCCAGAAACACCAGAAGGCTGATCACGGTCACGATGCTGCGAAAGTCGTTCACGTCCATGCTTGTTCCCCTCGTGATTTAACGGACAGCCGTGCCCAGGCTCTGCAGATAGGCGATCATGGCTTCCATTTCGGTCTTGCCTTTCACCTCTTCAACCGACGCCGCAATTTCATCGTCGGTGTAAGGGGCACCCAGCGTGCGGAGAGCGCGCATCCGGGCAGGCATGGACTCGGCATTCACCAATTTACGCTCAAGCCACGGATAGGCAGGCATGTTGGATTCGGGCACCAGATCACGAGGATTGATCAGGTGAATACGGTGCCATTCATCGGAGTAGCGACCACCCACCCGGGCCAGGTCCGGACCCGTGCGCTTCGAACCCCACTGGAAGGGACGGTCGTAGACAAACTCTCCAGCGAGCGAATAGTGACCGTAACGCATGGTCTCGGCGTGGAACGGGCGGATCATCTGCGAATGGCAGCCGTAGCAGCCTTCCTTCACGTACACATCACGACCCGCCAGTTGCAGCGCGGTATAGGGCTTGACACCCTCCACCGGTTGCGTGGTGGACTTCTGGAAGAACAGAGGCACGATTTCGACCAGACCACCGACGGCGATGACCAGCACGATCAGCACGATCATCAGGAAGTTGTTGGTCTCGATCCGCTCGTGGGTGAAACCCTTGGGAGACTCGTTGTGATTAGCCATGTTGTTTTACTCCTCAGGCGTGGGCGGCAGCCGGAATCTTGACCATCGGAACCGCGCCCGACTTCAAACCAGCTCGGGCCGTCATCCAGACGTTCCAGGCCATCACGCACATGCCACCCAGGTACATCGCACCACCGATCAGACGGATGACGTAGAACGGGAAGGTGGCCTTGACCGATTCGACAAAGGTGTAGGTGAGCGAACCATCGGGGTTCACGGCACGCCACATCAGACCCTGCATCACACCGGCAATCCACATCGCGGCGATGTACAGCACGATACCGATGGTGGCCACCCAGAAGTGCAGTTCGATCGCAGGCTTCGAGTACATCTGCTTCTGGCCGAACAGGCGGGGAATCAGGTAGTACAGGGAACCCATGGACACCAGTCCCACCCAGCCCAGCGCGCCGGAGTGCACGTGGCCCACGGTCCAGTCGGTGTAGTGGCTCAGCGCGTTGACCGTCTTGATGGACATCATCGGACCTTCAAAGGTGGACATGCCATAGAACGACAGGGACACGATGAGGAAGCGCAGGATCGGGTCGTCACGCAGCTTGTGCCAGGCACCCGACAGGGTCATGATGCCGTTGATCATGCCACCCCAGCTCGGTGCCAGCAGGATCAGGGAGAAGACCATGCCCACCGACTGGGTCCAGTCAGGCAGCGCGGTGTAGTGCAGGTGGTGAGGACCTGCCCACATGTAGGTGAAAATCAGCGCCCAGAAGTGGACGATGGACAGGCGATAGGAGTAGACCGGACGCTCGGCCTGCTTGGGGATGAAGTAGTACATCATGCCCAGGAAGCCAGCGGTGAGGAAGAAGCCAACGGCGTTGTGGCCGTACCACCACTGGATCATGGCGTCCTGCACACCCGCGTAAGCGGAATAGGCATGCAGCCAGCCGGTGGGCAGTGCCGCACTGTTGACGATGTGCAACAGCGCCACCGCCAGAATGAAGGCACCGAAGAACCAGTTGGCCACGTAGATGTGCTTGACCTTGCGGACACCGATGGTGCCAAAGAACACGATGGCGTAGGCCACCCACACCGCAGCAATCAGGATGTCGATCGGCCAGATGAGTTCGGCGTACTCCTTGCCGCTGGTCAGACCCAGCGGCAGAGAGATGGCTGCCAGCACGATGACCAGGTTCCAGCCCCAGAAGGTGAAAGCGGCCAGCGGGCCCAGAAACAGCCGTGTGTGACAGGTTCGCTGCACCACGTAGTAGCTGGTGGCAAACAGGGCACAGCCACCAAATGCAAAGATCACCGCATTCGTGTGCAGGGGTCGCAAGCGGCCGTAGGTGAGCCATTCGATCCCGAGGTTGAGCTCGGGCCAGGTCAACTGGGCCGCAATGATCACGCCAACCAGCATGCCCACCACGCCCCAGACCACGGACATGATGGCAAACTGCCTGACGACCTTGTCGTTATAGACACCCGACTGGGCGTCCATTGTTGTCACGGACATAAAAACTCCTCTTGAATTTCACCGCGATGCAGTATCGCCGTTCACTTATCTAATGCAGTTGACATAGATCAATCGCCACGAAGAATTCGCTCGCCTTCGCGTTCGATGTTGTCGAACTGACCGGATTGCAAGGCCCACCAGAACAGACCGATGATGCCCAGCACCAGCAGCACCGACAGGGGAATGAGGAGATAGAGGATGTCCATGATTACCTCGCAACAGAAACGGGATAGGCGTCAGGATGGGGGACTGCATCGCCTTCATGCGATGGCCGGCGGGACAGGCGCATGGCATTGCCAATGACCAGGAAAGAACTGAGCGCCATGCCGAGGCCGGCTGCCCAGGGCGGCATCCAGCCAACCAGCGCCATGGGCACGGAAACCGCGTTGTAGGCACCCGCCCACCACAGGTTCTGGCGGACGATGGTCATGGTCTTCCGGGCATGGAGCACGGTGAACACCACCTCGGACAACCGCCCACTCTGCACCACAAAGTCGGACTGGGACTGCGTGAGTGGTGCTCCGTGACCCAGGGCAAACGACACATTGGCTCGTGCCAGCACCGGCCCATCGTTGAGTCCGTCACCCACCATGGCGAGCCGGTGGCCTTGTTGCTGCAATGCCACCACCTCATCCAGTTTCCGCTCGGGCGTGGCTTCGGCGACCACGTCCTCCAGACCCACCTGACGCGCCACGCGCTGAGCGGCCGGCAGCCGGTCGCCTGACAGCAGCCTGCTGCGCAGGCCGATCTCGGACAAACCCCGGATGGCCTCTGCGGCATCGGCACGGACCCCTTCATCCATCACGAAAGTGGCCACCCAGCCCTGATCGTCGGCCAGATGTGCGCAGGGCGTGTCGGCGATGTGCGATGGCAAACGGTTGAGATCGCGCTCATGCATCCCGCAGTGCTGCGACGAACCCAGGCGCCAGACAGGTCCACCGGCCGGTCCACCCGTGAGGCCGGCGCCTGAGATGTCCTGAACCTCGTCCGCAAGCACCTTGCCCTGTGCCGGCGCAGCCGCCTGGGCGATGGCGCGCGACACCGGATGCAGAGAGGACTGCGCCAGCGAGGCCGCCCAGCCCAGCGCCTCTTCTCGGGTGACACCCGGACGGGTGATGACGTCCCGGAGCACCACCCGGTCCTGCGTGAGGGTGCCGGTCTTGTCGAACACCACGGTATCGATATGAGAGAGCGCCTCGAACGCCTGCAGCCGGCGAACCAGAATGCCACGCCCAGCCAGGTTACCGGCCGAAGCCAGCATCGCGGCTGGTGTCGCCAGCGACAGCGCACAAGGACAGGTCACGATCAGAACCGCCACCGCCACGGCGATGGCCTTGCCCGGATCGATCTGCCACCAGTAGTAGCCCGCCAGGATCGACGACAGCAGCACCAGCACCAGAAATGGCGCAGCGATACGGTCCACCAGCCGGACCAGCCCTGGCTTTTCGGTGGATGCCTGCTCCATGAGGGAAACGATCTGGGCGAAACGGGTATCCCGGCCCAGGCGATCGATGCGGATCAGGGCCGTTCCAGCGAGGTTGTAGCTGCCCGCCACCACGGGTTGACCACAGGGCCGGGTGACCGGATAGGACTCACCGGTCAGCAAGGCCTCGTCCACGGTGACGCTTTCGCTGAGGACCGTTCCATCACCCGGAAACGCCTGCCCGGCCTGCAGACGAACCACGTCACCCACCTGCAGCCGCTTGAGCGACACCGATTCGAAGCCCCCATCGGGCAGTTGACGCTCGCACTGCTCGGGCAGCCGGTTCATGAGTGCATCCAGGGCACCGGCTGTTCGATCCCGAAGGCGAAACTCCAGATAGCGTCCACCCAGCAGAAAGAACACGAACATCGTGAGGGAGTCGTACCAGACCTCGGACCCCCAAGGGCCAGCCGGATCGTAAGTGGCGGCCACACTCACGAAGAAACAGGCCAGGATACCGATCGAGACCGGTGTGTCCATGCCGATCCGGCCATGGCGAAGGTCTCTCCAGGCACTCTCGAAGAAGGGGCCACTGGAAAACAGCACCACCGGCACACTGAGCACAAAACTGGCCCAGCGCAGCAGATGATCGATGTCAGCGGGGATTTCGCCCGGCTCGGTGACGTAGGATGGCCACGCATACATCATGACCTGCATCATGCAGAAACCGGCCACAAACAGCCGCCACAAAGCCTTGCGGGTTTCGGCCAGTCGATGATCCACGCTCAGGGCCTGCTGCATGGGCAAGAGGCGGTAGCCGGTGTCACCCACCGCTCGCGCGAGATCCGAGAGCTTCACCCGGGACGGGTCCCAGCGCAGGGTCAGTCGGCGGGTCGCGGCATGAACCTGTGCCGAGCGCACACCAGGCAGCCCCTGCAACGCACCCTCGACCGTATCGGCACAGGCCGCACAGTACATGCCCTGCACCATCAGGATGGACTCTTCAAGCGACTGCCCATGGTCATCCACAGACCGGGTGAAGACTTCCTGCTCGACGGGATCGTCGAGCACCTGGAAATCGTCATCCACGGTCAGAGGGCCGCGATGATCAGCCCATGCCGATTCGGCGGAGAGGGGAGCCGCCATCGACAGGGAGGAGGTTGTGCCCGCTCCGACTGGCTGGCCCACGGTGGAATCTGACATGGCCGCGAGGGTATCAGCCTGACGTGAGCAGGGTTTTGACTTATGTCAAGAACAAGGGGGAGGGATGAATCTATCCTGAAAGCACCTCACAGGAGATATTCATGTACCAACGCATCCTCGTGGCCACCGATGGCTCCAAACTGTCCAACCAGGCCGTGCAGCATGCACTCAAACTGGCCGACGTGACCGGCGCCGAGCTGATTGCCCTGAAAGTGGTTCCCCGTTATCCGCAAACCTACTTCGAAGGCGGAGTGGCACTGGCGGCCGATGAAATCAAGCGAATTGAAAAGGAATGGCAGGCCGAGGCGATGGAGGTGGTCAATGCCGTGAAATCGGCCGGCCAGAAAATGGAGGTCAGGGTGAAGGCGACCACCGTCAAGTCCGACCTGATTGCCGAAGCGATCATCTCGGGTGCCAAGAAGCACAAAGCGGACCTGATCGTCATGGCCTCACACGGTCGGCGTGGATTGAAACGCCTGCTGCTGGGCAGCGAAACCCAGCAGGTGCTCACGCACTCTCACATCCCGGTGCTGGTTCTCCGGTGAATGCGGCGTTCAGGCAAAGAGATCCCGATAGCGTTCGCGCAAGAGGTTTTTCTGTACCTTGCCCATGGTGTTTCGGGGCAGTTCGCTCACCACGACACACCGCTTGGGCACCTTGAAATTCGCCAACCGGGTCTTGAGGGTGTTCATCAGCTGAGCAGGATCCACTTGATGTCCTGAGCGGGCGATCACGACCGCCACGCCCACTTCACCGAAGTCCGGATGGGGCACACCCACCACGGCGCTTTCGGCCACACCGGGCAGATCGTTGATGTATCCCTCGATCTCGGCCGGGTAGACGTTGTAGCCCCCGCTGATGATGAGATCCTTGCTCCGCCCGACGATGGTGACGTATCCATCGGGCGCCTGGAAACCGACATCGCCCGTCTTGAACCATCCGTCAGGGGTGAATTCTTCGCGTGTTTTGTCGGGCATGCGCCAGTAACCCTTGAACACGTTGGGCCCTTGGACCTGAATGCCACCGATCTCCCCTGGGGCCAGGACGGTATGCGAGTCTTCGCCCACCACACGCAAACCGATGCCCGGCAGCGGGAAGCCCACGGTTGCGCCTCGGCGCTCGCTCCGGTTGGCATGACGCGAGTCGGCCCGATACGGATTGGAAGTCAGCATGATGGTTTCGCTCATGCCGTAGCGCTCCAGGATGGTGTGACCGGTTCGCTGCTGCCAGGCGTTGAAGGTGTCGATCAGCAAGGGGGCCGACCCGGAAATGAACAGGCGCATGGGCCTGGCTGCCTCGGGGGTGAGCGCAGGGTCCGCGAGCATGCGCACATACAGGGTGGGAACCCCCATGAACACGGTGCCACGCTTGAACCACTCGATGGCCGTTCGCGCATCGAACCGGGCCATCCAGAGCATCGGGCTGCCGTTGAGCAACGCGCCATGGATGGCCACAAACAACCCATGCACATGAAAGATGGGCAAGGCATGGATCAGGACGTCTTCCGGCACCCAGCCCCAGTAGTCGCGGAGGGTACATGCATTGCTCAGGAGGTTGGCGTGTGTGAGCATGGCCCCCTTGCTGCGTCCGGTGGTGCCACTGGTGTACAGAATGGCCGCCAGATCATCCGCCTGTCGAGAGACAGGTAACTGCACATCGCTGTGGTGACTGGCCCGCTCCAGCAACGTGCCCGTTCGATCGTCATTCAGCGTGAACACGCTGTGGGTTCCCGCCCTGAATGCGATCTTGCTGACCCACCCGAAGTTCGAGGACGTGCAGACGACCACCGCGGGCTCGGCATCGGCCACGAAGTACTCGATTTCGGCCTTCTGATACGCCGTGTTGAGGGGCAGAAAGACCAGTCCGGCTCGCAAAGTGGCCAGATACAGCAGCATCGCCTCGACCGATTTCTCCACCTGCACCGCCACTCTCGACCCTTCAGGGAGATCGAGAGAAGTCAGCAGATTGGCAATCATGGCGCTGCCCCGATCCAGATCGCGCCAGCTATAGACCAACCCGTCGTCGGTTTCAACCGCCCATTGGTCCAGATCCCGAGGAAAGGCCGCTCTCAGTGCGGGCCACAGATTGAGGTTGTCAGAGGCATGTTTCATGAGGCACGTCTGGCTGCCCAGACCCACAGGACGATACCGGCCAGCACCATGGGCAGACTGAGCCATTGGCCCATGCTCAGACCCAGGCCCAGCAACCCCAGATGCGCATCCGGTTCGCGGAAGAATTCGGCCATGAACCGGAAGGTGCCGTAACCCACCAGAAAGGCGGCCGAGACCTCCCCCATTCGCCTGGGGCGCCTGGCATAGAGCCAGAGCAGCACAAAAAGCAACAACCCCTCAAGCAGGAACTGGTAGAGCTGAGAGGGGTGCCGGGGCAGAACGCCCGCCCCACGGAACACCATGCCCCATGGCAGCGAGGGATCCGCCACCCTGCCCCACAACTCGCCGTTGATGAAGTTGCCGATGCGTCCGGCCGCCAGACCCGTGGGCACACAGGGCGCCACGAAATCCATGACCTGCAACCACGAGCGACGGCTTGTGCGGGCAAACCAGACCATGGCGACCAGCACCCCGACCAGGCCGCCATGAAAACTCATCCCCCCTTCCCATACCGCCAGCATGCGCAGGGGATCGGAGAGGTATTCGGCAGGCTTGTAGAAAAGGACATAACCCAGCCGGCCGCCCAGAATGACCCCGAGTACGCCGAGAAAGAGGATGTCTTCAACGTCCCGTTTGTGCCAGCCAGACGGAGCAAAACCCGGATGAGCCAGGCGCAAGCGTCCCAGCCAGAGAAAAAGGCCAAAGGCTGCCAGGTAGGTCAGGCCATACCAGTGGATGGACAGGGGACCCAGTTGCAGGGCGACCGGGTCGATTTGCGGGTGCTGCAGCATGGACGACGTTCAGTCGTCCAGCAGCGACAGGTCCCGAACCGCCCCCTTGTCAGCGCTCATCGCCAGCATGGCATACGCCTTGAGCGCGCCTGACACCTTGCGCGCCCGGGGATGCGCCGGCTTCCAGCCCTTGGCATCCTGTTCGGCACGTCGCCGATCCAGTTCGGATGGATCCACGACCAGTTCAATCGAGCGCTGGGTGACGTCGATGCGGATGCGATCGCATTCATGGACCAGACCGATGACACCACCCGCAGCGGCCTCTGGTGAGACATGCCCGATGGAAAGACCGGATGTGCCACCGGAGAAGCGCCCATCGGTGAGAAGGGCACAGTGTTTGCCCAGGCCTTTGGACTTGAGGTAGGACGTGGGATAGAGCATTTCCTGCATGCCAGGCCCGCCGCGCGGCCCCTCGTAACGGATCACCACCACATCACCAGGCTGAATCCGATCGGCGAGAATGGCCTCGACGGCAGCGTCCTGGCTTTCGAAAACTCGCGCTGGCCCTTCAAACACGCGCAAGGTGGACGTGGGCACGCTGGTGGTGTAGCGAAGTTCCTCCACCGCAAACATGCTCTCGTCGATACCCGCTGTCTTGACGATGGAACCGTCAACCGCCAGATTGCCGTAGAGGATGGCCAGGCCACCATCACGCGAATAAGCGTTTTCGACGCGACGAATGCAGCCAGACTGACGATCCAGGTCGAGCGAAGGCCAGCGAGCGTTCTGACTGAAGGCCACCTGGGTCGGAATCCCGCCTGGGCCCGCCATGTAGAAGGTCTTGACCGCCTCATCAGGCTGGCGAGCCACGTCCCAATGATCGAGTGCGGCCTTCATGGTGGGACTGTGTACGGTGGACACATGGGTATGGAGGAGACCCCCACGGTCCAGCTCACCGAGAATGGCCATCACGCCGCCTGCACGGTGCACGTCTTCGATGTGATACTTGTTGGTGTTGGGTGCCACCTTGCAAAGGGTGGGCACCCGACGCGACAGCCGATCGATATCGGCCATCGTGAAATCGACCTCGGCTTCGCGGGCCGTGGCCAGCAGATGCAGCACCGTGTTGGTCGAGCCACCCATCGCGATGTCCAGCGACACGACGTTTTCGAAGGCTTCAAACGTGGCAATGGAACGGGGCAGAACCGACGCATCGTCATGCTCGTAGTAGCGCTTGCACAGTTCCACCACCAGCCGACCCGCCCGCCTGAAGAGTTGTTCCCGGTCTGCATGCGTGGCCACCACGGTACCGTTGCCAGGCAACGACAAACCCAGGGCTTCGGTCAGGCAGTTCATGGAGTTGGCCGTGAACATGCCCGAGCAGGAGCCACAGGTGGGGCAGGCGGAGCGTTCCACCTCGGCGACTGTGGCATCGTCAACCTGGGTGTCGGCCGCCATGACCATGGCATCCACGAGGTCGAGCTTCTTGATCTGGATGGTCTGTGTGCCGGGCACGGCCAGCTTGACCTTCCCCGCTTCCATGGGGCCACCTGACACAAACACCACCGGAATGTTCAGCCGCATGGCGGCCATCAACATGCCCGGGGTGATCTTGTCGCAATTGGAAATGCAGACCAGGGCATCGGCGCAGTGCGCATTGACCATGTACTCCACGCTGTCGGCAATCAACTCGCGACTGGGCAGCGAATACAGCATGCCGTCGTGGCCCATGGCGATACCGTCGTCCACCGCAATGGTGTTGAACTCTTTGGCAACGCCGCCCGCGGCCTCGATCTCGCGAGCCACCAGTTGCCCCAGATCTTTCAGGTGGACGTGACCGGGCACAAACTGGGTGAAGCTGTTGGCGATGGCGATGATGGGCTTAGAAAAATCGTCATCCTTCATGCCGGTGGCACGCCAGAGGGCACGTGCACCAGCCATGTTGCGACCGGCAGTGGAGGTTTTGGAACGGTAGGCGGGCATTTGGGGTAAGGCCAGAATGGCTAGGAACAGGACAGAAAACGATTATCACCCACTTGCAACGAAACACCCGAATGCCAGGCTGGAGGAAACCCCACTCCCAGCAGACGATTCGAAGTTGGACGGCCTAAAAGCGGCTGGAGCCGTTTCGCAAGCGATCTCGGGCTTCCTGCTTGCGCTGGAGCTTGCGTGCCTCCTCGCGCTCCATGGCCTTTCGCCGGGTGTAGCCGGAAAAATCTGCGTACCACCACCACAGGACAGCCAGGGCGAACGGCGATAGCACCCACCACCAGGACCAGGCGGCCACGGGGCCCAGTTCCAACCATTTGAGAAGCAGCAAGACGACTCCTGCCATCAAAAAAAACATCACAAATCCTTTTTATGTGACCACGGACGTACCGAATGCAACAAGTCGTAAATTCGCTATTGTGATGCATTGTGCAACAGTAAAATCATGACGTGTCGGATCATCATTTATCAAGGATTTCACCATGAAACGCGCTCTTCTGATTCTGGCTGCCAGCACCGTGGTGGCCATCCCTGCCATCGCCGACGAGGCCCTGGCCCGCTCCAAGAACTGCATGGCCTGCCATGCGGTTGACAGAAAGCTGGTCGGCCCCTCTTACAAGGACATCTCCAAAAAGTATGCGGGCGATGGCTCTGCCGTCGCGAAGCTGGCCACCAAGATCCAGAAAGGTGGCTCGGGTGTCTGGGGCGCCATTCCCATGCCCGCCAACCCTCAGGTGTCTGACGCCGACGCCCAGAAACTGGCTGCCTGGTCTATCAGCTTCAAATGATGCCTTGGTGAGGCGTTTCCCGACCCAGCGGTCGGGATCAAAAAACCCGCTACCTTTCGGCAGCGGGTTTTTCGTTGCACCATCCAGAATGGATCAGTTGGATTTTGCCAGCTGGTCCAGGATGTGCGGGTTTTCCAGGGTCGAGGTGTCCTGGGTCACCGACTCACCCTTGGCCAGCGAACGCAACAGACGGCGCATGATCTTGCCGGAACGGGTCTTGGGCAGGTTTTCGCCGAAACGGATTTCCTTCGGCTTGGCGATCGGGCCGATTTCCTTGGCCACCCAGTTGCGCAGTTCGTTGGCCAGCGCCTTGGCCTCATCGCCGGTGGGGATGGAACGCTTGAGCACGACGAACGCCACGATGGCTTCGCCAGTGAGGTCGTCAGGGCGACCCACCACGGCGGCTTCGGCCACGAGATCGGTCTTGCCGACCAGCGCCGATTCGATTTCCATCGTACCCATGCGGTGACCCGAGACGTTGAGCACGTCATCGATACGGCCGGTGATGCGGAAATAACCGCGGTCTTCGGAGCGCACTGCACCATCGCCAGCCAGGTAGAAGCCCTTGAGCTCTTCGGGGAAATAGCTCTTCTTGAAACGCTCCGGGTCGCCCCAGATGGTGCGGATCATGGAAGGCCAGGGCTTCTTGACCACCAGAATACCGCCTTGGCCATTGGGCATGTCATTGCCTTGCTCGTCCACGATGGCGGCCGCAATGCCGGGCAGCGGCAGGGTGCAGGAACCCGGCACCAGTGGGGTGGCTCCCGGCAGCGGGGTGATCATGTGGCCGCCGGTTTCGGTCTGCCAGAACGTATCCACAATGGGGCAACGTTCGCCGCCAATATGCTTGTAATACCACATCCAGGCTTCGGGGTTGATCGGCTCGCCGACCGAGCCCAGCAAACGCACGCTGGACAGGTCCCAGTTCTTGGGGTGGACTTTTTCGTCGGTGTCAGCGGCCTTGATGAGCGAACGGATCGCGGTGGGCGCGGTGTAGAAAATGGTGCACTTGTGCTTCTCGATCATCTGCCAGAAGCGACCCGCATTCGGGTAGGTGGGCACACCTTCGAACACGATTTGCGTGGCACCAGCAGCCAACGGACCGTAAGCGACATAGCTGTGACCCGTGATCCAGCCGATGTCGGCGGTGCACCAGAACACATCGCTGTCCTGGAGATCGAAGGTCCAGTTCATGGTCAGGTTGGCCCACAGCAGGTAGCCGCCGGTGGCGTGCTGGACACCCTTGGGCTTGCCGGTGGAGCCGGACGTGTAAAGCACGAACAGCGGGTGCTCGGCCCCCACCATTTCGGCGGGGCAGTCGGTGGACTGGGCCGCCATTTCTTCATGCATGAAGCTGTCACGGCCCGCCACCATGTTCACGGCGGTCTGCGTGCGCTGGAACACGAACACGCTCTTGACAGACTCGCAGCCGCCCAGGGCAAAAGCGTCGTCCACAATGGTTTTGAGCGGAAGTTCCTTGCCACCACGCATCTGGTAGTTGGCGGTGACCACGGCCACGGCACCGGCATCGCTGATGCGGTCGCGCAGGGCCCCAGCAGAGAAACCACCGAACACCACGCTGTGGGTGGCACCGATGCGGGCACAGGCCTGCATCGCGATCACGCCTTCAACCGTCATGGGCATGTAGATGACCACGCGGTCGCCCTTTTTCACGCCTTTGGACTTGAGCGCATTGGCAAACTGGCTGACCTTGGCCAGCAGTTCCTTGTAGGTGACCTTGGTCACCTCGCCACCATCGGCCTCGAAAATGATGGCGGTCTTGTTCTCACGTGGGGTACCCATGTGACGGTCAAGGCAGTTGTAGGAGGCGTTGAGCTCGCCATCCTGGAACCACTTGTAGAAAGGCTTGTTGGATTCGTCCAGCACTTGCGTGAAGGGCTTGTGCCAGGTCAGCAGTTCCCGGGCACGCTTGCCCCAGAAACCTTCGAAATCGGACTCGGCTTCGGCGCACAGGGCGTTGTAGGCCTCCATGCCGGCCACACGAGCGGCGGCCTGGGTGGCAGCGCTGGGTTCGAACACGCGGTTTTCCACCAAGGTGGACTGAATGGCGGTCGACGATTCGGACATGTATAGCTCTCCTCTGGGACTGTGAAAGTTGACAGACTCCAACTGTGCGCAATGTCTCTGACGAGGCTCTTACACACTCTCCCCCCGGTATGAACGTTGGTTGAAAGAAGTGCCGAACCGACTTCAGGGCACCTAAAATACCGGGTTGTCCCACACCCTCATCACAACCCCTTGCATCATGCAGACGGTTACCGGTTCGCCTGACACGCTGCGCCAGCAGACTGACCGCTTCCTGAAACGGCCTCTGGTTCAGCGCGCCATCCTGACACTCATCATCATCAATGCCGTTCTGCTCGGACTGGAAACATCCGCCAGCATCATGGCGCAGGCCGGCGATTGGGTGCGGATGGCCGACAAGGCGATCCTGTCTGTCTTTGTGGTGGAGATTGTGGCCAGGCTTTATGTGCACAGGCTCGCCTTTTTCCGGGATCCCTGGAGCGTGTTCGACTTTGCGGTGGTGGGGATTGCCCTGGTACCGGCCAGCGGGCCGTTTGCCGTGCTACGGGCCCTTCGGGTGTTGCGCGTCTTGCGGGTACTGACCATCGTGCCCTCGATGCGCCGGGTGGTGGGCGCCCTGCTCTCGGCGATCCCTGGCCTGTCGTCGATTGCACTCGTGCTGCTGCTGGTGTTTTACGTGTTTGGCGTCATTGCCACCCACCTGTTCGGCCAGCACTTTCCGGAATGGTTCGGTCACCTGGGTCGCTCACTCTACACCCTGTTCCAGGTCATGACACTGGAAAGCTGGTCCATGGGGATCTCGCGTCCAGTGATGGAAGAAGTGCCTTATGCCTGGGCTTTTTTCATCGTCTTCATCCTGTTTGCCACCTTCACCATGCTGAACCTGTTCATCGCGATCATCGTCAACGCGATGCAGACCTTCCAGGACGGTGAGCAAAAAGACACCATACAGACCGTGGAACAGGTGGGACAATCCATCGAACACGAACTGCACGCCGAGGTCCAGTCCCTGCGACAGGAAATCGGTGAACTCAAGGCGCTGCTCAGCGAGCGCCTTCCGCAGGCCGGTCGGCCTTAAAACCGTTTCTTCCCCCCTTCAAGGAAGCCCTACATGACCGCCATCAAACAGGAAGACCTGATCCAGTCCATCGCCGACGCGTTTCAGTACATCAGTTTCTACCACCCGCTGGACTACATCCAGGCGCTGGGCAAGGCCTACGAGCGCGAGCAGAGCCCCGCCGCGAAAGACGCGATCGCGCAGATCCTGACCAACTCGCGCATGAGCGCCGAAGGCCACCGCCCGATCTGTCAGGACACCGGCATTGCCGTGGTGTTCCTGAAGGTGGGCATGAACGTGAGCTGGCCCGATGCCACCATGAGCGTTCAGGACATGATCAACGAAGGCGTGCGCCGCGCCTACCTGAACCCCGACAACCCGCTGCGCGCATCGGTGCTGGCCGACCCGGCCGGCGCACGGAAGAACACCAAGGACAACACCCCCGCCGTGGTGCACTACGAGATCGTGGCTGGCGACCAGGTGGAAGTCATCTGTGCGGCCAAGGGTGGTGGCTCCGAGAACAAGTCCAAGTTCGCTGCCCTCAATCCCTCTGACTCCGTGGTGGACTGGGTGCTGAAAACCGTGCCCACCATGGGCGCTGGCTGGTGCCCGCCGGGCATTCTGGGCATCGGCATCGGTGGCACGCCTGAAAAAGCGCTGCTGCTGGCCAAGGAATCGCTCATGGCGCCGGTGGACATCCACGAGTTGATCGACAAGAAAAAGTCCGGCGCCGAACTGAGCCGCGTCGAATCCCTGCGCCTGGAACTGTACGAAAAAGTGAACGCGCTGGGCATCGGCGCGCAGGGCCTGGGCGGCCTGACCACCGTGGTGGACGTGAAAATCATGGACTACCCCACCCACGCCGCTTCGCTGCCCGTGGCCATGATCCCCAACTGCGCCGCCACCCGCCACGTGCACTTCCACCTCGACGGCAGCGGCCCGGCCCACCTGGAAACGCCCAAGCTCGAAGACTGGCCCGCCGTCACCTGGACGCCCGACACGAAGAGCGCCACCCGCGTCAACCTGAACACGCTGACCAAGGAAGAGGTCGCTTCCTGGAAAGTGGGCCAGAAGCTGCTGCTCAACGGCAAGATGCTGACCGGGCGCGACGCCGCACACAAGCGCATCCAGGACATGCTGGCCAAAGGCGAGAAGTTGCCCGTGGACTTCACCAACCGCGTGATCTACTACGTGGGCCCGGTGGACCCGGTGGGCGACGAGGTGGTGGGCCCCGCCGGCCCGACCACCGCCACCCGCATGGACAAATTCACCCGCATGATGCTGGAAAAGACCGGTCTGATTTCCATGATCGGCAAGTCCGAGCGCGGCCCGGTGGCCATCGAGGCCATCAAGGACAACCGCTCGGCCTACCTGATGGCCGTGGGTGGCTCTGCGTACCTGGTGGCCAAGGCCATCAAGGCCGCCAGGGTGGTGGGCTTTGCCGACCTGGGCATGGAAGCCATTTACGAGTTCGATGTGCAGGACATGCCGGTGACCGTGGCCGTGGATTCCAGTGGTGACAACGCCCACGAAAGCGGCCCGGCCGAGTGGAGCAAGCGCATCGCGAGTGGCGAGTTCAAGGGCATTTCGCTAACGGCAGCGTAACTCAAACCCCGAGGAAGCGAAACCCCGGCCTGGCCGGGGTTTCGCTTTCAATGCAGGTGGCGCGGCTTGCGCGGCCCACCGTGTCCACCGGCAGGCCCCGCGCCGCGAGGTGGCTTGCCCAGTTGCATGGAGCTCACCAGGGCATCGAAACGGTCGGTGAAGAGGCGGTCGATGGCCCCCACCACGTCACCGAGTTCGGAAGCGTCGAAGTGGCGCTCCATGAGGTTGACCACGTCCTGCACCAGCATGTCTCGCTGAACCTGCATGATGGCCGCGGGCGTGGGCCCCACAAAACACATCACGAAATCGTCTCGGGCCTCCTGGTCGGGACTGGCCTCTTCCTCGTCGAATTCCACGTCGTAAAAGGACACTTCGATCGGCGCGCCCGTGGCGGCGATATCGTTCAGCCCCATGCAGGCCTCGTCAATGGCGAGGCGGAAATCGTCATCCCCTTCCACCGTCCAGCACAACTGCAACAGGTGTTCCTTGGGATCGAATCGGATGCCAGGCTCGTCTTCGTAATGGCTGGGCGCGGCGTCGATCAGAGAGCGGGCACCCACGTACTTCCACAACGGCTTCAGCGCATCCTGTATCAGGTTGTAGTCCACATCGTCGCGCAGGCGGATGTCGCCATGGACGTGGATCTCGAAGGGCGTGTGGTGGTGACTCATGACCCCCATTGTAAGCGTGGTGCCCCGAGCCGGGGTCGAACCGGCACGCCGCCTTTCAGCAAGCGGCGGATTTTAAGTCAACAAGATACGCGAACAATCAAGAACTGACGGTAAAAACAGACGATCACCAGAGGGAGGGGCTGACGCTTGAGGACGCACGATCGCGGGGCCTGACGGTCGTTTGCGATTATTTACGGCTTCAAACTACGCACGACTTACGCAGTGGATACACTCGGAGGGTCACTCTGCCCGGATGGCGAAACAGGTAGACGCAGCGGGCTTAAAACCCGCAGACCTGAACAAGGTCGTGCCGGTTCGATTCCGGCTCCGGGCACCACGTAAAAAGTTTGTTTAGGGAGTGAGTCTTTTATGGCGGGCAAGCGAACCTTCACCGCGGATTTCTTTTGCCTTGAGCAGGATGGCGTTGTCAACACAACAGTTCTTCGCGATTTGCTGAGCAAACACGTTGGAGGTCATGCCCCCGCTCACAGCGTTCTTGGAGATCCAGGCATCAAGCATCAGATTCGGAGCATCCAGGTGAACAAGGCGGGGACGGTTTTCAAAGCTGTTTTCGGCAAACTTAGACATGGCGAAACACCGGAGCAAGCCACGGAGGATGGAGATGAGTCTGACGTCGAGCTCAAACCTGGTCATGGACTTGTGGATAAAAGCCACTTCCTCTTCTACTCTGACATTAACCTGCTGGTGTTTCAACGAAACACCAATGCTGGGCGAGAAAGCCATTTTCAAAACTACTTGAACAAGCCCACCTATCTAGGGTTGTCACTCGTACCAGTCCTGTCCAAAGACAGCTATACCAAGCTGATGGAGGGTGGCAAAATCAAGCGTATGGAGATCTCGCTCAAGAAGCCAGCGTTCGCTCTTGAAGAGGAAGACCTGCTACTGAAAGATTGTGTAGACGTTTTCACCAATTCAAATGCAGGCCGCATCAAGCTGGTTTTGAGTGCACAGATCGGGGAGACACTCAAAGATGAGGTCAAAGATGCTGCCCTCAAGCTGGCAAAATTTGGCAGGACAAGGGTCGCTAAGGCAACTCTCGCCTCTGACAATGAAGTGGTCGATCTAATCTTAGATCGGGTAATCAAGACATTTGATGTGGACTTATCTCCGAATGGACGCCCAGACCCAACAGATTTGTTCGCTGGACTCGCAAAAGCCAAAGATGAGTGCGCCAATGAGCTCAAAGCTTTCTTCCATTCCTAGGAGGAACAAGCTTTGGGCAATTTTGTGCTGGATGCTTGCCGTTGTTGTTACCTCATGGGTATGGCCTGTTTCAGAGAGCATCTCTGGTGAACAATGGCAAGCCTATGGGTCTGCAATAGCAAGCGCTAGCGCAGCAATGGTTGGATTGACAGTAGCGATTACAGCCTTGCTCTATGCATTGTTGAGTACCCCGTTGTTCAAGTTCCTTCACGATAAAGGCGCTCTCAAGAGACTACTCTTCGATCTAATGTGGTGTGCTGCTGCATGGCTCGCTGGCCTAGGTTTAAGTCTTCTTGGCTCATTGCCTGAAGCGCCCAATGTGAACTTGATGATGCAAGCTGCCACAGTCTCCGCTCTTGCCGGCCTTTTCGGATTTCTCCCCGTTGGCGCTACGTTTTGGATGCTATTGAGCAATTCTGGGAAACAGCCACGTCCGGGTCTTCTTCACGACTTCGACAAACCGACCGACCTTTCCTAAATCGGCGGCAGGTTTTCAAGAGACTGTGCATCCCATTTGCATCTGTACATGTTTATGAATGACACAGGGATCTTCATTAACCGCTGGAAGGGAGTCACGGCCAGCGAACTGGCCACCGCCCAGAGCTTCGTTATCGAACTCTGCGAACTCCTGGGCGTGGAAAAGCCCCACCCGACCGATGACCAGGCCTACATGTTCGAGCGGCCGGTCAGCTTTCAGCACGGGGATGGCTCCACCAGCGCAGGCCGGATCGACTGCTACAAACGTGGCCACTTTGTCCTGGAGGCCAAGAAGGTCAAGGGCGGCGCCCACACCAAAGGATTTGACGACGCCCTCATGCGCGCACGGGCCCAGGGCGAGAACTACGCCCGCGCCCTACCCGGCGCCGAAGGCCGCCCGCCCTTCGTGATCGTGGTGGACGTAGGGCGCGTCATCGAGGTCTACGCCGAGTTCACCCGCAGCGGCGGCACCTACACCCCGTTCCCTGATCCGCGCAGCCACCGCATCGGCCTGGAGGACCTGCGTAAAGACGCCATCCTGGAGCGCCTCAGGGCAATCTGGGTCGATCCCATGTCGCTCGACCCGGCACGCGCGAACGCCCGGGTCACGCGCGAGGTGGCAGTGGAACTGGCCAGAGTGGCGCGCAGCCTGGAGGCCGATGGCCACTCCGGGCACGATGTGGCCGCCTTCCTCACGCGCTGCCTGTTCTCCATGTTCGCCGAGGATGTGGATCTGCTCCCGCGCGCAGCAAACGGAGACGGCGCTTTCACCGATATGCTCAAGCGCTTCCGAGATGATCCGCCCACCTTGCAGCGGATGATGGCCGCCATGTGGGCCGACATGGACCGCGGCGGCTTCAGCGCGGCCCTGGCCAAGCAGATCCTCAAGTTCAACGGCAAGCTCTTCAAGGCGGCCGACCAGCCTGGCTACGCCCTCCTGCTCCGTGCTGCGCAGATCGATGGTCTCCTGGCTGCCGCCAGCGCCAGCTGGACCGAGGTAGAGCCCTCCATCTTCGGCACCCTGCTGGAACGCGCGCTCGACCCCACCGAACGTCACGCCCTAGGTGCCCACTACACCCCGCGCGCCTATGTGGAGCGACTGGTTCTTCCTACCGTGGTGGAGCCCCTGCGCGCCGAGTGGGCCGATGCGCAAGCTGCTGCACTACTGCTGGCGAACGAGGCCAACAGCCTGGAAGGGAAAAAACGGATCGCCAAGCTGGAAGAAGCGCGCGACGAGGTCAAGCGCTTCCATCACCGGCTGTGCACCGTGCGGGTACTTGATCCGGCCTGCGGGAGCGGAAACTTCCTCTACGTCACCCTCGAACACTTGAAGCGCCTGGAAGGCGAAGTGCTCAACCAGTACGAGGCTCTTGGCGAAGACACCGACTTGGTGAAGCAAAGCAGTCTGCTCCTCGAAGGCGAAACAGTTACCCTCCAGCAGCTGCGTGGCATCGAGATCAACGAGCGCGCCGCCTCCTTGGCTGAACTGGTTCTCTGGATCGGTTTCCTCCAGTGGCACATCCGCACCCTGGGTAACTCCAGCGTCTCGGAACCGGTGGTGCACGATTACGGGAATATCGAACACCGCGACGCCGTGCTGGCCTACGATGGGACAGAGCCGCTACTGGACGACGCTGGCCAGGTAGTCACACGCTGGGATGGCGTGACCTTCAAGCCCCACCCTTCTACCGGCCAGCCCGTACCCGACGAATCTGCTCGGGTGGAACGTATCCGCTTCATCAACCCACGCAGGGCAAGCTGGCCCACGGTAGATTTCATTGTAGGCAACCCACCCTTCATCGGTGCAAAGTACATCCGGGATGCTTTAGGCGATGGCTACGCGGAGGCCTTGCGTGCAGCATGGGTGGAATTACCTGAGAGCATCGATTTCGTAATGTACTGGTGGCATTGCGCGGCAGAAACTGTGCGAACTGGGGGTGCCAAGCGATTCGGCCTAATCACCACGAACAGCCTCAGCCAGAAATTCAACCGGCGCGTTGTCGAAGCGCAGCAAGCAGCGAAGCCACCGATTAACTTGGCGCTGGCAATACCCGACCACCCTTGGGTGGATAGTGCGGATGGTGCGGCTGTACGGATTGCGATGACGGTTGGTGCGAAGGAGGTTGGCGAGGGTCGCTTGCTCTGGGTTTCAGCGGAGACACCCATTGGCGATGGTGAAGTCTCGGTTCGTCTCGAGGAACAGCGCGGCCTAATTCATTCGGACCTGCGGATTGGCGCAAACCTATCGGCAGTAAGTACCCTGCGAGCAAACGCTGGACTCTCCTCTCCGGGCGTTAAATTGCACGGGTCAGGATTCATCATCACGCGATCTCAGGCAGACAGACTTGGCCTTGGCACAGCGTCTGGCCTGGACAAGCACATCCTGGAGTACCGAAACGGAAGAGACTTGACTGAACGATCGCGAAATGCGTTGGTCATCGACCTGTTTGGTTTGACTGCCGATGAAGTGCGACACAACTTCCCTGCCGTATTCCAATGGGTCTACGAACGGGTCAAACCAGAAAGGGACCACAACAACCGACAAACATACCGCGATAACTGGTGGCTCTTCGGAGAGCCCAGGGGAGATCTAAGGCCGTCGCTTCGCGGCTTGCCACGCTACATCGTGACAGTCGTGACCGCGAAACACCGAGTTTTCCAGTTCATACCGGAGAGCGTGCGTGCCGACGATGCTCTTATGTGTATTGCGTCGAGCGACGCCCTGCATCTCGGGATCCTTTCGAGCCAAGTACATTGCCGCTGGGCGCAACGCAACGGCAGTACCCTGGAGGACAGGCCACGCTACATTAAGTCCCGCTGCTTTGAGACCTTCCCTTTTCCTGACGAGGACACTGGACTCACTACGGAACTGGCTCGGCGCATTCGCACCCTAGCGGACCAGCTGGACGGCCTGCGCAAAGCACAGCAGTGCACACACCAAGACCTGACGTTGACTGGTGTCTATAACGTGCTGGAAAAGCTCCGCGGCGGCGAACAGCTGACGGCCAAGGAGAAGGTCATCCACGAGCATGGCCTGGTCGGCGTACTCAAAAGCCTGCATGACGAACTGGATGCGGCCGTGCTCCAGGCCTACGGTTGGGCAGATCTGACACTGCCGGCAGACACGGATGAATTGCTGGTGCGCCTGGTCGAACTGAACCAAAAGCGCGCCAACGAGGAATCGGCCGGAACAGTGCGCTGGCTTCGGCCGTCATTCCAGCAGGCGGTCACACCGGCGCAGCAGGCAGAGATTGAGGTTGAATCCGAAGAGGCCGAAGCGGCGCCAGCTGCTGCACCCGCGGCGCCAGCTGGACGCCGGCCCTGGCCGGGTTCTCTCCCCGATCAGATCAAGTCGGTGGCGGATCTGCTCAGCGGATCAAGTCAGCCGATGAGCCTCGATGCGATCGCCGGGCACTTCACTGCGCGCGGCCGGTGGCGGGAGCGCCTGCCGACGATCCTTGAGACGCTGGCGGCGGTTGGACGGGCGCGCAGAGTCGAAGCAGAAAAGTGGCTGGCGTCTTGATGAACAACCCGACGCAAATTGTCCCCAGCTTCACCGCTTACATAGATGAGGCAGGGGATGAAGGATTCAAGTTTCTTGATGGCGAAAGAGGCAGTTCACGTTGGTTTGTCATTTCAGCCGCGGTTTTTAGAACCTCGGCGAAACAAGCGCCAGTCGAAGCGCTGAAACAGTCTCGCGTTGTCCTTGGGAAAGAGCCGAAGCATGTTCTGCACTTTCGGAAAATGCGGCACGAGCAGCGCGTTGCGTACATAAGCGAGATCGTAAAGCACCCCATGCGAATCGTGACCGTCGCAGTCTATAAGCCGCTAATTGATGAGCCTGAGCGCTACCAGTCTGGCAAGTTCCTGCTCTACAAGTACGTTTCGCGCCTGCTTCTGGAGCGCGTCTCGTGGCTGTGTCGAGACATGCGGCGCAACGGTGAGGGGGACGGAACCGTGGATCTTGTTTTTTCTGACCGGGCCGCGATGTCGTACCAGAGCCTCAGAGAGTATTTGAACCTGCTTCGCGGTCAGGCGGCGATGAACGATCGGGTACGAATTGACTGGGGCACCATCCGGCCAGAACGGGTGCGCGCCGTGAGCCACGAGAAGCTGGCAGGATTGCAGGTTGCCGATGCCGTGGCCTCAAGCGCATTCTATGCTTTGCAGTGCTCACAATACGGTCAAACTGAGCCGCGTTACACGGAAATGCTGAAGGGCCTGTACTACACGCACAAGGGTCGCAAAATCGGCTACGGCATGAAGTTCTGGCCAAACATCCAGTCTCTGGAAAACGAAATGCCGCACTTGGCGGCATTCGGAAATTGGTGACAGCCCCCAGCTTCGAGGATCCCACCCATACGGGCTGCCGCCTTATGGCGACCTCTACAAGTGCTGCGCTTGACTGTCTCCGCCAGTATAGGTCGAAACCCACCTTTGCGAGCACAACGCATTACGCGCATTCGACGCCACGGAGTGCAGCAAAGAGTTCAAGCAGTTCAATTTAGGGCCGTTTGCCCGTGCCCATCATGGATTCAAGCCTGAGACCTGATGGTGGATCTCGGGCGCAGCTGGATCACCTGACACTGATGACGGCGCACTGCTGAGGCGGCCGGCACCTTCCCGGTTGCAATCGCCTCCAGGCGAGCCACCACGCCCTTGAGCTCTTCCAGGATGACGCTGGCGTGCTCGGGCTCGATGCCGCAGCCGCTCGTGTTCACCATGCCGTTACCGGTGATGGTCACCGACACGGCCGCCACGTGGCCGGATCGATCTTGAGCCTGCTCGGTGAACCACTGACGCAGTTCGGCCAGGCGGGCACGTCGGGAATCAAACAGGGGGATTACGTTTCGCAAAGCCGTTCCTGGGCAATGAGTGAATGACAAGGTGCCGGACGCTGAGCACGGTCTGGCTTGAAGTCCTTATGCTGCCTTGCGTGTCACGATTCTTAGCCGAAAACGGATATAAAAAACCCGGCACGGTGGCCGGGTTGAACTGCTTGCGCAGCCCGCTCTCAGGGAGGAAAGGCGGGGAGCATGTGCTCAGTGACAAGTGTACAGGGGAGCCCTCACCGAACCCCAACTCGGTCACGAATGGCTCCCTCAATCCAATCAATCACCTGTTCCCTCAACTCTTCGCCCTGAAGCATCTTTCCGTGCACGCCCATCTGAGGAGAGCAAGCGAGATCTCCGTTGGCATCCCGGACAGTCGCGGACCAATGATTAGGGGTGTACTGGACCTCGTAGTGGAACACCGCGTTGTCCGACTTGCGCTCGTAGGTGCCTGAGACTTTTACCAAAGATGCCTCCATAACTGTTGCCTGGCGTTGGTCAGGCGGTGATCAGCTGATGGCTAAGCGAGAGGTGCATGATGCCATCCCGATGGCACCGCCTCTTACACAGCCCAGACATTTTGGCCATCGTAACATCCACAGCCATCTCGACTATCAGCTTCTGCGCTGGCTCCCTGGCTGCGCGGTACAGCAAGAACGCAGGTAGAACAATCAGCGCCAACAGGCAGCCTGCGCCCAGCATGAGGAACCACAACCAGTATTGATCCGGTCCAGACAGCAAACCCCATATCCCAACACATACGCCAGCAAGCAGAAGCCCAACTTGCCACCCCAGGCTGAGCCGCCACTTTCTTGGTCCAGGCTCTGAAATGCAGGCGGGGTCGTCCGTGTAGCCAAGTTTTCTTCGGCGCTCAAAGGTCTCGCGATCCATATGGGCCCTTCGGGATATTCTGGAGGACTACTAGGCACGCCTACAAGTCGAGCAACAGTGTTTGCTCTTTTAGTCGCCCGGCTTGCCCAAGAAGAGATCGCAGACTCTCAAGACTTTCCTCCATCTCTTCGATGGTGATGCTCTTGGACATCCCGCGTTTCACAGCGATCTCGCTATGGACGTTCAGCGAACCGTCACCGGCATACGCGAAGCTGATACCCACTGGGTTATGCAATCTGTCATTACGTTCTTTCGCAATAGCACTCGCTCTATGGAGCCAGTCCCGCCAGTTAGCTTGAAGCTTATCGTCGGTGATCTTCCGACTGGCGGAAATGAACCATTTGCAGGACCTAAGGCGCCGCGTCAGCGGATCGCTAGCAGCCTCTTTGGCCGCTTCTTCACTTGGTGCGAATCGAGCAATCAACCAGTGAGTCAATGACTCCAGCTGAGCAAAAAGGAAGACATACCGCCCCAATGCAAAGACCCACCTTTCCTCTAGTGACGTGGCGCTCTCCATCAACGATTGGGCGTCATGCTGACGTAGCTGCATGTCGGCTTCATTCTCCAAGTTGGTTATTGAATGCTCAGCAATATAGCTTCACCACTTCGCCAAAGCAGGTTCGCAAAAAGTACCTTCCCCTTTTGAACCTATTACGCTACCGGTGGCCAGCTACGCTGGGGCCGTGTACCTGCACCTAGGATACCCCGAACACCCCAAAAACGGTCTCCCCGCATTAGGCCCTGACTTGGCGGTCCGCTGTACCAAGGGAGATCCGCATTTCGGGCATGTTGTCGAACTGCTGTACCGCTCTTTGACCGATTGAATGTGTGCCGTTCGCGTGGCCCATGTCTTCGGCAACATGCCGGTTCGCAGGGCTTCGATCAGGTGTTCCACTTCCGCATCAGAAAACACCACATCCTGCTTGCTCTGGATGTAGCTGCTGTAACCCCGTGTCATGACATTGGCAGGCATCGGGGTCTTGAATTTGGCGTCCCCCCAGAACACCACCACGGAATGCAGCTTGCTGTGGTCCACACCCAAGAATTCAGACAGCGCCATCGTGTGGCGGTAGTTTTGGTGCAACGGATTCTGAAAGCGGTGCTTGCTGCCAAACACACTGACGGTCCACTGTTTGGAACGCTCGTCGCCGAAGATCCAACCCTTCATGTTCTTGGTTTCGACCACGAACAGACCGTACCGGGACACGATCACATGATCGATCTGGGTGGTGCCATGGCTGGTCGGGATGGTCACGTTGTTGATGGTTTTGTAGACCTTGTCATCCAGAAAAAGACGATTGGCCAATGCGGTTGAGGTCTCGCCCAGCCATCCCTTAAACATCGCCATCAGTGACATCGCTTCTCCCCTTAATGGTTGTCGACCTGCGAGATCGGATGATGCTTGGACACATCGGATTTGGAAATTGCCCCTTGGACAGCCACCCCTCTGGGGCTACCGCTCTTTCCTCATTGGCTCGCTCCCCTGCGTCAAAAGCCACGCCTCAATCCGCTCCGAACGGAGCTCGCGCAGCCGATCCCCAGAGAGTCCGCTCGACCGAAAACCGAACACCACCTGATGGACATAAGCCAGACGCTCCTGGTATGGCCACTCGTCCCAGGTCTTGCCCATCAAGAACTCGATGTGGTCGCACTCGATCTCGTCATTGAGATCGACCGGGGGCAAGCTGTTCGCCATGCGCATGAAAGTCGACAGATCTTCGCTGCGATCAGGGCCTTTCTCGTAGTCCCGCGAACGGAGCGACACGGCCCGGATCAACTGAAACGCCGAGGAGCGATCACGCCTGGCGATCTCCTCAGCAAGGACTGAACTCCCCTCATTGACTGTCAAGTCGAAGGCTTCTCCGTCGGTCATGGATTCGTACAAGATAGGGTCGTAGTCTTCCGATTCGATCAGATCAACGAACGCGCGGTACATCGCGTCGACCAACTGACGCCGACTGAATCTTGCCTCATGGTCAAACGCGGGGCGCTGATGGCCACCTGACCACTTGACCTGAAGATGCCCTGAACCCTCGAAATCACGGTGCCACCGCATTTCCCCGTCTGATCCGCTTCCGTCCCAGATGAACGCGCACTCCCGGACACCCGCAGTGATGGCTTCCAGCCACGCCATCATCTCGCCGAAGAAGCTACCGGCATCTGTGGACACCCAACACCGCACCATGGCATCCGGCGCAACCAAGACCTCGGGATCGCCGATTCCGTCGTCTGCATAGCAACCCGTGGTGACCGTCACGGCGCCATGCACGTAACAACACATTTCGATACGTCCTGAGCTCTCCGAGTAACCAAAATGCACTCGCAGATGCCCTGGAAAGCAGGTGGATGTGCACGGCTGCACCGAACCACTGCTTGGTTGAGTGGGGCCCGACGCACTATCAGAAACATCCGTCACTTCGGTACCTCCCACCGTACATCCAGCGCATAGTGCGCATCGTCTTGCGACTCGAACGGGCCGCTAAACACCTGGATCGAATCTCCCTGGTTCAGGGCAGCGATCAAGGCTTCGCTGGTGTAGCCGTTGTCTTCCCCAGAGACATGCGGCCGGCCGTTGTGGCCAGGCTTGGTGTCTACCCGAAGGATCCGCGCGTCCCAGAACCTGCCTGGGTGCTGATTCAATATGGCTCTGGACACCTCATCGTTCTCCCAGGCCAAGAATGGCCCGTCTTCCACTTCAAAACCTGACTCCCGGAGTTCATCTGTCGAGAGAATGCGGGTGACCATGGCACACCCGTATTCGCTCACCAGACCGACCTCCGCGGCGTCTATGTTGACCTTCCACCAGCGGTTCGGGACGGACTGGAGAGACACGGGGTCTCTGAAGCCCAGTTCCGCCAGTTTTTTGGCCACCGTGTTTGACATCCTTCGCAGGGAAGCCGTGGCAGGCAAGTCGTCTCGTCGCCGAAAGTCGCTCACCAGATAAGTGCCTCTCTCCGCGTTCTGGGCGATCTGGGCCAAGTCCCGGATGGCCTCTTCAGCCTGTTGGCGTGCCTGCTGGATACGCAGAAGTTCCTGATAGCGCTCGTCCATGGGGTTCTCCTGTGCGTTGGTCTCAGTGCGACCAGATCAGCTTGTCGTTGCTGAGAACGTCCTCTCCATCCCACCGGTAGGCCACCAGCGGCCCGCCCTTGCCGGCTGACCAGTCCAGGCAAGCCAGCTTGGGACTCTCGATCGCGGGATGACCGCTGAACCAGTGGTGGCCAACGAACACGGGCGCCCCTGTGATCTTGGTGAGGACCAGATTGGCTGGCCACTCCATGTCTTGCAGCACCGACTCCTGCCCATCCGGCACCAGGGCGAGTTCCTGGAACGACTTTGCCCAGTCACGCCAATTGGCCACGCGCACGTTCCCAAAGGTCATCCCGCCCTTGGCCACGATGAATTTCCCCTCCGGCAGGTCGATCTCCAGCCCGCAGGTCAAGAGCTTGCGCGCCTTCATCATGGGACTCTCTTCCTTGGGCGTCACCATCCGGCAAGCCTCTTGCAGCAACTCATCGGTCAACCGTTGACCTTCACCCCAGCCCCCCGCGTTCAGGGTTGCGATGGCTTGGTCATCCCAGCAACCGTGCACCACCCGGATGCCGCCGAGGTGCATGTACGGGGGCAGTGACCGGAACCAGTCGACCCATCCGCGGTGTACGGCGCTGCCCTCCCCCACCTGGGCCAGAAACTCGGCGTGCTGCTGGCGGTTCTTGAGGCACTTATCGGAGTCTCCTCGGTTCGGCCGCAGGGCCTCTCCTGAGTTTGACGGGTCATTGACCACGTATGCGATGGCGTTGAATTCGTGGTTACCCATGATGCACAGAGCGTCACCACGCTCGACCATGGCCCGCACGATCTCCAGCACCCGGATCTGCCCAGGCCCGCGGTCGATGAGATCGCCCAAGAACACCGCCTGCCGCCCCTTCGGTGCCTGGTAACCCCTTCCACGGGGCACGTAACCCATCAAGGCCAACAAGCGCTCCAGCTTGCCATCCTGGCCGTGGACATCTCCAATCACGTCATATCCCATATCGTCCTCACTTAGTTTCATTGCGCACTTAAGTATATTCGTGTTAGATTCATAATGCAACTTAGTAGCCACTTCTCCGACCATGAAAAACAACACCCCAAACGAGGCGCACCCCCACCCGCAGTACCCGATGCCGCTGGTGCGGGTGGATGTGGTGCTGCTGGCCGTGCATGAAGGGCAACTGCACGTGCTGTTGAGTCACCGCAAGGAAGCGCCGTTTCAGGGCCGATGGGGCTTGCCTGGTGGGGTCTTGCGCATCGATCTGGACGCCTCATTGGAGGCCGCGGCACAGCGAGTGGCTCAGGAGCGGCTGGGGCGATCGCTGAGCAACCTCACCCAGGTGGTGTCGGTGGGTGGCGCGGATCGAGATCCGCGGGCGCCCTGGGCAATGACCGTGGTGTACTCGAGCCTGGTGTCGGCTGACATGTCCACGACACCGGGTAAGCGAGTGCAGGCTCTTGCCTGGAAGCTGGTGGAACAGATCGAGGTCGATGGCCCACTGGCCTTCGATCACGCCGCGTTGATCCGCCTGGCCGCTGAAAAGGTCAGGAGCGACGTTCGGGACTTTCGGTTCCCCGAGGGCTCGATCCCTGATGATTTCACCCTGCCCGAGTTGCAATCGATCAGTGAGGCCATCCTGGGTCAACACCTGGACAAAGTGACGTTCAGGCGGCGCATCGAGGCGGCTCAGTTGGTGGAACCCGTTGCTGGTGTCATGCGCGGTGGGGCTCATCGACCGGCGCAGGTGTATCGGCTTCGGTGAAACGACAGACTCAACCAGCCAAACCGGACCAAAGAGCCAGGGCGAATCCCATCAGGCCAATGATCACAGAGCGCTCCAACCACATCCGGTTGCGGGCCACTGCCTCATGCGCAGAGCCCTCAAAGACGTTCATTCTGGTCAGCAAGCGTGGGCCCAGTATGCCCACCAGCAAGCAGTACCCCAGGAACGCGAGCGAAGTCTTCCACACATCCAGCCATGAATTCCGTTCATCCTGACTACCAAGATGAAACACACCCGTGACCAGCGGCAACAGAAATACACCCGCCCAAAAGATCGCTTGGATACCCTTCTTGCGCTGACTGCTCATGTCACTCCTCAGCACTAAATACCCCATATATCGGGAAGACTTAGTGTATCGGCTTCGGCACAGTTTCCCCATATGTCGGGAACCCCTGTGCCAACGCCACAAGAAGCCTTTGGGCGCGTCCTGCGCCAGCTTCGCTTGGCGGCCGGCATGAGCCAGGAACAGCTGGGTCTGGAGTCTGGCGTTCAGCGGAATTTCATCTCGCTCATCGAGACTGGGCAAAACCAGCCGACGGTGACCACGGTATTCCGGCTGGCCCGCGCGCTGAATGTCCGGCCATCGGACCTGATCGCACAGGTCGAGGCTATCTGCTAAAAATCATGCCCTATACGTGTGGCAAAAGCGGCTGAACATGTAATCTATGGGTCTTTAACCGGATGCGGGTAAAAAGAAGACTCAGGGTATGTTCGAACAAACCTTAAAAACATCGACGACATCCTGCACAAGGACGCAGGTTGCACCAGCGAACTGGACTACACCGAGCAGTCATCGAGTAGGTGTAACTCAAAAGTGACCGTGCGTCGGCTCACCATAGTGTTCGCATTGCCTTGGCACCCCCATGGGGAGTGAACCAGACAGCCCCAGCAGGCAGGTATGGCCGGCGCTGAGGTTCTTGCAATCAACGCAACGTACCTTCGGTGATCTCGGATCGAGACTATCCGGATTCGGGTCAGACGAGCACGCGATTTCGGTAACGAAATTCAATGCAAGGTTCGCCCGAAGAACAAGATTTTCGGACGTGGAAACCATAGGTTTTGTCAACGTCTCAAGGGGTTCGTCACGCGGCTGAGAACCTTGCCAGTTCTGAGCGGCCCGCGCTTTACCCGCTTCCGTTTTCGGACCCGTGCTCAGCCCGCCATGAAGTTTGCATCTGCCGTTGCTATACAGAACCTTCATGCGGCAAGGCGTTCCTGAACGCGTTTTCGCTTCGCAGCGCATATCGCGAAGTTCATCTGGAAATGGCGGGTGATTGTTGTGTCCTGCATCCCAAGTCGCATACATGCTGCGCCAGTACGCGATCCACTTTTGGCGTAGCGAAACGTTACCAGTGCTCATTCATCCGTCCTGTGTTCAGTTGGCAGCGATACGCCTGATTTCTGGTCAGACCCTTGTCGAAACCTTGGCATATTCATGGGGTTCGTCATTACCAACATAACTTGACTGCCCAGAAAACAGATTGGTCATGCTGTTGGTCCTTCGCGTGGGTCAGTCATGGTCAGTCATGCCACGTCTGGCCTTGGTCGCCGGAGCAGCGGTTGATATTTGCTGTGTGGATTCACGCCACCGCTGAAAATGGCCTTCAAACTGGAGAGGAACTATTCCCTTCTTCCCCTGCCGGTTCTTGGCTAAGTCCAAACCCATCAGGCTGGAATCGCTCCTTTCCTGCTCGCACCACAAAAGCATCACGACATCTGCGTCCTCTTCAATCGCGCCTGACTCCTTCAGGTCTGAAAGGACTGGGCGGCCATTTGTGCGCTTCTCGATGTCACGGTTCAGCTGGCTCAGCGTCAGGATCGTGATCTCCAGTTGTTTGGCGAGTGACTTCAAGCCACGGGAGATTTCCTCCAACTGGTGGTGACGGCTCAACTTCGGATTGGTTGTTCCGCACAGCTGGATGTAGTCGATCACCAGCAACTTGAGGTTGTGCCGGCGCTTCAGCTTGCGCGCCTTCGCGGCAATGTCCTGCAAGGTCAATGCAGGTTGCTCGTCAAAGAACAGCGGTAGGTTCTTGAGCTTTTCAGTCGCTTCCGCCAGGCGCCCCCATTCCTCGTCGGTCAGCTTCCCATCCTCAATGTGATCCAGTTCGATCCGCCCGATGTTCGCCACCGCTCGGTTCGTCATTTCCTTGCAGGTCATTTCCATGCTGAACATCGCGGCGGTGTGCCCTTGCATCGAAACGTTCAATGCCACCTGTTCAGCGAGGGATGACTTGCCGACTGAGGGGCGTGCGGCCTGAATAATTTGCTTGCCAGGCTTCAATCCCCCACTCATAAGGCGGTCCACGCCGGGGATGCGCGTCGGAATACCTGGTTCGACCTTTCCATCAGCCAGATCCTGAAGATGGTCCAGCATCCCAGAAACGAAGTTTTCTATTGGCTGCGGATCCGACTTGGTGCTGGACTCTTGCAGCGTCTCCAGCTTGGCCTGCGCCATGCCAATGCGGTCCAGCACCGGCCCTGGCTCGTTTGCCAGGGCGCGCACCTCGTCAGCAGCGCTTGCGAAGCGCCGACTGACCGACTTCTCCGCGATGATCTCTGCGTAGCGTCGAACCAGTCGCGGCGCAGTGCTCGCGCCATGCTCCAGACCAACAAGCCATTGCAGGTCAATCCCACCATCCTTACTGGACTGCCTAAGTCGCTCCATTACGGTGATGGAATCGGCGGGCTTGCCGGCAAAGATCATCTGAGCCAGCGCATCAAACACCCGTCCGATCGCGGGATCATGGAAGTGGTCGGCGCGAATGATGTCGGCCACTTGATCTAGCAAATCGTTCTTCATCAGCACAGCGCCAACCACCCCGGCCTCGGCTTCTGGCGACCATGGAAGTTCAGGAAGTTCGCTCATGTCGTTCATGTCACAACCCCCTGGGAGCCCATAGCCGCCTCGTAGGCATCAAGCGCTCGACTTGCCTGTTCGCCCACTGTGGTGAGTTGGAACTCGCCAGCTTTGTTGCGGTACCAGATGCCGAACCAGTTGCCTTCGACGGAATTGCGGAACGTCCGTCTCCAGTCGGCGTACTTCTTTTTCGTGTAACCAGGGTCCGTCAGATACCGGTTCTTGAACTGGTACCAGGCGATTTCAACAAACTCACGTGGCAGGTTGATGCTTTCGGCGTATTCCCAGACCGGTGCATCTGTGATCAGCTTTTTGCCTTCGGCTCTAACGCGATCAGACCAGTCGGCGAAGGTCAGTTCTGGCGACTTCTCCCTCTTGACCTTGGGGGTGGGCGCAGGCTTGTCCTGCGGCTTCTCTCCCTCTTGTGAAGCTGAAGCTGAAGATGAAGATGAAGATGAAGAGCCGTCACCAAAGGGGGGCATTGGTGCAGCCTTGGGTGGCGGCATTGGTACATCCTTTGATGCCTCATTTAGTGCTTCACCATCCGACTCACCATCTGAACCAAACTGACTTCCAGTGCCCCTGTGCTTGCGAACGTACTCATCACGCACCATGCGGCTGGAGTACCAGAGCGGGCCGGGTTGAGCGTGGATGAGCGTTACCGGATCTCCGTCCTTGCGACCGCTGCGGGGCGTGTAGATGAATGGCTCGGCTAGGTGTTGGTCGTCACCCTTGAGTACACCCTTGTTCAGCAATGCTTTGAGGTCGTTGGGCTTGCACCCGACTGCGCCGGCGATCTCCTTCAGCGGCCACCGTAGGACTCCGTACTCTTGGGCGTCATGCATCAGACACATGACATCTAGCCAAATGCCTTTCTCGGCATGTGTGCAGCGTCTGAGGTTGGTGTTCCCCAGCCAGTCGGCCGGGTAGAACTGGAAGGACGGGCGCCTCATGCAGCGCCCCTGGATGCCATCTCGCCAGACAATGGCCGACTCGTCCGCCATGCAACAGCTTGCCCTGTGGCGCTTTCCAGCCAGGCGGCCGGCACGTAACGCAGGCCTTCATCCCCCAGCGCGACCGCGCGCTCCACGGCGGCCAGGTGCTGCTCGTTCAGGCGGTGGATCTGTTCAGGACTGCGGGCACTCAGGGCCTGGATGTACTCGGCCTGGTGCTGCTTGTAGGTCGCCACGTCGCCAGCCGCTGCTGCGGCGTCCATGGCGGCGCGTAGGTGACTGATGCGTGTCTCGTTGGCCTCTTCCGTGCCAAGCGAAGCAGAATCGGAACTACCTTGTTGTGTTGACTGGTGAAACCCCTCGGCTCGGTTGGCCCCGGCCAGGGGTTTTGCTTTTGGTGGTCGCACGTGCGCGCTCCTTGAATGAGCGGCACTCCTGCGCCTGGTGAATGAAATGACTTGCATGACGATTGTGCCTCGTCATGCGCATGCAGCAGCAGCCTCGTGGCTGTGCGAGCTACGTCGCTGGCGCTTGGCACTCGATGCAACCTGGTCCAGTGCAGCCAGCGATTGCTCGCGGTAGATCTCTTCGATGACGGCGGGCGCCTTGGTCAACGAGACGCGCCAGCTCTTACCGATCTTGATGAGGGCGCCACCTTCGACCATGCGGCGCTTGAAGTGCGGCTTACCCAGTTCCCAGTACCAGGCGCGCTGCGTCGGGATCAGCCCCTTGATCTGCTGATGGTTCGGCGCATCCTCAAGAGTGACCCATTCGATGGAAGCGCCAGTCTTTTCTGTCGTATCGTTCATTGCCAGGACCTGTCATTTGTTGTTGCGGTGCTGGCAGTTTCTGGCGCCTAGCTAGTTGCAATCCCTTTTTGCAATTTCGATTTGGCCGCCTTTTTTTGTGATCTGACCGGCGATGTGATCTGACCGGCAATGTGATCGACTGCGCTCTTGCTGAGCGAGGTTTTGCTCATCACCTGTGCCTTGATCCACCCTTTGGTCCCTGGAGTTTTGTCGTTTCCCCTGGGAGCCTCTGCATAGCAATATTTGCGCAGCAGATACTCCGCAGTCGGAGTGTCAGCGTCCGTCTTTCCCGTTCTGGCGTATCGCCCAGCAACAGACACCACGCCCTCGGTCAGGTAGTCCTCTGGCCGATATTCATGCAGCTTCGCAAAGGCCTCATCCAGAAGCCACGCAGACTGAACGATGTCACCACAGTCCCGATACTTCATGACGTAGAACGGGTTGGTGATCCCCATGTGGACGTTGTTGCGGAAGTCGTCAAGCGCCTCTTTCCAAGAAACATCGATCTCGTTGAACTTCAGCCAGAACTCCAGTGTTCTGATTCGCTTGTCCAGCATTTCCCGGAGCGGCTTGGGATACCGAGCCAGCTTCGGGCGATCATCCCTCTTGGTATTCTTTGCCTGCTGAGCCTGTTTCGACTCAAGCCCACTCCATACTGATGCCGGCTTCTTGCTCATTGGCGCTTCTCCAGCAGGCGATCGGCCAGGGCCACCACATCATCGGTTTTCATGTGGGTGTAACGCTTGAGCATGCCTACTGTCTTGTGCCCGGTAACTGCGGCGGCCTGAATGACGTTCGCGCCACCGGCCACCAGCTTTGTCGCGGCTGTGTGCCTGGTCGAGTGCAGGACGACACGATCCAATGAGTCCTCGCGGTCCGCCTCCAGGCCAGCACGAGCTCGAACGTGCTTCCAAACGGTGTCCAGGTTCTTTGGCTCGGTCGGCTTCTTGGGATCGAAAAACACTAGGTCTGAGTTCAGCGGTCGAACTTTCTTTGCCTCGGTGAGCGCATCCCGAACAGAGATCACCAGCGGAAGGGTACGCTGCTCGCCGTTCTTGCTCTTGCGCAGCACAGCCACCCGTCGATTCAGGTCAATGTCGGACCACTTCAGATTGCGGAGCTCCGACTTGCGAGCGCCGGTTGTGAGTGCCAGGCGCAGGAACAGAGCCATGGCAGGCCAGCTACTGCGCTCGGCTTCAGCGATCAGCTTGTCCTCTTCCTCAGCGGTCAGGATGCGACGGCGGCCGTTGGCCTCTTCCAGCTTACTCACCTGGCCGCCCTTGATGGGGTGACGATCCACATGGCCCATGTTCAATGCGAAATTGAACATCGATGACAGGGATGCAAGGTAGCGATTGACAGTCGCGCTGGAGATCGTCCGGTCCGTCATCTTCACCTCGCCCTCGAATGTGCGGCGCTCAGCCTTCTTCTCCTGCAATGCAGCCAGGGCTACGTTGATGTCAGCCCGCGTGATGGTCTTGATGTCGCGGGGACCAAACTGTTCTGCCCAGTAGGCTAGGTGCGTTGGTGTCCAAAACTTGGTGCCTCGGCGTGGGGGCGCCTTTGCGAACAGATCCGCCACCCTGGAGAACGAATAGATCCCGTCCACTTCCTGGCGCTTCTGTGCGGCGTCCGATTCAGCGTTGCGCAGCCAGGCCTTGGCATCGGCCATGGTGTCGAAGCACTTGGACTGCGACTTGAAGCCGGCGCGGCGCACATGCGCGCGGTAGCGCGTGACCTTCTTACCTGCCTTGACGACTGATTCTTTGACGATTGAGCCCACTTGCACCCCTTCAACTGGCCAAACTACGCACAAGAATACGCACGTATCTGTAACCTATTGATTATTATAAGCGCGCAAGAGATTTTAAGTCCGCTGTGTCTACCGATTTCACCATCGGGGCCCAGGATGCTGGTGGATGCATTCTAGCCGCCCCGTCGTGCGTCCTGCCTGGCCTTGCGTTCAGCCGCCAGTTCGGCCTCTAGCCGCAAGGCATCCCGAAGCCAAACGGTGTACTCGTCAGGCGTTTCCAGGGTGATCCGGCCCAGTGAGCCTGAACGGAAATCCGTGAGGACGATCTCGGCCGCTTTCTGGGCATTCAGACGGCCCCCGGGTAACAGGGCCCCCCGTTTGCGACCGATCGCGGCCAGGAGATCTTCCTCTTTCATGCGGGCAATGGCATCAGCGGTCCATCCCCACCGGTATCGGTTTTCCAGCAAGCCGGCATAAGCTGGACCCAGCTGACGCAGCAACTCCAGCGCAACCTCTTCATCGTCGTAGGCATTACGGCCCACGGCCCCACTCGCGGCGAGGTGAAAACCACTCTGCGGAACGATGATCTTGGGCCAGAGCATGCCGGGGGTGTCATACAGATAGAAGTCATCGGCAAGGGCGATGCGCTGCTCCTGCTTGGTCACCCCGGCTTCATCGCCCGTCTTCGTGGCACGCTTGCCAACCAGGGTGTTGATCAGGGTCGATTTGCCGACATTGGGTATGCCGCCGATCAGCACCCGCATGGGCTTGACCATGCCACCCCGATGGGGCGCGAGTTCGTGACAGGCCGTGATGAGGGCCCTTGCCGGCGCGCTCGTCCCGGCATCCAGGCCAATCGCACGTGTCTCTGGCATGGCGTTGTAGTGCGCCAGCCAGGCGTCGGTTCGCTGCGGGTCGGCCAGATCCTGTTTGTTGAGGACCTTCAGGGTCGGCCGGCCCTCGGTGATCTGGGCCAGCATGGGATTGGCGCTTGAGCCGGGAAGACGGGCATCCAGCATCTCGATGATGACATCGATGGCCTTGATGCGCTCCAGAATCGCCTTCCGGGTCGCATGCATATGCCCAGGAAACCATTGCACTGACATTCGTGTGACTCCGATTCAGGCGTTCGTCATGAGCCAGTCGCTCAACTCGCTGACCGAGTGAGCCACGAATCGGGGCTGAAAGTCGTTGAATGTCCCATGGTCGTGCGCACCATAACTGACCCCCACGCTGGCACAGCCGGCATTGACGGCCATCTGGAGATCGTGTGTCGTGTCACCGATCATGAGGGTGCGATCGGGGTCGACACCGAATTCCCGCATCAGTTCGTGCAGCATCAGCGGGTGGGGCTTTCCGGCGGTCTCGTCGGCGGTTCGTGAACCATCGAAGACCCCGTGAAGCGCCACCGAATGCAGGGCCTCATCAAGACCTCGCCGGCTCTTCCCGGTGGCCACGGCCAGCCAGTGATGCCGCTCGCGCAGCGCCGCCAGAAGCGGCAGAACGCCTTCGAACAGGCTGAGATCGTGCTGGTGAGCCAGGTAATGATGGCGGTAACGCTCACCCAGCAGGGGATACTTCTCGGGTGGCACATCCGGTGCCGCATGCGCCAGTGCCTGCATCAGCCCCATTCCGATCACCCACGAAGCCTGCTGCGCGGACGGCTCGCGCCCGCCCACATCCCGAACAGCGGCCTGGATACACCGCACGATGATGGCGGTTGAGTCGAAAAGGGTGCCATCCCAGTCAAAGGCAATCAGGTCAAATTGGCGAGGCCGCATAACAGACGTCAAAAAAACAAAGGGCGCATTGTGCGCCCTTTTTCAGAGGATCGCTGGGTCGGTTCAGATACGGAAGGACTCGATGTTCTTGCCTTCGGCCATCACCGCCTTGACCCAGCCGGGTTTGCGACCAGGACCACCCGACCAGGACTCGCCATTCGGACCCCGGTACTTGGCAGGCGACTTGGCCTTGCTGCCAGATGCCTTGCGACCCGATGTGGCACCAAGATCTTCCAGGGTGATGCCATGTTCTTTCATTTTGGCCTTGATATCGGCAATGGCAGTGGCCAATTCCTGTTTGCGAACCTGTTCGGCTTGTGCCATCAGCGCCTGGGCTTGGGATACGAGTTCAGAATAAGTTGCCATTTGTGGTCCTGTAAAAAATTACCAGACGTTATTCTAATCAGAAATACTGGCCCACGTCACCCCATCCGATCAATTCAGGCGGCAAAGGCGCTTTCAATTGTATTTCACGCTCATCCAGGGGATGAGAAAAATGCAATTGCCAGGCATGCAGAAACATCCTGCCCAGACCCTGTCGCTGTAATTCGCGATTCAATGCAAAGTCACCGTATTTATCATCGCCGGCAATCGGATGCCCACCATGCGCCAGATGCACCCGGATCTGATGGGTGCGCCCCGTCTTGATGGTCACTGCCAGCAGCGTGAATACCCGACCGGACAGGGCACCCTCCCGGGGAGGATGAACGGGTCCGATCGGGCGCACGAGGCTGATGGAACGCTGGCCATCCGGGTCATCGGGCGTGGTGACCTTGACACGACGCTCGCCATCGGGGAGCAGGTATTTGTGCAAGGGCAGATCGATGACCTTGCGCTGCGCAGGCCAGATGCCGGCGACCAGGGCCAGATAGGTCTTGCCGGTGGAGCGATCGCGAAACTGGTTCTGCAGATGCCGCAACGCACTCTTTTTCTTGGCCACCAGCAAAATCCCGCTGGTCTCGCGGTCCAGTCGATGCACCAGTTCGAGCAGCCGGGATTCGGGATGGGCACGCCTCAACTGCTCGATGACGCCGAAAGAAACCCCACTGCCCCCATGCACGGCCACGCCGGCCGGCTTGTTGACCGCCAGCAGCAGGTCGTCCTCATACAGGATGGGGAACTCACGCGGAGGCACCTCCGCTGCCGCGCCCTCTTCCCGTATCGGCAGACGTATTGGCGGAATACGGAGCACATCACCCGGCTTCACCCGACTGTCTGCCTGGACGCGCCCCTTGTTGAGCCGGACCTCTCCGGAGCGGATGATGCGGTAAATGAGCGTCTTGGGAGCCCCACGGAGTTCACGCAGCAGATAGTTGTCCACGCGCTGCCCATCGGACTCCGGATCGACCGTGAGAAACCGGACCGCGGGGGAAGACGGGGAAACGGAAGAGGCCATCAGCGGCTGCCATGAAAAAAGATGCCACCTTTTCTATCAGCACACTATAATCAGTGCGTCTGGTAGGGTGGCAAGTGTTTGATTTGCCTCGAAGTTTAAGGCACACACCGTAACCGCCTAACCCGACACCGGTAGCCAGCCTGCCCCGCGCACCCATTCACTCGACAGAGTCATGCGCACCGCAGGTGACGACCTGCCATGTTTGTACGCGAACCCGATACGGAATACCCCAAGCGTCCAGCTGCTGGCCCATGCAGGCAGAGCTGGGCGAGGAAACCAGTGACATCAAAGAAACGCAGGCAGCCGTGACCCATTCCGACTGGCCCCCTTTGATCACCCTGATCCACGCGCCTATGCCCGGGTGCTGCTGACCATTCGTGTGTGCCTTTGCGCCACACCTGCTGTCAGTCACTCAGCGCTCTCCGGCAATTCCTCCTCGTTCGCCCCATTCGGCAGGTCATGGCTGTATGCCCGATCACGGGTGGTTGTGACTTGAGGAAACCGCGACATGAAGCGCATGCTGATCAACGCCACGCAGGCTGAAGAACGCCGTCTGGCGATTGTGGACGGGCAGAAACTGCTCGACTACGAAATCGAAATCGAGGGGCGCGAACAGCGCAAAGGGAATATCTACAAAGCCGTGGTCACACGGGTCGAGCCTTCGCTCGAAGCCTGTTTTGTCGATTACGGCGAAGAACGGCACGGCTTTCTGCCCTTCAAGGAAATCTCACGTCAGTATTTCCAGGGCAACACGTCACCGTCACAGGCTCGCATTCAGGACGTGATTCGTGAAGGCCAGGAGTTGCTCGTCCAGGTGGAAAAGGAAGAGCGCGGCAACAAGGGGGCCGCCCTCACGACCTTTGTGAGTCTGGCTGGCCGATATGTGGTGCTGATGCCCAACAACCCACGCGGTGGCGGGGTGAGCCGCCGGATCGAGGGAGAAGACCGGGCCGAACTCAAGGCCGCACTCGATCAGCTGGAATATCCCAACGGCATGAGCATCATTGCCCGAACCGCTGGCATTGGCCGCGATGCCAGTGAATTGCAATGGGACCTGAATTACCTGCTCAAACTCTGGAACGCGATTGATGGCGCCGCCCGTGCAGGCAAAGGGGCATTCCTCATTTATCAGGAATCCAGCCTGGTCATCCGTGCCATTCGCGATTATTTCAACAGCGATATCGGCGAAATCCTGATCGATACCGACGACATCCATGAACAGGCCCACCAGTTCATGAGCCATGTCATGCCCGAACACGGGCATCGGGTGAAACGTTACCGAGACGATGCCCCCCTGTTCAGCCGATTCCAGATCGAACACCAGATCGAAACCGCTTACAGCCGCACCGTTCAATTGCCCAGTGGTGGGGCGATCGTGATCGATCAGACCGAGGCGCTCGTTGCCGTCGACGTCAACTCCGCGCGGGCCATCAAGGGGGGCGACATCGAGGAAACCGCCACCCGCACCAACCTGGAAGCCGCCGATGAAGTGGCCAGACAGGCCCGACTCCGCGACCTGGGTGGCCTGATCGTGATCGACTTCATCGACATGGAGGAATCACGCAACCGGCGGGAGGTTGAAAATCGCCTGCGTGACGCCCTGCGCCAGGACCGCGCCCGCGTGCAGTTCGGATCGATCAGCAAGTTTGGATTGCTCGAGATGAGCCGCCAGCGTCTGCGACCGGCTCTCAATGAGGGAGCATCGATTCCCTGCCCGCGCTGCGGGGGTTCCGGGCACATCCGCGACACCGAGTCCTCTGCCCTGCAGATCCTGCGTGTGATTCAGGAAGAGTCTCTCAAGGACAGCACGGCTGCCGTTTTTGTCCAGGTCCCGGTCGAGGTCGCCAGCTTCCTCCTGAACGAGAAGCGCACCGAAATCACCAAGATCGAACTCAAGCAGCGCATCAACGTGCTGCTGGTTCCCAACAAGTCGCTGGACACACCGCACTACAAGCTGGAGCGCATCAAGCACGACGATCCCCGGCTTGACAACCTGGATGCCAGCTACAAACTGGCCGAGGAAGTCGACGATGTGGCCACCTTCACCCGCCGCAGCCAGGAACGGGCGAACCGGCAGGAACCCGTCATCAAAGGTGTGCTGCCCGACGGACCGGCGCCGGTTGCAGCCGCCAAACCGGAAACCGAGGCACCAGCTGCTCCCGCGGCATCGGTGGCACCGGCGCCCGTTGCCCGCCAGACACCCCCAGCCGAAACCGGCTTCTTTGCCTGGTTGAAGCGCCTGTTTGGCATGTCAGCAGAATCGGCGCCCCAGTCGGTGACATCCGATCACCGGACAACGACGCCCTCAGGCACGGCACCCAGAACCGACGGGAAATCCCCGGCACGCGGGGGTCGTGGCGGTCGTGGGAGCGAACGGCAGACCTCACGTGGGGATGCAGCCGAAACCCCACGGGCCGCGGAAGGCCGTCGGGGTGAGCGCCCTCCGCGTGCCGACCGTTCCGCCACCACCGAAGGCCGCAGCGAACGCAGTGAAGGCCGCCGGGGCGGACGTTCCGAACGGGATGGCCGTCGCGACACCCAGAAGGATGAGACCCCAGCGCAAACCGACACCTTGGTCAACGCCGTTTCGGCCGTCGAGCCGGTGGCTGGCGAGGCTCCCCGCAGAGAACGTGGCGAAGGTCGCCGTCGCGGGCGTGGCGAGAGTCGGCCCGAGAACCGTCGGCCGTCAGACGAGACACGCGTCATGCCCGAAGGGGATGCACCGTCTGCAGCCGCCCTGGATGCCAACGCGGTGGCAAACCCCGAAACAGAGGTGGCTGAATCCGAAACCGCTCAGACGGCACGCAATGGCCGGCGCAGCCGTGACCGCTATGGACGTGAAAGGCGCCAGCGCAGCGAGAGCGATGCCATCAGCAACGCGGCGGCCGACACCACCGAAACGGTGGCGACGCCTTCGGTGGATGAAGTACCCGTTCGCTCTTACTTCACCCTCCCTTCGAGCGATGCGGCGGTTGTTCGCGATGCCGTGGTGACATCGGCCGTACCGGCCGTCAACCTGGAGGCCATCACACCGGAGGCCGCCCAGTCAGCCGAGGCCGTGCCTGTGGCTCCTGCATTCTCTACCGAGCCAGCGTCAGCGCCTTTTGTCCTGTCTGTTGAAGCGATGGCCCGTGTCGCGCAGGAAGCCGGCCTGGAATGGGTGCAATCCGATGCCGATAAGGTGGCACAGGCACAGGCAGCCATCGCGGCCGAACCGGCACCGGTGCGTGTACCCAGGATCCCCAGGCCCGTGGCCGTCATCGACGAAGGCCCCCTCGTGCTGGTGGAAACGCGTCGGGATCTGCGGGACATGAAACTGCCTTTCGAAGCATGATGTCAGCCGAAACCCCTGTGGAATTTCCAGTGGTCCCTGATCTGGTCTGGTCCGATGCCTTGCAGACAGGGGATGCCCGGATGGACGAAACCCACGAGGGTTTCGTCGAGTTGCTGGCCGAACTGCGTCGCCTGCCGACGGACTCGCAGTTCCCGGTCTTCAAACAACTGATCGCTCACACGGTCGAACATTTCGATCAGGAAGATCGCTGGATGCTGGCGACTGGCTTCACGGCTGAAAACTGTCACACCCTTCAGCACAAGAGCATTCTCGACACCATGCAGGCGGTGGAGTCGCATTACCTGAAGGGTGACGTAGAGATCATCTCCCGCATGGCCGATGCCCTGGCCGAATGGTTTCCCATGCATGCCCAGAGCATGGATGCCGGGCTGGCACAGCACATGCAATCACTGGGGTTTGACACTCGCACGGAAACGCTGCCTGACCCGTCACAGGTCAGACCAGCCAGCATGAGTGGTTGCGGCAGCGTGACCTGCAGCTGACACGGCAAATTTATTTCACGCTGTCCTGTCGCGCTTTCACATGACAGGGCTGCGCTCGGGCGCTACGATCGCGGCTATTCTGGAAAGAGGAGACCTGCGAATGCCTGTGATCACCCATATCGAAGACCTGCGTCGGCTGGCCCGCAAACGCGTGCCGCGCATGTTTTACGACTACGCAGACAGTGGTTCGTGGACCGAAAGCACCTATCGCGCCAACGAAAGCGACTTTCAGTCCATCAAGCTGCGTCAGCGAGTGGCCGTGAACATGGAGGGACGCAGCACGCGCACCACCATGGCGGGACAGGACGTGGCCATGCCGGTGGCCATTGCGCCGACGGGCCTGACCGGGATGCAGCACGCGGATGGCGAAATCCTGGCTGCCCGGGCGGCTCGCCAGTTCGGGATACCCTTCACGCTGTCCACGATGAGCATCTGCTCCATCGAAGACGTGGCCCGGCACGCAGGCGAAGGATTCTGGTTCCAGCTCTATGTGATGCGGGACCGTGATTTCATCGAGCGCCTGATCGACCGGGCCAAAGCCGCCAACTGTTCGGCGCTGGTGCTGACGCTCGATCTGCAGATCCTGGGGCAACGCCACAAGGACCTCAAGAACGGTCTGTCTGCCCCGCCCAAGCTGACCCTGGCGAACATGATCAACATCGCCACCAAACCTCGGTGGGCGCTGGGCATGCTGGGCACCCCTCGCCGACAATTCGGCAATATCGTGGGCCATGTCAAGGGCGTTGACAACATGGGCAGCCTGTCTGCATGGACTGCCCAACAGTTTGACCCCCGCCTCAACTGGGGCGATGTGGAGTGGATCAAGAAACGCTGGGGTGGCAAACTGATCCTCAAGGGCATTCAGGACGAAGTGGATGCCCGCCTGGCGGTGGAGTCCGGAGCGGATGCACTGATCGTGAGCAATCACGGCGGCCGCCAACTCGATGGTGCTGAAAGCAGCATCCATGCCCTCCCCAGAATCGTGGCAGACGTGGGGGGGAAGATCGAAATCCACATGGACGGGGGTATCCGTTCCGGCCAGGATGTGCTCAAAGCCCGTGCACTCGGGGCCCGCGGCACCTACATCGGCCGAGCCTTCCTGTACGGCCTGGGCGCCATGGGGGAAGCCGGTGTGAGCAAGGTGCTGGAAATCATCCACAAGGAACTCGACATCACGATGGCCTTCACCGGCCACACCGACATCAACACCGTGGACCAGAGCATCCTGCTGCCGGGCACTTATCCGACGGCAACACGTCCCTGAACCAAAAACCCGCCAACAGGCGGGTTTTTGGTTGCATCGAATGAGGACCCTCAGACCGAAATACCAGGATCGCCAGCCATGTCGATCAGTTTGGGCGTGTTGATTTTCGGCGGCTTGATCACCTTTTTGTCGCGCAGATAACCTCCCACCACGTCCCAGATCGGGGTACCCTGCACACCTTGCTGGACCGAAGCCCAGCCAGCCACCTTGTATTTCTTGTCGGCCTCGATGGGTTTGCCCTTGAGCATCATGTTATTGATGCGCTGACCCATCGGTGCCTTGGGCGAACAGGTGTATTCCAGACCGCCCACACGCACCATGTCCCCACCCTGCTGGAAGTAAGGGTCGGGGTTGAAGATGTTGTCGGCCACGTCTTCGAGAATGGTCTTGATGTCGGCACCGGTGAACTCGTTCAACGTGGTGGCCGGATAGGTCAGCGCCATCTGGTCCATCATGCGCTCGTAGGTGATGGTTTCACCGGCCAGCAGGCTGGTACCCCAGCGGACACCTGGCGAGAAGGCAATTTCGGCACCACGCACTTCCATCAGCGCATCGCAGATGACCTGGTCCCAGGAACCGTTGAAGTTGCCACGACGGAACAGGGTCCCTTCAGTGACCGCCAGTTTTTCTTCCAGCTTGTCCTTGTAAGGCGCGCGTACCTTGTCGATGAAAGCCTGCATCTGACGGTCCGCGGGCAGGAAGTTCGCAAACACCGGCATGAGCTTGTAGCGGTATCCCTGAATCTTGCCGCCGCGTACATCAAAGTCCAGCACGGCCAGGAACTTGCCGTTGGAGCCGGCGTTGGTGACCAGCGTCTGACCTCCCGAATTCTTGACCACCACCGGCGCAGGCATGCCGTCATGGGTGTGGCCACCCAGAATGGCATCGATGCCACTGACACGCGATGCCATCTTGATGTCCACGTCCATGCCGTTGTGCGACAGGACGACCACCACCTGAGCCCCCTTGGACCGGCACTCGTTGACCATCTTCTGCATGTGCTCGTCCTGGATGCCAAAAGTCCAGTCGGGCACGAAATGGCGTGGGTTGGCAATCGGGGTGTAGGGGAAGGCCTGACCGATGACCGCAATCTTGACGCCGTTCTGCTCCTTGAAGGTGTAGGGCTCGAACACCAGGTCTTCGAAGTCGGTCGTCTTGACGTTGTGCGCCACGAAGTCGATGTGGCCCTTGAAATCTTTTTGGATCACTTCCTTGACGCGGTCCGCACCGAAAGTGAACTCCCAGTGAGGCGTCATGATGTTGACGCCCAGCATCTTGCAGGCGTCGACCATGTCCTGTGCATTGGTCCATAGCGACGTGGCCGAACCCTGCCATGTATCGCCGCCATCGAGCAGCAGCGCATGGGGGCGACCGGCCTTGATCTGCTTGACCAGTGTGGCCAGATGGGCGAAGCCACCCACCTTGCCATAGGCGCGTGCGGCCTTGTCAAAATCCAAATAGGTGAAGGCATGGGCTTCAGGCGTGCCCGGCTTGATGCCATAGAACTTCAACAGGTTCTCGCCGACGATATGCGGCGGGCGACCCACCGCTTCGCCCACCCCGAGGTTGACGCTGGGTTCACGGAAGTAGATGGGCATCAACTGCGCATGGCAGTCGGTGAAATGCATGAAACTGACGTTGCCAAACTTGGGCAGGTCGTACAGGCGCTGAGCAGCGCTGTGGTTTCCAGCCAGAACGTCCTGGTGGCTGATGGCCATGCCAGAGGCAGCGGCCACGGCCAGTACCTGCATGAATTCACGACGACTGAAGCTCATGGGTCATCCTTTATATAAGCATTAGGTGGAAAACGAAAGACAAAAAAGGCCAGCGAGGGCTGGCCTGTCGCGTACCGGATCCGATCAGGAAACGGTGGCTTCGTCGGTGCGGGTTTCGCCCTTGTTGTCCACCCACTTCACCACGACCTTGTCGCCCTTGGCCGCGCCCTTGAACTTGAAGGCCAGGAACGGGTTCTGTGACACCGCACCGCTCCAGTCGCACTTGAGCACGTTCTTGCCGTTGTGCGTCGCTTCCACGTTCGTGATGTAGTGCGCCGGCACCAGACT